>Ga0181529_10002834_pt1 | contig 20308 bp, 21 predicted proteins | sample PEATcosm2014_Bin_36_FD_119763 | JGI IMG/M metagenome (GOLD analysis project Ga0181529, IMG submission 119763) | Peatland microbial communities from MTU Mesocosm Facility, Houghton, MI, USA - PEATcosm2014_Bin10_30_metaG | ecosystem: Environmental > Terrestrial > Soil > Wetlands > Peat | place... | reverse complement strand
GAATCGGCGGCCAGCAGCAGCACCAGCGTGGGGCTGTCGTCCACCTTCTGCCGCTCCTCCGCGAAGCGACACACGAAACAGGTCTTGCCGATGCCCGACGGCCCGCTCACCAGGAGCGCCGCTTTATCGCTCTCCAGGAATTTCGCGACCTTGCTTTCCGTATCCCGGCGCGGCACCTGCAGTTCCGGCCGGTAGGTCTTCTGCTTCTCACGTTTCAGAAACGCCTGTGTGCGCTCTCCCAGGCGCGCGGCGTACGGCTTGATGAACTTGACAATCTCGCGCGGCATGCCCACCAGTTGCCCGTTGCTGGCGAGCAGCGGACTGACGGCCGTCAGGAAATCGTCCCGCAGGATGCCGCTGGTCGCGTACTTCTTGGCGCTTCCCCTGCGGCAGTCGTACAGGATTTCCTTGTCGGTGAAGGCATCGAACAACAGGACGTCTCCGGTTTCGCCGGCCTCTTCCGGCGACGCTTCCGGGTCGACGATGGCGAACGGGTGAAGCGGCAGCGGTGGCCGGTCGGCCGGAATTCCCTCCAGGTCGCGCTCCTCGATCCAATACACCCGGTTCGGCAATAACGGCGACGCGCTGTCGACGCAGTACCGCGGATTGTCATGGTGGCTGCCGCGGCGAATCTCCAGTTCCACCCGGAACCGCGCGTCCCGCTGCTCGCAGTTCACGCACACGGCCAACCAATGGGTCCGGAAAACATCCAGCGCCCAAAGCCACTGTTCCAGCAGGCGGTACGGTTGAATCAACGGCTCGTAATAGGATCCCGGCTCCTGCGTCTTGCCGTGCGCCTTGGCGTTGCGTAGATCGGTCACCGTGTTGAGAGCGTCGCGCAGAACCTTGCCCTCGGCATTGGCGCGCAGCGGATCGACGTACCTCCTGGCGATTTCCGGCAGGCAGCCGGGCCCGCCGTCCAGGGTCGGCAGAGTCTCCCGCAACAATTCCCACCACCAGCCGGTAAACTGTTTGGGCTGATTCCGCAACCGCAGAATGCAGTCTTCTGCGCCCTTGCTGCGCACCACCTGCTTCTCGCCGAACGCCGCCGGAATGTACACGGACGCCGCCGCCAGTCCCAGCAGCTTGACCGAGATCTCGAAACAATCGAGGGTGCGGCTGTACGCTTCGAACCAGTTGGGACGCGACTTGCGCAGTTCCGACGCCAAGCGCACGAAGGGATTGGCCAGCGGTGAAGGATAGAACTCGTACACCAGCCACAGCAGCTTTTCGTCGACGGGAATCGGTTCAGGCACCATTTCGGACCTGCCTACGGAATTTCGTCGATCTCGCGCAGCAACTGCACCAGTTGCTCGCTCGACCGCAGCAGCGCCTCTTTCGGAGACAGGCCGCTCACCGGCCCGCTCCCCGAATCCACGAAACTGTCCACGTCGTTTTCCGCCAGAATCAGGCGGTAATCGATGGTCAGCTCGTCGCCCGGCTCGAGATCGCGGCGCGCGAAGCTGACCCCGCAATGGTACAGCAGCGCCGGATCGTCGGAATGGTTGATGTAACTCTCCACTTTCATCTCTCTGGCATGCAAAAAGTAGCGGCCCACCCAACGGATTCCCGTACGCACCACCAGTTCGTTGCCCTGGCGCTGCGCTTCCTGGTATTCGTCCTCAGTCAGCAATTGCGCGTCCGCCGCATGAATCGTAACGATGGTTCCTTTGCGGACCGGCGCCCGCAGGAACAATCCGCTGCCGGCTATCGACGAATCCCGTACTTCGACGTCTACAAACATCGCGCCTCTCTAATCGTCTCGATCTTACCATCGGGCGGCCGGCGCCCATTGGAAGCCGCTGGTTTGACCCACTATGCTAAGTGGAGAGGCGCGCATGAGACCATTCATCGGATGCCGGGACATCGGCTTGAAGACCGTGTGGCGTTTTGCATTCGAAGGGCCGGGTACGCAGGTCGAGCCGGTTCCCGGTGTTGTCTATATCGATCTCGGCGGTTCGCTGCGCGAGGGCATCATCGATCACCATTCCGGCCGCGAAGGCCACTTCTGCAGCGCGGAGCTGGTGGTCAATCATCGGGAGGCCGTCTATAACCACCTGATGCGCGATTGGCTGCAACTCCACGACCGTCGCGGCATCGCGCCCGGATGCGACTGGCATCCCCTGCTGGTGACCCACCGCGATCCCGACTGGGACTCCGTGGTCACCTGCTTCCTGGCGATCCAGCTCATCGAAACCGGCGATTTTCCCGCCTATACCGACGCCCTGGTGGAATACGTGCGCGAGGTGGACCAGGGACGCTACGTATGCAACCGGCACAGCGACAAAGAGCGCTTCGCCCTGCACCTGGCCTACCTGGCGATGGCGGAAGGCCGTCCATCGGAAGAACAGATGCGATGCGGACTGGAGCTTCTGCAACGCTCGATGGACCGCATTATCGCCGCCAGGCAAGCCGCCTCGTTGCAGCCCGTGCGCCGTCTGGCCGATCTCCTGCCCGGCAGCCCCGGCGTGCTCGATTGGAAGGACGATCCCTGGTTCGCGCCAGCCCTCGCCACCCTTTCCGCCGACCTGGATCGCTTTGCGAACGACCTGGCGAAGGCGCGGATCCTCAAGGCCGTGCCGCTGCCCGCCATCGATGGCGGCGACCCCATCCCCGTGCCCGCATTCGTGGCCGCCGGTCCCATGGAGTCCATACTGCACAAATACTGGGTCCGCTCCCACGGCTACCCTCTCTTTGTTTGTCCCTTCGCCGGCAAGAATGACTTGGGCGATAGCGCCGACCCGGGCAAAGTCTACCCGCGCGTGGTCCTCTCCGTCGATCCTAATATCCAGGTGGATGGCCGCAAGCCGCACCTGCTGGGCCTCGGGTTTCAACTGGAGCAACTGGAGGTGCGCCACCGCCAGAAGCTTCACGGCGGCCGCGACGATCGTTCCGGAGCCCCGCGCTTCGGCGACGGATACTGCAGCAACGACGATCCCTGGTATGACGGCCGGGCCTTCGATCACACTATCGTCGACTCGCCGCGATCCGGCACCGTTATCCCCTACCAGGAGATCGTCCGCACGGCCTGCGAAACCTGGTTTTGGCACGTGCCGCTCCAGGGGGGAGTCTTGTCGATGATCTGGCGCACGCAGGAACCCATGGGCGGGTCCGATCCGCATCCCCCCAAGCTCCATCCCGCTCTTTCCGATGCCCTCAAGCCATTCCACGAGGCGACCCGCGAAGAGGCGCTGGCCCAACCCTCGTGGGCCGCCGAACTGCCGGGCTTCTCCGTCGCTCTGTGCCGGCGCAAACATCCGTCCGGCACTTGCGACGCGTTCCACATTGCTACCCTGACCGCCAACTCCGCCGCCACCCTGGAAAACCTGGTCGCGGCCCGCAAGATCGCGATCGCCAGGATCGGCCACCGGCCGGAATATTCGCTGGCGCTGCTCGCGCCGGACGCCCGAAACCCGTTCAGCGCCACGCCGGCGCGCATCGATTATCTTCTTCGCCGTTTGAACGACGACAGCCCGGCGGAGGTCGCCCGCGTGTCCGATCGCGATGAGCTGCTGCTGTTCGACGATCGGTCGCTGGTCCTTCTGGAGCGCGATCCGCAACGGCCGAAAATGCAGGGCCCGGAGCCGGCTCTCCTGGCATACCTGGCCTTCCTCAATGAAACCCTCGTCCAGTTTTCCAGCGAAATCAGCAAGAAGATTCCCGCCGACCGGCCGCCCGACAAACCGCTGGACGCCGAGCCGCTCTGCCGGGATTTCCTGCGGTTTCAGACGCTCTACTACCGGCTGGACGTCTGCCGCACGGGATACGGACGGCTGATCTGGAACAAACTGTCGGCCGCCGTCAGCCTCGGCGAGGAGTATGCCCGGGTCCGCTCGGAGCTCGATCGCCTGGCGCAGCTCGAAGCTCAGATTGCCGAACAGCGGCGCACATCGGCCGAGCGCTGGATGCAGTTCGGCCTGTTCGCCATCGCCTTGTGCAACGTGTATGAGACCGCCATTGCCTACTTCACTGCCCAGGGCATTGCCGGCTCCCATCCCTTCTGGAGCTCGGTGATTACAGTGACCGTCGTGGCTGCGTCGTTTTATGCTTGGGTAGAGCTCAAGCGCCGCGGCAAGAGCAAAAAGGATCGCAGTTCATGACCGAAATGGAAACCGAAGCAATATGCCCGAAGTGTCTGAAGGAGGATTTGTTGTGCATCTGCGACGCCATCGCGCCGCTCAAAACCGTGCGGCACGTCCTGATTTTGCAGCATCCGCAGGAACCCGATAAAGAGCTGGGAACGGCGCGCATCACCCACCTGGCGCTGGCCAATTCGACTATGAAGATCGGGCTGTCGTGGCCGAACCTGTCCAAGGCCCTGGGAAAACCCGCCGTCCATGGAAACTGGGGCGTGCTGTACCTGGGCGGCCAGTCCGAGAAGCTAAAACCGGGGCAGGCGAAACCCGACCGCCTGGAGATCTCGGCGAAAGCCGGCAAGGAGCTGCGACTGTCGCAGGTGGAGCTGGAAGGCATCGTGGTGCTGGACGGTACCTGGGCGCAGGCCAAAACCATGTGGTGGCGCAACGCCTGGCTGCTCAAGCTGAAGCGCCTGGTGCTGCATCCCGCGCGTCCGTCGCTCTACGGGAAGTTACGCAAGGAGCCGCGACGCGAATGCCTGTCCACCATCGAATCCGTGGCCGAGACCCTGGACGCCCTGGGGGAAGACGCCAAAGTCGGCGAAGCCCTTCGCGATCACTTCGCCCGCCTGCTGCGCAAGTATCAGGCCCGCTAGATCCGGCGGCACGGTCAGTTTTTGCGCCGCTCCGGCCTTGCCGTTCATCGATCGCGTGACAGCCCCGCCTGCTCTTTGTGCTACATTCGATACGGCGTACCGTGTGGACCTGGGACCCCGGCAGGCGAGCCGGATCGGCCCTCGGGTTGGACGGCACGTGGGCCCTTAGCTCAGCGGTTAGAGCAGCGGACTCATAATCCGTTGGTCGTAGGTTCAAATCCTACAGGGCCCACCAAATTCCTCAAGCACTTACGGGCTGGTTCACGCCTTCGATAGCGGCGTTGGCCGGCTGTGGCCGAAGATCTTCATTACAACGCGGGGATGTGCGCACTGCGCCAGCAGTAACGTGGCGTACGGGTGTCTTAGGTCATGGAAGCGCATTCGCGGCCGGCCGGGTTGAAGACGACCGACTTATCTAATCGGCGGCGTTGGCGTTCCACGTGTAAAATCCACCATAACGTTCGTGTCAACGAGGTACGCCACCGGATCGCGATTTCAGTAGCAGCGGCTGGCGCATGCGGTCTTCGTACGTAACGCCGTCGGGGATGTCTTCACGGTCGGCCCACATTCCGAAAGCGGCAAACTCGCGGACTGACTTTGGCCGGCGTGGCCCTTCGCCGGGGATATGTACTTCGACGGTGGTCCCCCCGGTGAGCTTCACGTCTTCCGGCGGCTTGAAGACGCCATCCTCGTACTTGGCGGCAATCGTCATAGCTTTCGCCCTCGCAATTCAAGGATACCAGGGATGGTCAGCCGAGGGCTGCGGCTCCCAGAGCTCCGCATTCCGCTCCGCGGACCCCGTTCAGGACCGCGCCGTCGCCATTAAAAGACTGTCCGGCCAGCACTTACTTGACCGCGAGGCGCTCATCCGTTTCGACATGGGCGAGTGGGCGCCAGCGTGTCAGTGGACCCGCATGGTGAGAGGATCTACGAACCCGGGACCTAGGCGCCGGTCCTCACTCCGCCCCTTCAGTAACCCCACTGAGACTCGCGAGGCCCCATGGCGCTGAAATTGAAGTAAGATCGTTGAGAAGATGACCGTCGCCGCGTTTCGAAAAATGGCGCTTCGCTTCCCGGAAACCAGCGAAGGATCGCATTTCGAAGTCCCCGACTTCCGGGTTGCCGGAAAGATCTTCGCCACGCTCGGCTTGCAGGACGGTTTCGCCGTGCTGCTGGTGAGGCCGGAGCAGCAGGCCGGAATGGTCCAGGATGCCCCGGAAGTCTTCTCGCCGGTGTCCGGCGGATGGGGACGAAAAGGCGCTACCCGGGTCTGCCTGGCGAAAGTCACCCCCGACGTACTGGAGTCCGCCCTGCGCATGGCCTGGGCACGGAAAGCCCCTAAGCGCCTAACCCCCAAGCCGCTGGCGGAACCGCGGAAATCGCAATAGTCGCCGCCATTTCAATCATTTAGACTCGATAGTACTACATGGTGGGACCGGCCCCGTACCTCCAGGACTTCAATAACGGATTTCGATGTCTCATACTCAATCTAACAATGAAGCCACAAAGCAGTTGCGGCCAGTACCAGCCAGAGCGAATTCCGGTGATTGCGCCGGCGATCCTCCACATGGCGGATTTCCCCATCTATCGGACGCCGCTCGCGGTTTGCGAACGGGCGCAGCGGCTGTATCGGATGGGCGAACTGGAGGCGGCAGCCATCCTCCTCGCCCAGGAGACCATCCAATGAATATTCCTCCGATCGACTTCCCCTTTGCACTGATTCTCGGCATCTGTCTGGCGTTCGGTGTGTGCCTGGCGATTTGCGTCGGCCGCATCCTGACCCATGACCCGGCAAAGACCGTGAATCCGGAGTGGCTCCTGCAGCTCTCCACGGAACGTTACCGGCCCATGCTTCGCCTTTTGGGCGAAGATGACCTCGCCTTCCTGCGCGCGCAACCCGGGTTTCGGCCGTCCATGGCGGCAACTTTGCGCGCGCAGCGCTACCAGATCCTGCGCGCTTATCTGAAGTCTCTCGATCTCGATTTCCACCGCATGTGCGCCGCCATGAAGGTTCTCATGCTGCAGTCCCACCAGGATCGTCCCGATCTCGCGCGGGCCCTGTTCCGCTATCAGCTTTCCTTCACCTTCGGCATGTTCCTGGTCCAGGCGAAGATGATGTTCTATCGCATGGGCCTGGGCACGGTGGATGTCGCCCGCCTGGTCTCCCTCTTCGATGCCGCCCGCCTGCAACTGAAGACCCTGGCTCCCGTCATGTCGCCGGCGAGTTTGTGAGAAGAGTTCACAGTAAACAGCAGAAACACCGCGCGTCCGAGCCTTGTCTGAACATCGCGCCGGTGCCACGGATGTAACTGTCAACGGTAAACTACAAAATATACCTGCTCAGGTCCTGGTCCTTCACGATATCGGCGAGCTGCTTGCGGACGTAGTTGGCGTCCACCTTCACGGTCTTCTTTTTCAGGTCCGGTCCTTCGAACGAAACTTCTTCCAAAAGCTTTTCCATGATGGTGTGCAGGCGCCGCGCGCCGATGTTTTCGGAGCTTTGGTTTACCTGCGCGGCGAATTTGGCCACTTCCTCTAGAGCGTCGTCCCCCAATACCAGTTTGATGCCCTCGGTTTCCAGCAGCGCCGTATACTGCTTGGCCAGCGCGTTCTTCGGTTCTTTCAGGATGCGGATGAAATCCTCCACCGTCAGCGACTTCAGCTCCACGCGGATGGGAAAGCGCCCCTGCAGTTCGGGGATCATGTCGCTCGGTTTGGAGACATGGAACGCCCCGGCGGCGATGAATAAAATGTGGTCCGTGCGCACGAACCCGTAGCGCGTGTTCACCGTGGTTCCTTCCACGATGGGCAGAATGTCGCGCTGCACGCCTTCACGGCTGACATCCGGGCCGTGTCCCGATTCGCGTCCCGCAATCTTGTCGATTTCGTCCAGAAAAATGATGCCGCTCGATTCCACGCGCTCCAGCGCCACGCGCGTCACCTGCTCCATGTCGATGAGCTTCTGTTCCTCTTCCTGCACCAGGTAATCGAGGGCTTCGGCCACACGCATCTTGCGGCGCCGCGTCTTCTGGCCGAAGAGGTTGGGCAGCATGTCCTTCAGGTTGATGCCCATCTCCTCGATGCCCGCGTTGGTGGAAATCTCGAACGTCGGCGCGCGGTCCTTCACGTCGATTTCCACGATGCGCTCGTCCAGTTTGCCTTCCCGCAGCCGCTCGCGCAGTTTCTCGCGCGTCCGTTCCACGCTCTCGCTCGGTTCGGGTTGCTGCGGCATCAGCAGGTCGAGCAGCCGGTCTTCGGCGTTCAACTCGGCGCGGTCGGCCACTTCGTCCAGCCGCTCTTCGCGCACCATGTCGATGGCGATGTCCACCAGGTCGCGAATCATGGATTCCACGTCGCGGCCCACGTACCCCACTTCCGTGAATTTGCTGGCTTCCACTTTGAGAAACGGCGAATTCGACAGCCGCGCCAGCCGCCGCGCCAGCTCGGTCTTTCCAACGCCGGTGGGCCCGATCATGAGGATGTTCTTGGGCATCACCTCCTCGGCCATTTCGGGAGGCAGTTTCTGGCGGCGGATGCGATTGCGCAGCGCGATGGCCACCGCGCGCTTGGCTTCGGCTTGTCCCACGACGTGCTTGTCCAGTTCGCGAACAATTTCCCGCGGCGTGAGCTCGTCCAGGATGGGCTCCTCGTCCGCGGACTGGCCGGGCAGGTAGATCACCATGGCTACTCGAGCTCCTCGTAAGTGACGTTGTCGTTGGTATAAATACAGATTTTGCCGGCGATGGCCATGGATTCTTCCACAATGCGGCGCGCCGACAGCTTGGTGTTGCGCAGCAGCGCCGTGGCGGCGGCCGTGGCAAAAGGCCCGCCGGAGCCGATGGCGGCCACGCCCTCATCCGGTTCGATGACGTCGCCGTTGCCGCTCACGTAGTAGGTGCTGGTTTTGTCGGCCACCAGCAGCAGGGCTTCCAGATGGCGCAGGGCGCGGTCGGTCCGCCAGTCCTTGGCCAGTTCCACCACCGATCGCGAAACGTTGCCGTTGAACTGCTCCAGCTTGGTTTCGAAACGCGAAAAGAGCGCAAAGGCGTCGGCTGTCGAGCCGGCGAATCCCGCCAGGACTTTTTCGTTATATAGCCGCCGCAGCTTCTTGGCGGTGGCTTTGAGCACTTCGTGGCCCAGCGTGACCTGCCCGTCCCCAGCCATCACCACTTTGTTGTCGCGGCGCACGCAAATCACTGTCGTCGACCTGATCTTGGATTCCATTGTTTGTGTGACACCATTCTAACGTACTGCTTTCGCGGGGTCTGACGTGGGGCAGGCAAGTCGTGCCCGCAGCCGCCTTTCAGCCCGGGCGCCGCGTCGAGCCGCGGTTCATGGGAGTCTGAAACTGGCATGTGGCCGGAGCCCGGAACCGTAAGCGTAAGCGCGCGGCCCGAGCGGTGGGTGATTTGTCCAGCGTGCGCGGGTCCGGGGGCTTGGGGAACGCTTCGCCTCGCTCGGGCCCCTCGCGTCACACTCGCGGTTCCAGGAATCGCCGGCCAGCAGTTCCTGGGGAGGAGGGCGCACACAAGACAATGCGAAGCGGCCACCCGCATCGCGTAGAATGGAAGTTTGATCGTTACCCTCACCATCAATCCGGCGATCGACCGGACCATCAGCGTGGACCGCCTGGCCTTCGAAGACCGCTCCTATGTGAACTCCTCGCACGAATCCGCCGGCGGACGCGGCATCAATGCTTCCTGCGTCATCCACAGCTTCGGCGGCGATAGCACGGCGGTGTTTCCGTCGGGCGGAAATTCGGGGAAGCGGCTGGAAGGATACCTCGCCGGGTGCGGATTCCGCATCGCCATGGTCGCCATCCGCAATCCCATTCGCACCAACCTGACCGTCACCGACAAGCACGGGCTGACCGTCAATCTCAACGAAACCGGCCCCACCTTGTCGAAAGCCGAAGTGGCGCGCGCCGAGCAGGCCGCCATCGAGGCGCTCGACAAGGCGTCCTGGCTGATGCTCTGCGGCAGCCTTCCGCCGGGTGTCCCGTCCTCGTTCTACGCCAAGCTGATCGCCACCGCCAAACGCAAGCACGTGAAGACCCTGCTCGATGCCGACGGCGCGGCCTTGCGGGAAGGCATCGAGGCCGGACCCTCGGTGGTTACGCCCAATCAGCAGGAAGCCGAGCGTCTGCTAGCCACCACGCTGCTGACGCGCACCACCTACATCGACTCGGCGGAAAAAATCCGCGCCATGGGCCCGGAATCGGTGGTGCTTTCCGTGGGCAGCCGCGGCGCCGTGGGAGCTTTTGCGAAAGGCCTGTACGAGGCCGTTCCGCCGCGCGTGGACGCGGTCTGCCCCATCGGAGCGGGCGACGCCCTGGCGGCCGCCTACACCTGGTCGATGGAGCGCAATCCCGATCGCCCGGCCGAGGCGCTGCGCTGGGGTGTGGCGGCGGGGACGGCTTCGGCGCGGCTCCCTGGAATGGCGTTCGCCAGCCTGCAGCAGACGCAGGAGATCTACCGCCAGGTGGAAGTCAGGCGCGTCGACTAGAGTGAGCGGTTCCAGCCGAGAGCCGGCCGGGCAGCGTCCTGGATTTTACCGCTCGGCGGGGGTGGTCTCGGCGGCGGTTTCGCTGAGCCGCCTCACGGGACTGGTCCGCGAGATGGCCATGGCGCGGCTGTTCGGCGCCGGCCAGGCCTACGATGCCTTCCTGCTGGGCTTCCGCATTCCCAATCTCACGCGCGACCTGTTTGCCGAGGGCGCGCTGTCTTCCGCGTTCGTCCCCATCTTCACGCAATATCTCGCCACCAAGGGGAAGCGCGAGGCGCGCGAGCTGTCCAACCTCACGGCCACGCTGCTGCTGCTGGTCGCGGGCGCCACCTGCATCGCGGGGATGATCTTCAGTCCCGCGCTGGTGCGGCTGATGGCGCCGGGATTTGCGCAGGTGCCCGGCAAATTCGCGCTGGCCGTGCTGCTGACGCGCGTGATGTTTCCGTTTCTGGCGCTGGTGGCGCTGGCCGCGCAAGCCATGGGCGTGCTCAACGCCTGCGACCGCTTCGGTGTGCCGGCGCTGGCGTCCACGGTGTTCAATATCGGGTCGGTGGCCATCGGACTGGGGTTGGGATTCACCATCGGACGCAGCCGCGGCGACGGGCCGATCGTGTCGATGGCGTATGGCGTAGTGGCGGGCGGCGCGCTGCAGTTGCTGTGGCAGGCGCCCAGCCTGTGGCGCGCCGGCTTCGCCTACCGTCCGCGCTGGAACCCGCGCCACCAGGGCGTGCGCGCCATTGCGCGGTTGATGCTGCCGGCGTTCCTGGGGAATGCCGCCCTGCAGATCAACGTCATGGTGAACACCAACATCGCCTCCAGCCTCACCGACGCTTCCGGGCACGTGCTCAACGGCCCGGTGAGCTGGCTGGGCTACGCCTTCCGCTTCCTGCAACTGCCGCTGGGGTTGTTCGGCGTGGCCATTGCGGCGGCCACGCTGCCGGAGATTTCGCGCTGCGCGGCGCGCGGCCGCATGGACGAGTTCGCACGTGTGCTGGGCCGATCCCTGCGGCTCACGCTGTTCCTGGCCGTTCCCTCTTCGGTGGGCCTGGCGGTGCTCGGCCGCAGCATGATCGCCGCGGTATACCAATCCGGCCGGTTCCAGGCGTTTGACACGCGGCAAACCGCCGCGGCGCTGGCCTGCTACAGCGTGGGACTGGCCGGCTACTCGTTCCTCAAGCTGCTGGCCCCGGCGTTCTACGCGCTCCGCGACGCGCGCACCCCCATGCTGGTGAGCGTGGCGTCGATTGCCGTCAACCTGGGCTGTGCGCTGCTGCTGGTGCGGCGATTCGGCATGGGACATGCTGGACTGGCGCTCTCCACGTCGGTCGTGGCGCTGGCGGGCGCGGCGGCGCTGTTCGGGATACTGCATCTGCGCCTGCGCGCCGGCGGTTCGGGCATCGACGGGCGCGGGCTGGCAATCAGTGCGCTCAAAATCGCCGCCGCCGCTGCTGTGATGGGCGTGGCCTGCCGCGCGTCGAGCAGCCTGGTCCACGCGCTGGCCGGGGCGGGGAAAGCCGCGCAACTCGCCGATGTCGCCGTTTCCATCCCGTTCGGCGCCGCCATTTTCTGCGCCACGGCGCACTTCCTGCGAAGCGGGGAACTGAAGGAGCTATGGGCTGCGTGTTACACTGCTGGAAGCAATGCTCCCCGACCTGAAGTTGGCGATCCGCCTGCAGGAAGTCGATCAACGTCTCTCGGGCCTGGCGCGTGAAATCGCCGCGCTGCCCAGACACATCGCGGAAATCGAAAAGAAATTGACGGCCCACCAGCGCAAGCTGGAGGCCGACCAGGCCGCTCTGGCGGCCAACCAGAAAGAGCGCAAGGGCTGCGACGCGGCCATCCAGGCGCAGGAACTCAAGATCTCCAAACTGAAAGACCAGATGCTCGGCGCCAAGACCAATGAGCAGTACCGCGCCTTTCAGAATGAGATCGAGTTCTGCCAGAAGGAAATCCGCAAAGCCGAAGATCGCATTCTGGAATTGATGACCGAGTCCGAGCCATTGGACAAGAACGTGAAGTCGGCCGAAGCCGCGCTCAAAGCCGAAAAGGCCGAAGTGGACAAGGAAAAGCAGGTGGCGCGCGAGCGCACCGCGGTGGACGAAGCCGCGGCCGCCGAATTGCAAAAGGAACGCGCCGCCATGGTAGCGGAGATGACGCCGGGGATGGTGCAGCGCTATGAAAAGGCGCGCAAAGCCCGCCGCGGCGTCGGCGTCGCCGAAGTGGTGGACGGCCGCTGCACGCAATGCAACATGATGGTGCGCCCGCAGTTCTTCCAGGAACTCAAGCGCGGCGACGAGATCATGATGTGCGAAAGCTGCCAGCGGATCCTGTACTACAATCCGCCTGTCCGTATCGACGACCTGTCCGGAGACACCGCCTCAGCTACGCAATAAAGCCGACGAGCCAACTGCCAGCGCGCGGACCTAGAGCTTTCTCCTGGCGGCATCCCTGTCGAGAAGGTGTTGAAACAGTTCGGAGCTGGCGCGAAAGTTCGTAGAGCGAAGCCTCGATATCGCCGCTGGTACGTCGACCAAATCCAGCGTACCCGCCGGGTCGAGCACGCCTAATGTGCCCACAACTCTCAACCGGCGCCGCACGGCCTCTTGTCTCCCGTCGCGCTCGTCAATCAGCAACGCGCCGGCCGCAATCTCACTGGCCAAAGCAATTGCTTCGCGCTCCCCTTTGCCGAGACCCACGGGAAACTCCAACGGCACGGACCGGGGCGCTCGCAGCTCCAGCCACTTGGGTGGTCGCCCGATCCACTGCCGCACTTCAGAGGGAGCCGCAGGATCACACAATTCGGCCGCAACGGCCGGAGGGATCAGCACTAGCCCGCAAATAGAAGGAAGGGGGTGGATCTGACCGATGAGAACGGGGTAGTTGAGGGGGGTCGTGTCGGCAACAACAATCATCCGGCGCGGCGGTCGCGTCCGGCCTCGCCCGAGGCCTCGGCCTGCCGCTCCCGCCAGAGCTGCTCAGCCGTCCGCCGGTCGCGCTCAAAATCCTCGATGGAATACTCCAGCCAGACCTCATGCTGTTTGAGAAAGCCATCCATCTCGTAACGAGTGCGGAATCCCAGGATCCGACGCAACTGATCTCCGGTGATCGCTTGCCGGCGATAGGCCTCAACGGCCACAGTCTCCAGCACGAGGCGCGAAGGATCCCCGCCTCCGGCCTGCAACGCCGAAGCGATGTCATCGGGGATATCGAGAGTAATCTGCATTCGACCCTATGACTTCATTATGGCGGACGCGGGAGCGGACGGCCGGACCACTTCCGCGCGCGTGGTCCGGCTGCCGGGGGAACGGAAATTGCCTTACCGGTTACCGAAGCTGTAGCCGATCCACACCATCTCTTGTGTCACCACATTGCTTCCGAACTGAATGAAGTTGGGCACGTAGTGGATGTCGAACTCCGGACGGATGAACAGGCCGCCGCTGACATACAGCTGCACGGCCACTCCGGCATGCACCTGGAAGTGGTTGGCGCTCTGCGCATACTGGCTGGAGTTGGTGTTGCCCAGGACGGAGCCGGTGCTGGACTGCGCTTCATAGAACTTCACATTGGCGCCGCCCACGCCGCCGATGATCTGGAAGCTGGCTTTCTTGGTGGCGTACGGCTGGTAAATCCCATCGAACTGATAGAACGTCACACGATCTTTCAATTGCTCCGTGACGCCGGCGTAGCCCTCGTTGGCCGCCTGCGTGGCCGTCAGCAATTGCGCGTAGTTGGCCTGAGCTGCTTGAATGTTGGCGTTGAATCCCACCCCGAAGTGCTTCCAGAGCATGAGATTTCCGCCGATACCGATCATGAAGCCGCTCAGGCTTTGCGTCGGCTGGCAGGCGGGGGAACCATAATAGTTGGTGGGCGTGGAACTCGTGCAGGCCGCCAGGTTGGAAGTGCTGGTATCGATGCCCGCCGTGGTCGCCTTGGCTTGGGCGGCGCCGAAGCCCATATTGATATCGAAGGTGCTCTGCGCGCTCGCAAACTGGACGCAGAACAGGGTGAGAATCAGAATTGGAAGGTAGCGATAGATGCGTGTCACGTCAGAAGTCTCCTCATCGCGCGGAAATTCGCACGAATTTCATTATATTCCGGTTTACTAAGAAGCCGGTGTCGGTCTACACGATAAGCGACGGTTTTGGCGCCGGAACGGTTTCACGTCAGTTGGGTTCGGCACGTTTGCGGCCGTACATTTAGCGTTTCTGGCAGGCCGGGCAAAAGTGGGAGGACCGCTGCGCCACCAGCGTCCGGCGAATCGGCGCGCCACAGTTTACACATGGCTCGCCGGTGCGCTGGTAGACCCGATGGCTGAACTGGAAGAACCCCTTGCGGCCTCGGGCGTCGACGTAATCGGAAATGGAGGAGCCGCCGGCCTCGATGGCTTCCCGCAGCACCTCCCCGATGGCGTCATACAGCTTGCGTACGCGGTCGGCGCGCAGGCGCGACGCCAGGGCGAGCGGGTGAATCCCCGCCCGGAAGAGGGCTTCATCGGCATAGATATTCCCGATGCCGCGGAGAAACGTCTGGTTGAGCAGCAGGGCCTTGACGCGCGTCTTGTGCCGTTTCAAGGCCGGCGCAAATGTGTCAAACGCGACCTCCAGCGGCTCCGGTCCCAGGCGCGCCACCCGTTGCGGAAACTCCTCGCTGAACTGGATGCTGCCGAACTGGCGGCTGTCGTCGAACAGCAGCACCCCGCGGTCGAAGGTGAAGATGGCGTGGGTATGTTTGCCCGCCGGGCCGCCCAGCAGCAGGCGGCCGGTCATGCCCAAATGCACCAGCAGGAACCCGCCTTCCCGCAGTGTGACGACAATGAACTTGCCGTAGCGCTGGACCGTGCCGATGCGGCGGCCTTGCAGGCTGGCGGCCATGCGGTCGGGGTCGCCGCCGCGCAGGATCCGCAGATTGCGAAACTCGGCGGTGACGATGCGCCTGCCCACCAGCGGCGCGAGCGACCGGGTTACGGTTTCGACTTCAGGAAGTTCCGGCACTCATGGCACCTGCAGCAGAATCTCGCCGTCTTCCACGCGGACCTCGTAGGTGGCCACGCGGCGGGCGGAATCCAGATCGTACTCGCCGGTACGGCAGTCGAATTCCCAGAGGTGGTAGGGGCACACCACGTGGCCGTCGTGGATCTGCCCCTGGCCCAGCGGTCCGCCGCGGTGCGGACAGATGCCGTTGAGGGCGGTGATGGCGCCGCCGGTATGGCAGATGGCATAGGGCTGCTGGCCCACCATCACTTCGAGCACCGAGTCGTGCGGTACTTCCTCCACGTTCGCCACCTTGAGATACGGCATGCTTTCAGTTAGCGCGACCCGGGCGGCGATTGTCAAGCGGGGGCACCGCAGGTGAAGCGCCGCAGCGGGCATTGGAACCGCGACCGGCAGGGAGCGGCCCGACGGGAGATGAGACAGCCTTGGTTTCAATTGTCCCTTCGCAGGAAGCAGTGACTCTTCGTCGGGCCGCTCCCTGCCGGTCGCGGTTCCAATGCCGGCAGCGCAGAGCCGGCAGCGGAGAGCCGGCAGCGCAGAGCCGGCAGCGGAGAGCCGGCTGCGCAGAGCCGGCTGCGCAGAGCCCGCTGCGCAGAGCCCGCTGCGCAGAGCCCGCTGCGCAGAGCCCGCTGCGCAGAGCCCGCAGCGCAGAGCCCGCAGCGCAGAGCCGGCAGCGCAGAGCCGGCAGCGCAAAGCCGGCAGCGCAGCGCCCGCTGGGCAAAGCCGACAGTTCAAAACCGCTACGCGCGTAGCGGCTTTTGGCTGAGAAGCCATTGGGAATCAATATGACCTGCCCGCAAAACCGCTACGAGCGTAGCGGTTTTCCGTCCGCCGCCCTCAGGACGAGGACGAATGATCGTGGATGATCTTCCAGCCCGCCTTGGTCTGCCGCAGGATCAAGGTAAAGCGGCCGGTGGCATCGCCGCCGCCCGCGGCCGTCCGTTTCAACGAGAACTTCCCGGTAGCCAGCGCCAGGCCGGGCGCCAGCGGCCGCACTTCCAGTTCGGAATAGGTCAACGTGCCCATGGCTTCGCGCGTGGGATATCCGCGGCGATAGCGTGCCAGAATCGCCGCGTTGTCGCCGTGCGTCACGTCCTTGCCGACGAAGGTGGTCTCGGGCGAATTCTCATAGTCGGAGGCGAACGCCTCCAGATCGCCGCGATTCCACGCCGCTTGCGAGCGGTCCATCAGGGCGCGAATCTCGGCCTCCTGGCTGAACAGTGCGGGAGCCATCAGGCATAACAGAATGAGCCAACGAATCATGTTCGCTCGATTATACTGGATTAACCCTATGCAACTCGACTACGCCCAACCCGGCGCCGACACGCGCTTCTTTGGGCACCCGCGCGGACTCGCCACGCTGTTCTTCACCGAGATGTGGGAGCGCTTCAGCTATTACGGCATGCGGGCGCTGCTCATTCTGTTCATGACCGACAAGGTGGTGCATGGCGGTCTGGGATTTCCCGATACCAAAGCCGGCGCGGTGTACGGCCTCTACGTCTCCATGGTCTATCTGATGTGTCTGGGCGGCGGCTGGATCGCGGACCGCGTCACCGGGCAGCGCCGCGCCGTGCTCATCGGCGGCATTCTGATCGCCGGCGGCGAGTTTTGCCTGGTGGCGCCCACCGAAGTCACCTTCTACCTGGGCCTGGTTCTGCTGATGATGGGGACCGGCATGCTGAAGGGCAACGTCAGCACCATCGTGGGCCAACTCTACGGGCCTGGCGACCCGCGCCGCGATTCCGGGTTCTCGCTCTTCTATATGGGCATCAACCTGGGCGCGCTGATTTCGCCGCTGGCGTGCGGCTGGGTGGGCCAGCGCGTCAGTTGGCGGCTGGGATTCGGCCTGGCGGGACTGGGCATGATCGTCGGCCTGATCCAATATGTGATGGGTGGCAAGTATCTGGGAAGCGCCGGCCTGCATCCGGCCACCACCGGCGACCCGCAAAAAGATCGCGCGCAGAAGCGCAACACGGCGCTGGGCGGGCTGGTGCTGGTGGCGGTGTTCGGGATCTTCGCCGCGCTGGGATCGAGCGGCGCGATCTCGATTACGCCGGAGCTCATCTTCAACGGCGAAGGCTTCCTGCTGCTGGCGGTGTCGATTGTGGTCTTCGTGTGGCTGATTTTCGGCAAGGGCTGGTCGGCGGAGGAACGCAAGCGGTCGATGGCCATTCTGGTGCTGTTCGTGGCGTCGGTGACGTTCTGGGCGGCCTTTGAACAGGCCGGATCGACGCTCAATCTGTTCGCCGACCGCAGCACCAATTGCGTGATCTTCGGCTTCTCCTTCCCGTCGAGCTGGTTTCAGACGGTGCAGCCGGTGCTGGTGGTGATTCTGGCGCCGGTGTTCGCGTGGTTGTGGCTGGCGATGGGGAAACGCGATCCCTCCAGTCCGGCGAAATTTTCCCTGGGTCTGCTCTTCAACGGCTCTGGTTTCCTGATTCTGGTGCCGGCCGCGTTGATGGTGGTGGGCGGCGGCAAGGTGGGACCGCTGTGGCTCACCGGGACCTATTTCCTGCAGACGCTTGGCGAGTTGTGTTTGAGCCCGGTCGGTCTGAGCGCCACCAGCAAGCTGGCTCCGGCGCGCGCCGCCGGCTTCATGATGGGCATCTGGTTCCTGTCCACCGCGATCGGCAACTGGCTGGCGGGAAAGGCCGCCACGCTCTACAGTTCCATGCCGGTGCCGACGCTGTTCGGCTACAACGCCGCCTTCAGCCTGGGCGCGGCGGTGCTGATGATCCTGATGATCCGCCCCACCGTGCGGCTGATGTCGGGCGTGAAATAGCTCGAAAAGCCGCCTCTCCGGAATCTGTTTGTCGACGATTCCCTGCATCCGCGAGCGTGAAGCGAGCGGCCCGAGCCAGGCGACCCGTTCCCCAAGACCCTCGATCCGCGCAAGCCGGAGAAATCACCTGTCAATCGGGGCGCTCGCTTGCGCTCGCGGTTCCAGTTTCAGACTCCCATGGACCGCGATTCGGCGCGGCGCCCGCCTAAAAGGCTGCAGGCAAAATTACCGACTCTACTCCGGCCACTCCCACGCGTACGCGGAGAATTTGCGGATGGTGCGGAAGCCGACTTTCTCGTACAACGCCACCGCATCTTCATTCGAGGCAGTAACCGTCAGCGACGCGCCGCGGCATCCCACATCTTTCAACGTGCCGAGTGACCGGCGCAGCAATTCATGGCCGACCCCCTTGCCGCGCACCGCCGAGGACACGCAGATCTGCGTGATGTGGCCGCAATCGGGCGCCACCAGACTGGCTAGCGAGACGCCGCACAGGCGTCCGCTCACGGCTTCGAACGCGGCGAACGACGCCGGCCGGAAAAACGTGCCGCATCCCGGAAATTGCACGATGTTGAAGAGGAACCGCCGCGCGCCGGCGGCGCTGCGGTACTGATCGTTCACCCGGCTGTCGACGTGCCCGGTGTAGGCATCCGCGATCACGTGCGCGGCCGCATCGTGATACTGGTCGTTCCAGCGCTGCACGAAAATCGGCGTACGCACCACGCCTTCGCGCACATCCGCCGTGGCCAGTTCGGCGCGCATAAAATTGCGCACGTAGGCGGCCCCACACTGCGCAAACGGCAGCACGCGCCGCGGCTCGAAATCGAGCATCAGGAGCTGCGATTCCACACGGTTGATATGCACGTGCTCGCGGATGGCGTGGAGACCGGTCGCGAGCAGCAGATCCTCGTGGCCGCGGCCGCGGCGGTCGCGGCGAACGTAGAGATCGCCGACCAGGCCCTTGTTGTCTTCGAGGACATAGTAGAGATACCCGATGGCATCGCCCTCCTCCATGAGGGCGTTGCCGCTGAGCGCATGCAGATCCACGAAGCGGCGGACCAGGTCGGCCGACTTTCCGAAATCCCAGGAGAGTTCGTCGCGCCAGCCGGCGATCTCCTCTTCCAGAAGCGGATTCAGGTCGTGTGCGGACAGTTGGCGCAGGTCGACCAGTTCCTCGCCGGATGGTGCGGGATTCAGCCGGGCAGCCATTATGGTGCTGTCATTGTATCGCGGAGCGCGGCGGCCGTTGCCACGTGGCGACGCGCACGTTGTCGCCGCGCGGCGCCCAGACGGCCGGGTCGGTGGGACCAAACAGCGCCAGCACGGGAACGCCGGTGGCGGCGGCGAGGTGGGTGATGCCGGAATCGTTGCCGATGTAGAGCCGGGCTTGCGCGATCCAGCATGCCAGGCGATACAGATCGTCGATACGGACGGCGTCTTCGAGCGGCGGATCGTCGGGGCCGGCGCACCAGCGTACGGGCATGTGGCGCTCCAGGCCGCGTGCCAGCGTGCGGAATTGGTCGAGCGGCCAGTTCTTGACGGGGCTGCCGGAGAAGGGATGAATCACGGCATAGCCCGCGGGCTCGCCGATGCGCGCGGCGTCTTCCGGACGGCAGGGAATGCGCGGAATGGCGTCGGCGGGGTGGGCGCCGAGAGAGCGCACTTGTTCCAGGTAGAAATCCACGGCATGCCGGTCCGCATTCGAGGGCAGGGCGGGGAAGAAGACGAACGGCAAGCGCCGCGCCTCGACGGCTGCGCGGAACTCGGGACGGTTGGCGCCATACCAGGACACGATGGAGTCAAAGCCGGCTAGTTCTTTGAGCAGCCGCGGAGGCGGATCGGTCACTCCTAAGAGGTCGAGTCCGGTGGAGGCAATGGAGCGCACGCGGTCGGCAAAACGAACCAGCGGAACATGCGCGCCGGCGGTCCAGATTTCCAGGGTATCGCGTGCATGGCCCGAGGCCAAAGACTGCAAAGCGGGCAGGGACACGATGAAATCCCCGACGGCCCCGGGCCGTATGGCGAGTCTGCGCATCGCGGACCAGTATCGCAAAAAACAGGAGGCTTCCGCGTCGTTTTATCCACAATGAATTCACCGTAACCGGACTGTAACCGTATGGAAACAGAGCAAATAAATATTGAGGAAAAGGGGTGCGGGCCATCACAAAAGCAATTGACGAAAATGGCGACCGCGGGCATAGTGAAGAAGGTTCCAAGAGGTTTGAGGAACAGCAAGCCTCCGAAAACGAAGCGGACCGGGAACGGTGATCCGAAGCTCAACACTTGAAAAAGAACGAG
>Ga0181529_10002833_pt1 | contig 20309 bp, 11 predicted proteins | sample PEATcosm2014_Bin_36_FD_119763 | JGI IMG/M metagenome (GOLD analysis project Ga0181529, IMG submission 119763) | Peatland microbial communities from MTU Mesocosm Facility, Houghton, MI, USA - PEATcosm2014_Bin10_30_metaG | ecosystem: Environmental > Terrestrial > Soil > Wetlands > Peat | place... | reverse complement strand
GCTTGTTCTTGCCCTGGAAGCTCGCGGTGTAGGTACCGTCGCTGAGCGGACTGGAGGGCGAATAAGTCCAGGTGGCGGTGCTTTGATCGGTTGGCGACTGGGTAAGGACCGCTGGGACTGCCGCATTGGTCCCGATCGTGACCAGGAGCTGGGCCGGCCCGACCGCATCCTGTACGGTCCCGGATGCCGTAAAGGCGGCCAAATAGGAGCCGTCGTTCGGCGCATTGACGATCACCGTCGGGTTGCTGTTTGAAACGTAGAGTGATAGGAATCGAGAATTCGCGGTGAGTGGCTGGCCCGGGTTCGGGTCCGGATTCGGGTTCGCGCTCGAGTTCGGCACCGGTACGTCCCGAGTCGCCGACGTAAGATTGATTTTATTGGCCGCATCGTCGGCGACGTGAATTATAAGCGCATACTGACCGTTGCTGGTCGGGGCGTTGAAGGTTATGTCCGCCCCCTGCGTTATCGTAGTCCCCCCGGGAAGTTGCAGAGTGGTCGAGGGCGTCAGGGTAAGCGGATTGGACGCGCTACCTGAAGTGTATACTACATAGCCGGCGCTGGGACTGCTCGGATTGAGGGCGTCCGTGTAATCGAGGTTGGTCGTCGTAGCCGGGGCCAGCGCGACGTAGAGGCCCGTCGCGCTCGTATCGAGCCCGTCCATATCGAAGAGGTGAAAGGTTATAGGCGTGCCAGGCAGTACTGTGTTCGCCTTCCAGGCCGTTATGTTGGTAGTGGGCGGAGTATTGGGATAATAGACGTTCGTAAGGATCGTAGAAGGACTCGTAAAGGCGAAAATAGGCGCGCCGAGACCCGGCTTCACGTAGAAATTTCCCGAGATCGTAGTCGTATTGCCGGCTAGATCGGTCGCGATCATCGTATAGGGCACTTTATAGGGAAGATACGGGGGGGTCGTCGACTGCGACAGGGCGCCGTTCTTGGGGGCGAAGCTCGTGGGATCATAGAATTGCGTCGCGTCTATAGTGAAGGAAAAGGCCGATTTCGTGGTCTGGGTCACCGCAGGAAGCGTTCCCGTGGTGAGCGCCACGGTGCTCAGGCCGAAATCGGTCACGCTGCCGGTGATCGCCTCTTTCTGGCTCAGCGCATAGTCGTAGGTGACATTGTCCCCCAACTGGGCCTGGTTCGGCGTCATGGAGGCGAAGACCGGCGGCGTGTTATCGAAGTAGACGACCAGATTCTCGTCCGTTGCCTTTCCCGAGGCGGCGACTACCTTGATATCCAGATTGGCTTGCGTATCCTTTCCTCCGGAAAGAGCCTTCGTGTCGAGCGAGGCGCTCCATGTTCCGGTCGATAGGGTCGCGGGAATCGACGCTACCTGCGTCGAGTTTATGCTGACTATCACGGAGACCGACTGCACGTTCACGACATCGGTATCGTCCCCGGTGATGGCCACCGTGCCGTGCAGATAGGCTCCGTTGGCTATGGATTTGACGCCCACCGTCGGTCCGGTAATATCGATCTTGGGCCCCAAGCCCGCATTGAATGCGTCGCAGGTCGTCAACGTGAGGATAATTCCGCAAGTCAATACGGCGCGCGCGATTTCGCGGCCGGAACGGGACACGAAACGGGATTTTTCTCCCATAACGCTACCCTCCTGGTATATGAGGCACTAGAGATGTTGACTTTTACGAATGAGGAAGACGCATCGCTATTAAATCGGCAGACCGGATCTTAATCATATTACATTCTCACCAAAATTGTCCAGAATTCTTCATTTTAATAGGATTCTCCTTCTGAAAATATCCGTGCAAACTCCATGCCAGCAGGACAGGAAATACAGAGAATAATAAATCTTCATTGTACAAGAAATAAGCTTAATAACATTTTTTGTTTCTGACAGTAATTACCTGAATTCGACCGAAATGTCGATTGGCTCGACGTAATGGTCGAAGGCGGATATGGGGAGGATTAAAACGAATCGAGTCGCTTGAGGCAGGATCGGAGGTGGCGCTCGCTTATCCCGAGATCGCGCGCGGCGGCGCTCTTGTTGCCCTTGGCTTTTTCGAGCGCGCGCTCGATGAGGCCGCCTTCGAATTCGCGCATGGCCATATCGTAGCGGGAGCCGGCAATCTCGCTCGTGCCCGCGACGCCGGACGCGTCCCTTCCTCCTTCGATGGGAAGGTCCGCGATCCGGATGAGATTGCCGCGGCAGAGGACGACCGCCCGCTCGATTATATTCTCGAGCTCTCGCACGTTGCCGGGGAAGAGGCGCTTCGAGAGGTTGTCGAAGGCTTCCCTCGTGACCCCGCGCAGGTCCTTTCCGTCGCGAGTCCTGAATCGCTCGATGAAGTAATCGACCAAGGGCCTGATATCCTCCTTGCGCTCGCGGAGGGCCGGGAGCTTGATCTCGATCACGTTGATGCGATAGTAGAGGTCCCGGCGGAATTTGCCGGCCTCGACGAGGGCGGCGAGGTCCCGGTTGGTAGCCGCCACTATCCTCACGTCGAGCTCGCGCACGATGTTCTCGCCGACTCGCTCGATCTGGCCGAACTGCAGCGCCCTGAGGAGCTTGACCTGGAGAAGGGGCGCGATCTCGCCGACCTCGTCGAGGAAGAGGGTCCCTCCCTCGGCTTCCTCGAATCGCCCCAGGCGGTCCGCGCTGGCTCCGGTGAAGGCGCCGCGGCTGTGGCCGAAGAGCTCGCTCTCGGCCAGGGATTCGGGGAGGGCGGAGATGTTCACGGCCACGAAGCGGCCGCGCCTGGCGCTGCGATCGTGGATGAAGCGCGCGACCAGCTCCTTGCCCGTCCCGCTCTCGCCCGACAGGAGGACGGTGGCCGCGCTCGGCGCGGCGCGGGCCGCCACGCTCATGGCCGCCGCCATCTCCTCGCTCCTGTAGACGATTCCCGCCGCCGCCGGCGAGGCGGCCGGCCCGTCCGCGGGGGGGAGGAGGGACTCGTGGAGCAGGGCGGTCTTTTCGTTGAGGCGGATGAGGAGGCGCTCGATATCCTCGAATGTCGTCGGCTTGACGAGGTAATCGTCGGCTCCCTCCTTGAGGAGGCTGACCGCCTCGCGGGCGTCGACGTAGGCCGTCATCGCCACGACGGATATCGCCGGGTTGAGCGCCTTTACGCCATGGAGCACGTCGAAGCCCGAGCCGTCGAGGAGGCGGAGATCGCTGAGGACGAGGTCGATCACCCTCTCCGAGACCAGCTTGAGCCCCTTCTCGACGCCGGTCGCCGAGAGGTACTCTACCGACGGATACTCGAGGGAGGCGCAGATGATCCTGAGCTTCTCTATCTCCGTCTCGTCGTCGTCGATTACGAGCAGCGTCATGCCCGTCTCCGGCGGTTAGGGCGCATCGTATCGGCTCTCCATTCCCGCTACCACGTCCCGATAGTAATAATACGAATCCTTGGGCTTCCGCGCGCCGGTACCCGGATCTACGTGAACGAGCCCGAAGCGCATCGAATAGCCGTGGGCCCACTCGAAGTTATCCATGATCGACCATACGAAATAGCCTTTGAGCGGAACGCCTTCGGCGACGGCGCGGCGGCACGCCGCGATGTGCGAGCGCAAGTAGGCGATCCGATCGCGGTCCCTAACCCGTCCCCCCGCATCCGCCCGATCCGCGAAAGCCGCTCCGTTCTCGGTGACGTAGAGTTCCTTGACGGGCCATCGATTCGCGATCTTCTTGAGCATTCGATAGAGGCCCTCGGGAACGATGTCCCATCCCATTTCGGTCTTGTCCTGCCAGCTCGGGGCCTCGCAAAAGCCTTCCGGGCTTTTCGTATCGGAGCGCACCGTCCTCTCGCTGTAATAGTTGAGGCCCATGAAGTCGACGGGCGCGGCGATAGTCTCCATGTCGCCGGGCAGGATGGGCATGGCGACGCTCCGGGCCGCCAAGTGGCGCTCGGGATAGCCTCGTCCATAGATCGGATCGAGCCATAGGGCGGTGCTCATGTCGGAGGCCCTGTCGGCGGCGGCGGCGTCTTCCCGCCTGCGCGTCGCCGGACGCGGAGTCATCGTATTGAGCACTAGGCCGATCGGCGCGCGGAGTCCCGTCTCGCGATAGGCCTTCACGGCGAGGCCATGACCGAGGAGGAGGTGGTGGACGGCCCGGTAAGCCTCCGACTTGTCCTTCCGTCCCGGCGCGTGGACGCCGAATTCATAGCCCAGGAAAGCCGAGCACCAAGGCTCGTTGAGGGTGAACCAGCGCCCCACCCTGTCGCCGAGGGCGCGGTAGACGATATCGGAGTATTCGGCGAAGCGCAGGGCCGTCTCGCGCTCGGGCCAGCCGCCCGAGTCCTCGAGGGCTTGGGGCAAGTCCCAATGGTAGAGCGTGACCGCGCTCTCGATGCCCGCTTCGGACAGGGCGTCGGCAAGAGCCTTGTAATAATCCAGGCCGGCTTGGAGCGCTCGGCCCGAACCCTCGGGCTGGACGCGAGGCCATGCGACGGAATATCGATAGGAGCCCACGCCGAGCTCCTTGAGGAGCTCGACGTCATCCTTCCACCGTCGGTATGAGTCGCAGGCGAAGTCCCCGGTCATGCCGCCGCTGACCTTTCCGGGCATCCTCGAGAAAGTATCCCATATCGAAGGGCCGCGTCCGTCGGCCTGCGTCGAACCCTCGATCTGGTAGCTCGCCGTCGAGCATCCCCAGATGAAATCGGAGGGGAAACCGTCGCCTCTGGGGCTCAGCTCTTCTTCCATAATAAAACACACCTTCTGACGCCGCCTTCGCGACTCGAGTAAGGTATACGAAAAATCCTCGCTAGGGAATCGTCAAAGCGACGGCCCCGGTTCTCCCGGCCCCGACGAAGCCGCGCGGCTTCGTCGCCATGAATCCGGCCCGCGGCCGGATTCATGCTAGCCCTTGACCGCTCCGGCGGAGACGCCCTGGGTGATCTGCCTTCGGAAAACGAAGTAGAAGAGGAGCATCGGCAAGGTCCCGATCGTCAGGGCGGCGAACTGCTTGCCCCAGTCGCTGGAGAGCGATCCGGAAAAGCGGTACATCCCCAAGGGCAGGGATTTCAGGTTGGTCTTGCTCACCAGGATGTTGATGAGGGCGAATTCGTTCCAGATCCCCGTGATATTGAGGATCGCCAGGGTGGTCGCGACCGGGAGGGTCATCGGGAGGATTATCGACCTGAAGATTCTCAGGTACGGGGCCCCGTCGATGCGCGCCGATTCCACGAGGGACGTCGGTATGCCCTTGATATATTCCGTCGCGAGATAGATCCCCAAAGGCAAGCCGGCGCCGATGTAGACCAGGAGTACCGCGAAGCGCGTGTTGTATATGCCGAGGATGTTCACTTCCAGGAAGAGGGGAATGAGGAGTGACTGGACCGACAGGAGGAGGCCGATGACGAAGCTGGCGTAGATGGGCGCCGTCGCCTTTCGCGGAATCTTCGCGAAGGCGAAGCCGGCGAGGACCGAAAGGATGATGATGCCCGCCGTAGCGCCCAAGGTGTAGATGAGCGAATTCGGGATGAGCTCGCTGAAGTCGCCGAGCTTCCATGCCCCGTAGGGCCCGAGGTAATTCTTGATGGTCGGCGCCAGGGGAAAGCCGAGCTGGCTCACCTGGAACTCGCGGGTCGGCTTGAAGGAATTCATGATGAGCCAGAAGATCGGGTAGATGGTCATGACAGAGAAGAGGATCATGACGAAGTACGATAGAACCTTTGCGAGCGCGCCGCCGAAGCGGCCCAGCGCCGTCGTCTTTATCGCGTCGGACATGGCTTCCTACTCCTTCCCGCCGAACTTCTTCTCGACGGCCTTCGTGATGCCGATCAGGATGAAGCTGACGACGACTATGACGAGGGCGATGGCGTTGGCGAGGGGGAAGTCGGGCCTGCCCAGGAACGCGCGATTGAACATGTATATCGTCAGGATTTCGGTAACGTGGTCGGGGCCTCCTCCGGTCATCGCCCAGATGAGGGAGAAGCTGGAGAGCGAGCCCGCGATGCATAGGATCGCGGAATTGACGAGGGTTCCGGTGATGGCGGGCAATACGATGTAGCGCCCGACCTGACCCTCGTTGGCTCCGTCGATTCTCGCCGACTCTATTACCTGGACGTCTATCTTCTGCATGTTCGCGAGGAAGATGATCATGTAGAGGCCGGTATAGAGCCACAATATTACGAAGAGGATCGGCAGCATCGCTATATCGGGCTTGCCCAGGAAGGTAGGCGACCATTTCTGGACGAACATGTTCGTGAGGTCGGTAATCACCTGCTGGAGCTGGCTCGGCCCATAGCCCGAGAGGAAGTCCTTGAGGTCCGCGGCGGGATTCCCGAAAATACCCGCGGCCTTGGGACCGACGAAGTCGAGGATCCGCTTGACGAGGTCATCCGAGACGGCGAAGGTCGCGGAGCCCGAGAAGAGCGTAGCGATTTTCGCGTGGTAGGCGGCGATGCGGAGGGAGTTGATGGCCTCACCGAGGGGGCCGTTCGGGGAGAAGATGGTCGACCAGAGGATGCCGACCACGATGACCGAGATGATATTGGGAACGTAGAGAATGCCCTGCCAAAAATTGGGCCACTTTACCGTCTTGCGGTAAATGATGTAGGCGAAGATGAAGCCGAGCGGCAGCTGGCCGAATACCGAGATGAGGACGATGTACAGGTTGTTCTTGAGCGCGTTCCAGAAAAGGGGATCGGCAACGAGATTCGCGTATTTCCCGAAACCCGTCAAATTCCAGGCTTCGCCGCCGAACATCTTCCCGCCATTATAGTCGCTCAAAGAAAGTACGACCGAAAGGACGATCGGGAACCCTATGACGAGCAAGTATACGATGACGGCAGGCAGCACCATCATCCAATAGGCATGGCCTTCTTCGCGACCCATACGCTTCTTTCGGGCCATAGGAACCTCCGCTGCGATCGTATTCTTGCCAAGCGGGAGCCCGGAAGGCCCGGGCTCCCGCGTCCCCTTTGGGGAAGGAGAGCGTGCCGCGTCGGCCAGGGACCGGCGCGGCGCTGACTTGGATTTTATTACTTCTTGGCGGCTGCGAGGAAGGCGTCCATGGCCGTCTGCATGTCGGTAGCGATCTTCACCGGGTCGCCGGTGCCCAGGCCCAGGGCCTGGAGGCCGTTGTTGAGGACGGTCACGACGCTGGGATCGAGGACGCCGTCGAGCACGAAGGTGGTATTGGCGATCGAGTTCTTGTAGGCCGCCATCTTCTTGATTATCGGCTCGACGTTACCGGTGACGCCCAGGAGCGTCGGGATATAGGCGCCCTGCTCGAAGCGGATCTTCTGGACCGCGGGGGAATAGAGGTACTTCAGCAGCCTGACGGCGGCCTTTTCCTTATCGGATCCCGAGGGGAGGGCGCCGCTGATGGCATAGCCGGTACCGGCGATGCCGGAGACGACGCCGGGGTTCTTCTCGCCGGGTATGGCCGGGAAGTTGATGACGTCGAAGGAGCTCTCCTGGTCGGCCGGGGAGATGAGGGCGGTGTTGGAGCTCTTGTCGGTGATGTACGCGCCCGTGCGCCAGTCGCCGTCTATGTACATGGCGGCCTTGCCGGAAGCGAAGAGGCCGGCGCCCTCGCTGTAGCCGACGTTCATGTCCTGGGAGGCGATGATGCCGTCCTTGAAGAGCTGCTGGTAGAACTTGAGCGCGTTGACGAAGCCCTTATCGGTGAACTTGGCCTTCTTGGTCTTGACGGCGTTGATGTACGCGTCGCCGAGGAGGCGGCCGGAGATCGTGGAGAAGAGACAGGACTGGGAGGGCCAGAGATCCTTATCCGGCAGCATCATGACGGCGATGCCCTTGGCCTTGAGCTTGGGAACCATGCGCCTGAGGTCGGCGTAGGTCTTGGGTATCGCGAGCCCGTTGTCCTTCAGGAGCTTGGTGTCGATGTACACGGCGGTCGTGAGGGTGAAGGACTGGGGAATTATCGCCTGGTACTGCGACGCCGGAACGACGCTGTCGCCGAGGGCCTTGGGATTGGTGGCGGTCGGCGCGAAATTCTTCAGGAAGTCGGGGCCGAGGAGCTTGGAGAGATCCTTGGCGAGGTGCTTGTCGTAGACGATCTCGGATCGTCCGGAGGGCCAGCTGTACCAGACATCGGGAAGGGTACCGGCCGCGACGTAGGCCTGGAATTTCTGGTGATACGGCTCGCTGAACAGTTCCTCCTTCTGAAGATCGATATCCGGGTTGTCCGCCTGGAACTTGGCCCAGATCCCCTGGTCCACATCGTATCCCGCCTGAGTGGCGTCGATGTAGTAAAGGACGTTGAGAGTCGTCTTCTGCGCCATTGCGCCTAAGGCGACGACCGTGACCATCAGCATCGCGATGATCAGCTTCTTCATCTTGAACCTCCTGATCGGGCCTTGCCCGAAAATGCGCCGAAAATGGATGATCCCATCCCCCGACGGGGGAAGATTCCCTAATTAAAGCGTCAGGGCCACCGAATCCTTCCCGACGCCGCCGAGCCCCGGTAGGCTCTGTTCCGAAATGAGGCGATCGAGGATCATCCCCGCCGCGCCGTAGGCTACCGCCTTGCCTCCGAGGCTCGAATAATGTATCTCCACCTCCTTGGGGAAGGGATACATCCAATTCTCCTCGAGCCGTCGCCGAAGGAGAGACGGAAAATCCACGTCGAGACCCTCGATGTCGCCGCCTATGTAGACTCGGGCGAAATCCATCGTGTTCACCAGCATGGCCGTGTTGCGCGCGAGCTCGTCGGCCGCCTTGACGAGGGCCGCGCGATCCGAGTCCAGGTGGGAGAGGGTATCCTTGGGAAGGGACAGCTGGAGCTCGCCCGCCCCGTCGCAGAAGGCGGAACGGAACTCGCCCGCGTCGCCATGGGCTCCGGAATAGACCTTTCCACCGAGGGCGACGCCGAAACCGACGCCCATGCCGCCCGAGAGCCCGATGGATCTCGGATCCCGCCGAAACTCCACGAGAGCGAAGAGAAAATCGCGCAGCGCCTCGTCTTTATTGAAGGCGAGCTCGCCCCAAGCGCAGCAATTCGCGTCGTTCTCGACGAAACAGGGCACGCTTAGCTTTGCGGCGACGGTCTTCCCGAAATCTATGGCCTCTTTGATGCCGAGGGGGACAGAGTAGCGGATCCTGCCCTTCTTGAGATCCACGAGGCCGCCGATGCCGACTCCCACGCCCAGCAGCCTCTCCTGCTCGGGACAAAGCTTGGCCGCGCATTCGTGGATGATGGCTAGCATCATCTTCGAGCGATTCTCCTCGTCCATCGGGACCTGGCCCCTCGTCTCGGCCAGTATCTCTCCGGCGAGATCCACGACCAGGGCGACATAGGTCCCGACCTGTATCTCGATGCCCAGGACGCGACCGAAGGAACGGTTCATGGCCAGATGGATGGGGCGCCTGCCTCCTCGGCTGCCCGCGTTGCCCTCTGCGATTTCTTCTATTATACCTATCTCGATGAGGCGCCCGACTTGATTCGTGACCGTCGACTTGTCGAGGCCGAGACGTTCGGCTATGCCAACCCGGCTTATCCGAGGATTCTGCCAAATCGTCCTGACTATTCGAGCCGCAGTGTTCGGCCCCGCCCCCCTCTCTCTCGGCACTATTCACCCCTCTGGGATATACTTCGCTGGTTGGTTGATTAGCCCAACCAAGAACGGTATATCATGGGTAGACTAAACAGTCAACGTAAAAGTTACCGGACCTTTCGCGGTTGGAGGTAGATCATGGACAAAGTGGAGCTCGGGGGAATATGGAAGCTGCGGCGCCTCGCGGACGGAAGCGAACGACCGATGGCCGTACCCGGCGATATTCTAAGCGCCCTCTTGGCCGCGGGGGAAATTCCCGATCCCTATTTCGATAGGAACGAGCTCGCCCTCCAATGGATCGGTCGCGAGGACTGGCTTCTCGAGCGCGAAGTCGAGCTGGCGCCGGCGATCTTGGCGCGGGAGCGCATCTTTCTCGACATCGAAGTCCTCGACACGATGGCGGAGATCAGCGTCAACGGCGAACGGCTCTGTTCGGCCTCCAACATGTTCAGGCCGATATGCGTCGACGCCAAGCAGTTCCTCAAGCCGGGGAAGAATCTCCTGTCCGTCCTCATCCGCTCGCCGGAACGGGCCGCCGCCGAGGCCGCCCTCGCCCTGCCCTACCCCATCCCGTATTCGGAGTATCCCCTTACGTCGCCCCATCGCAACCTGATTCGCAAGATCCAATGCATGGCGGGTTGGGACTGGGGTCCTTGCCTCATGACCAGCGGCATCTACGACGGCGCGGCCCTTCTTGCCCTCGACGGGCCTCGGATAGAGTACATCGCGACCAAGGCGTGCCGCGCGGGCGACGCCTGGTGCCTCTCGGTGAGCGTCTGGCTCGACAATCCCTCGAGTCGCGCGGTAAAGCTCGAAGCCGCGGTCGCCGGAGAAAGGACTACTCGGCTGATCGAGCTTCCGAAGGGCTCATCCACCGCCACGCTCGAGCTGGAATTGCGAGGCATCGAGCCATGGTGGCCGATCGGATACGGCGAGCAGCCGCTGTATGACCTCGTCGTCCGCGCTGAGGGCGACGAGCGACGCGAGCGCATCGGCTTTCGCGAGCTCGCGGTTGTCGCCGAGGAGGACTCCGCCGGGAGAAGCCTGGTCTTTCGCGTCAACGGCCGCGACGTCTTCTGCAAGGGCGCCAATTGGATCCCGGCCGACGCCCTGCCCTCTCGCTGGACCCGCGAGCGCTTGGATGGGCTCCTGAGCTCGGCTGTCGAGGCGAACATGAATTGCATCCGCGTCTGGGGCGGCGGGCGCTACGAATCCGACGACTTCTACGGGCTTTGCGACGAGAAAGGCATTCTGGTCTGGCAGGATTGCGCCTTCGCCTGCGCCCTCTATCCCTCGAATCCTTCCTTCCTGTCCGAGGTCGAAGCCGAAATCCGGCATCAGGTCCTCCGTCTTCGGAACCACCCGAGCCTCGCGCTCTGGTGCGGCAATAACGAGAACCTCGGTGCCCTCGGCTGGTACTCCGAATCCAAGAAGAACCCGATGCGCTATATCGTCGACTATGACAGGCTCTACGAGGGCACGGTCGGCAGGGTAGTCCGCGAGCTCGACCCCGACAGGACTTGGTGGCCCACGTCGCCTTCGGGCGGTCCCTCGGATTTTTCCGACAATTGGCACGAAGACGGCCGGGGCGACATGCATTTCTGGTCGGTCTGGCACGAGGGCAAGAGCTTTTCCGAGTACCTCGAAGTCAAGCCGCGCTTCTGCTCCGAATTCGGCTTCCAGTCCTTCCCGAGCTACGGGACCGTCGCCTCCTTCGCTCCGGAAGGAGAGCGCAACGTCACGAGCCCCGCGATGGAGCATCATCAGCGTCACAGCCGCGGCAATACCATCATCATGGAGACGATGTCGAGGTACTTCCGCATGCCCTCGGGCCAGCGCGAGACCCTCTACCTGTCGCAGGTCCAGCAGGCCTTGGCCATACGGACCGCCGTCGATTATTGGAGGAGCCTCAGGCCGCTGTGCATGGGCATCCTTTATTGGCAGCTGAGCGACCTCTGGCCGGTCTCGAGCTGGTCGAGCCTGGACTACGACGGGGGCTGGAAGCTCCTCCACTACGAAGCGCGCCGCTTTTTCGAACCGCTCCACCTCGCGCTCATAACGAAAGGGGGAGCGATTCGCGCGGTCGCCGTAAACGACGGTCTCGGCTCGTTCGAAGGCCGCCTCGCCCTGCGGCTCAGGAGGCTCGAGGGATCGGTCATGAAGGAGTACTCCTCTGATGTCGGCATCGGCCCCGAATCCGCCTCGGAGCTCCGCAGTCTCGAGATAGCGTCGCTGCCTTGCTCGTCCGACGAGGCCTTCATCGAGGCCAGGCTGGAACTGCGCGCGCGGGACGGCCGCGCGGAGTCGAGAGGGGCGCTGTCCTTCCTCACGGAACCCAAGCGCTGCTCCCTGCCGGACCCTGAGCTCGAAGCGAAGTTCGTCGCCGGCGGGCTCGGACCCGAGCTCCTCCTTCGCTGCGAGAAGCCGGCCTTCTTCATCGCCTGCGAAATCGAGCCCACGAGCGGTCGGACCGTCGCCGGTCGATTCGAGGACTCGGGCTTCCACCTCATGCCCGGCGAGGAGCGCAGGCTTCGCTTCCTCCCGTCAAGGAACGGGGCCGCCCCGAATCTCGACGATCTCGCCGCCGCTACCAGAGTGACGCAGTTGCGTGCAAGCTACGAATAGAGACTGCGACTTCGTTTTGGAAAGGGGTTTTTCAAGCTCGGGATAATTCGTATTCAACTCAAAACTTTTTGGTTCAGGCTGAAAACAGCTCACTCTGTCAGGGATTTTTTGCTTTCAGCTTGAATCTGAAACAGTTAATAGAGGGTAATCAGTTTTATGTTTCTTTTAGATACATGTATCTGGGTCAAAAGAAAACAATACCGGAAATTATTCTTATAATGTCCCTTGCAATCAGCTTCCTTATGGAATCGCAGTTGACTATCTCTATTTAATAAATATAGTTACAGAATCAAGATCCAAATACCACATTTCGCTAAAAACTCTTCATTCTTGGCATGCCTCATGCATAATAATAAGTGAGCGCCTGGAACGGGCTCCGCCCAAGGCGTCGCAGGACCGCGTTGCGGCAAGCGGCGCGCCATTATGAGGCGAATAGATGTTTTTGGAGGGTATCGATATGAAGAGCATGACCGTTTACGATGCTATGCTCCCGGCTTTCCGCGGCGTTTTCAAGGCAGATCCTTTCGAGATCCTCGACAGGGTCTTCGATAACGACTACTTCCCGACCTTCGCCGCTCGCGTCCCTGTCGTGGATGTCCGCGAGAAGGACGGCCGCTATCTCATCGAGGCCGAGCTTCCCGGAGTCTCGGAGAAGGATCTCAAGCTCGAGTTGAAGGACGGGCTCCTCAGCCTTTCCACCGAGAAGAAGGAAGAGAAGAAGGATGAGGACGGGAAGTGGGTTCGCCGCGAGAGGCGCGAAAGCTACTTCTCCCGGAGCTTCGAGCTCCCGGAGGACGCCGACGGCGAGAAGATCGAGGCGCGCTTCAAGGACGGACTCCTCACTATCGAGCTTCCGAAGAAGCCCGAGGCCAGCCCCCGAATCGTTCCCGTCAAGGCGGCCTAAGGCCGGACGAGCTTCCGGGGAAATGCGGCGGCGGGCCCTGGCCCGCCGCCTTTTTCCTGTCCTCGGCTCATTCTTCGGCTATACTTGGAGGATGAGTCGAGTACCCGAAGCGTCCCCGAGCGGCGAGGCCCTAGTGAAGGAAGTATGCCGAAGGATCCGGGTTGCCCGAAGCTATTGGGACGCGCATAACAACGCGGCATGCCGCATGGAGCGTCTCCGGGCCCTCGAGCTTTACGGCACTCTGTCTAAAGAGCAGAAAGGAAAGATCCCCCAAGTCCTTCGCGTATGGCTCCGATACAGAAGCGAAAAGTATTTCGGCGAGGGACGAACGCCACCCCAATAGATGGTATTCTTAAATTCAGTTGCTTGACGCATTCAACCAACCGGGGTACAGTCACTAAATGAATTACGGATATTTCGACGACGGCGAGAAAGAATATATAATTACTACGCCGCGAACTCCGGTGAAATGGATCAACTACGTCGGGACCCTGGATTTCGGCGGCTTCGTGGATTCGACCGGCGGAAGCCTGCTCTGCAAGGGCGATCCTTCCCTCAACCGCATCGTCAAATACATCTCGCAAATGCCGGCGAGCGATTTCAAGGGGCAGACTCTCTACGCTCGATTCCGGCCCGCCCAGGAGCCTCGCGCCGGCGAGCGCGAGGCGTGGCGCGTCTTTTCCCCTTTCTACGTCCCGAGTCTCGATCCATGGGAGGCTTGGGAGTGCCACGTCGGCCTCGGCTACAGCCGTTTCGTCACGCGCTTCTATGGCATTGACTTCGATATCAGGATATTCATCCCGAGGGGCGATGGCCTCTCGAAGCCCGGAGATCGAGAGATCCGCGATATCAGGGTCCGCAATTCGACCGACCGCAAGATCGAGCTCGACCTCGTCCCGGTGGTGGAATATACGCATTTCGATGCCCTCAAGCAGCTGACCAACGCCGACTGGGTTCCTCAAACGATGCAGAGCCGCGCCATCAGGGAAAGCGGAGGCCGCATCGTCCTGGCTCAATGCGCGTACATGAAGCGCGGCCGAGCCGAGAACTTCTTCGCGTCCAGCTCTCCGGCCACGAGCTTCGAGACCGATCGCAAGCGTTTCCTGGGCGCCAACGAATACGGGACCTGGGCTCACCCGCTCGCGCTGGACGCGGATGAGCTCGGCGATTACGAGGCCGGAAGAGGCGACAACATAGCCGCGCTCATGCACAGGATGGGAGGACTCGAGAGCGGAGCGTCGGTCCGACTCGTCACCCAGCTCGGGCAGGCCGAGTCGGTCGACGAGGCCTTGGCCGGCATGGACCGATGGCGGGACTTCGCCGAGGTCGATCGCGCCTATTCGGATCTCGCCTCTTTCTGGGCGGAGTACCTTTCCGCCTTCCAGGCGAAGAGCCCCGTCCCCTCCTTCGATTCGATGGTCAACGTGCATAATCCGCGACAGTGCTTCATCACGAAGAATTGGTCTCGCTACCTCTCGCTCTACCAGCTCGGCTTCGGCTCGGATCGCGGAATCGGCTTTCGCGACTCGTCGCAGGACGTCATGGGGGTCATGGCCCAGATGCCGGTCGAGGCCCGCGAGCTCATCGAGAAGCTCCTCTCCGTCCAGCGCCGCGACGGCTCGGCCATGCACCAGTTCAATCCCCTCTCCATGGAGGCGAGCGCGGGCGACAGCCGCGAGCGGGAGGATAGGCCGCACTACTACTCGGACGATCACTTGTGGATCGTCCTCGCGGTCTGCTCCTATCTCAAGGAAACGGGCGACCTGGGCTTCCTCGGAAAAGAAATCCCCTTCTACGACAAGGAGGAGGGCGGCCGCGCCTCCGCTCCCTTGTTCGCCCCGGTGCTGGAGCACGTCGCCCGCGCGGCATCCTTCACCCGCGGCGATCTCGGGCGGCACGGCCTCCCCCGCCTCGGCTACGCGGACTGGAACGATACGGTCAACCTCCCCGCGGGGGCGGAGAGCGTCTTCACGGCCTGTCTCTACGGAGCGGCCCTCCTCGAGCTGGCCGCCCTCGCCGAAAGGCTGGGCGACACCGACTCGGCCGCCCGTTGGCGCTCGTGGCACGGCGAGATGAAGGACAGCGTAAACGCGGTCGCCTGGGACGGCGAGTGGTGGCTGCGCTTCTTCGACGCCGACGGCTCGCCGATCGGCGCGAGTTCCAGCAGGCGCGCCCGCATCTGGATCAATTCGCAGACCTGGGCCGTCATCGCCGGCTTCGCCGAAGGCGAGCGCGCCCGCGAATGCATGGACTCGGTCTTCCGGCTCCTCAATACCGACCATGGCCTCAAGCTCTTCTGGCCCTGCTACGAAAGCTACGATCCCGCCATCGGCGGGGTGACTACCTATCCGCCCGGAGCGAAGGAGAACGGGGGGATATTCCTCCACGCCAATCCCTGGGCTATCATCGCGGAATGCATGCGAGGCGATTGCGACCGGGCCTGGCGCTATTATCAGCAGATCAATCCCGCGGCCCGTAACGACGATCTCGACGCCTTCGAGGTCGAGCCCTATGTCTACCCGCAGAACATGCTCGGCGACGACCATCCTCAATTCGGGCTCGGCAGGAATTCCTGGCTCTCGGGCACCTCGAGCTGGGCCTATCAGGCGGCGACTCAGCGAATACTCGGCATCAGGCCCGATTACGACGCCCTCCTCGTCGACCCTCGAATCCCCGGGACCTGGAAGGGCTTCGCCGCGACGCGAGTCTTCCGAGGCGCGACCTACCGCATCCGGGTCCGCAATTCCGGGGGCGCCGGCAAAGGCGCGACCGCGGCGACCTTGGACGGCAGGCGGCTCGAGATAGCCGGAAGCCTCGGCGACGGCTATGCCGCGCTGCCCCTGATGCCGGCGGGCACCGTCCACGACGTGGAAATAGATATCGGTTGAACGGCAGATATGGAGGATCCAAGCATGAAGTACGGCCATTTCGACGATTCGCATCGGGAGTATGTGGTTACGAGGCCCGATACCCCCCTGCCATGGCTCAACTACATCGGCCAGGACGACTACTTCGGCCTTTGTACCAACACCGCCGGCGGCTACAGCTTCTGGAAGGACTCGCGGCTGCGCCGACTGACCCGCTACCGCTACAACAACATCCCCTACGACCTGGGAGGCCGCTATATCTACGTCAACGACGCCGGATCGGTATGGAACCCCGGATGGAAGCCGGTCAAGGCGAAGCTCGATTCCTACGAATGTCGCCATGGCCTGGGCTATACGAGGATCACCGGAGCGAAGGACGGACTCGAGGTCGAGCTCCTCTTCTTCGTGCCGATAGGCCGGAACGAGGAGGTCTGGAAGGTCACGGTGCGCAATAAATCCAAAGCGCGCAAATCGCCCCGGCTCTTCTCCTTCCAGGAGTTCTGCTTCTACGAGGCGCTCAACGACATGACCAATTACCAGCGCACCTACTCGATCGGCGAGGTCGAGGTCGAGGGGGCGGCGATCTACCACAAGACCGAGTACCGCGAGAGGCGCGACCATTACGCCCTCTTCGCCTGCACGCGCCCCGTCGCCGGCTTCGACACCGACAGGGACAGCTTCGTCGGCGTCCACGAGGGCCTCCACGAGGCGCTCGTCCCCTTCGCGGGGAAGTGCTCGCTCTCGAAGGCCTTCGGCTGGAATCCGATAGGCGCCCACGAGGTCGACCTCGAGCTCCCGCCCGGGGCCGAGGAGAGCTTCGCCTTCGTGCTCGCCTACGTCGAGCAGGGAGGAAGACCCAAGTTCGACGGGCCCTCCGTGATCAACAAGGAGCTCGGCCGGGCGATCGTGGCCGCGTACTCGAAGCCGGGCGCTGTAGACGAAGCCTTCGCCGGGCTCGGCCGATTCTGGGAAGGTCTCCTGTCCAACTTCCAGGCCGAGCTCCCCGACGAGCACGCCGCCCGCATGCTCAACGCGTGGAACCAATACCAGTGCATGGCGACTTTCAACCTCTCGCGCTCGACCTCGATGTACGAGACGGGAATAGGCCGCGGCATGGGCTTCCGCGACTCCAACCAGGACATCCTGGGCTTCGTGCACATGATCCCCGCGCGGGCCCGCGAGCGCATCCTCGACATAGCCGCTACCCAGCTATCCGACGGGACCTGCTATCACCAGTATCAGCCGCTCACTAAGAAGGGCAACGCCGAGGTGGGCGGCGATTTCTACGACGACCACCTCTGGCTGGTGCTATCGACCTGCGCCTACGTCAAGGAGACGGGGGACCTCGGCATACTGGAGGAGCCCTGCGGCTACGCGGACAAGGAATACAGGCTCGACGCCGCGGGCAAGCGCGTCGGCATGGACGGGGAAAAGGCCGAGACCCTCCTCCATCACCTCGAGCTCTCGATCGGCTATACGATGCGCAAGCGCGGGCCGCGCCGGCTGCCCCTCATCGGCCACGCCGACTGGAACGACTGCCTCAACCTCAACTGCTTCTCGACCGAGCCCAACGAGAGCTTCCAGACCGCGGGATTCGTCGGCGACTCCCAGGCCGAGTCCGTGATGATAGCCGGCCTCTTCCTCCACGCCTCGCGCGAGATGGCCGCCCTCTACGACTTCATGAAGCGCCCGCAAGACGCCGAGCGGATGCTCGGCCAGCGCGCGGAGATGCTCGAGGCCGTCGAGGAGGCGGGTTGGGACGGCGAGTGGTATCGCCGCGCCTACGACGCCTCGGGCAGGAGCGTCGGGTCCGAGGAATGCGACGAGGGCAAGATATACATCGAGAGCCAGGGCTGGTGCGTCCTCGGGGGCGCGGGCGCCGACGACGCGCCCGGGCCTTCCAGGGGCCGCGCGCGCAAGGCGATGGAGAGCGTGCACAGGCTCCTCTATACGCCCAAGGGCGTCCTCATCCAGCAGCCCGCCTATTCGACCTACCACGTGGAGCTCGGCGAAGTCTCGAGCTACCCGCCGGGAGTCAAGGAGAACGCCGGCATCTTCAGCCACAACAACACCTGGATACACCTGGCCTGGTGCCTTCTCGGCGAGGGCGACCGGGCCCTCGAGTACTATCTCTCCATCTGCCCGAGCGCCAAACAGGGCGAGATAGACCTCTACCGCTCGGAGCCCTACGTCTACGCGCAGATGATCGCGGGCAGGGACGCGCCCTGCTTCGGCGAGGCCAAGAACTCCTGGCTCACGGGCACGGCCGCCTGGACCCTCGTCGCCCTCACCCAGGGCATACTCGGCATAAAGCCCGCCTACGAGGGCCTCATCGTCGATCCCTGCATCGCCCGAGCGTGGAAGGGCTTTTCCGCGACGCGCAAATTCAGGGGAGCCGAGTACCGCATCCACGTAAAGAATCCCAAGGGGATCTGCAAGGGTGTCGCTTCCGTCAGGGTGGACGGCAAGGCCCTCGACCCCGTGGCCAAGACGGCCCTCCTTCCGATCTTTCCCGCGGGCACGATTCATCGCGTAGAGGTAGAATTGGGATAAAGCGCATGAAGGGGATTCGCCGCGGAGGCCGCGGCGGATGTCCCCGGCGTCCCATTCCGCTTTCGCTCCCCTCCGCCCTCCGATCGACAAGGTCGGATCGCCCATGGCATCTTCGCATCATGGCCGATTCCATCAACGGCAAGGAGCTTGCCTTCCCCGTCGACTACGACCTCAGGCTGATCTACGTCCTGGCCGAGGGCGCGTCGATTCGGGAGGACCTCGAGCGAATCCTCGCGGCGCGCGGCGTCGGCTGGACGCTGATGCAGGGAGACGCGAAGCCGGGCGCCAAGTACGGCCGCTTCGGGGTGAGGCTCATGATGACGAGCCGCGAGCAGATGTACGGGACCTACGAGGACATCGGGAAGCTCCGCTACGTAAAGACGGCGATATAGGAAGGGGCCTCGGCTCGTTCCGTAGGTACCGCACGATCACGGCGGTCGATTCGCCGCCGGCGATCGATCGTCCGCCTCCCTCCCCAGGACCGAGCGCGCCGCCGCGACGGTCTCCGACAGAAGGCCGACGAGTCCTTCCGCGGACTCGTCGATTGAGGCGGCTTCTCCTTCCGGGGCCGCGCCGCTCCGCGAGGCCTTCACGCAGGCGAGCTCGAGGGCCTCGGCAGCCACCGCGATCGGTCCCGCGCAGAGCGAGAGCGAGCTCCCCTTGAGCGCGTGGCCGAGCCGCCGCAGCGCGTCGAAATCGCGCGCCTCCGCGGCCTTCCGTAGAGCCTCTGCCCTCCCCCCGGCTTCTTCGACGAAGTAGCCCAGGAGCTCGCTCATGAAGGCGGCGTCTCCGTCCAGGCGCGCAAGGAGGGCGTCCTCGTCGATCAGCGGAGTCCCGGGCGCGGAGGGCGAAGGCGCGCTCTCCTCGGCCTCGGGACGAGAGGCCCGCACCGTAGCGGCGGCCCTCGGCCCGAGCTCGCGCGGGCTCTCGGCGACGCGCTCGAGGACCCTGTACAGGAGGGCGGGATCGAGGGGCTTGGCGAGGCAGTCGGCCATTCCCTCGGAGGCGCAGGCGGAGCGGATGCCCGGCTCTAGGCGGGCCGTCATCGCGACCACGCGAGGCTCGCCGGCCGGCCCGCTCGCGGTCAGCGAGCGGATGAGCCTGCAGGCTTCGAAGCCGCTCATGTCGGGCAGGCCGAGATCGAGGAGGACTAGGTCGAACTCCTGTTGCGCGAGCATGTCGAGAGCCTCGGTCCCGCGAGCCGCGGCGATGGCGACGTGACCCGCGCGCTCGAGATAGCGCCTGGCGACGGCGCCGTTGACAGGATCGTCGTCGACGACGAGCACGCGCATCGTCCGAGCCCGCGAGCCCGCGAGCTCGGTTCGGGGCGCGGCACCGATCTTCGATTCCTCGCCCGGCTCGAAGCGCGCCGAGAAGGAGAAGACGCTGCCGCGGCCCTCGACCGACTGCACCTCTATCTCGCCGCCGAAGAGGCCCACTATCCTCTTGCTGATCGAGAGGCCGAGGCCCGTACCGCCGAATCGGCGTCCGACGCTCGGATCCGCTTGCGAGAACTCATGGAAGAGCCTCGGCATCTGCTCGGGCGCGATGCCTATTCCCGTGTCGCGGACCGAGGTCAGCACGCGAACGCTGCGCGGGTCGGCGACGAGGGCGTCGCCCGCCAAGGGCTCGAGCGGCGAAAGGCTCACCGCGACGGCGCCGCGCTCCGTGAACTTGATCGCGTTGCTGACGAGGTTCATGAGGACCTGGCCATAGCGAAGGGGATCGCCTTTGACGAGGCGCGGCGTGCCGTCCTCGATGGAGATATCGAGGAATATGCCTTTCTTCTCCATGACAGGCCTGAAGGACTTGAGCATCGACGAGGCCTTCTCGTGGAGATCGAAGTCGACGCGCTCGAGCTCCATCTTG
>Ga0181529_10002832_pt1 | contig 20312 bp, 19 predicted proteins | sample PEATcosm2014_Bin_36_FD_119763 | JGI IMG/M metagenome (GOLD analysis project Ga0181529, IMG submission 119763) | Peatland microbial communities from MTU Mesocosm Facility, Houghton, MI, USA - PEATcosm2014_Bin10_30_metaG | ecosystem: Environmental > Terrestrial > Soil > Wetlands > Peat | place... | reverse complement strand
ATTACCCGTCGGATACGGGGGAGGTGTATCGATCACAAACTGCGGCTTAGGTGAAGTGTGGTCAAAATAGTGATCCTCATCGCGCCAGCTTTCCCGCCAGCGCTCCTCCACTACGGCAAAATCATAATTTTTGTTGGAAGGACTGCGAATTTTAGAGTTAAAATTGTTATCTGACATGTATAACATACATACATGCCTCCACAGAAAAAAAACATTGCGCGCTCGGACGCCTCTAATGGATTTTATGGCTTCACAGCTGAGGATTGGAACTCCTGGCGCACATAGATCCGGCGTTATCTTGTTTCTTGATAGTGTGTATGGCAAAGTCAGAAAAGGGAAATACAGTTCTCCCGAAGAGTTTACAGAACCGCATACGGCATAATTGAGAAGGCTTATATCGTCACCCTGACAAGGGCGCTGTTGTGTTAACGGGACTTAATGAAAATGATGGCGTCGTAACTCATCAATGTTGACTATTTAAAAATCCCGATAACGCACCAGAACTATTTTATCCTGCATTTTAATCTGTTTGATCATTCTTTTTTCGGAGAAATCCTACAACAATGGATCCAACAATAAAAATTGAGATACCCAGCACAGCTAGAGAGATATAATTAGAGTGCTCTTGGACGACTGGCAGACTTCCAACGAAGTATCCGGCGAGTATGAAAGTACAACTCCACAGGACGGCACCAAAGACATTATAAGTGATAAACCATCGATAATTCATCTTGCTGACTCCGGCAAGAAATGGTGCAACGGTCCGGATATAGGGAATGAAGCGCGCCATAATGATGGTAAGACCACCATATCGGGAAAAAAATTTCTCGGTTTTCTCCAGATGACTTTTTTTCACATGCTTTTCGAGTACATTCATTCCCTTTGTTTTTGCGATCCAGTAATTAACCGAATCCCCTATCACCGCTGCGGCACAGAGTGTGATGATAAGGATCTCTACATTCAAGTAACCTGAGCTGGCAAACGCACCTGAAATAAAGAGAAGCGAATCCCCGGGTATAAAGGGGAATATAACAAAGCCCGTTTCGGAAAAAATGAGCAGAAACAAGATCGGGTAAGTCCAGAACCCATAGGTCTGGATAATTCCCGGAAGATACTTATCGATGTGAATAATGAGATAAAAGAGTGTGGAGAGATCCATGGATGGTAACGATATGCCCAGCCTAAAAATATAATTTTATCGTATGTGCTGTTGTGATAAAGGGACTTAATAAAATGATCCCGTCGTAACACATCAGTGTTGAGTATTTAAAGATCCCAACAACACAAAAGAACCATTTCTTGGACTCTTCATAATGTGTTGACGGTCTGCCATTTTCTCCATTCACTCATTTCGCCTAACTGTCCTCCCGTTGATATCGCCCATACTCTCCATCTCCATTGGAAGTCTGGTTGAACATCGATCAAGGGGAAGTTATATTCCATATTTACAACTTTGGTGAGCCCAATATCGTTCCAGGACGCTAGCTTCTCGTCGTAATATTGAATCTCCACTGAATACGAAGCTGCGTTAGGAACCGTGGACCACGTCAAATTTATAGTGTCACCAGCTTTCACATTTCGTTCAGCCTCACCATCCTGTGGCGAAATTAACATGGGAGCTTGAGGTATTGCATTTGTACTTTCTACAAGAGTTGGAGAACTTGTCAGAGAAATGGTCCCTCCCCCACCAAAATTGGGGTAAAATCCTGAACCAACTGGTCCTGGCACACTACTATTCTGTGATCTGACCTGGTTTAACTCATATAAGAGTGTGGGGATTTCCTCATCTGCCTGTATAATTGATTTTTTCATCGCTAACGAATTCTCTGCTGCATCGATATATTTCTCATTTTCAGCCAAGGGAAGCGCAGGATTATAGTACTGAAGGACAAGTAATCGTACTTGTTCATCGTTATTCCAGGGAAACAGCGTGTTGATGTGTTCGATCTCTGATTCATTGAAATCATTTTGAGGCGGCTTAAATAACTCTGAGTTATTGGTATTGCGATTTATCGCGTCGAGGTCTTCAATTACATTACTCCTGAAATAATCGGCGTTTATAATATTAGTATAAAAAGAATAAAGCTGTGTTGAAAGAACCGGATTAAACGAGGCTATTTCAGGTTGTAAAGAATAGTACAATCCCTTATCTGAATAAAATGGTGCACTCGGAGCATCTATAGTAAATTTGTCAGAAATAATGTCATTATTGTATTGTTGGATTAAGCCTACATTCGCTCCCTCGGCCTGGAGATTTGAAATTTCAATGTATAACGCGTTGGCGACGTTTTGTTGATCAGCAATGTTTTGTTCGGTCGCCAATTCCTGAGCACCTCGTGAACCCATATAGGCCCCGAAAAGAGCAGCACAAATCGTTGCTAAAATTGCGAGAATATTGACAACAACTTCGATATTTTTTTTCTCCCAGTTAATGCTGGAAATGTACACCCATAATCCGGTTATTGCGATTACAAAACCAAGAATAAGATAAACATTTGCTGAAACTGTCTGAAATACCTCAGAATATTGGACGAATTCATTAAGGAAAAGAATAATCCCCAAAATTAATGCCAAAAGTCCCAGAATCTTCTTCCAATTAACTGAGATCATATTTGATCATATCGCAAATATTCTATTAAGATTTTCTCAACGATAGTATTGTCAAGTTGTCGGCAGTTATTGAGCTTTGACTCTCATTTACGAGAAGCCAAGCAATCGAGAACTTGACAGTTCCAATAAAAAGAGGAGTTTATTTATATTGCTTTTTCGTGATTTGCATAGTGTAGATCTTTACAATAATCATGCAAGTATCCGCCACAATACTCACACGTGCATACGATCTCATTCGTCAGATTATCGATGAGGCGTGTGTTGGATGATGCCGTATATTTGAGTAATTTATCCCCGCATTCCACGCAGCATATATCTTTTTCAGATATTCCTTCCTTCTCAATATTCTTAAGAAAACGACTGTACGAGAGACTCCCCCGTGCATCTTTATGTTTCTCATTGTGCACAGTGGTACAAGCATCATGAATCAATCCTCCACAAAACGGGCATATCCTTCTCCCTTTTTCAGATGACTCCTGTTTATGGGGTGTCATTTTACCGCCACATTCACCACAAAAAGCATTCACCCCGCTATCTTGCATCAACGTTTCTTTTGTCATACAATCTGGACTTTATATTTTCTTAAGACATATATTTTATTAAAATAGGCACTGTTAAGGTATTAGATAATCAAAACCATCGATAGAAATGTAAAAAAATGGTTTATTGGTTATGTCCAATAAGGCATGCAGCGTATTTTCCCTTATCTGTTATGCCAATGATCTTGTTTCTGCCCCTTTTTTCAATAGTGATGTACCCGTTACTTTCCAGCCCGTCCAGAAGACCCCGGTTGATTCTCACGAGCACGTTGCTCATGGTTCGTTGTCTTCCCCCAATTCTCTCATTGAGGTCCTCAAAACCCTGCAGTTTTTTGTCCCGGATCATGGTGATGATGTCATTGGTGGTCATGGTCCCTTTCCCGAAGAGTTCAACAAGAAACGTGCTTTTTGCCCCAGAGGGAATATCGATAGTGAAGTTGGTTAAGACAAAATAGGACGGCTCGTTAATGATCGTTAGGCCGTGTTCAATAAGTTCTTCGTTATTTTTTGAATATCCCCCGTCTTCATGCACATAATAGACCTTAACATCATGGTACATGGCAGCGAGGGTCGATGCTACGGCGCTTAGTTTTCCGGCGGCGCTCATATTGATGTATACAAGGTTATGCTCTTTTTTCTCGTGAACGATGATGTCGCTGATCGTTGATAAAAGCGGGAGCGGATCCCCTATATCGCTCTCGATGGTAATAATCTCGATATTTTTATGTTCGAGCCTTTTCTTTACTGTCTCTAGGAAATATTTTGGACCAATATCGAATTTCTTCGACTTCGAATGCAACAGGTAGATCTTATTGGCTCTCAATTTCTCAAATGGCCGTACCGCCCGGTCTATCTCATGTTTGATGGGTATGATGTGAACAATTTCGTCCATAGTGTCTCCATACTAACTATATTAACGATATTAACGTATAAATCATTAATATAACTCCCGCCCACTTTTTTGTGATAACTAGGATCATCAGGAGTTACGAATGGACCTTATCAGTATCATCACTGCCCTTGCCGGGCTCTTTGTCATTATCGGGATCGGATTTGCCGCCAAGAAGTACGGTATTCTTAACGGTGACCGCCTCCACCTCATCTCCCATATTCTCGTGAATGTCTCTCTGCCGGCCCTCTCAATTGTCAGCCTTCAGGTTCAGCAGACCCCGGCGAACATGAGTATTGCCGGCCACATGATCGTTGTTGCGTTTGCGTGCTATCTTTCAGCGTTTGTAATCGGGCTTGTTCTCTTCCGGTTCATTCCCTCGACTTTGGAGGAGAAAGGGATCTTTCAGTTCATGCTCATCTTTTCCAATTCGCTGTTCATGGGTATTCCGGTAGCAACGGCGATGTTTGGCGCGAGTTCGCTTTTCTACGTGATCCTCTTCAACGTGCCATTCTATCTCCTGGTCTTTACGCTCGGGGTCTGGCTGCTGAACCGGGGGGCCGGGAGGTTCGATATTAAGAAGTTCCTTCTCTCGCCAGGCCTTGTAGCAGCGATCGTGGGCCTGGTATTTTTCCTAGATACGGTTACACTCCCCGGGCCCGTGGACTACGGGCTTGGATTGGTCGGATCGGCCACGACGCCGCTTGCGATGCTCGTAGTCGGTGCGCTGCTTGCCACCATCCCCCTGCGACAGCTGGCAGGAGACTGGCGGGTATACCTTGTGACTGCGCTGCGGCTCGTTATCTTCCCCGTAGTGGGCTACCTGGTGCTTTCGCATTTCATCGCAGATAAAATGCTGGTGGGGGTCGCGGTGCTCATGCTCGGTATGCCGGTAGCGGCAAACCTGGTGCTGTTCTGTGAAGATTTCCATATGGACTCAAAACTCGCCTCACAGGGAGTCTTCATCACAACAATCCTGTGTCTGGTGACAATCCCGCTCCTCGGAATCCTTCTTTTATAAAACCGGGGCCGGCGAAGAGGAGAGTACCAGCACCTTTTCAGCTAAATCCTCTCGATAGACCGTCCCGGATATCTGTTTTCTTTTCCAAGTTCAGGACGGAAAGACAATTCTCGAACTTGTATATCCGGGTGCAGACCGGGACGTGGATCGAGGATGATATCTGATTGTAATAGGCGCAAACCTGCCGTTAACGCAATAAAACTTTATTCCGTCTGATCTTCAACCGGCAGCACTTCTTTGTAGAACCGTTTGCCAACCCACCAGATGAAAATCCCAACAAAGATCCATGATAACTCAGCAATATAGGTGTTAAAGAGTGCAATGCCAATTGAGATGAAAAAAACTCCGGAAATCAGGAGCTCGCGTATGATAAAATAGTGTACAGTTACCTGCGGAAGGTCAGGATCAGAGAACCTTCGATCTTTGGTCGCGTAATACCAAAGCGCAACGAAAATAAAACCGGCAAACGCCTGAGTAAGGGCATAAAATATAACTGCAACTTTAGATTCGGGATACTGGATAATCAGGGAAGTCTGGAACGGGATCAACGTAATACAAAAGAGAAACAGGAGGTTCAAACAGAGAAGGATTCGATCCGCCTTGATTATATGCTGGAAAATCTGGTGATGGTTCATCCACCAGGTGCCTATGATAATGAAACTGATAGTATAGATTAAGAACGTCGGCCATTCATTAAGGAGATGCATCGTGAGTTCTGTCGGAACATCATTTTTCGCAATAACCGGGACAGTGAGCGAAAGGACCATCAGAGTAATTGCAAATGCAAATACGCAGTCCGTAAAATTGAGCACGCGTTCGAAGTTCTTAAAAAACCGGTGGTGTGGGTGGGGATCTTTAGATGACATATCGTTTTCCTCATCAAATTTTTAGTAATATCAGAATTTTTGGAGATCAGATCCCATAAAAATTCGTCCTCGCAATCCCTGGCAGATGATGAGGAGAGAGGGTGAGGAACCCATCATCGTCATTCGCCCATCTGATCGTATCACGAGTCTGGCGTTTCATGGATCTGATCATGTCAGGTGTTTTCTATTTTGAGGGAAGTTGTTTTTCTCAAAATCCCGGTTTTCAGTAGCCCAGTATATTGTCCTGATAAGGCGGTGGATCAGGGTCCTGTCAGATGAGGTTTTGTTGATGACAGTGAATGCACCATTCCGGTATGCCTCTTCTCTTACGGTGCAGCCATCGTGTGCCGTGAAGAGAATAAAAGGGACGGTGTTGCCGCGGGAACGAAATTCCCGCAGTAACGTAATCCCGTCCATGCTCCCTGACATATCGTAGTCAGCGACAATAACATCTGCCGATGACTTTGACAACCATTCAAGTGCGGATTCTCCGGAACTAAGGATCTTGATCGTAATCGATCCCAACCTTTCGCAGAATGCAGCAACGATCCTGCACATGTCCAGATCTTTATCGACGTACAGGAGAGATATGGTCGAGCTTTCCCTCATTTTCTTCTCCTTACATGTACCACGGCATAGAGAATGCCAATAATAATTCCAATCACAACGGTCATAGCGACCGGATTAGACACGATTCCCTGAATGCCGGCAAGGTTTTTCACGTCAATTGCCACTTTCAGGGGATCAGAGACGTACGTATCATCGATAGCGTCATTGTACCGAATTTCCGAATCAAGCCCATATTCCTTAATCGTGGCGTCGGAAGCGACACTGATCTGGTAGGTAGCCACTGCAGTCTGACCGGGGGCGAGAGTTCCAAGATAGGCAATATTTGAAGAACCGGTAAATGGGGAAACCACGCTGAGACGAGCCTCAGCGCTGTTGATAGTAGAATCCCCGGTATTCTCGTATTCCACCTGGATTGTCTTCTCGCTGCCCGGGCTCATCTCGACCGGGGAAGAAAGAATCGCGAAATCCACTTTTTTACCAACGTCCACGCCAGCGGTCTGGGTTTGTGAACTGACAAAATCGCCTTCATCGTTCTGGTAGACCACAACGACATCGACGGGATAGGTTTTATTAATAGCATCATCTGCCACAGCAACCTTGTACTGGCAGGAGACGGTGCTTCCTGCCGGGAAGTCACCGACATAGACGCTGGTATCCACAGGGCTTATCGGGCTTGCTTGATCTTGGATGATCTGAACGGTCGCTTTGGATCCGTCAAGCGACCCGATATTCTTGATGGTCAGGTTCACGTAACCCTCGGCACCTGCAACCAGCGAATCTGATGTTGCCGAGACGACCTCTGGAATCACCTCGGACTTGATGGACAGCGGAACCGTGAGAGTAACGTTGTACGGCAGGTAGTAATACCGGAGGGTATCGAGGCCATACCCAAACTGGTCGGTATGGTCGTACTGGGTATAACTGATGTTGAGCGGGATCTGATAGGTACCGCCTTGGGCTCCCTCGTTGACCTTTGCAGAGAATGTCACTGTCTGCTGCACTTCGCTTGCGAGATCGCCGATCATCTGGGGATCGCTTTTTATTACAATGGGAGCGTCTCCGGCCTCCATCGCGACCGTCACAAACTTCGCGGTCGTAGGGACATCGGCCCTGTCCACGATGTCGGGTGCTATCTCATAGTTCGTACTTATCCCGGTATTTTCTATAACCACGGGGATCTGGATGTCGCTTCCGGCCGTATATTGGTTTGTACCAGCAATATATGCGGTTAGATTCGGGCTGCCCTCCCAGTATTTTGTACCGGCAAGCACCGGCGTTACAAGACATGCCATAAAAATAAGGAAGATTAAGACGTTCCTTCCTGTTTTTGTTTTATGTACTATGGGGATCATTTTTTTCACCTCCTCATTTTTTCTTTCTCATCACAAACGCGTAGTACCCTATGCCGATCACAATGAGGACAAGAAGGGAGAGTACTACGGGGATCTGCCGGAGTCCACCGGTAGCCGATGGTTCAGCGACCATGACCGGTGCCGTAAAGGTATCGGAGATCTGACTGTTATCGAGTTCATCACGATACCTGACTTCGGTATTAAGGGGATATGTTCCTGGCGTCGCTCCGCTCGCGGCAGAGATGGTATAATGGGCAGTCGCCTTTCCGCCGGGAGGGATATCACCGAGATATGCAAGGGTATCTGAACTTGATAGCGGATCGTAAGTTGAAAGCCGGGCTTCAGCATGGTTTGCGGTAATCGAGCCCGTATTCTGGTATACAACGTCAATTACGGTGTCAGATCCCTGCGTTATCACCACTGGCGGCGAGACAACGGCAAAGGAGAGCTTGGCAGCCACCGGCACGCCGACGGTATCAATCGTCGAGGTTACGGTATTACCATCCGAGTTCGTGTAGGTCACTTCAACATCTATCGGGTAGGTCTGCTGCTCTGCAGCGCTAGACACGGATACCTTGTACTGGCAGGAAACAATGCCACCCCTTGGGAAATCCCCGATGTAGACGCTGTCATCGGTCGGGATAATGGCACTGTCGCCATGTTGCAGGATTTTGACAGAAGCCTGGGTTCCATCCTCATACCCGATATTCCTGATAGTGAGGTTGATGTACCCTTCGTTTCCGACAGCAAGGCCAGATGAATCAGCTGATATCACATCGGTCTGGACTACCGGTTGTATCATGACCGTGAGCGGGATTGTCAGGTTCACGGGAGAGTATACAGTCCCGACCTCGTCACTGGTCGGCTGATTCGCGAGGCTGTTGGAGAGATACGTATACTGAACTGTCAAGGGAAGGGTGTATTCACCGAGCGTCGCGTCTGATGTTATCTTTGCTGTGAAGCTCGCAGTTGCTATCCCGGGGCTCGCGAGATCACCCAGGTCCTGTGCATCTGTCGTGATGTTGATGGGTGTTCCTTCTCCGGAAAGCCCTACCGTGACAAGCTTCGCGGTAGTAGGGAGATCCTCTTGGGGGAGGGTACCCTCGTTGGTGTAGAGTACCTGGCTTGTCCCGCTGTTCTGAATGTCAACGACGATCGTGGCATCCTGTCCCGGGGAGAACTCGTTCGTCCCGGCGATATATGCCGTTATCTGGGGCGAGCCCCCGAGGTATTTTTCTGCCCCCAGTACTGGCATTGTGCAGCATATTGCCGCGAGAACCAGGAGGGCAATGGTGGTGTAGAATTTCATGGAATGTGCCTCTGTAATTTTGTTTTTTTCAAACTAGTCTGAACTTCCTGTTTTTTGAAGGTTCTCGGATTCGATACGATGCTGATTCCTCGTCTCCAGCCACTCGGTGAACTGACCCATAAGGGACAGTACAGCGGGCATAATGAAGATGGCGCCAAAGAGGGAGAACCCGATGGCGATAAGGGTACTGATACCGAAGTTACTGATAATGGGGAACGTGGATAGACAGAGAGCTGAGAATCCAAAGAAGGTGGCAAGACCGGAGACGGTGATAGCAGTCCCAATCTTGCTCACGCTTTCCTTGATAGCCGCGATATGATCGTGGAGTTTTTCCTCCTCCTCTGAGTACCGCTCCATCACGAGGATCGTGTATTCAGCAGCGACTCCGATGGTCATGGAGCCGAGCGTGGCCGTCATCGGGGTATATGCGATTCCAAGGAGGTACATCACAACGGAATTCCAGCCAACGATCAAAACGATAGGAATGAGCGGTGAAACTGCGTGGATGTGCCGGTAAACAAAGGTGAGGTAGACAAAGATAATGCCGAATCCCAAGTAGGTCATCTCATCCTTTGACGCGTCCAGCCCGGCAACGAGTGAAGTGAATATATCGAATTCTCCCGTTGCATTAACCGAAATACCCGGCGGCGGCTGGAGGAATGTGATATCGTTGACCATCTGCTGTTTAAGATCCTCCTGCTGTGGCATCTGGAGGTCGGCCATGCCAAAGTGTATAACGCCTCTCATGGATCCGCTTATGTACTGGTCTTTGATGCCTTCCGGCATTCTGGCAAGCGCTGCATCCACCTGGCTCTGGGTCTGGGGCATCACGCCGCCATTGTAGGCCACGATGTAGGTGACAATGCTGGTTGCCGATTTGAGATCGGCATGATGAGCCAGTTCGTAATCCTGGAATTTTTGGACCCATTGTATCGTATCGAGATCGGTAACCCTCGCACCCTCGACGTAGATGTCAGCTGTAGTCAGCCCCCCAAGGACCCTTGTAACCTTATCAAGCTGAATCTTGGCCGGCATATCGGGAGGGACAAAATTGTTCTCATTAGCCTCTATAGGAATAAGCGGGTCTACCTGGTATCCGATTACGGCAATAAGCGCTACCATCAGGAGAATGGGGACTGGGTTTTTCGCAATTTTTACTGAGGCATCGGTGAGAAACTGGGCATATGACCAGGATTTCTTTTTCTTTTGCGTCTGGAGTGAGTCGCATGCATCCGTGCCGACCGCATAGCAGACTTTCGGTGTCTGCGGTTTAGGCTTGTAGTGAATTACTTGAGCGACGGCGGGTAAGCCTACAAGTGAGATGCAGTAGCAGCTCATGATCCCGATCATGGCCACCAAGCCGAAGGACTGTACCATGGGGATAGTTGAGACAAACATCGCCGCAAAGCCAAGAGACGTGGCGAGCATGGCGTACATCACGGCCGGCCCGGTCTTTGTTATGGTTGTAAACACGGCATCGTCAAGCGAACCTTTCCGGGCCTCCTCGTCAAGCCGGGAATGGAACTGGATCGCGTAATCGATCCCAAGGCCGATCATAACCGGAAACGCTCCCATAACCGCGAGGGTCAGCGATATCCCGGCCAACCCCATCAGGCCCATGGCAGTCGTAAGGCCGAGAGCAACAAACAGGACCGGCAGGAACCGGTGGTTGACATACGAGAACAGCAGGCCCATGACGATAACCATCAGGATAAGGGCTCCGCCAATCAGCATGCCGGTATTCGTACTCATCTCGGTTTGCATCTGCTGCCTGAATGAGGGAGTGCCGGACATCTCAACAGTTACACCGGCCGGTGGGTTGGACTGGTCAATGACCAGTTGCACCGCATCCAATGCCTTAATTTCTGAAGCGGTTGAAAGGCCGTTATCGAGATTTATCTGCACAAGGGTCAGGACATTTGACGGTATCGCCGTGGCCTGAACAGCGGGCGGCATTTCGTTGACCAGAGTGTTGACCTCTCCCTTCGTTTGAGGAAGGACGCCGTTGTTCTCGCTTTTTAAGATATCAACAACACTCTCTGAACTGGCAATGTACTGCTGCTGCCGGATGTCCCCTTCGAGCCGGTCGATATACCTGAGCACGCTCGGGTTAAGTGGATCGCTGGTGTCGACGATCAGAACAATGGAATCCGTATTCAGTGTCTGGGAATACTGGTAATCAATGGCACCTTCCGGTGAATTCTTGTCGATATAGGTAAAATCGCCGGTATCCATGGTGATCATGGTCGCACCAAAAATGGCAACAACCAAAATTGCTGCAATAGCGCAGATCACCATTTTTGGATGACGATTGACTAACCGTGCGATTGAACTGAAGATCTGGTCAATCATGGTATTTCCCTCTCATCACAAATTGTTACAAGGCAAAAATCCACGAAGTATCACCGGGGTTTGAACCGCTTTACATAGACAACGTAACCTGCAATGGCGAGAACGACAAGAAGAATGGCGACAAGGCCTGGAATGCCAAGCAGGTTCACGACGGTTTTTGTTGGTACAACCTCAACATTAGCCTTGAGCGGATCCGAAGTGAACAGGTTATCAAGTGAATCACGGTAGATCACTTCAGCATCCAAGCCATACTGTTTTACAGTCGCAGTCGAGTCAACCGAGACATCGAAAGAAGCTGTCCGGATATCTCCGGGAGCCATCGTCCCCAGGAACGCCGTATCATCGTTGCTTGTGAAGGGATCGATAGCGCTGATCCGTGCCGCGGCATTATAAGCAGTCGTCCCGCCGGTATTCTGGAATTGGAAAGTAATAACGGAATTTGCACCTGAAGTAACGTTTGCTGATACCGGGGTTACACTGAAATCGACCTTCTTGTCGACTGGCACACCGATAGTCTCGATGGGTGAGTCAACGTAGTCTCCTTCGTAATTCTTGTAATAGACCAGCACATCAAGCGGGTAGGTCTTTTGCTGGGCATCGCTTGATATCTGGGCCTTGAAGGTGCAGTTGACGGTAGATCCTACAGGGTAATCTCCCACATAGAAACTCCCGTCAGTAGGTACTATGGGGCTCTGCCCGTTCTGCTGGATCCGAATTACAGCGTTATGGCCATTATCAGACCCGACATTCTGGACCGTTAAGAAAACATATCCCTCGATCCCGGCGTCCAGACCTTCTGTCTCCACATTAGACACAGCGACCTGGACCTCAGGCTTGATCGTGATAGGGATACTTATGGTCTGGTTCACGGTCTTGTACTGGTAATTTATGGTTTCATCGCTTTCCTGGTTTGCCTGGTACAGGTAGGTATAATTAAGGATCACCGGTAACTGGTAGGTTCCGGCTGCCGCATATTTGTTAACAGTAATATGGAAGGTAGCAGTGGCAGTGGCACTCGCCGGAAGATCACCCACTATCTGGGGATCGGCTTTGACAACGAGAGGAGCATCTCCTGCATCCAAAGTTGCCGTGAGCTGTTTAGCCGTGTTCGAGAGATCGACGGGGGTAATGTAACCAGACTCGACAATCATGAACTGGTTGAGCCCGGTGTTACCGATGGCGACTTGGAGGTTGACATCATCACCCGGCGAAAACTCGTTCGTGCTGGCTATATGTGCATCCAACTGCGGGCTCCCGGCCATAATCTTTTCCCCCGCTGATACCGGGGAGATAGCAAGGAGAATTACTGCCAATGCAGCAAGGCACACAGACAGGTATTCTCTTGTCCTCTCTCGCGCCCAGATACTCCTCGCTCCGGGCACAATTTTCTGCATCTTTTCTTCGCTTAATTCACTCATAGGGTTCCTCGTTCGTGTTTTGCTCATTGTTTGTAAAACAAATACAACATTTAACTTTATTAAACTTATGTTCAGTTAACAAACTTTAAGTTTAAGCAATAGAACACAAAGAAGATATATTTAAAAAACAGACATTCTAATTATGCCACGCATTAATAGTGAATACCGGGAGGATGCAAAAAAGAAGATCCTCAATGCGGCCTTGCTGGTGGGCGAAACCAAAGGCCTGGAAACGGTCACCCTCGAAGAAATCTCCCAGAAGATTGGCGTTACAAAAAGCGCACTCTATGCATATTTTGAGAACCGGGATGCATTGATGCGGGAATTAATCATCGAGATTTTCTCCCGGTATCAATCGGAGGTCAAAGATGCACTTGCCGATGATCCGGATATTCCGATAATGCTGAAGCGACTGGAAAATGTGCTTTTTGCCGGAAAAATTCAGTATGCGAGCCTGTTTGCCCAGATAATAAAATTAAATATCCTGAATGATCCGCTTTTGAAGGAAATATTTTCAGATATCACTCAACATTCGTCGATTGTTGAGAAGCAGATCGCCCATTTGCAAGAACAGGGAAGACTTCAAAATAATGGCAATCCGGATGAAATTGTGTCATCCGTTATGGCACTTGCAATTGGTCTCAATGTCTTGTCAAATCTTAAAGGATGGGATTTGAACAAGATACGGCAAATCTGGGAAAATTCGTCTCAACTTATAGTATGTCATCCATCGGACGGTAAATAATGTTTTGTCTACGTGGCGTGGATGAATATGTTATCCATCTCATTTCGCAGAAAAAATGGTTCGAGCACGTAATTAAACCCTTTAAATTAAGTTTTAATCTGGTATTTTTTCTATCTTTCAACAATATAACAGAAGAAAAAAAGAGAATGGGGGGTTTGGATATCCAGCTCGCTCCGGGTACCGTATCCTGCAATTATTTGGGGATGAATTCGCGCATGGTGTTTTCTTGTCCTGGATCATTCAGATGAACAGTGCAAATTCACTGTCCGCCAATAATATACAATGATTAACTTTATTAAAATTATGTTTAGTTAATAGACTTTATATCCAGATAGAAGAACGCAAAGAGGATATAGTTACAGAACAGATAACACACATTTATGCCACGCATTAACAGTGAATACCGGGAGGATGCAAAAAGGAAGATCCTCAATGCAGCCTTGATAGTGGGCGAAACCAAAGGTCTGGAAACGGTCACTCTCGAAGAGATCTCGCAAAGAGTTGGCGTTACAAAAAGCGCACTCTATGCATATTTTGAGAACCGGGATGCATTGATGCGGGAATTGGTGGTCGAGGTTTTTTCCCGGTTTCAATCGGATGTAGGGGATGCATTTACCGATGATCCGGATATGCAGGTGATGCTCGAGCGCTTGGGAAATGTGCTTTTCTCCGGCCAAATCCAGTATGCGAGCCTGTTTGCCCAGATAACGAAGTTAAATATCGCCAGTGATCCTCTTTTGCAGAAAATACTCCAGGATATCTCTCAAGGATCAGATATCATTGTGGAGCAAATTTCCCATTTGCAGAAACAGGGAAGACTTCAAAATAATGGCAATCCGGATGAAATTGTGATGACAATTATAGCACTTGCAATTGGTATCAGGGTTTTATCGAGTTTCAGGAGATGGGATGCGGACAGGGTCCGGCAAATGTGGGAAGCTGTGGCTCAACTTATCGTATCTCATCCATCGGGTGGCAAATAAAAATATTTTAGAGAATATATCAACAAGATACCATCATACAAACCCATTCAAATTTTTTTAAAAAGAGCATGCAAACGATGACTCTGGCACTTACTTCTTCATGTGATTACCAAACCGGTATGCACCTTTTGGCACTATCATTTCAAACCGTGCTCCCATGCCAGCTTCTCCGGTTTCCGTAATAGTTATCCCGGTAATTTCGAGGATCTCGCGAGCAAGGAACAGACCGACAGCTTTCTTTTTCTGGAAATTCGGAGAGAATATTTTATCCTTGTTATCTTCAGGAATTCCCACGCCATCATCTTCAAAGAATAATGTGATGGATTCCGGCCCTTCACTATACCTCAATGTTACCTGTGTCGCCGTCTTCCCGTGAGTGAGTATATTATCCGCAAATATCTGGAAGACTTGTTCCAGCATGGGATCGGCAAAGATTTCCAGATTATTCAGCATGATCGTATGCTTAATTTTCTGAAAATCCAAGTGGGAGATTGCAAGAAGAAATACATGGTCGACATTCTGCCATTTTGGCGGCATGAAACCGAGATTCTGGTAACTCCGGGCAAATTTCAGGGAGTGTAAAATTTTCTGGACAGCTTCTTCCTCTTTCTCGATAATATCTATTGTTGGCGCTTCCGCGGCCACTTTTTTTATAAGATATTGATACCCCGATAAGACAAAGACCTGAGTCTGTATATCGTTGAACGTCACATAGTTCAGGAGGTTTAGTTTCTTCTTTGCCAGATCCAGAGCTTTTTGTGATTGTGTTCGTTCGGTGATGTCCTGATTTACCCCATGGATTTTGATAACATGATTGTTTTTATCCTTGATTCTTTCAAGCCCCACAACAACATACCGGATCTCTCCATCCCTGCGAATAATCCGGTGTTCCAATTGCGATATATGATGCTGATCGGATATTTTCATACCTCTCTCAATTTCCTCGAATATATTGTTACGATCGTCCGGGTGAACAAATTCCCGGAAATAAACATCTGCCGGCATCTGGTAGCCGCCTTCACATTCTGCGATAGTGCCATATAGCGCATAGAACCGGTCATCGAAAGTGAACACCCCCCGCTGAACATCATATTCCCAGTTCGCCATGTGAGCCAAGTCCATTGCTTCTGTAAGCCTGCACTGGCTTTCCCGAAGTTCCTCCTCAGCCTTTTTTTGCTCGGTGATATCCATGATTAAATTCAAGGCTGCTGGAGCCCCACGCCATAAGGTCGGTACTGTTTGGATCTCCATAATCCGTAGAACACCGTCCTTTCTGACATGACGGAAAGTATTCACACCCAGCTGGTCTCCCGATAACCCGTGTTGGTATCTGGCTGCGATCATATCGCGATCGTCAGGATGGATGAACTCAAAAAATGAGCGGGAGAGAAGTTCCTCCTTTGAATATCCAGTGACTTCTATGACTCGTTGGTTTACAAATTTTAGATACTCATCTTGTTCAATAATAATACATTCACCGGCGTTTTCGATGAGGACTTGATACTTCGCCTCGCTTTCCTGCAACGCTAACTGGCTTGTAGCAATTTCGTTCATCTGTTGCTTTAGTTCATTCTCCTGAGCCCTGAGCTGGTTATACGCTGCATTCAGTTCCTCATGTTTCCTGCTCAGTTCCACTTCTGCTTCTTTCCGCTGGGTTATGTCCCGGATTGATTGGATGGCTCCAATGACGGTTCCCTGTGTGTTGTAGAGCGGCGTGGCGGTAATCCACAGGGTTGCCCCTCTGCCATTGAACAGGAATGGGGATGTCGTTTCCGTAAAAAGGGTGCGTCCAACCCGTTTAATCAGGGGATATTTCTTCAGAAGAGACGGATCATCAGTGAGTACAAGATCGATGAGAATAGGTTGCCGTTCATGATAAGCGGGAATCGCGTATTCGTAGTTCCCTTTTCCTAGTATTTCTGCGGTAGTAACACCGGTTAACTCCTCCATGGCCCGGTTCCAGGAGATTACTACACCGTCCGTATCAATCGCAAATGTGGCATCAGGCAGAAAATTGAGGATATCTGCTTCGCGGCGTTCAAGATCCCGGATGCTCGCATCAGCCTGGCGTTTCTGTATAGCCTGGCTGATTTTGTGCGCGAGCTCGGTGAACTGCGGCACGAGCTCACCACCTTTCTGGAGATAGAAATCGGCACCTTCGTTTAAGGCTTGGATAATAACCTCTTCTCGGCCCCGCCCGGTAAAAAGGATAAACGGGATGGTGTTTCCTGAAGACCTGATCGTTTTCAAAAATTCAATGCCATCAATGCCCGGCATCTGGTAATCAGAGACTATGGCATCATAGTCTTTTGTGTTTAACAGACTAAATGCTGCGTAAGCTGATGTAATGGTATCAACTGTAAACTGCCCGCACTTCTCGAGAAACAGTTTGCCAATATCGAGCAGGTCGGGTTCATCATCGACATAGAGAACTGAGATCATGATGATCTTCCTTGCATCAAGGCCCAAAAGACCAGATAGAACAGTCCGGCTGCTCATGATTGATCATCGCTTCGATCTTGTTGAGTTTGTACTTGGCCGTGTGCTCCGATCCTCCATTGTTACACCCGTGTTGTTGTGCACAATGTCCAACCGGTCGCTGGATCTTGCCGTCTTTACCAGTGTGGCCACTTCTACCTCTTTGCGTATGTCGGCAAAGTCCGGTAAGCTGAATTCCCGGATGCATCATCACACTTTCCAAAATTTTATAAATCTCTCTTAAAAAAAATGCAGTTTTTACTTTTCCTTAAACGATTCGAGCACCTTATCCATGATCGCTTCGCTGTGGTTTTTGAGTCCAAAACCTACGATGATCGCGATTGCGGCACCAAGACCGATACCAATACCCCATGCTATCGGCGTCACAAACGTGTAGATAATAGTGAGATCGAGCTCCAGCTGCGAGAGTGCAAGAATGGCCGTTACAAAATACAAAAAGACGCGGACCAGGACAAGAACCGGTCTGATGAACTCGACATTCTTCTGGGAGTAGTACCGGTTCAGGAAATCAATAAATGCGTCGATAAGGAGGAATCCTACAACGAAAATGATCACGAATGCAACAACATGCGGGATGTACTCAATAACCATCATCATCAGTTGACTGATATAGTCCAGATTCAGGATATTAACAGCCGTTAGAATGGCAATCATGTAGACAATGATACGAACCGCAATATCTCCAAGATAACCGACCGTGACTCCGGCGCTTTTGAACGCACCTTGTATTGATGCCACCTCGGCCCCTTCTTCCACGATGCGTTGTTCACTGATCTTGTCTAGCCCGATTCGGACTGCCTTACCCAGCAAACGACCAACAATCCAGCCTATAATAAGAACTACCAATGCACCTACAATACCTGGACCGTACGTCATAGCAGTCATATATCCTTGATGTGTCAGATTTCCAAATGCGAGACTCATTTAATTTCCACCTTATGTTTATTCAAGACTGCAGCGAGGATCTTCCGTTAACCAATCTCCTGAATTAAGTTTCGATCCCAGGCAGGCTATTTAGTGTCTGTTTTGTAGATATATAGACTTTATGTTTACTTAATTTAATACAAAGTTTGTTGTGTTAACATAAATTTAATTAAGTTAAAAATTGTATTCTATTTACTCAATACTACTATCCGGGATTCTGATAACTTGGTGTGGGATTGAATAGTTCATTAAGCGTTGAAAGGTTGATAATCCCCTACCACGTTAACAGAGCCCCCGAAACCACTGGAAAAATTACAACATTACCGTGAATAGCAATTCAGAATGCCCATTAAATTTCATTTACTGTGCGTTTTCGAGCTGGGAAATCCGATCCAGCAATTCCTTTTCACGAAGGGCAAATGCAGTCACGTCAGTCACCGTAATGTAGGTACTGATAGTCTCCCCAAGGCGGACTGAATTGATATGCCCGTATATGGATCGTTTTTCGCCATTTTTACACAATATCCAGCTCTGGAACGACAAGGGAGGTTCTGAGCAGGTCATGGATTTCTTTAAGAGATTCATCATCTTCTGGTGTTCTTCGGGTGTTACGAGAGCATCCGGGTTCATCAAGCTCAGTTCATTCAAAGAATACCCGCTGATCTCCGATAATCTTCCATTCGAATAAACAAGCTGTTCATTCTCGATGATCATAACGGCGTCCTGAATGTTTTCTGCCATCATCCGGAACCGCTGCTCGCTTTCAAAAAGTGCAATGTCTTTTGAAACAAGTTCCGTGACATCAGTCACGATGATAAATTCATAAAGGATGTGTTCATGCTGAAGACTGGTGATCCGCACGTATACATGCCGGTATACACCGTCCTTTCTCCGGAGGCGGGCATGAAAGTCAAAATGGCCGTGGTGGGGATTATTACGGAGTTCCAAGCTTTTCTTCAATGAACACCGGTCTTCTGGGGCGATAATGCTTAATGGATCCATTGCCACCAATTCTTCGAAAGAATACCCGGTAATTTCCGCGAAGCGGTTGTTCACAAAAGTGTTTTTTTCATTCTCAAGAATAAGTAGACCGTCCTGGATGTTTTCTGCCATCATCCGGAATCGCATTTCACGATCCCGAAGTTCCCGCTCCCGCAGGATATCCTCAGTGACATCCGAAAGAATGATTGTAACTCCCTTCGCACCATCGTTAAAAACGGTGGGAATGGATTTCTGTTTGAATATTTGTTCACCGCTTTCTTTAAAATGGAATGAAAGGGTATTAACCGTCTCCTCTGACGGTGTTGTTATAAGGGAATTAACCAGCTCATGGACATCAACACCTGGAGCCTTGAGATAAGCAAGGTTTTTTCCTAATGCTTCTTTTCTAGAGATTTGGAGGAGATTGAGGAAATTATCATTTATTTCTGTGATGCGGGACTCCTTATCAAGAACCATGATTAGGTCTTTTGAATAACTGAGCACTGCCGAGAGGGGAACTCTCTGCGAGAGCGTAAAGACCTTGGCCATGCCATACGTCCGCATGTCCACCTGTCCGGAGATCAGGAGGATATCGAGATAGCGACCAGTTGTATTCTTGTTCTTATTGAGTGCTTTTGCTATGTCGGTAACGCTCATGCCTTCAGGGTTTTGCCGTAAAATATCTTTTATGGTGGTGAGTTCCTGCGGGTAATTCTGCATCATAGAAATATGCTAATCTGAAGTATGTACAATTGAATCCAGATTTATAATTATTGTGAATTGTCCAGATGTATTGTTGCTAGGAGAAAAATCTATTTATAAGGCTCTATCAAGTCTTCGGGTGAGATAATTAAGCCTACATCGAGGAAAATATGTCGCTACCCGCAGACTTTACAGAACTAGATAAGCAAAAACCTTTTTACGGGCGCGGATTTTGATTTTAGATTATTTTTAAAACATATTATTCTCGCTTTATCCTAATGAAATCATAATTTTTGGGCAGCTCGTCAGAGGAAACCATCCGTACCGGATAGGTCATTTTATAAAATATAGTAATCGTATTGATAACTCTCTGCATAGCCGGGCATAAAAACGATAAGACTCTTCTCATCTGAAAACAAATATCTGGTAAATGGCGAAGCAGCGGGGACTGGGATATGCAGCAGCGCTCACCGGTGGTGCCATCCTGGCCGGCCCGTACGTGCAGCCCCCATGGCTGATGGCTCTTATCATCATTCTTTTCTCTTTGATTCT
>Ga0181529_10002826_pt1 | contig 20332 bp, 23 predicted proteins | sample PEATcosm2014_Bin_36_FD_119763 | JGI IMG/M metagenome (GOLD analysis project Ga0181529, IMG submission 119763) | Peatland microbial communities from MTU Mesocosm Facility, Houghton, MI, USA - PEATcosm2014_Bin10_30_metaG | ecosystem: Environmental > Terrestrial > Soil > Wetlands > Peat | place... | reverse complement strand
GCCCGCGGGCCGTAGTTTCACCTCAGCCGAGCGGCGTCCAGCCATCTCGCCGATCAGGTGGGTGCGCAATTTCTGGAATTCGCGGTCGCGCGTGCCGCTGAGGATCCGGTTGAAGCGCCGCTGAAAGCGCCAGGTATGCTGGGTCTGCACGGCGCCCTCGCCATAGGCTTCGCGGCGGTAGAAGCTGCGCAGTTGATACAGAAACTGGCGCGACATGCGGAAGTCGTGGATCAGGCGGGTCACCGTGTCCTTAAGGTCGGACGCGTCTGCCAGGTGACGCCACTCGAGGATGCGGCCCAGCAGGTAGATGCAATCGCGGTCGGAGGACTTGGCGAGCTCGAGATTCCGGCCGGCCTCCTCATAAACCGCCGCCAACGGACAGTACGTCTCCGGCGCCAGCGCGATGGCCATGGAAATGGTCTTGCCTTCGGCGCCGGGGTAATCCTTAAGATTCTCTTCGGTGAACCGGTGGAACAGCCGCTGCACTTCGCGCGCCAGGGCGATGAGGGCGTCCCAGGAACCGTACACCGCGAAATCGTCGCCGCCCGAATAAATCATGCTGACCTTGCGCCAGAATTCGGGCAGGGAGCAGAGCACTTCCAGCTCACCGGCGAAAAACTGCTTATAGAGGACCGACAGTGGCACGTGTTCTTCGATGGAAGGCACGCGGCGCAGGCGCAGTCCGAAATTGTCCACGTCGCCACGCAGCACGCCCCAGATAGAGCGGCCTTGGGCGCGGCGTCCCAGAGTCTGCACCGGCGCGGCCGTTTTGCCGTCGTCGGATGGAGCGGCGTGGCGGGCCAGCATGATGCCGTCGGGCGAAAGATTGGAGGTGATGCTCCAGGAATGTTTGCCCTCGCCCGAAATTACCTTGCCGGGTGCGTCGGGCGACCAGGAGATATGCGACGCTTCGCGGACTTTAGCGCCCAGTTCCTTGGCGAAGTACGAGTCGGCCTCATTGCGCGCCGGCCGGGTGAATGGCTGGAACGCGGCCGGCTGTTGCGCCAGCGGGGTATGGCGTTTGTGCTGCAACTCCTGGTTCAGGCGTTTGCGAATGACAGACCAATCGCCGAGATTGTCGGTAAAGCTCCAAATAAGGTTGACCAGGCCGGAACTGAGTTCGCCAATTTGGGCGTTGGCCGCGGCCAGGAAGGCTTCGGCGGCTTCGCGGGCCTCGCCCGGCAGGACCACCAGAAACTGTCCGCCGCCGCTCGAACCGAGCAGAATGCGCGCCAAACCCAACTCCGCGAGGAGGGCGCGGGGCAACACTTCGCAGAGTAGAGTGATCCACTGCGAGCGCCCGGTGAGCAGGTCTTCGCCGGCGGACCGCGCGGACCGTCCTTCGGCGGGAGCAGCCAAAAGGAACTCTTCTGTGCCCAGGATTTTGCCTTGCAGCAGGATCTGTTCAGGCATGGGATGCCGATAAGCCTTGAGAACCCCTAACTTTACCACAGATTTCCGAGAATATAGCGGGGGGCTGGACACTCCACTCGGTATGGGTAAAGTTTTCTCGATCGCCACCGCGGCGTTGTTCGCGGCCGGCGTTTGGGCCGGAGCTCAGCCGCCCGCTCAAAGAACCCAAGCCGCGCCGGCGGTACGCACAGCGGCGCCTGCAAGCCAAGCCCGCATGGCGCCGGCGGCGTCGAAACCGCGGCTTCCCGACGCGCAACTCGAGGCGTCGATTCGCGCCAAACTTGCTAAGTCCAAGGTTTCTGCGGACAAATTCACGGTCCACGTGCAGGGCGGCGTGGCCACTTTCGAGGGGAAGACCAACGTGGTCCAGCACAAGGGCGTGGCCACGCGCATGGCAAAGACTGCCGGAGCGGTGGCGGTGAACAACCACGTGCAGGTGAGCGATGCGGCGAAACTGAAGGCCGCGGGCAACCTGGAAGAAGGCCGGCGGCGGGCCCAGATAAAACGCGGGGATGCCCGCAGCGAGCCGCGACAGCCGGCGGCATCGGCCACGCCCCCGATGCCGGCGCAGAGAAAAAGCCAATGATGGCAGCGTGATAAACTGAAACTCACCGCTGAATCCGTCATGAAACCGCTTCTTCTTTTAACCTGTTTCTGCGCCGGCGCCGTCTGGGCGCAGCAGGCTGCTCCAGGGCCCGCCACGGCTGCCTGGACAAAGCTCCCCGACAGCGAAGTGATCGCCACGATCGACGGCGCGCCCATGACCATGGGTCAGTTCAAGACGTTCACCAGCTTCCTCGATCCGCGAGCGCAAGGGATGTTGATGACAAATCCCGAGGAATTGGTCCGCGAGATGGCCTTGATGCGCAAGCTTTCGGCGTTGGCTCTGGAACAGAAACTGGACCAGGAGAGCCCCGTACGCGAGCAACTCGAGTACAACCGGCTGGTGATGTTATCGCAGGCGGGCGGCCAATATCTGCTGAGCAGTCCGACGGTGGAATCGACCGAGATCCTGAATTTCTACAACGCTCACAAGGACGATTTCAAGCAGGTCAAAGTCAAGGCGATCTACATTCCATTCAGCCTGACTCCGGCTGCCAAAGGCAGCAAGAAGACTCTCTCGGAGGAGGAAGCCAAGGCCAAGGCGGCCAAACTCCTGGAGGCGATTCGCGGCGGCGCCGATTTTGTGAAACTGGTGCATGAAAATTCCGAAGACGAGACGTCCAAGGCCCGCGACGGCGACTTCGCCACCGTCAACCCGAGCGACAACATTCCAGACGCGTTGCGCGCCGCGGTGTTCAAGCTCAAACAAGGGGAGACCAGCGAGCCGGTCCGCCAGGCTAACGGATTCTATCTGTTGCGCGCGGAACAGGTGACGTTTCGGGCGCTATCCCAGGTTCGGGACCAGATCTTCACGAAGCTTAAAGAAGATAAGGGCAAGGCTCTACTGGACAAGATGCATCGGGAATTGAATATCGAATTTCCGAATCCGGAATTTCCGGGGAAGTCGCCCGCACCGGCGGGCAAGTAAGACGTCGTAGGGCGGTGGGAGGTTGGTGCTCGTTCGCCATGCGTCCCGATGAGTCGGGACGCAGCACGCATGAGTGCGTGCGCTACGTGGTTTTCTCACAACCGGACACCGGTGTTGATTGAGTCTCGCACGCTGATTTATGTGGGGCAGGTTGGCAACCTGCGGCCGAGTGGCACTCGGCCTGCCGACCAGTAGGCAAATGCCGACCAGGCCGAGTACCACTCGGCCGCAGGATACCATCCTGCCCCACATAAATCAGCGCTACTTCACGAAGACCGGCAGGCTCACCATGGCCTTGGTCTCGGTCACGCCGATCAGCAGGGTTCCGGACTTCGCCGCGGCAGCGGCTTTAATCGATAACACCGCCTTTTCCCCGGGTTGGATGAGGGGATGATCGAAGGTGGTTTCGATGCCGGGCAGCTTGCCTAGAATGAACAAGGTCATCGGCACGGAACTGTCATTAGTGATTGTGACCTTTTCCGTGGTGGACGGCGCCAACACTACCGACTCCCGACTCAGGCCGAAATGGGGGGCACTGGCCTCGCCAACACCCATCATCGGAATGGCCTCCGGACGTCCCATGCCGGCTGGAAGATTGGCGGCGCCCGGAAGCGATGGAGGAAAGCTCGGGGCGCCTGGCATCGCGGGAGGAGCCGCCGCTGCTTTGCCATCCGGCTCGGCAGAGGCGCCGCCAGCCATGCTGCGGACCAGATCGAGCACGTTCATCTTGGGGATGTACCAGTACCACGCGCCGTCCAGCAGCCGCCAGATGCCGGGGAGGGCGATATCCATGGGCGTGAGGATCAGGCCGCCGGTGACCGGTTGTTTGGCCGTCACCACCACGTCGGCGCGGGTGAATTCCTCGGAGTACTTGATGCTGGTTACCTCAAATTTCAGGTAGCGCGGTTTCTCGCGTTCGTAATAAATGTCGCGGCTTTCGGGTGCGATCAGTTCCTCGGCCTTGCGGTATTGATGCTTGACCAGCAAATCGTAAAACGCCGAGACGCGGGCGCGCAGGGCGCTGTCCACGCCGGGAGGTGGTTGGGGCGACGCGGGCGGCGGCGCCGGGGCGGCGGTTTGCGCCAATGACGCCGCCGCCAGGAGCGGCAGGATCAAAGCTCTAAACATGTCCTCATTGTAAATCGGCCGCGAGCCGAGACGATGGTCCGCGGGCCCAGCCGCTACTATGGAAATATGCGGGTTCTACTTTTCGGCGCCACGGGAATGGTGGGACAGGGCGTCCTGCGCGAATGCCTGCTCGATCCGCAAGTTTCGGGTGTACTGGCCATAGGGCGGAGCGCCACCGGACAGCGGCACCCGAAGCTCGATGAACTGGTGCAGGGGGATTTGTTCGATTTGTCGGCAATCGAGAAGCAGCTCTCGGGATTCGACGCGTGTTTCTTCTGCCTGGGCGTGTCGTCGGTGGGTATGGCCGAGGAGCGCTACCGCGCGGTCACGTATGACCTTACGCTTGCAGTGGCGCGGCGCCTGGTGAAGCTCAACCCCCAGGTGACCTTCATTTATGTGTCGGGGATGGGGACGGACTCCAGTGAGCGGGGACGCACCATGTGGGCCCGGGTGAAAGGGGCGACCGAAAATGCGCTACTGCGGCTGCCATTCCGGGCGGCCTGCATGTTCCGCCCGGCGATGATCGTTCCGCTTCACGGAATACGGTCGAAAACGCGGCTCTATCGCGCGGTGTACAGGGCGACGGCTCCGCTGCTCCCTCTGCTGTACCGATGGTTCCCGAAGTATGTGACGACCACCGAGCGGGTGGGGCGCGCGATGATCCAGGTTGCCAGGCACGGTGCACCCAAAGCGGTGCTCGAAAACGCGGACATCAACCGGGTTCCGTAGCTACATTTGGTTACGACCCGCAATCACTCGATCCAGCCGCCGCCCAGCACAAGATCGCCCTGGTAGAACACCGCTCCCTGTCCGGGTGTGACGGCGCGCTGGGGTTCGTCGAAGAGCACTTCCACGCGTGTGGGGTCGGCAGTGGGTTGCAGGAGCGCCGGCGCGGCGGCGTGCTTGTTGCGGATCTTCACGGCGGCGCGGAGCGGTTGGCTGACCCCGGAAATCGAAATCCAGTTGACGCTTCGCGCGAAGAACGTACCGCGCAGCAATTCGTCCACGCCGCCCACGATGACGCGCTGCGATTGCGGATCGGTGGAGATTACGTAGAGCGGCTCCGCGGCAGCCACGCCCAAGCCGCGGCGCTGGCCCACGGTGAAGTGGTGGACTCCGTCGTGCCGGCCCAAGGTGCGCCCCCCGGTCGAGACAATCTCGCCGCGGGTATCGGAAGGTGCGACGCCGGTCTCCTTCAAGTAGGCGGTGAGAAACGCGGCGTAGTCGCCGTTGGGAACGAAGCAGATCTCCTGGCTATCGTTCTTGGAAGCCACGGCGAGGTCCATGGAACGGGCCAGTTCGCGAACTTCCGGCTTGGTCAGCTCGCCCAGGGGAAACAGGGTGCGCGCCATCTGCGGCTGCGTGAGCCCGAAGAGGAAATACGTCTGGTCCTTGGAGTGGTCCGCGGGACGCAGCATTTGGTAGCGGCCGCTGGGCTGGTCGAAACGAATGCGCGCGTAGTGGCCGGTGGCGATATGGCGGGCGCCTACGGAGTCGGCCATTTCCAGGAAGCGGTCGAACTTGATGTAGTTATTGCACAGGGTACAGGGAACGGGAGTGCGGCCGGCCAGGTACTCATCGACAAACGGCTTGACCACCTGCTCCTCGAACTGCCGCTCGAAGTTGACGACGTAGTAGGGGATGCCGATCTGTTCGGCGACGCGGCGGGCGTCGTACACGTCGTCGAGAGAGCAGCAGCGGCCCACGGAGCCGCCATCGGGGACGAGTTCGGGCAGCCGCCGCTGGTTCCAGAGTTGCATGGTCAGCCCCACCACCGCATGGCCCTGACGCACCAGGAGAGCCGCCACGGTGGAGCTGTCCACGCCGCCGCTCATGGCAACCGCGATGGGGGCGCCATCCAAACCGGAAAGTGGGCTGGGCTCAGGCATGCACGGAAATCCGCCGCAGGTGGGCCACCGAAGCTTCGAGAGCCTCAACCAGCGTGTCCACCTGCTGCACCGTGTTGGAGCGGCCCAGCGAGAAACGCATGCTGGCGCGCGCGCGGTCGTTGGGCAGGCCGATGGCTGTCAATACGTGCGATGGCGCCAGTGCGCCGCTGGAACAGGCGGCTCCGGTAGATACCGAGCAGCCGCGCAGATCGAGCGCAATGACCAGGGCCTCGCCGTCGATTCCGTCGAAGCAGACGTTGCTGGTGTTGGCCACGCGGTTCCAGAGCGAGCCGTTGATCCCGGCGCCGGGAATGCGGTCCAGTATCTGGCTCTCCAGGCGGTCGCGCAGCGCGGTCAATCGCGTGGTTTCGGCCGGCAGATTGTGCGCTACCAATTCCGCCGCGGCGCCGAAAGCCACGATTCCTGGAACGTTCTCCGTGCCGGGACGGCGGTCGCGTTCATGATGCCCCCCGAAGGTGATGGGCGCCAGCCGCGTGCCTTTGCGCACCCACAACGCGCCGACACCTTTGGGAGCGTAAATCTTGTGGCCGCTGATGCTGTAGAGGTCCGCGCCCAGAGCTTCGACATCGACGGGAATCTTGCCGAGGGCCTGCACGCCGTCCACATGCAGGGGAATGCGCCGCTCGCGAGTCAGGCGGGCGATTTCCGAGATCGGCTGCAGCGTGCCCAGTTCGTTGTTGGCGTGCATCACGGTCACCAGTACGGTGTCGGGGCGCAGGGCGTCGCGCACATCCTCGGGCTGCACCACGCCGCTCGATCCCACGCGTAAACGGGTGAGCGCCACGCCTTCCTTCTCCAGTTGCATGCAGGCCGCCAGCACGGCGGGATGCTCGATGGAGCTGACGACAACGTGCCGCGTGGAACCGGTGGCCGCGCGCGCCACGCCGAGTACCGCCATATTGTCGGCTTCGGTACCGCCCGAGGTGAAGATCAGATCGGTGGGGTTGGCGTTGACCAGCGAGGAGAGCTGGCGTCGCGCAGCCTCAAGCCGCTGTTTGGCCGCCTGGCCGAAATGGTGGATACTGGACGCGTTACCATACACTTGACCGAGACACGACACGGTCGCCTCCAGGACCTCTGGTGCGACGGGAGTGGTGGCGTTGTGGTCGAAGTAGAGATGCGGCACTTTCATTTATTTTAGCAATGCGCAAACCGATTCTAACCTTGACCACGGATTTCGGATCGACGGACCATTACGTGGCCGCCATGAAAGGCGTGATTCTGGGCGTCTGTCCGCAGGCGCAGATCGTGGACATCAGCCATGAGGTGGGCGCATTCGACATCCTGGAAGGCGCGTATTGCATCTCCCAGGTGTACCCGTGCTTTCCCAAGAAAACCGTACACGTGGTGGTGGTGGACCCGGGTGTCGGAAGCGCGCGGCGTCCGATCCTGATGGAGGCCGCCGGCCAGTACTTCGTGGCGCCGGATAACGGCGTTCTGGCGATGATCTACGGGCGGGAGAAGCACAAAGTCCGCCTGATTTCGCAAGAGCGCTATTTTCGCCAGCCAGTGAGCCGCACATTTCATGGCCGCGACATCTTCTCGCCGGTGGCCGCACACTTGGCAGCCGGTGTCCCGCCCTCGCGCATGGGCGCGCTCATCCACGACTATCTGCGGCCGGGCTTCCAGCAGGCTGAACGGACGGGCAAACATACCTGGGTCGGACGGATTTTGAAGATCGACCGATTCGGCAACGTGATTACCAGTTTCCGCGCGGACGAATTTCCCAACCTGGAACTACGGGACTTTTCGCTCCTGGCCGGCGGGCACCAGGTGGAGGTGCTGGTTCGGCACTATGCGGAAGCGCCGCCGGGCGAACTGGTAGTGATTGTGGGCAGCGGCGGATACCTGGAGGTATCCGTCAACCAGGGTTCGGCATCGCGGCAGTTAGGCTGCCAGACCGGCGCGGCGGTGGAATTGAAACTCTGGTGACTGCGCATGGCGTGCGCGCCGCGTCCCGACTCATCGGGACGCCCGGGATCTTGTGCACTGTCCGCCGGGCATCGCCACGAGTGGCGACGCGGCACGCAAAAGTGCGTGCGCCACATGGGTCGGAACTTTGGCTACGCGGTGCCGCTTTTGAAGGGAATGACTTTGGCCGACAGGGAGGCTTCGACGGTCCGCAGCACGCGTTCCAAATCGACTTCCTGCACCGGTTTGGGAAGCACGAAGCGCGAGCCTTCCTCGAAATCGGCGGAGAGTTCCGGGTCGAAGCCGTCCGACATCAGCACAAATCCGCCCACGCGGGACTGCATCCTCTCGGAGAGTTCCACCCAGTTCAGACCGGGCGCGTGAACCGAACAGAAGGCCACGTCGAAGCGCATGCGGTGCGCCAGTTCTAAGCCGGTATCGGTGTTGGAAACCGGAACCACGCGGTAGCCGCGTGCCGACAAGAGCGCGAGGATCTGACGCTGTGGCGCATCCTCCGACTCGATCAAAAGTGCCGTCCAGTGGCGCGACGAATCTCCCGGCGCGGCCTGCAAAGGCACCGCCGCGGCGGAACGGTCCCGTGCGGAAGCCGGCAACTCCACCTCGAAGCGCGGGTCCGCGCCGATCTTTTCGATCAGGCGCACTTCGCCGCCGTGACCTGCGATGACGCTTCGGGTGACGCCCAGAACCGCGGCGGTCTCCTCGGGTTTGCGCACTTCCGGCGGAGCCGAGAAGGAAATCTCGACCAGCAGCCGTTTGGCCAGCACGCTGGTACGGATAGTGATAATCCTGTGTGCAGCGGAAACCAGGGACTGCTCGGCATGCACCAGAAGATTGAGGAAAATCTGCTCCAACTGCCCCTGCAAGCCCTGCACATACAGGGGTTCGCGCAGGGTCAGGTCGCGGACGCGGATGCCCGAGGCTTTCCAGTCGCTTTCCCGGAACTCGATGAGGTTGCGAAGGAGCGTGCCGATGGCCACGGGACGCGCTTCCCCCTGCTCGGCCGCGGCGAACGATACCAGCCGGGCCACAATGGCGGCGGCTTTCCGCGCCTCCACCCCGATGGCGGCGACGTCGCGCTCCGCGGGACCCAACCGCGACCGCTCCACGGCCCGCGCGGCCAGTTCGGAGATGGAATTCAGCGGCGTCTGCAGTTCGTTGACGACCCCGGAAATCAAACGGCCCACGGCAGCCAGTTTCTCGGTGCGGAAGAGTTGCTCCTGAACGTTGCGCTGATCGAGCAATCGCAAGGCGACGCCCACCTGGTTGCCCAGATGCTGCGCCAAAGCCTGTTCGTCGGCGTCGAAATCGCGAGTGCGGTCGTCCTGATCGAGTTCCAGGATACCGGTCACTTCGCCTTGGTTCAGCATGGGGACGAAGATCAGGGATTTGGGCGCGGGCCCGACACCGCCGGAGAGCGGGAAGGGGCTGCGGCCGATATCGGGAATCGCCAACAGCGTTCGGTAATGGAAGCAGGCCACCGCGCCGGTTTGCGGTCCGGCGGGCGGAGAGGAGAGCGATATGGAAACCGGAGCCGCCGAATCGTCCGTGACTTTGTCCAGGGCTTTGGTGGCGCGGTTGTAAATGTACAGATGAACACGGGTCACGCCCAGGATTCCGGGCACGGCTTCGGTCAGGCGGGAAAGGACGCTTTCGGGCGATGCAGCCCCCAGAATCTCCTCGCCGAGCAAGTAGGACTTGCGCAACCGTTTGCGCTGGTTGCGGAGGCGGCGTTCGCGGCTCCAAACGAAGAACACGGCCAGCGAGATTCCGCTCAAAAGCGCGGCGAATGCGAGGGAAGACGCCGCCGAATCCGCAAAGGCAGCCAAAAACTGCCCGACGGTGGTGGGCCCGGGAGCGAATTGTCCGGTCTGGGCGAATGCGGGGATGGAGCCCAATGTAACGAAGAGCACCGAAACCCTCACGCGCATCAGACCGCCCTCGCCTGGGTTTCCAGCCATGTATCCAGAACTCCGCTCAGGAAATTATCTACGCAAATCTCAGCCCCTGGCAAGTTGCCATAAGTAGTACGAAGACCAATTACCCTCATACCCGCCGCCCGCGCCGCCTGAACCCCGGAATGCGAGTCCTCAAAGACGATGCAGTTCGACGGCGCGATCCGCAGAAGTTGGGCGGCTAGCAGATAGACTTCCGGATCGGGCTTCGGCCGGCTCACCTGGTGACCATTCAGCACTACTTGAAAGTAATCGGCAAGTTTGGCGCGATCCAACACAAAGCGCACATTTTCCGGTTCGGCATTGCTGGCCACAGCCATGGGCGTCCCGGAATAACGATCGAGAAAGGGCCGTAGACCGGGCACCAGGATCTCCTCGATCCGGCTGCCGACCATCTCTCGGTACAGTTGTTCCTTCTGCGCGCCGCGCGCCGCCACTTCTTCGGGAGCCAACCGGTCGCCGAAGAAATCGCGGACGATATCGTCATTGCGCTTCCCATACATCCGCTCCAACATCGCGGCCGTAGTCTCGACTCCGTAGCGCAGGTTGAAACGCACCCAGGCGTCGCGATGAACCGGGTTGGAATCCACCAGGACGCCATCCATGTCGAAAATCAAAGCCAATCCCGCGGCCAAGCCGTGGTGAGACAACGGATGTATCGAATCGCACACGATTGATCGACTACTCCTTTACCCGAAGATTCGCGCCCAGCCAGTCGAGGTAGCTGGCGGCGCCCGCCAGGACGGGGAGCGCCAGTACTTCCGGAACCTCGTAGGAGTGGGCCGCTTGCAGGGTCTCGCACAAATCGGTGAAGAGCTCGCGCGAGGTTTTGATCAGCAACAGACATTCGACCGAGGAATCGACCGCTCCCTTCCAATGGTAGAAGCTGCGTATGGCCGGGATCACGCTGACGCAAGCCGCCAAGCGCCGGTCGAGCAGAAGCCGGGCGAGCTTTTCCGCCTCGGATTCGGTGGCGCAAGTACACAGGACGACGATCTTGTCCATCATTGCCATCATTTCCATCATTTGAATAATTTGCGGATCTGATTCCGGAAAGCGATGTTACCATTATGTTCCAGGCTACTGGTCCTATGAAAGCGCCACTTTCACGTCTGGCATACTCGATTGCATTCCTTCTGGTCGCCGGTTATGCGGTAATCACGTTGCAAGGTCCGCGCGGGATCACCGCCTGGCTCGACAAACAGCACCAGATTCGCGAGTTGGAGAATCGCAACGCGGGGCTGGCGCAAGAGATCGAGCGCAAGCGGGAGCACATCCGGCGGCTCAGCAGCAATCCCGGGGAACAGGAGCTGGAAATCCGCGAACGTCTGAAGTTGGTGCATCCCAAAGACAAGGTGTTCATCATCGACCCGCAAGGGAAGTGACCGGCCATGGGCAAACGAATCATGCTGGCGGCGGTGGGCGCCGGGATTGGCTCGCTGGCCGGCCTGTTGGTCTCGTTCCTGGGCGTCGGCAACCCGGCGTTGATCGTCGGCGCGGTCGCGGGCGCCATTCTTCCGCTGGTGGTTCTGGGCCCGCCGGGGAAGTGAGCGTGGCAGGGTCCTCCGCGGCGGTCCCGCAATTCCGGTTGTTTCGGACGGGGATTCGGTGTATACCTTGATATCTGTAGCACAGCGTTAAATCCAAGCGAATTCCGAGACGCGGACGGGAGATCCCTGATTACCTATGTTCTGTCGTAACTGTGGGGCTCAATTGAGCGACCAGGCCGCCTTTTGCACCGGTTGTGGCGTGGGAATGGGAACGGGCAACAGATTCTGCAACAACTGCGGCTCGCAGGTCGATGCGGCTGCCGCAGTGTGCATCAAGTGCGGTGTGGCGCTGCACGGTGCACCCGGCGCGGCCCCGGGCGGGTATCCTCCGGGCGCAGCCCCTGGCGGATATCCTGGCGCGGTTCCGGGCGGGTATCCCGGCGGAGCCCCTGGCGGCTATCCCGGCGCGGCTCCCGGCGGCTACCCGATGCCTGTAGACCCGTTGAAATCCAAGCTGGTCGCCGGGTTGCTCGGCATCTTTCTGGGAGGCTTCGGAGTTCACCGCTTCTATCTTGGCTACACCACCATCGGGGTGATCCAGGTTCTGGTAACCGTGGTCGGCGGCATCATCACTTGCGGCATCGGGTGGCTGGCGGGCGGCATTTGGGGACTGGTGGAAGGCATTCTGATTCTCACCGGCAGCATCAACAAGGACGCCAAGGGGCGCCCGCTGGCCGAGTAGATGGCGGGTGGCGCCGACGGCAGGCATTCGGTTTGGCGCCGGATGCGGCAGTGGCCAAGGATGCGCCGCTGGATCGAGACCAGCGACCTCGACGGCTCGCTTTACTACTCCTGGCTGATCGTCAGCGTTCCGTTGCTGGCGGCGGTGATGTTGCCGCTGATCGCGCCCGTGTCGGCGATTCAGGCGATCACTCCCCACTGCGTGTGGAAAACGCAGTTTGGCCGCGAGTGCCCGGCGTGCGGCCTGACGACCGCGTTCCTGCACATCGGCCGCGGCGAGTGGCGGGCGGCGACCCGGTCCAACGCCGCAGGCATCCCTTTATATGCGGCCTTCCTCTTCAATTCTTTTGTATGGCTGCGGTCGGTAGTAAAATTGGCGCGATTTCGGTTGACGAGGTTCGGAGATGTCCACAGTTAGTTTGGTTTGGGGCGTGCTGGCGCTAAGCGGGATGTTGATCGGGCTGATCCCATGCCTGGGCGCCCTCAACTGGTTAAATATCCCGTTCTCCGGAGTCGGGTTGATTGTCAGCGCGGTGGCGCTGTCGAAAGAGGCGCCTTACAAAAGGGGCGGAGCGGTAGGAGGTACCGTTTTATGCTCCATCGGTCTGGTACTCGGATTGATCCGTTTGCTGGCCGGAGGCGGCGTCTTTTAGGGAAGCCATCCTGAGCGGCCAGATGCCGTGAACCGCAGTACCGAATCTGCGAACGGCACTTGCCGTGGGCGGATTCTCACAGTAGAGTCTAGTGATAAGGAGTGAACGATGCCGTTTTGTCCAAGTTGTGGAGCTCAAGTGGCAGGTGCGTTTTGCGCGAAATGCGGCTCTGCGGTAGCTGGCGCCGCCCCCTCGGGAGGCGCGGCCTATCCGCCTCCGAATCCGCCCCAGGGTGCGGGCTATCCACCGCAAGGTGGCTATGCACCGCAACCCGCAGCAGCGGGTATGACGGATAACCTGGCCGGCATGCTGTGCTACCTCGCCGGTTTCATCACCGGGATCATTTTCCTGGTCATTGAACCGTACAACAAGAAGCCCAATATCCGGTTCCACGCCTTTCAGTCGATTTTCCTGAACGTGGGTATCATCGTGTTCCAGATCGTGTTTGGTATCGTGATCGGCATCCTGACCCACATCACCGGAATGTTCGGATTACTGGGACTGTTCGGTCTCTTTATCCCGCTGCTCTGGTTCCTCCTCTGGATCTACATGCTGATTTCGACGTACCAGGGGAAGACCATCGTTCTCCCGGTCATCGGCCCGCTGGCACAGAAGCAAGCCGGCATGTAGACGTATAGAATGACAGCATGGCTGTCACCAGGCGAGGCTTCCTCAATGGGAGCATGCTGGCGGGTATGGCGGCTGCGGCGGGGCCCGCGGCACAGCAGCAGGAACCCGCACCGTCCCGCCACCAGAATGGCCCCAAGCCGCGCACCACGCCGGCTATCTGCCTGTATTCCGACCAGCTTCTGAAAGTCGGCTACGAGGAGATGGCCGGCATGATTCGCATGCTCGGTTTCGACGGCGTGGAACTCATGGCGCAACCCGGCGGACACATCGCGCCGGAGCACGCCGACCTGCATCTGGAGCGGGGGATCGAGGCCATGACCGGCTCTGGCGTGGATGTCTACGCCGTCAGCACGTCGTTCACTTCGCCGGTGGATGCGACGCTGCGCCTGGCGCTGGAGTGGGGCGGCGAGATGGGCGTCCCGGTATTTCGCCCCGGGGACTGGAAATTCACCGATTCCGAGCCCGAAGCGCGGCTCATCGAAGTGCAGCGGGAGATCGCCGCCCTGGCATCCATGGCGCGGCAAACCGGCATCACCATGGCGATCCACAACGGCGCGGCCGATTGCGTGGGGGGCTCGGTTTGGGATCTCTACTTCATCCTGCGCGGCATGGACCAGCACCTGGTGGGCTACGATTTCGACATCGGTTACGCCACCGCACAGGGTGGCGAGGCGGGCTGGAGAACCGCGCTGCGGCTGACGCTGCCGCGGTTGAAGATGGTGACCGCGCGGGACTGCTATTGGAGTAAGGAATCGGGCGCCTGGAAGCTCACCGAGTGCCCGTTGGGAGAAGGCATGGTGGACTGGCCCAAATTCCTGGCCGAACTGGCGCGCGCCAAATATGCCGGCCCGATCTCCCTGCATCTGGCGTATCCGTGCCAGGATGAATTCGCCGCCATCCGGAAGGACCAGCAGTTTCTGAAGAAGCAGATAGCCGCGGCGTACGGAGGATAGCCGCCGTGAGCCGTCCGCAAGGTGTCTAATGTGGGGCATCTTCGACGATGGGAAAGCTGGCGGGCTAGTCGCCGAGAAACTTGCCGATGGGACGCAATTCTCTCACGTTATCGCACACCGCTTTCAGGCCTGCCGTCAGGGGGATCGCCAGCAGCAGGCCCGGGGCGTCCCAAAGGAATCCCCAAAGCATCAGCGAAAATGTGACGACCAGCGGATTCAGGTGTACCCGCGAACCTACCACCTTGGGATACAGAAGGTTCAGCGCCAGCAGATGCAGCATCGACACCGAAACGATTACCAGTACATAGGTGGAAACGGAGTTTCCAGGCAGTGCGGCGAAGAGCGGCGGCAGGATGGCAAGGGGCAAACCAATATACGGAATCAGGCTCAGGAAGCCGCTCAGAGGCCCAACCAGCGGGGCTAGCGGAAGGCCCATCAGCCAGAACATCAGCGAACTGATGACGGCCAGCAGCAGACCGAGAAACGAATTTCCGACCACGAAGGCGCGCACCATGTCGGCGATCCCCTGCAGGCTGCGCGCCGCCACCAGGCGGTCTTCGCCATGAAAGAGTTGGAGAAAACTGCGGTTGATGTGGTCGCGCCAGCTCAGCATGAAATACACCAGGAAGGGGACGAACGACACCATCAGCAGAATCTCGTAAACCGAGGCCAGCCGCGCGCTGATGAAGTCGCCGATGGAAGAAGGCGCGGTATGGAGCCGCACGTCCAGAATGCCGTCGGGAGCGGGCGTTAAGACCGGTTGCGGCTGCGGCGCACGGGCCGTCCTTTTCGATTTCGCGGCATCCTGCTGCGCCTTCAAGCGCGCCTTTTCCTCTTCATGCACGCGCGCTGGAGCGAGCATCTGCAGGGTGCGATCCTCGGTGGCGTTGACGCGCTGCGCCACGCCGTCCACGATGTCGCCGATGCGCTGCCCGTACTTCGGCAGGTCCTCGTAGACCGCCGCGAGTTGCGCATACGCCCCCATGCCGATCACATAGAGAAACAGCAGCGCGATAGTACACACCACGAAGCTGGCCAGGCTGCGCGGCAAGCGGAGGCGCATCAGCAATTCGACGAACGGCTCCAGGATGAAAGCGATAGTGATCGCCGTGAGGATGGTGATGAAGAGAGCGCGGCCGAAGTACAGCAGCGCCGCGGTCACTCCCAGCGCGATGATCGTGAGGGCCACGTGCCGCGCCTCCGGCACGGCCTTAGGGGTGCCGGTTATGGGCTTCGTCACAAGGGCCACGGTATGGATGAACCTTTCCTCGAATGTAACATGCGCGTGTGCTGCGTGGAAGGGGGGCAACCAGCTTCGACGCCCGGAACCACGGCATTCTGATGCAGTCGGATCTAGCGCGATCCTAACACCGCGGGTTCCAACCGCCGGATACGGAAAACCGCACGTCCGGTAATGTGGGAGGATGGCGAGGCGCAATCCCCGTCGCCACTCGTGGCGATGCCCGGCGAATGCCCGATGTTTCAGCGGTCCTCCGCCGAGCATCCCGACGAGTCGGCATGCGGCGCGCACGAGTGCGCACGCCACGTCGATATCCCCGATTTCTTTACGGCCTCTCTGGGAGCCTTTGCCGGCGAGTGACGTGGCTGTTCCCTGGCGGGTCCTAAGCGGCCAGCCAAGCAGCTACGGCAATTCCCAATGCCGCAATCACCGCGGTTTCGGCGCGCAGGACATTGGGTCCGAGCGATGCGGCTCGCCATCCGGCGGCGGCGGCCAGGGATCGCTCCGCGTCGGTCCAGCCGCCTTCGGGACCGATCAGCAGGGCCACCCGGTCGGTGCTGGTACGCGCCGCGGGCAGGACGCCGAGAAACGGCGGAGCGGCGGCCTCTTCCAGGAAGTAGCGGCAATTGGCCTCCACCGTCAGGCTTTGCTCAAACCGGACGGCGGGCAGGACTTCGGGCAGGTGAGTTCGGCGCGACTGCTGGCTGGCTTCGCGGACGAGGCGCACCCACCGTTCGCGGCGCTTGGCCGAGGCTTCGAAGAGTCCCTTCTCGGAGCGGGCGGCGTGGACGGGGAGGATCCGTTCGACGCCTAACTCGGTGGCCTTCTCGACCATCCACTCGAACGCGTCGAACTTGATGAGCGCGGCGCAGAGGGTGATCCGCACGGGCGCGGGCGGCGTTTCCAGCGGCTCGACGAGGCGGAACAGCACGCGGTCGCCGTGGGCTTCTTCGACGCGCGCGAGGTAGGCCGACCGGTTGTCGGAGATCTCGTAGAGTTGGCCCTGTTCGGCGCGGAGGACGCGGGCGAGGTGGCGGGCGTCCTCGCCGCGGAGTTCCGCGGTATCGGCGTGGACCGCACCAACGAAGAATCTTCGGCGTGCCAAGAGACTATTGTAATGGGGCGCCGCGCACTACAATACAGACTGATGATCGCTTTGTTGCGCGGAATTCTGATCGAGAAGCATCCCAACCAGGCCATCGTGGAGACCGGCGGCGTGGGGTACGACGTAGCCATTCCGGTATCGACTTTCACGCGGCTGCCGGATGCGGGGACGGAAGTGCGGCTGCGCATCCATACCCACGTGCGGGAGGATGCGCTGGCGCTCTACGGGTTCCTCACGCAAGACGAGAAGGCGCTGTTCGAGAAGCTGATCGGCGTCGGCGGAATCGGGCCTACGCTGGCGGTCAAGATCCTCTCGGGACTGGCGGCGGTGGACCTGATCCACGCCATTCGGCGCGGGGAAGTGGAAAAGCTGGTGCGCATCCCGGGCGTGGGCAAGAAGACCGCCGAGCGCATGGTGCTGGAGTTGCGCGACAAACTGCCAGCGGTTTCGGGCGAGGAGACGGCGGAGGCGGCTCCCGAAACGCTCTCGCTGGTGGATCAGGACGTGCTCTCGGCGCTGCTCAATCTGGGCTGCGCCCGCCCGCACGCCGAAGCCGCGGTGCGCAAGGCCAAGGCGGCGGGTGGCGCGGCGGAATTCGAGCCGCTGTTCCGGCGCGCACTGGAACTGGTACGGTAAGCTGGTAATCACATGCCCGAGCGGGGACTGATTTCCGGCGACCGGCAGCCGGAAGAAGCGCAGTTTGAAGCCGGCCTGCGGCCGCGCCGTCTGGCCGATTTTACCGGACAGGCCAAGCTCAAAGAGAATCTCGACATCGCCATCCAGGCCGCCCGCATGCGCGGCGAGGCGATGGACCACGTGCTGCTATACGGCCCTCCGGGGCTGGGTAAGACCACGCTGGCCGCTATCATCGCCGAAGAACTGGGTGTGGAGTTCAACGGCACCTCCGGTCCGGTGTTGCAGAAGAAGCTCGACCTCACGGGGATCCTCAGCAACATCCGCGCGCGGCAGGTTTTTTTCATCGACGAGATCCACGGGCTGCTGAAGGACGTGGAAGAGTTGCTGTACGCGGCGCTGGAGGATTTCCGGGTGGACATTCTGGTGGGCACCGGCCCGGGCGCGCGCACCGTCTCGCTACCGATGCCGCGGTTCACCGCCATCGGGGCCACCACGCGGCAGGGCAAGGTGAGCGCTCCGTTGCGCGGCAGGTTCGGGTTGGTTCTGCGGCTTGATCCCTACCAGGTGAGCGAGTTGAAGACCATCGTGTTCCGCTCGGCGGGGCTGTTGAAGGTGGACATCGAAGACGCCGCCGCCGAGGAGATTGCGCGCCGCTGCCGGGGAACGCCGCGCATCGCCAACCGGCTGCTGCGAAGGGTCCGCGACTATGCCCAGGTGCGCGCCGACGGGCGCATTACCCCGCCGGTGGCGCAGACCGCGCTCAATCTGCTGGACGTGGACCGCTACGGTTTGGACGAAATCGACCAGAAGATCATGATGACGATCCTGGAGAAGTATCGCGGCGGACCAGTGGGTGTGGGCACCATCGCCGCCTCGATTTCCGAGGAACCGGAGACCATCGAAGAAGTCTACGAGCCGTACTTGATCCAACTCGGGTTTCTCAACCGCACGCCGCGCGGCCGTACCGCGACCGAGTTGGCGTACGACTATTTCAAGGTGACGCGCAAACGCGCCCTCGACCAGCCGGAGCTGTTTTGAAGACCGTCTATCTGGGCCTGGGGTCGAACATCGGGGACCGCGAGGCGCAACTTCGCGCGGCCGTCGAGCGGCTGGCGGCAAACGATCTGCGCCTTCTGCGCGTCTCGCCGATCTATGAGACCGAGCCCCTGGAACTGACCGCGCAGCGCTGGTTTCTGAACCAGGTACTGGAGGCGGAGACCAGCCTGTTTCCGATGCAGTTGCTGGCGCGGGTGGGGCGCATCGAGCGCGCGCTGGGACGGGTGCGCACGGTGCCGAACGGGCCGCGGACCATCGATATCGATATATTGCTGTACGGCGCGAGCGTGGTGCGGTCGGAGAAGCTGGAGATTCCGCATCCGCGGATGGCGGAGCGGCGGTTTGTGCTGGCGCCACTGGCGGATCTGAACCCCGATCTGCGGCATCCGGTGACGCATCGGACGGTGAAGGAGATGCTCGAGGCGGCGCCGGGGCAGGCGGTGCGGAGGGTTGGCGGGGCGTAGCCGTTGCGGTGATTTTGCGGCACAGCACCAGGCCCCTCGACGGGCCGGTGACAAATCAGCCAAGTGGATCCGCAGGATCGGAAAAGCCCACGGCGTGAAGCAAAAATGATGCCTGGCCTTGGGACAGAATTTCGAGACGATGCCAGCGGCAACCTGAGCGCTGCGACCACCGCCATTTGGCCTCGATTTTGGGATCGACCTTTGGGACGCTGAAGGCCCTGATTTCAGGGAACCCCGCGTTTGTCCCAAAACTTACCCTTTGTGGAACAGCCACCGGCCCCGTGTGTCCAATAAAAACGGGTATGATTATCTTTTTAGGACGACACCAACGAAATGAAGCGAATTCTCCGGATATTCCTTGTCATCAGTGCCATGGCGGGGATTCACGCAGCGTTGGCTGCCGATGTGCTCGATGCTGCCGTTAAACTCGACGATAGACTGTTGCCGATACTGGACAACAGCTTTTGGATTGCCGATGGCAACCTACCATCCAAGCAAATATACGTTATAGCCGCCCCATGGTGCGGTGTATGTCAGAGGCTGTATCAGATGATCACTGCCGATAACAGGAAGCGTGTGCAGTTTCGCTGGGTTGAAATGGGGGGCAACGATGCGACTTCAAACCGGCAAGTCGCAGAGGCAGGTGTCCTGCGGGATGTGAGTCTACTCAAACATATGTACGTAACCGTGGACCCCCCGAATATAGCAGATGCCGACGCCATCGAAATTGTTACGCGTTACCAAAAAGCTGTTGCTCAAACCTTACGTGCTGCCGCGAAAACAACGCCGCTCAAAGACTGGGGCTTCCCTACGCTTTTATGGCTATCGCCTAAGGGTTTGGTCGCCGGGAATGCACCGCAGAACCCAAGTGACCTAAATAAGCTCATCGACACTGTGGTGCCTCGACCTGAGGCCGCCGCGATTAACCCGGCTTCTAGTAGAATTCTAAAAGCGCGAAACCAGTGGGAGCCGGGGCCAGCGGCTGGCAACTATACGCCAATCGGCGATTCCGTGGAGCTGTTCTTGTTTCCGGACGCTTCGTTGCCGGCTGTGGAAGTCCTGACTCGAGGCCATTTCTACAAGGCGTGGCGACGGTCGATAACGCTGGATGGCGTGAGGTGGATTGAGTTGAAAGTTTATACCGATTATCCCGAGGGTCTCTTCGTACGCGAAAGCGAGGTTAAGACCGTGATAATAAAGTAAGTTCCGCTGCGATCAACCCGTCCGCGTCCCACAAGGGACCCTTTGTGATACGGCCGGCGTGCTACTTCATCAGGGGTTGCCCGAGCTTCGTTACTCGCCCCTCATGCTCCCACCCGCGTGACGGGAAATAATACCAAAGGTCGCCAGTCCGTGTATCGAAGAAGTAATAGGCGTCTATAGTGGATCCAGGAATTCAGACCAGGCAATAAGCTAAAATTTCGGCGGAGTCATTGATGGGGAGAGGTCGATGACAACGACGAGGAAACAGTACAGTCCGCAGTTCAAAGCCCGGGTG
>Ga0181529_10002825_pt1 | contig 20338 bp, 20 predicted proteins | sample PEATcosm2014_Bin_36_FD_119763 | JGI IMG/M metagenome (GOLD analysis project Ga0181529, IMG submission 119763) | Peatland microbial communities from MTU Mesocosm Facility, Houghton, MI, USA - PEATcosm2014_Bin10_30_metaG | ecosystem: Environmental > Terrestrial > Soil > Wetlands > Peat | place... | reverse complement strand
CACGCCTGTCGGGCAGCGGTCGGTATGACACGACAGCGACTGGATGCAGCCGAGCGCGAACATGAAGCCGCGCGCCGCATTGCACCAATCCGCGCCGAGCGCCATCGCGCAGGCCATGTCGAACGCATTGACGATCTTGCCCGAGACGCCGAGCCGGATGTCGCCGCGCAATCCTGCGCCGATCAGCGCGTTGCGAACGAAGACGAGCCCGTCGCGCATCGGCATGCCGAGGTGGTCGGCAAATTCGAGCGGCGCCGCGCCGGTGCCGCCCTCCTTGCCGTCGACGACGATGAAGTCGGGACGAACGCCCGTCTCCAGCATCGCCTTGCAGATAGCGAGAAACTCCCAAGGATGGCCGACGCAGAGCTTGAAGCCGACTGGCTTGCCGCCGCTCAGGCGCCTGAGCTCGGCGATGAAGCCCATCATCTCGAGCGGGGTCGAGAAGGCGCCGTGGCGCGCCGGCGACAAGCAATCGCGGCCGGCCGCTACGCCGCGGATCGCCGCAATTTCTTCGGTGACTTTCGCCGCCGGCAGCACGCCGCCGTGACCGGGTTTCGCGCCCTGGCTGAGCTTGATCTCAATCATCTTGATCTGGTCGTTAGCGGCCGCAGCGGCGAAGGCGGCCGGATCGAACGCGCCTTCGGCGGTGCGGCAACCGAAGTAGCCCGAACCGATCTCCCAGATCACGTCGCCGCCGCCCTCGCGGTGATAAGGGCTGAAGCCGCCTTCGCCGGTGTCGTGGGCGAAGCCGCCGAGCGCCGCGCCGCGGTTGAGGGCGCGGATGGCGTTGGCGCTCAACGCTCCGAAGCTCATCGCCGAGATGTTGAAAACGGACGTCGCATAGGGCTGGGCGCAACCGGGACCGCCGACCAGGACCCGGAACGGCGTCTCGGCGATCTCAGCCGGCGCGATCGAATGGCGTAGCCACTCGTAACCTTGCGCGTAGACGTCGAGTTGCGTGCCGAACGGCCGCTTGTCGAGCTGCATCTTGGCGCGTTGGTAAACGACGGCGCGCTGGTTGCGCGAAAACGGCAGCCCGTCGGTCTCGCTCTCAAAGAAATATTGCCGCATCTCCGGCCGCATCTCTTCGAGCAGGAAACGCAGGTGGGCGGAGATCGGATAATTCCGCAAGACCGCGTGAGAGGTCTGAACGAGGTCGCGCAGGCCCAGCAGCGACAACGCGCCGAATACGATGGCGGCGACGAGGAACAAGCTCGCCCAACGCGGCGATGCGCCGATCGCCACAGCGCCAAAGGCGAGCGTCAGCAGCACGCACGCCGTCAGGACGACAAATCGCGGCGAAAACGCCAAGGCCAGGAATCGCATGGGCGCTCCTCGAACGCGTTGTCTGCGGCTGAGTCGCGCGAATCGCGCGCCGCCCCCCGTGACGCGCCGGGACGCTTACACATTTTTGCGTCTTCGCGAAGACGCGCGCTTCGCCGCGGTCCGCCCCGTCGGATCAGGCCGCCTGTCGCGCGCCCGCGAGCCAAACGCCGCGCAAAGTCAGATCATCGGCGAGATGGACGAGATCGGCGCGCGCGCCCGGCGCCACAGCGCCGATGCCGCCTTCGAAGCCAAGCAACCGGGCCGGCGTCGAGGTCGCCATTCTCAGCGCATCGGCGAGCGGCAAGCCGAGCGTTTCGACGACATAGCGCACGGCGTCAAGCAAAGTTACCACGCCGCCGGCGAGCGTGTCGAAGTCGTCGATCAGGCGCGACCCGTCGCGCCGCATGCGCCGTCCTTGCAGCGTGAACGCCGACGGCCCGCCAGCCGCGGGCGGCATGGCGTCGGAAGTCAGCGCGATTCCCCCTGCCCCCTTGGCGTTGATCGCCGTCCGCAGCGCCGCTGGGTGAACGTGATGACCGTCGGCGATCAGGCCGCAAACGATCGCCGGATCGGCGAGGGCCGCGCCGACCAGACCGGGCGCTCGCGAGCCGAGCTGGCTCATCGCGTTGAAGAGATGAGTGACGGCGCGCGCGCCGGCGGCGAAGGCGGCGCGCGCCTCCTCCGCCGTCGCCTCGGCGTGGCCGAGGCTAACGACGATCCCCGCCGCGGCGAGGCTGGCGATCAGCGCCGGACTGGCGGCCGACGGCGCGAGAGTCACGACCATCGCGCCGACCTTGGCGGCGACGAGCTGGTCACGGTCGCGTTCCCGCATCGGACGAATGAATTCGGCCAGATGGACGCCCTTGCGGCGCGGATCGATGAATGGCCCCTCGACGTGGACGCCAAGAACGCCCGGCGTCGCGCGCGTCGCCTCGCCCGCCGCCGCCAACGCCGCGACGAGCACGGCCGGCGAATCGGTGATGACAGTCGGCAGGATCGCTGTGACGCCGCAGCGGCGAAAGGCGGCGGCGATCGCCGCCAACGCCTCGGGCGTCGGCGTTGCGTTGAACAGCACGCCGCCGCCGCCATTGACCTGCCAATCGATGAGCCCCGGCGTCAGCACGCCGCCGGAAAGATCGATCTGCTCGCCGCCGCGCGGCCGCTCCGCCGTCGACGAGACGGCGACGACCGCGCCGCCCTCGACGACGACGGCGCAATCGTCGCGCATCGTCAGTCCATCGAACAGGCGCGCGCCGAAGAAGACCTTTAATGGCCCGTCATTCATCGCGCGACGCCTTGCAGCTCAGGCAGCGCGCCGCCGGCGATGAGAATCGCGCCGTCGGCGTCGTCATAGAGCGGATCGCGCAGGACCGCGCGCGACGCTTCGACGAGATAGGGCGCGATCGCCGGGTTCATCCCGCCGACCAGCGCGACGTGGCTCGCTCCGAGCGCGCGCGTGGCGGCGATCAGCGCGTCGATCGCTCGCGCCGCAGCCGCGATGATCGTCAGCGCCACCGCGTCGCCGGCGGCGGCGCGCTCAAACACCAGCGGCATGAACGCGCCATAGCCTGCCGGCTTGGCGGTCAGCGCCCATTGCGTCGCCGTCAGCGGATCGCCGAAGCGGCGCATTACTTCCGCCGTCAATGACGACGCCGGCCCGACGCCGTCATGGGCGCGCAAGGCGGCGCGGATCGCCTCGGCGCCGACGCGCGCGGTCGAACCGTCGTCGCCAAGCAGAAAGCCTCGCCCGCCGATCACGGTCTCGTGTCCGCCGACGCGCGCGACCGCCGCCGAACCGGTGCCGGCGATGACTAGCGCGCCGTCGCCGCCGCCATGGGCGCCCAGACAGCCGGCGAGCGCGTCATTAGCCGCGCGCACGCTGGCGAAGCCGGCGTAGCGCGCCTCGACGCGCTCCGCGTCTGCGGGACTGGAAAGGCCGGCGAGGCCGAGGCCAAGCGCCACTGTGGCGCGGTCGGCGACGGCGAGGCCGGCCTTGGCGCAAACGGCGTCGATCCGCTTGTCGAGGGTGGCGAGCGCCGCATCGAAATCGACGTAGAGGTTGCCGCCCGACCCCTGCGCTTCGGCGATCGCCCGCCCCTCGCCGTCGCGCAAGCGCGCGTGACAGCGCGACGCGCCGCAATACGCGCCGATGGTAAGACGGCGACCCTCGCCCACGTCAATCCCCCCCGGAAAATCTTGCAAACCCGCAAATGCGGAATCCACCTCGCCCGACAAGCTAGCCACTTCGCTAAGCCGCGGCAAATGTCGAGCTGAGTCGAGCGCTTCGTTCACGGGTCCGAAGAACGCCGCGCAGCGACGCCCGCTTTGGCCGTCGCCTCTGGCGCGGCGCTCCTCACATTTTCTCCGCCCCCCTCATCTTGAGCCGCCTGCACAAGCAGGCGAGTCGAAGACGAGGGCGGCTGTGTAACGGCAAAAGCGATCCCCTCCCCGTTCGCGACGCGCCGCTGACGCGGCGCGCCTCACGACGACGGGATCGGGTTCTCAGCCGCCCAGGCAGGCTCGGAAGGGAAATCGTCGGAAATCGGCGTCAAGAGCGTCGGCCGAACTCAACCGCCGTGATAGCCCTTCACACCGACCGCCTGGGCGAGCGGGCTGCGGAAGTCCTGCCCCGCCGCGAGACTGTCGAGGGCGCGGCGGAAGTCATATTGCGGCCGCCAGCCGAGCTCGGCGACGGCGGCGTGATTGTCGTAGACGCGGTCGATCGACGGAAACATGCGCCAGCCGCGTTTGGCGTAGAGCGCCTCGTAGGCGGGGAAAAGGCGGCGCGCCACCGCGGCCGCGTTCTCTCGCAGCGCCGCGGCGTCGTCGCGCGTGAACGGCGTCGTCGCCGAAACGATATAGCGCGCGAAGCCAAGCGCAGGCGCCTTGTCGAGCGCCAGCAAATGCGCCGAGACGACGTCTTCGATGTCGACGCGGCGGTAGAGCAACTCATTGACCTGCGTATTGGCGACGTCGTAGGCCGCGGCGACGCGCGGATCGTCGTCGGCCTCGGGAAAGAACCGCGACGTGCGCAACACAATTGTCGGCAGGCGGCGCTGGCGGGCGTAAAGCTCGCACAGCATCTCCGCCGCCTGTTTGGTCGCGCCGTAGATGTTCTTCGGGATCGGCGCAACGGCTTCCGTAATCCACGCCGCCGGCGCGCCGGCGCGCGGCGTCAAAGCCGAGCCGAACACGCTGGTGGTGCTGGTGTAGACGAAGGCCTCGACCCCTGCGTCGACTGCGGTCTCGAGCAGCACAAGGGTTCCGGCGGCGTTGGTGATGAGAAAGTCTTCGTCGGCGCGGGTCGAGACATGCGGCTTGTGCAGAGTGGCGCAGTGGACGACGACGCGCGCGCCCCTGAGGCTTTCGCCGACAAAACCGCGGTCATTGATCGAACCGACGCGATCGGTGAACGGCGAGGGTCTGAGATCGACGCCAATCGCCGGCCGGTCTTCCGCGCGCAACGTCCGCATCAGCGCCTCGCCGAGATGGCCGGCGCTTCCCGTCACGACAATCGTCATTTTGCTCTGTCCTAGGCCCCGCGCGCTTTGCCGGCGACGCCCTCGAAGGCGCCGGGCTGCAACTCGCAATACAGCAGACGCTGGGGATCGACCGGGCCCGGCAGCACGATCCGGCCCGGCGGCGCGCGCTTGAAGCCGACGCGCGCGTAATAGGGTTCGTCGCCGACCAAGACAACCAGCTTGGCGCCGGCGGCGCGCGCCGCCTCCAGCGACGCCGAAACGAGCGATTCGCCGATGCCCTGGCTGCGGAACACCGGCTCGACGATCAGCGGCCCGAGCAGAAGCGCCGGCGTCTCGCCAATGACGATCGGCGTCATCGCGTTGGCGCCGACCAGCAGCGTGCCGACCCGGGCGACGAAACTCAGGCCCAAATCGGCGCCGGTGGTTTCACGTATGCGATAGGCGGTGCGGGCGAAACGCCCCGGTCCGAACACGCGCTCGTTCAGCCGGAGGATCGCCTCGGCGTCGGCGGCGGTTTCCGGTTCGAGGACTAGCGACACTTCGGCCATTTGCGCCTATGCAAATTGAGGATGCCAGGCGGGGTTTAGCACGCTGGCGGCGGCGGGCGGAAGGGCGCACGGCTGCTCACCACAGCGGAGAAACGGGGGCACCCTCAAGAACTTCCGCCAGCCGCGACCGAGTGCCGCGCGTCGTATCGGGCGGCAGCGCGTCGGGCGAAAAGAACCGCGCGGCGACGATTTCGCGGTCGGGCGCGCGCTCGCCGGTCACACGAAACCGCCGCACGACATAGACGGCGACGTGGTCGCGCCGCGACACGCGCCGGTTGTGAAACAGACCGTGCAAGGTCGGCGGCCCTTCGAGAACGACATTGGCCTCCTCGGCCAATTCGCGCGCCAGCGCCTCCTCGAAGGATTCGCCGACTTCGACGCCGCCTCCCGGCAAATGCCAGCCGGGAACGTAGCCGTGCTTAACCAGCAGCGCCCGACCCCTTTCGTCGAGCACGAGGCCGCGAACCCCGAGGGTTAACGGTCGCGCCAGCACAAACCATAGGTGCGCGAGCCGGATCACCAGCCGCGCTGCGAGGCGCCGGGCCGCCGCCCGGCCTTGCTCTTGCATCGCTGAACGCCGCTCCCTAAGGGTCTCGTCCGCGCTTGCGGCCCGCGGGCGCGACCCTAACCAATCCTTCGCCGAGCCGCCAATGCGCGAAACCGCCCGCCGATGAGCTTTACCATCGCCCATCTCACCGACGTCCATCTGGGACCTCTGGCGCGGCCGCGTCTCGGCGAGATGCGGCTCAAGCGGTTCATGGGGTACGTCAACTGGAAGCGTGGACGCGAACGCCTCAGCGACATGCCAGCGCTCGCCCGCTTGGTCGCCGACATGCGCGCCCAGAAGCCCGACCATATCGCGGTCACCGGCGATCTCGTCAACATTGCGCTGCCGTCGGAGTTTCGTCGCGCCGCGGAATGGATGCGGACGCTCGGCGAACCGGCGGACGTTTCCTTCACCCCCGGCAACCACGACGCCTATGTGCGCGACGCGATGTCTTGCCTCGCCACGACATTCGCGCCGTGGACTGAGGGCGACGCCGAGTATGCGCACGGCGAGACTTTTCCGTTTGTGCGGGTGCGGGGCGAAGTCGCGGTGATCGGCCTCAGCACGGCGACGCCGACCGGGCCGCTGATGGCGACCGGCCGGCTTGGCGCGCGGCAGGTCGAAGCGCTAGCGGCGATCCTGCAAGTGACAGGGGCCAACGGTCTGGCGCGCGTCATCCTCATCCATCACCCGCCGCTATCGCGCGGCGGGCGGGCGTTGCGCGGCCTGACCGACGCGCGCGCCTTCGAGGCGGCGGTCAGCCGCTTCGGCGCCGAGGCGGTGCTGCACGGGCACAACCACAAGCGGATGTCTCATTTTCTCGCTTCGCCCGCTTCGCGAATCGAAGGCGGGCGCATTCCGATCCTCGGCGCGCCGTCGGCCTCGTCGGCGTCCGCCGATCCGCGCCAGCGCGCCGCCTACCATCTCATGACTCTCGACCGGACCGGCGACCTGTGGCGGCTGCGCGTTCGGGCGCGCGGCTTGCAACTCGGCGGCGGCGGCGAAATCGGCGCGCGCGACGCGCCGGCGCTCTGACGCGGCGCGCCGCGTTTGATCGAACGCCGACAAAGCTGGTATTCAGGCACAGTCAGCGCCAACATTCGCGTCAGGCAGGGGAAAAGGCGATCGGCATGAGCGTGAAATCGTTGCTCGACGTTTCGACCGAGGTCGCCGATGCGCTCGCGGGCGATCGGCCCGTCGTAGCGCTGGAATCGACGATCATCACTCACGGGATGCCGTATCCGACCAATCTCGAGACGGCGCTGATGCTCGAGACCGCAGTGCGCAGCCAGGGCGCGACGCCGGCGACGGTCGCCGTCATCGACGGCCGACTCAAGGTCGGCCTGTCGCACGACGAGCTGGAGCGGCTCGCGCGCCTCTCCGGCGGCGTGGTCAAGGCGTCGCGGCGCGACCTCGCCGCGGTCGTGGCGCGCCACGGGGCGGCCGGCACAACAGTCGCGGCGACAATGTATGTCGCCGACCTTGCCGGCATCGAGATTTTCGCCACCGGCGGCATCGGCGGCGTGCACCGCGGCGCGGAGGAGACCTTCGACATCTCCGCCGACCTCGTCGAGCTTTCGCGCACGAAGGTTGCGGTCGTCTGCGCCGGCGCTAAGTCGATCCTCGACATCGACAAGACGCTTGAATACCTCGAGTCGAACGGCGTGGCGGTGTGCGGCTTCCGCTGCGACGAATTCCCTGCCTTCTACGCCCGCTCCAGCGGCTTCAAGCTCGACCACCGGTGCGACGGCCTACACGACCTTGCCCGCATGGTGCGCCTGCAGCGCGAAATCGGCCCCGGCGGACTGTTGATCGCCAATCCGATTCCTGAGGACAAGGCGCTCGACGCCCAGGCGATCGAAGCGCGCATCGCCGAAGCGGTCGCCGAGGCGAAGGCCAAGGGAATTTCCAAGAAGGAAGTGACGCCGTTCCTGCTCGGCCGCATCGTCGAGCTGACCGGCGGACGCAGCCTCGAAGCCAACATGGCGCTGGTCGAGAACAACGCGATCGTCGCGGCGCAGGTCGCGGTCGAACTGACCCGCCTGTGACGAACGGCCGGCCGGCGGCCGCCTCGCCGCGCATTCTCGTCGTCGGCGACTTGATGATCGACACGATCGTCAAGCCGGAGGGATCGCTCGCGCGCGGCTCCGACCGCCGCGCGGCGATCGTCGACCGACCCGGCGGATCGGCGGCCAATCAGGCGGCGTGGCTCGCCCATTTCGGCGCGGCGGTCGATTTCGTCGCCCGCGTCGGCGTCGCTGACCGTCGCCGCGAGGCCGCACGGCTCGCGCGCGCCGGCGTCACGCCGCATCTCGTCGGCGACGCGCGCCGCGAAACCGGCCGGTTGATCGCGTTGGTGGAAGCGAGCGGCGAGCGCAGCTTTCTCACTGACCGCGGCGCCAATCTCGCACTGTGCGCCCACGACTTTCCCGAGGCGCTGGTCGAAGACGCGGCGATGATCCACCTTTCCGGCTACAGCTTCTTTACGCTGGGCCCGCGCGAAGCCGTCATGGCGCTGATCGCGCGCGCCGCCGGCCGCCCGGTCGGCGTCGATCCCGCTTCGGCCGAATTCCTGCGCGAAGCGGGCCGCGACAATTTCCTCGCTTGGACGCGTGGCGCGACGACGCTCTTCCCCAACGCGGAAGAAGCGGCGGCGCTCGCCGGAAGCGACGATCCCGAGACACAGGGCGCGCGGCTGGCCGCGCATTATCCGCTCGTCGTCATCAAGCGCGGCGCGGCGGGGTGCGAGGCGTTCGCAGGAGACAAGCGGTGGCGCGCCGCTGCGCCGCCGGCTGAGGTCAAGGACAGCACCGGCGCCGGCGACGCTTTCGTCGCCGCCTTTCTTGTCGCCCGCCTCGCCGGACGGCCAGTCGAGCGCTGCCTCGCCGAGGCCGCCGCCGCCGGCGCCGCCGCGACCGAATTCATTGGCGGGCGGCCGGAGACCCGCGGCGGCCGCGGTTAAGGTTTGCGTCCATGCAAGGAATGGGGCTGGAATTGCCAGCATCGCATTCCCAAATGCAACGCTCCCGAACCTAGCGAGACCCGCCATGACCATCCGCCCCGTCAAACGCGTCAGCCAGTCCCGTCCCACGCTGGAAGGCGCCGGCGTCAAGTTGAGGCGCGCGTTCGGCTTCGGCGACACGTCGGATTTCGATCCGTTCCTAATGATGGACGATTTCCGCAACGATCGGCCGAGCGACTATCTCGCCGGCTTTCCCTGGCATCCGCACCGCGGCATCGAGACGATCACCTATGTGCTCGCCGGCTCGGTCGCGCATGGCGACAGCCTCGGCAACAGTGGCGTGCTCGGCGCCGGCGACGTGCAATGGATGACAGCCGGACGCGGCATCCTCCACCAGGAAATGCCGAAGGGCGACGCCGTCGGTCGCATGCACGGCTTTCAGCTGTGGGCCAACCTGCCCTCCAGCCTGAAGATGACTGCGCCGCGCTACCAGGACGTTCCGAGCGCGGCGATCCCCGAGGTCGTCGACGACGACGGCGTCTCGGTCCGAGTGATCTGCGGCGAGTTCTGGGGCCAGAAAGGCCCGGTCGACGGCGTCGCAGCCGACCCGCGCTACCTCGACGTCTATGTCCCGCCGGGCAAGCGCAAAGTTCTGCCGGTCGAGACTTATCGCCAGGCCTTCGCCTACATTTTCCAGGGGTCGGCGAGCTTCGCCGACGCTTCGCAGCCGTTCGGCGCGCTGCGCGAAGAACTCATCGCCGGCGAGGAAGTGCTGGTGCGCGACGCGGTCAGCGATCGTTCGCTGGTGGTGTTCGATTCCGGCGACGAAGTCGTCGTCCAGGCCGGCGAACAGGGCGTGCGCTTCCTGCTCGTCTCCGGCAAGCCGCTGCGCGAGCCGATCGCCTGGCACGGGCCGATCGTCATGAACACGCAGGCTGAGATTCGTCAGGCGCTGACCGATCTGCACGACGGGTCGTTCATCAAGTAGGCCGTAGGGCTACCGCCCCAGGGCGGCGCGATAGGCGGCGAGCGTCTTCTCGGTCATCTGCTCGAGCGAGAAATTCGCTTCGACATGGGTGCGCGCGCGCAGCGCGATGGCGTCGCGCGCCGTCGCGCCGAGCGTCAGCGCGCTCGTCAGCGCCTCAGCGAGCGCCGGCGCGTCGCCTGGCGGGACGCGCCAGCCGGTGCGCGCTTGCGCCGGCGCCTGCGGCGGCGCGAGAACGGTCTCGGGCGCGGCGCCAGAATCGGACACGACGACCATCGTTCCCATCGCTTGCGCCTCGACCGCGCTGCGGCCAAACGCCTCTGGCGCCGTCGACGGCACAGCGACGACGCTGGCGGCGACAAGCGCGGCCGGCATGTCGTGGCAATGGCCGACACGCGCCACCATGCCTTCGAGGCCGGCGCGGCGGATGCGCGCGTCGAGATCGCGCGCATAGGCGTCGCGGCCCTGCGCGTCGCCCGCCAACACGCAGCGCACGTCGACGAGCCCGCGTTCCTTCAAGATCCGCGCCGCCTCGATCAGCACCCTCTGCCCTTTCCATTCGGTCAACCGCGCCGCCAGCAGCACCACGCGCTCGTGCGGCGCGACGCCCCAGGCTTCACGCAATCGCGTCACCCGCGCCCGCTCGACCACGGACGGCGCGAAGCGCGCAAGGTCGGTTCCGCGCGGAATGACGCTGAGACGGCCGCGCGCGAATGGATAAAGGCGCTCGATCGCATCGGCGGTGAACTGCGAATTGGCGATGACGACGTCGCCGCGCGCCATCACCGAATTGTAGCGCAGCTTCAGCGCCGAACGGCCGCCATAGGCGCCGTGATAGGTGGTGACGAATGGCCGTCCAGTCTTGCGGCAGGCGCCGAGCGCCACCCAGGCCGGCGCACGCGACCGAGCATGGACGAGGTCGATCCCTTCTTCGGCGATCAGCCGCGCGAGGCGTGGCACGTTGAGCGCCATCGCGAACGGGTTCTTGGTCGCGGCGGGAAATGGCGCGAGCACGCCGCCGACAGCCTGAAGCTCGCTCGCCAACCGTCCGCCCTCCGACGCGACGAGCGCGCGCGCCCCCGCCCGAACAAGGGCGGCGGCGACGTCGATCGTGGTGCGCTCGGCGCCGCCAGCGTCGAGGCGAGGAATGATCTGCAGAATCGTGCGCCCGACGAGAGAGCCGCGCTCGGCGCGGCCGAAGGGGGCGAGCGTGGCGACGCTCACGCGCGCCGCCGCGCCAGAGCGTCGCGCGCGGCGCGGCCAGCATTGACGGCGGTCGCCGCGTCGGCCATTCCGGCCGCGCCAACGAGAACAAAGCCCAGACGAATCATGGGGTCGATTTGACCGTGATCCACGACGAACCGCAATTCCTCGACGTCGGCGAAGGCGCGACCCGTCGCCGTATCGCGTTTCGCCGCCGCGCGCCAGCGCGCGACGACCTGCCGAGCGTCGTCTGGCTGACCGGCTTCGGCTCCGACATGGTCTCGACCAAGGCGAGCGCGCTCGACGCCCATTGCGCCGAGCGCGGCCAAGGACTGCTGCGCTTCGACTATTCCGGCCACGGCGCCTCGGACGGACGGTTCGAGGACGGCACGGTCTCACTGTGGCTCGAGGACGCGCTGGCGGCGATCCGCGCCGAGACCGCGGGGCGTTTGGCGCTCGCCGGCTCGTCGATGGGCGGCTATATGGCGCTGCTCGTCGCCCGTGCGCTCGCGGAAGCGGGCGAAGCGACGCGGCTCGCCGGCATGGTCCTCGTCGCACCGGCGGTCGACTTCACCGAGGCGCTGATGTGGGCGCAGGCGAGCGAGGCCGAACGCCGCGAACTCATGGAAAAAGGCGTGTGGGAGCGCCCGTCGGAATATTCCCACTCCGGCTACCGCATCACGCGCAGGCTGATCGAAGACGGCCGGCGTCACCTGCTGTTCGGGACGACCGTTCGCAGCCATTGCCCAACCCGCATCCTGCAGGGCATGCGCGATCTCGACGTTCCTTATCGTCATGCGCTGACCCTGGTCGAGCACATGGCGGGCGACCCCGTCACGCTCACTCTGATCAAGGACGGCGATCATCGTCTGTCGCGGCCGCAGGATCTTGCGCTGATCCTCGAAGCAGTCGACAGTTTCGCCTGAGCGGCGTCAGACCGCTTCGGCGCCGAAGCGGTGCAGGTCGGCCCCTTTGACGCGCAACCACGCCTCGGCGCGCTCGGTGTCTGGGAAGAGCCGCCGCGTCACTTTCCAGAACATCGGCGAATGGTTCATGTGGACGATGTGCGCGACCTCGTGCGCTGCGAGATAGTCGAGAATCTCGGGCGGCGCGAGAATCAACCGCCAGGAAAAATTGAGCCCGCCGGTCGACGAGCAAGAACCCCAGCGGCTCGCGGTGTCGCGCAGGGCGATGCGACGCGGCGCGACTCCGAGTCGCCTGGAGTGGCGCGCCACCGCCGCCTCGAGGTCCTTGCGCGCCTCTCGCTTGAGAAAGTCGGCGACGCGGCGAGCGATGAACGGCTCTTCGCCAGCGACGCAGATGATCGGACCGTCGGGCCCCGCTTCCGTCCAGACCACGCCGCGCGCGCCGGGCCGATGAACGATCGCATGGTCGATTCCACGCAGCGGCGTCACCGCGCCGGCGGCGAAGGCGACCGGCCGCGGCAGCCGCGCCAGCCGCGCGCCGATCCATGCCGCATGACGTTCGGCGAATTCGCGCGCGGAACGAAGCGAGCTTCGCTCGGGCATCGTCAACAGCACATCGCGACTCGCGGCTCGCACTCTGAGCGTGAATCGTTGCGACGTCGCCACGCGCTTCAAGGCGACGCGATAGACCTCGCCCGCGTGCGCAACATCGATGTGCGCGACCGGGCCCGGCGGCGTTCGGCGTTCAAACAGGCGCAGCATGAACGGATGCTAACCTAGCGGCGCTCTGAGTCGCCAGGATTTTCACGCCTTTTGCCGGGTTAGCGCAACCGGATGTCCGGCTGTGGGGCGGGTTTGAGCTGGGTCGGCAGACCAGCGGCGACGGCGACGACCGCGTCACAGGCGGCCGCCACCTGCTGGTTGAGCCGCCCGTGCCAGTCACGAAAGGCTCGACCAAGCGGCGTCGCCGGGACGACCCCCGCCCCGACCTCATTGGCGATCAGCGCCGCCGGTCCGCTGAGGCCAGACAAAACCTCAGTTAATTCCGATATTTGCGACTCGACGTCACGTCCCGCGAGCATGGCGTTGCTGAGCCACAGGGTCAGGCAATCGACGACCACGACCCGCCCCAGACGCGTCTCCGCCCGCAATGCGGCGGCGATCTCCAGCGGCTCTTCGCGGGTCCGCCAGCCCTTTCCCCGCTCGCGCCGATGGCGGGCGATGCGTTCGGCCATCTCGGCGTCGCCGGGCTCGGCGGCGGCGAGATAAAGCCGGTCCGCGGCCGTCGCCTCGGCCAGGGCGAGGGCGTAGCGGCTCTTGCCCGAGCGGGCGGCGCCGATCACCAGGACCGAGCGGCAGGCGACCGGCGGAAGCGAATTCTCCATACGCCTCGATCCCACGCGCAGCGACGCGATTCAATCGAGGCCTTTACCGCGTCGCGGCGGTTTGCTCCAATCGCGGCGGCGCTCCCGCCGCCAATCCATCCCGAGGACGCGTTGCCGGTTTCCCTCGATCAGGCCTTGCGCGACTGGCGCGACTTTTACGTCATGGGCGGCACGGCGGCGGCGACGCTGGTCGGCCTGATGTTTGTTTTCGCCTCGATCGGCGCAAACCAGCTCGCCCGCCGGAATTTGGGGGCGATGCGCGCCTTCATTACGCCGACAGTCGTGCACTTCGGCGCTGCTCTGCTCGTCTGTCTGGTTTCGATCATGCCCAGCCACAGCGATCGCAGCCTCGGCGGGGCGCTCGGCGTCGGCGCGCTGATCGGCGTCGCCTATTGCTGCCAGATCTTACTCCTCATCGTTCGGAGCTTCGCCGCCGGACTGGCGTGGGAGGATCGCCTCTTCTATGCGCTGATCCCTTTCGCGGGCTACCTGCTCCTGCTCGCCTCCGCGGCGTTCGAACTCGACGAACGTCCGGCTGACGCCAACGTCCTCGCCGGAATCGCGATCATCGTCCTCATCGTCGCCGGGCTACGCAACGCTTGGGACATGACGGTGTGGATGACGACGCGCGACGCGAGTGACCCTCCGCCGATGACCGAGGGCGGCTAACGACCGCCGCGCTCCATATCCACAGCCGGGCGTTTTGCGTTAAATGCGCGCGTCACGATCCAGCGGACTCCCATGAACTCCCTTTTCGCCGGGCTTGGCGTCAGCGTCTTCGAGGTCATGTCGCGGCTGGCGCGCGAGCGCGACGCGGTCAATCTCGGCCAGGGCTTCCCTGACGATCCCGGCCCCGCCGACGTGCGCGCCAAAGCGGCCGGGCGGTTGTCGACGGTTGGAACCAATATCCGCCAATGCTCGGGCTGCCGGAACTGCGCGCCGCGGTCGCCGCGCACTACCAGCGCCACCAGGGGCTCGAGCTTGATCCCGAACGCGAAGTGATGGTGACCTCGGGAGCGACCGAGGCGATCGCCGGCGCGCTGATGGCGTTGATCGAGCCTGGCGACGAAGTCGTGCTGTTCCAGCCGATGTACGACGCTTATCTGCCGCTGGTTCAGCGCGCCGGCGGCGTGCCGAGGTTCGTCACGCTGAAGCCGCCACGCTGGACCTTCGACGAGGCCGATCTCGCCGCCGCCTTTTCTGATCGCACGCGCGTCGTCCTGTTCAACAATCCGCTCAACCCGACCGGCGTCGTCTACGGCCGCGAGTCGCTGGAAATTCTCGCCCGCGCCTGCGTCAGACATGACGTGATCGCCGTCTGCGACGAGGTTTGGGAGCACGTGGTGTTCGACGGCCTTGACCATCTGCCGCTGATGGCGATGGCGGGCATGCGCGAACGCACGGTCAAGATCGGCTCGGCCGGCAAGATCTTCTCGCTGACCGGCTGGAAGGTCGGATTCGTCATGGCCGCGCCGGAGATGCTGCGCGTGCTCGCCAAAGCGCACCAGTTCATCACCTTCACGACGCCGCCCAACCTTCAGACGGCGGTCGCCTACGGGCTGGCCAAGGACGATTCCTATTTCACCGCGATGCGGGCCGGTTACCAGCGCAGCCGCGATCGCTTCGCCGCTGGCCTTGCGGCGCGCGGTTTCTCGGTCTTGCCGAGCGCCGGCACTTATTTTCTCAACGTCGACCTTGCGCCGCTCGACTGCGGCGACGACGTCGCGTTCTGCCGCGATCTGGTCGAGCGGCGCGGCGTCGCGGCGATTCCGGTCTCGGCCTTCTACGCCGAAGCGCCGATCCGCACCGTCGCGCGCTTCTGCTTCGCCAAGCGCGACGCGACGCTCGACGCCGCTCTAGCGCGGCTCGAGGGCGTCGCGAACGAGGCCTCTGTCTGATGCTCGCTCGATTGGCTCTGCTTGGCGTCGGCTTGTGGGCCTCTGCCGCCTTGGCGCAGAACGCTTCGCCGTTCGCGCCGCCGCCGCCGCCGCCGCCAAAGATCGTCCGCCTGTTGGCGCCGCCGGCCATGCTTAATCTCGACGCGCTGCAAGCGTTCGAGGGCGAGAGCGGCTATCAGGTGGCGTACGACGCCTATGAAGGCGCCCTCGACCTCGCCGCAAAATGGCGCGAGGGCCCCTACGACCTCGTCGTCCTTTCCGGACCTGCGCTGGCGCGCGAAATCGCCGCCGGCGCCCTGGCGCAGCTCGACAAGGCGCGCCTCGCCAATGCACGCAGCGTTCGGCCGGCAGTTCTCGCCAAGCTCGCCGCTTACGATCCCGCCGGCGCCTACGCGCTGCCGCTTGGTTGGTACGCAACCGGCATGGTTTATGACGCCGCCAAGGCCGGCAAGCGCATCGGCGGCGCGCCCGCTTCGTGGAGCGCGCTGTTCGACTCTGCCGAAGCGCGCAAAATGGCCGATTGCGGCGTGGTCCTGCCCGACGACCGCGACGCGTTGTTCGTCGCCGCATGGCGACTGATGGGCGTCGATCCAGCGCGCGCGACCGCGGCGCAAGTCAAGAGCGCCGGCGCGCTGATTGACCGCAGCCGCAAGACTGCGCGCGCCTTCCCCGCCGCCGACGTGGCGAGCGCTCTAGCCAGCGGCGCCGCCTGCATAAGCGTCGGCGACGCCGGCGAAGCGGCGGCCGCGGCGGCGCGCAGTCGCGAGGGCGGCGTCGGCGCTGACATCCGATTCGCGCTGCCTAAGGAGGGCGGCGGGTTGGCGATGGAAGCCTTCGCCATTCCACGCGACGCGCCGCATAACGAGCAGGCGCACGCCCTGCTCGATTTCCTGCTGCGCCCCGAAATTTCTCGCAGCGACGTCGATGCGGCGCGACTTGTCGACCCCGAGGCCGCCGACCAAGACACGATGCTGACGCGTCTGTGGCCGCAAGGCGCCTATGACCCTCGTTTCGCGCCGCTGGTGCAGGCGGAATGGGAGACTCTCGTCACTGGCAAAGCTGAAGCGTCGCCGCCGTCGAAATCGAGCGGACGAACGCCGCCCGCGAGCGCAAAGGCCCAAGGTCCGAAACCGAAGAAACCCAAGAAGCCGCGATGAACGCCTACGCGCGACGCACGGCACAGCGTCCGAATAGGACCTGTGACTGGCGCTGTCGGTCATCTGGGGCGGTTCATCCTTCTTTATCAAAATTGTCGTTAACGCTCTGCCGCCATTCACGATTGTCGCGACCCTAGCGTCCATCGCCGCCGCGCTTTTGCGGCGCGGCGACGCGCTCTCGGCGAGAACTTGGCCGTCCGCGACATTGTCGGCGTCGGAGTGATCGCGCTCGGCTTAGTCATCGTCGACAGCCAGCGGCGGCGCGGGCGCGGCTGGCGACGGCGGGCCGCCGTTAACGGCGTGGGCGCCCCGACTCCCCAACCGCCCGAGCGCGCGATAGGATCGTCGCCCAGGAGACGGGCATGGCGATTGAGCGCGACAATCCCGGCGACCTCGCTCGACGCGCCGCAGAACGGCGTGGGCGGCGCTCGAATCCCAGACCGGACCCAGATCAGTGGCGACGCGAATCCTTCTGCCTGCCGCGGCCGCTGGCGCGCGCCAAGGCGCGCGAGTTGTTTGAGCGCTATCCCAAAGCGGCCTACATGACGGAAATCGAGTTCTGGAGCGAACGCGACGACGGCCAAATCGAATTTGTCGTCCGCCGCCTGCCCAGCGCCGACTGAAAGGCTCGCCCGCAACCTCGTTTCGACTTCGCCGATCCGGGCTGCGAGGCGTCTATGGTTGCCAAAATGTGGCGACTTTCAGGATAGTTCTAAACGTAAATAAATCATTTACCAACATCATCTTGCGATGTGTGAGGCTATTCGCCGCTATATGCCAGAATAAATGATGGTTATTGCGCTGCATTTAATGCGTAAACGGGATAAGCTCATAACCCGATTACTTTCCCATTCTCGCCAGATTCCCGCCACATTCGCTCTCTGTGTTGTGATCTATAGGTCACAGACTTCCAGAGCCTGGAGGGCTATATTCCGACTATGGCCGGCGGGGTGGTGCGGAATTCCCTCCGTTAGGGTTGGTAACGAGGAGATTGCGATGAAGAAGGTTTTGTTGGCCGCTTTGATGGCCGGTGTGGCGTCGAGCGCGATGGCGGCCGACCTCCCGACCCGCAAGGCGCCCCCTGCGCCTGCGTATTACGCGCCGCCGGCTTTCAGCTGGACGGGCTTCTACGTCGGCGTCAACGGCGGCTGGGCCGGCGGTTCCAGCGGCGCTGATTTTGGCAGCCCGGATGGTGGCCTTGTCGGCGGCACGGTCGGCTACAATTACCAGATCGGCCAGTTCGTCGTCGGTCTGGAAGGCGACTGGGATTGGGCCGACCTGAAGAAGAGTGGCTCCAACCTTATCGGCTCCTACGATAACAAGGTCGATCAGATGGTTACCGCGCGCGCGCGCGCCGGCTACGCGATCGACCGCGCCCTGCTCTTCGTCACCGCCGGCTACGCCGGCGCCGAGGACAAGATCAGCATTCCCGGGTTCGCCTCCTCGACCGATTGGCGCAGCGGCGGCGTCTTCGGCGGCGGCATCGAATACGCGTTCACCAACAACATCTCGGCCAAGGCCGAGTACCTTTACGCGCCGTTCGGGGACAAGTCGTACAGCGACGGCGTCATCAACGCCAAGAGCAGGCTCGACCTGAACATCGTCCGCGTCGGCCTGAACTACAAGTTCTGATCGGCTCGATCACGCAAGCGACAAGGCCCGGCGGGGAAACCCGCCGGGCCTTTTTCATGTTTGCGCCGCCGTTAGCCGGAAAATGCGGTCGCCGCATAGGCTGGAACGGCGGCGGCGAAGGCGCCGAGCCACTCGACCAGCCGCGGATGGCCCGCCCGCCAATCGCCAGCGAAGCGCAGGTCGAGATAGCCGAGCGCGCAGGCGAGCGCGATCGCGCCGACATGGGCCGCGCCGATCTCGGGCGGCTTCGATTCGAGCGCCGTCAGCCCTCGCGCCACCTTCCCCGCCTGATAGTCGACCCAGCTCGCCGAACGTTCGCTCGGCTCGCGCATCCGCCGCTCGTAGACCTGCAACAGCGCAGCGTCGGCGATCCCGTCGGCGAGCGCCTGCAGGGTCAAAGCCCGAATCCGCACCGCCAAATCCACTGGAATCAGCCGCCCGCCCCCAGCCAAGCCATCGAGATATTCGACGATGACGCGGCTGTCGAAAACCGCCTCGCCGTCCTGGGCGATCAGCGCCGGGATCTTGCCGAGCGGATTTTGTCGGCGCAGCGAATCCGTGGGATCGCCCGTGTCGGCGGCGTCGATCGTGATGCGCGCATCGAGGCCAAGCAGCGCGGCGGCGATCCTCACCTTACGTCCGAAGGGGGAAGCGGGCGATGTGCGCAGCGTCAGCATAGTCGGCCTCGTCAAGTTGAACGGATCGACCGCCATTGTGCGCCGAATCGCCGCTTCTGTCGCCGTGGACGACGCCGCCGCGCGTATTGCCGGACCGGGCTAGGCGCCTATATGACCGAGGCTCCGCCGACGCGCGGCGACGCTCCAGCCGGCGTCGGTCGATCGGCGCCGTGAGGTACGCATGTCCGTTTCCGCCCACGAACGCCTCGTCATCATCGGCTCCGGCCCGGCCGGCTATACCGCCGCTATCTACGCCGCGCGCGCCATGGTGAACCCGCTGCTGCTCAGCGGCTTCGAACCCGGCGGCCAGCTGATGATCACCACCGACGTCGAGAACTACCCGGGCTTCGCCGAGCCGATTCAGGGCCCCTGGCTGATGGAGCAGATGCGCCTTCAGGCCGAGCACGTCGGCGCGCGTATCGAGAACGAATTCGTCACGGCGCTTGAACTCGGCCAGCGGCCGTTCCGCATCCGTTGCGACAGTGGCCGTACGCTGACGGCCGACGCCATCATCCTGGCCACCGGCGCCAAGGCGAAATGGCTCAACCTTCCCGGCGAGGAGCATTTCAAGGGCTTCGGCGTCTCCGCCTGCGCCACCTGCGACGGGTTCTTCTTCCGCGGCAAGACGGTGATCGTGGTCGGCGGCGGCAATTCGGCGGTGGAAGAGGCGCTCTATCTCGCCAACATCGCCAAGGAGGTCGTCGTCGTCCATCGCCGCGACTCGTTCCGCGCTGAGAAGATCCTGCGCGAGCGGCTGTTCGCGCGTCCCAACGTGACGGTGCGCTGGAACAGCGCGATCGACGAGATTCTTGGCCATGAGAAGCCGCTTGGCGTCACCGGCGCGCGCCTGCGCGACGTCAAGACCGGCGCGCTGTCAACGATCGAGGCCGAGGGCGTTTTCGTCGCCATCGGCCACGCCCCGGCGACCGAACTCGTCGCCGACCAGTTGGCGCTGAAGCCCAACGGCTACGTCGAGACCAGACCGGGTTCGACCGCCACCAGCGTCGAGGGGATGTTCGCCGCCGGCGACGTCGCCGACGACGTCTTCCGCCAGGCGGTCACCGCCGCAGGTCTGGGCTGCATGGCCGCGCTGGAGGCGGAGCGTTGGCTCGCCCTGCAGGCGCCGACGCGCGCAGCGGCAGAGTGAAGCGCGCGCAAAACCTGCTATAGGAAACGCAAAGCCGCCGCGCATTCGCCACCGCGTACGCCGTGCGGCGGGTGTCGCGACGTGGCCCGACGAAGCCGTGGCCGGACGGGCCGGAGACAGGGATGGACTGGGATAAGCTGCGCATCTTCCAGGCGGCGGCCGAGGCCGGTTCGTTCACCCACGCCGGAGAAACTCTGGGTCTGAGCCAATCCGCGGTCAGCCGTCAAGTCGGCGCGCTCGAACTGGAGCTCGGCGCGCCGCTATTTCATCGTCACGCCCGCGGCCTCATCCTCACCGAGCAGGGCGAAATGCTGCACGAGGCGGTGCACGACGTCGTGCTCAAGCTCGATGCGGTGCGCAGCCGGCTCGTCGACACGAGGGAAAAGCCGCACGGCGACTTGCGCGTCACCAGCACATTGGCGCTCGGCGCCAATTGGTTGGCGCCGCGGCTTGAGGAATTTGT
>Ga0181529_10002823_pt1 | contig 20340 bp, 17 predicted proteins | sample PEATcosm2014_Bin_36_FD_119763 | JGI IMG/M metagenome (GOLD analysis project Ga0181529, IMG submission 119763) | Peatland microbial communities from MTU Mesocosm Facility, Houghton, MI, USA - PEATcosm2014_Bin10_30_metaG | ecosystem: Environmental > Terrestrial > Soil > Wetlands > Peat | place... | reverse complement strand
TCTCGATGAACGCCCTCGGCTCTGTGGGGGGATACGTGAACTTCGACGGCAGCAGCAATGGGAAGCTCGCATCGATCAGCATGTCCAGCCTCGGGAGCGTCGGAGGCTACCTGCACATCTACAACACGGCCCTGACGAACCTGTCCGGCCTCGCCCATGTCGCTTCCATAGGCGGCCACCTGACCATCCAGTACAATACCCAGCTCACAGACCTGTTCGGGAGCGGAGGCCTCCTCGCGAACCTCGGCGGAGGCCTCTGCGTGCAATCCACCAATCTCCTCACGGGCCTGAGCGGCCTCAGCCACCTCAGCTCCATCGGCGGAGGCATCTACCTCAACGACGACTACCTCCTGACCGACTTGTCCGGCCTGCACAACCTGACGACGGTGGGAAGCGGGGCCGATTACGGCGGAAGCGACGTGGGGATCGTCATCGCCAACGACTACAGCATCCAGAACCTGACGGGCTTGGGGAATCTCCACGCCATCGGAGGCAGGCTGCAATTGGATAGCGACCACAGCCTGACCGACATCTCCCAGCTGGCCGCGTTGACCAGCATCGGCGGATCGATCAGCATCCAGGGCGACCCCCTGCTGCAGACCCTCGCCGGCCTCGGCCATCCCACGGTCATGGCAGGCGGCCTGAACGTAAGCAACGACGCCCTGCTCAGCAACGTCTCCTCGCTGTCCACCGTCACGAGCGTCCAGGGAGACTTGAACATCAACAGCGATCCGCAACTCCTCACCATTCGCCTCGACGCCCTGCAGACGGTGACTGGCAACGTCACCATCTCGAGCTGCGGCATCAACGACCTGTCCCACCTTTCCAGCTTGACGACGATCGGAGGATATCTCTACCTGGTCTCCAATCCGAGCATGACGAGCTGCGCGGGCCTGGGGGCGCTCTCCTCGGTCGGAAGCTGGCTCAACATCAGTTCCAATGCCTCTATCGCCTCCCTCGCCGGTCTCACCGGGCTGACGAGCGTCGGGAACGACCTGTCGATCGGTTCCAACGGGATCCTCCAGAATGTCGCGGGCCTAGCCAATCTACAGACGATCGGCGCCTCGCTCAACGTCAGCAACAACGGGCAGCTCCAGAATCTCGCAGGCCTGGCCAGCGTGACGACGATAAGCGGCAGCTTGAATATCAACTCCAATGCCGCGCTCACGACCCTGATGGGCGGGGCCAGGCTCACGGCCCTGGGGGGCAGCATCATCATCGCGGGCAATGCCGCCCTCCTCGACCTCGCGGGGCTCGGCGGCCTGTCGGCGGTGAACGGCAACATCGATATCAATAGCGATCCACTGCTGGCCAACGCCGACGACCTCAACGGCATCGCGACGCTCACTGGCTACCTGGCCTTGAACGGCACTTCCCTGACAGCCCTGCCCGACATGCCCAAGCTCCACGCCGTCCCCTCATGGGTCCACCTCGGCATGTACGGGTCGGGTTTCGCCAACCCCCTCCTCACCTCCCTGGGCCTCACGGGGCTGACGAGCATTTCGGGGGAGCTGCGCATCGTGAATAACGCGATCCTCGCCCCGGACACGATCACCAGCTGGCTTGCGGGGGTCGCCGTAGGCGGAGGGACCACGGTCGACCAGAACGGATCCTGAGATCGAAAAAGCATAACGAAAAACCAGCGCGGGGCGCTCGTAGGGCACGACAGTACCCTCGAGCGTCCCGCGCGCCGCTCGAGGTCGCGGTTAATCCAGGCCCTTACTCACTTCCTGCCATACAGCGGCCCCAAGGCGGCGCAGGCTCGGTAGTCCGCGCCCTCGGCGTCCATGCCCATGGCGCTCCAGTAGCTCGGCCTGAAGATCGAGGCCTCGTCGAGGTTGTGCATGCAGACCGGGATCCTGAGCATCGAGGCGAGGCTGACGAGGTCGGCGCCGATGTGGCCGTAGCTGATGGCCCCATGGTTGGCGCCCCAGGCCGCCATCACGGAGTACACGTCCTTAAAGGGCCCCTTGCCGGTGAGCCGGGGCACGAACCAGGTGGTGGGCCAGGTCGGGTCGGTGCGCAGGTCGAGCTTGTCGTGGACCTCGGAGGGGAGGGTCGCGGTGGCGCCCTCGGCGATCTGGAGGACAGGCCCGAGTCCCTTGACGAGGTTGAGGCGGCTCATGGTCACGCTCATGCCGCCCTCCGTGAGGAAGTCCGAGGAGTAGCCGCCGCCCCGGAAGTAGCCCAGGCTCGCGTAGCGCCAGCTCGTCGCGTCGAGGCAGGAGGCCGCCTCCTGGGGCGTAACCTCCCAGTACGGCTTCATCGCAGGTACCCCGCCCCTGCGCTGCTTTCCGGTGCCGTCCAAGGTCGTCGCGCCGGAGTTTATGAGGTGGATGAAGCCTCCCGCTGCCTCCCCCGCGGGCCTCCAGCCCGTGACGCGCTGCACGGCCTCGGGGCTCCAGTAGGTGCGCACGTCGGAGAAAATCTGCGCCGTGCCGGTGATGAGGTGGCCGAAGAGCATGGCCACCCCGTTGAGGGAGTCGTTCTAGGTGGCGACCACGTAGGGTTCTCGAATTCCATTCCAGTCGAAGCTCGAGTTGAGGATGGTCTCCATGAAGTCGCCGTTGGGGAGGTGGTCGGTCCAGGCCCGCTGGCCCTGGAAGCCCGCGAGGATAGCGTTGTGCCCGAGGGACTCCTCGACGAGGCCCTTGCGCCTGAGGTCTGTGTTGCCGACCATGAGGTCGCGGACGATCATCGCCATCTTCACGCTCGTGGCCCAGGCCTTGTCCTTGCGAGCGCGGGAATGCTGGACCTCGGCGGGGTTGTTGTCCGGCCCCTCCTTGCAATTGGCCTGGACCCAATCCATCGCCCGCCTGAACTCGGCCTCGGAATAGACCTTCTCCTCGATGCGGCGCGATACCTCGCTCATGTCCACGGATTCGTTGCGCATGCCGAGGTAGTCCTGGAAGAAGCCCGGGTCGACGATGGAGCCCGCGATGCCCATGGAGACGGCGCCGACGGAGAGGTAGGACTTGCCCCGCATCCAGGCGGCGGCCAGCCCAGCGCGCGCGAAGCGGAGGATCTTCTCGGCGACGTCGGAGGGGAGGGTTTCCGTGTCTCTGAGGTCCTGGACGTCCCGGCCGTAGATGCCGAAGGCCGGGAGGCCCTTCTGATTGTGCGCGGCGAGCACGGCCGCGAGATAGACCGCGCCCGGCCTGTCGGTGCCATTGAAGCCCCAGACGGCCTTGAGGGTGAGGGGATCCATGTCCATGGTCTCGGAGCCGTAGCACCAGCAGGGCGTGACCGTGAGCGTTATCGCGACGCCTTCTCGGGCGAACTTCTCCGCGCACGCGGCGGCCTCGGCCACGCCCCCGATGCACGAGTCGGCGATCACGCACTCGACCGCGTGGCCGCTCGGGTGCCTGAGAGACGACGAGATCAGCTTGGCGGCGGCCCTGGCCATGCCCAAGGTGGGCGCCTCGAGGGACTCGCGCACGCCGCCTAGGCGGCCGTCGATCGTCGGACGAACGCCGATCTTGGGCAAACCGCCCTTCAGTCTCATCGTCGCTGCCTGAACCTTCAATCCCGAAATCTCAGCCATCATGAGCCTCCTCTGCCGAAGCGGTCGCGGATATACGAAACGCCGGGCGATCGTGCCTGACGAGCCTGGGCTTGAGCCGCTTGGTCTCGAAGGGCGTTCCCCGGGCCCCGGCCATCCTGGCGAGGAGGAGGCGCGCGGCGCTGACCCCCATCTCCGGGACCGGCTGGGACAGGGAGTAGCGGCAGAAGCGGAGCAGGGGCGCGTAGGGCATCTCGTCGAAGGCGGCGAAGGCTACGCGGCTCGCGCGCGAGGGCTCCTCCTCGCTCACGAGGTAGTTCGTGGCCCCGACGTGCACATATGCGTTGACGAGGAAGTAGGCTTCGGGGGCGTCGGGCCTCGAGCGCATCGAGCGGAGGGCCTCGTAGCCCGATGCGACGTGGAGGCCTGCGAAGCTCGTGAAGGCCGCCTCGATCTCGAGCCCCGCGTCCAGCATGGCGCGGCGCCAGCCCTCGTAGCGCTCTCGGGCGGTCGATACATCGAGGCTCCCGCCGATGAAGCCCATGCGTCGCCGGCCCCGAGCCAGGCCCTCGGCCGCGAGGGCCGAAGTCGCGGCGTAGGCGCCTCCCTCGTTGTCGACGAGGACGGCATCCGCCTCGAGGCCCTGGGCCAGGCGATCGACGAGGACCAAGGGCGTCGCCTCCCCCGCCGCGGCCCTGGCCAGAGCGACGCCGGCCCCCGAGCCCGTCGCCGGGATAAGGACGATGCCGTCGACCAACCGCTCCTCGAGGAGGCGGACGCGCTTCGCCTCCTCCTCGGCGCTCTCCCAGGACGAGCAGACTATGAGGCTGTAGCCGAAGGCCGAGAGCTCGCGGTCCATGCTCTCGGCCAGGAGCATGAAGAAGTCTCCGGAAAGCTCGGGAGCGATCACTCCGACCATGCGCGTCGAGCCCTTCTTGAGGCTGCGCGCGACCCTATTCATCGTGTAGCCGAGCCGCTCGATCTCTTCCCGCACCTTGCCCGCCGTAGCCGGCGAGACCGAGGCGTCGCCGTTGAGCACGCGCGAGACGGTCGCCGTCGACAGGCCCGAGGCCAGGGCGACGTCGCGGATGGTCGCGGTCCGCCGCCGCTCCCTGCCCACAGAGCTCACGCTATGCGCCCCGGTCGCGTTTCCAGTATAATCGTGCGAGCCGAGGAGGGGCGGCCATGGCCGACGACGCTACCGAATTCTGGGAAGGCTTCGAGAAAGAGACCGGAGAAAAGGTGGAGGCGCGCAGCATCGGGGAGTACTTCAAGGGAGGGCCCGGGGACATAGGAGTCTGGGGACTCCTCATCCTCACCGACAAGTCCTTCCGATTCAAATACATGCCCAGCGAGCACTGGATCTTCGCCATCTTCAAGCGCTCCGATAAGACCCGTCCAAAGGAAAAACCCGTAGATATCGTGATCTCCCGCGAGGACATGACCGGATTCAAGGCCCCGAAGCGGGACCTGATGTCCAGGATATTCGCTCCGGCCTTCCCCCGCTGTATCGTCAAATACCGAGGGCCTGATGGGGAGCGCGACTGCGTCTTCACCCTCGATCCGAGCAGCGGCCTCCTCGCCGCGCTCGAGAGGCTCGCGTCTAGCGGCCAGGAGGGGGCTACTGCGGGGGAATGAGGGAGCCGGGGACACGTTCATCAGGCCCCGAGGGGGATGACGCCTTTCTTCAGGATGACGTTCCCATACTTTACGGTCTCCCCCGTCATCACGACTGCGAAGGCCTTCTTGGCCCGCTCGTAGAAGGCGAAACGCTCGATGCGGGCGATGGCCGGAGTGGCCGGCCAATGCCTGTCGATCTGGATACGATACGAAGCCTCTACCGAAGGATCGAGGAGATCCCCCGGCACTGGGGCCATCATCATCGCCGGGGCCTCGACATAGGAATCAAGGTTGATCAGGGAGAGGATGCCGTCCAGGAGGGCGGGAATCCTGATCCCATCGGCGCGGATAACCCGCGAATTGCAGCTATCGCCAGGAAAAAAGGCGTCGGCGAGGACGATCTCATCCCCGTGCCCCATTTTATAGATGGTCGAGAGCAACTCGGCCGAAACGCATGGCGCGATCCCGATGAGCATAGGCAACCTCCTGCAATTTTAAGGATGTAATCGTTTACCTAAAACGAGAAGTCGTCAAGAGGGAAATGTAATCGATTACAGGCACTATTGCAAGAAAGGAATACCCCAAGAAGAGACCTCTTTGCAGAAAAGGATCCCTGTTCATCCGTCCTGATTCCTCGCCCACCCATATCAGGGCTTGGATGGCCGACTCGATCGCGTGGAGGCACGGCCTACCCGCGAACTAAAAAAACACTTTCGCCTGGATGCCGAGGCTGAGCGAGGATGGAGTGTTGCCGAATTCGCTATAGGGGCCGCCCTCCGCCCAGTCGACCGTCAGATCGATCGAGGTGTCCTTAATGAAAGTTAATGATAAATCACCGGCGGTGTACGTCGAGGCGTCCACGAGGTTCAGGAGGCATGTGAGAGTCAGGCCGATCTTGTCGAACACCGGATCGCCCGAATCGGTGATGGTCGGCTGGGCGAGGGACAGGAACAGGTAGTCGCTGGCCTGGCGCCCCGGCCTGCCCGCGAGCTCCCCGTACCAGGCCGATGATGAGGAGACGACGGCCGCGACACTTGAGCGAAGAGCCTTGTAGACCGAGCCCAGCTCCATGGTCGACATCCCCTCCGAAAGGTGATAGTACTCCGCGAGCGCGGTGGTCTTGAGGACGGGGACTTGAACGCTCGTCCCTCCCAGGGCCGCCCACTGCGTGCCTGTCGGGCTGGAGGGAACGGATGAGCCCGGCAGGGGGCCATCCTCGTATGCCTGGAATCGACCCTTTCCGTAAACGCTGCCCTCGAACCAGAGCTGGACCGCGTCCCAGCCCGGCAATTCGTAGAGGGGCGCCATGGACGCGTTGAGCGCCCCCGTCCACGACTGACTCGGGCTCCAGTAGCCCGAGGCCGAGAGGTCGCTGTTCGGGATGGCAGAAGTCGAGAGCTTGGCCCCGTAGCCCAGCTCCGAGAGATCGTCGAACAAGACCGAGAAGGCCATGAGCGAGAAGCTCTTCGCTATAATTTCGGCCTTGAGGGCGGGCACTCCTTCGAGGACGGCACCCTGGTTCGTGGGGTTCTTGGGCGGATTGACCGGGTCCGAGGGGTTGAAGACGAAGCCCGAGCCCCAGGAGAGCCTCTGCTTGCCTAGGCGGAGGTAGAATATGTCCCCGATGTTCAGGTCGGAGTAGAACTCGTTGACCGTGAAGGCGGCGGACTCGAGGATGGAGCCGCCCGGGTGGTCGAGCGTGCCCGAGTCGCGATAGCTGAAATCGAGAAGCCCCAGGCCTTCATACCCGCGAGAGAAGCTGAGCTTGCCGTCGATCTCCTCGTAGGCGCTCGAGTCGGAATAGGCCGTGAGGCCCTCGAAAGCCGAGCCCTCGTTCTCGCGGGAGTAGCTCGCGGACGAGTCGAGCGAGCCCGCGAGCGCGAAGGAGAGGGGGCTCGGCTCGTCGGCGGCGAGGGCCCAGGCGCCTGCGGCGGCAAGGGCCATGATGCTTAGGATCTTTCGCATATCCCGACTCCCGGCTAGAATTGGTAGGGGTAGAGGCGCCCCGATTCCAGGTACTCCTTGGTGAAGAATTGGTCGGGCACTTTTGAAAGGCTCGTGATGTCGTAGATGCGCGCTTCGCTCGTGTCCTCCGGGCTCAGGGCGTCGACGTACTTCATGCTGACGGACCTCGCCTGGCCGCCGGCGAACTCGACGCTCGTCACGTCGTAGTACTTGAGCATCTTCCCCGAGAGCGCGTAGAAGGCCCTCCTGAGCGGCGTGCGGGTCGCCTCGTCGACCCAGAGCCTCACGAGGCTGTACGCGAGCTTGCGGTTCTTGGCCCTCAGCTCGAAGAGGTAGCAGGCCTTCCCGCCCTGCTCCGCGCTCCCCATGTAGCTCACCGAATAGTCGAGGTTGGTGTTGAAGCGCGTGAGGTCGAGGTTCGAGGTCTCGCCTCCGCGCGCGTTGGCCGTGGCGGAAGTCTTGACGACCTTGTTCGTGGTCGCGAACCGCTCGTAGAAGTCGTCCACGTCCCTCAGCAGGGCGAAGTTCTTCTGCGAGGCCGGCTCGACCGCCACCCACACGACGCGGTCGTTCTTCCGCACGAAGAAGCCCTCGCTGGAGCGGTCGTCGCCGGTCGAGTAATGGTCGACTATGGCCATGCGGGCCTTGCAGTCGAGGGGGAGCATGACCGCGTCGACCGAGTCGATGTAGGCCGCGACGTCGCCCTCGGGGAAGGCCGGAGCCGTCGCAGCGCCCTGGGCGCCCTCCGCTGCCGGGGCCGCGAACGCGACGCAGGTGGAAGCCATGGCCACGATGGCCGAAAGCAGGATCCGGTTCATGATGCCTCCATGGTTCGATCTAGATTCAGCGGTTCGCCATTTGGGCGGCGGCTTGCTTCTCGGTTTCCAGGCCGACCCTGCGGTACGAGGCCAGGAAGAGGAGCGCGAGGAGGAGGAGGAGAGGGGCGAAGACGGTGACCGGCGTGAGGCTGATTCCCATGCGCGTCATGCCGAACATATATTGCAGCATCAGCAGGGGCGGCCTCACGATCGTGGCCCGGAAATAGGAGCCGATCGCCGCTACGATGCCGACCCCGACGAGATACCCCGCGAACAGGGCCACGAGGGACTCGCCGAAAAAGAGGTTGCGCACGGTGCCCCGCGGAAAACCGAGTGCGCGCAGCGTCCCTATCTCCTCGCGGCGGTCGAAGACGTTGGTCAGTATGATCGAGTTGATGCCGATGAGGAGGGCCAGGAATATGATCATGGCCATGAGGCCGAACATGGCCGTGTTGCTCGCCCCGAGCGAGAAGAGGAACTGCACGAATTTATCGTCGCGGTAGCCTTTGACGACGAAATCCGGCGCGCGAGCCGCGAGGTCCCTCACCATGCGCGGGATGGCGGCCTCGTCCTTGACGTAGACCTTGTAGAACGGCGACAGGTCGCTGAGCTCGGCCATCGCGAGATAGTCGGACGCGCGCAAGCCGATGGTATCCTCGTACCAGGGGGCCGAGGCGCGCTGGATGCCTGTCACGGCGAAGTCCATCGCGTTGCGGGCGCCGAAGGCCGAGGGAATGAAGAGCGTGACGCTGTCGCCGACCTTGAGCTTGTACTTGTCCGCGGTCGCCGTTGAGATTAGGATCCCGTACTCGTCACTCGCTCCCGGGAATGCTCCGGCGACGAGCTCGGTCGCGGCCCTATAGGGCAGATCGCGGTCGAAGTCAGTGCCCTGCAGCTCGACGCGCTCGCGGGCGCTGCCCGCCTGCATATTGCTCAAGGCCCTCGTCCAGGGCACGACTATGGACGCGTCAGGGCTTTTGGCGAGGTAGTCTTTCACCGCGGCCGCCTCGCGCCGGTAATCGGCGGCCTTCTCTTCCTTGAAGGCGAAGTCGTCGGCGGCCGAGATCCAGAGGTGCCCAGTCCACTTGGCGATCGTGTCGATGCGCATGTGCTCGGTGACGCGCGCGCCGAGGGAGAAGGCGAAGACGAGGACGAGGGAGCTCAAGGCGCCCGCGACCACGATGAACGCGGCCCTCATGGGGCGCTTTGCGATATTGATGAGCAGATAGCGCAGGAGTTCCATGGCGATTACCTCTTCTCCAGCGTCGTCAGGATGGAGAGCCGTCCGCCCCGGATGGCCGGGAAGAGAGGCGCGAATGCGGCGACGAGCGCGAACGCGCCGACCACGAGGGCGATTTTGCCCGCGTGGAAGGACGGCCTGAAGAAGTTGCCGATGACGTACTCGAAGAAGGTCATGCTGTTGCTCACTCCCGTCGCGTGAAGGACGGCGATGAGACCGGCGCCAAGGGCGATCCCGATCGCCGCCCCGGCAGCGATGATGATCGTGCCCTCGAGGGCGAACTGGAGCGCGATGTCGGCCCGGGTGAAGCCGAGCGCGCGCATCGTGCCGATCTCGCTGTAGCGCTCGATTATGGAGAAAGTCGTGAGCTTGACGACGAGGAGGACGCAGATGGCCAGGAGGATCGCCTCCACTGTCTTCATCATGACGTCGAAGCCCGTCACGATCTCGGACATGATCGGGGCGTACTCGCGCCACGACACGACCTTAAGCCGGGGATGCCTCTCGGCCAGGAAGGAAGCGACCCTGGGCAGGACCCTGGCGGAGCTCCGCGCGTCGGTCAGGAAGCCCACGACCTCTGAGGCCAGGTCCCGCTGATATCCCACCGCGCTGCGAAATCCCTTAAGGTCGAAGTAGAGGCCGGAGAGGCCATAGGCGCCCTTGGGCATGGTGCGGAAATCGACGCCTCCCTTGATGAGGAGGTCGCGGTCGACGTATTCCCCGTCTCGGTTCGGCAGAAGGAAGACATAATGGGCGCCAACGTCCAGGCTCTTGTCCTGCTGGTACTCGTACCAGCTTGCGGCGCACGAGTTCGCGTCCCCGCTCTGGAGGGCCTGGCCCCTCGCGAAATACATGTCGGTGAAGTCGTGGCCGCAGGAGGCCATGTCCATGGCCACTCCGCTGAAGCCGTTCTCCTTGTCGCCGGCCCCGTAGAAGAGGCCGTAGAAGACGATCCGCTCCAGGGAGCCGCTCACCTCGGGCAGGGTGGCGAGGTAGGCCTTCACCGAGGCGATCTCGTCGGGCTCGAGCATGTCCCGGCTGTCGTAATGGTAGTAGCCGAAGGTGTTCGCCGTCTCGATGTCCTTGGCGAGTATCCTGAAGTGCCCCAGCGAGGCCCTGCCGAGCATGTCCGACTGCTTGCGCGATACGTCCTCGATCAGGTTCTCCGAGACGAAGGTGAGGAAGGCCCCGAATAGGGTTATCAGGAGAATGACCCGGGTACGCCAACCGTGGCGCCCGAGGTTCTTGAGGCAGAGGGCGAGGCGCTCCATCATGCCACCTCGAGGCGCCCGTCGTGGAGCCGGACGACGCGGCCCGCCCGCTTCATGATCGAGTGGTCGTGCGAGGAGAAGATAAAGGTGGTCCCGCGCTCGGCGTTGATGCGCTCCATGAGCTCGAGGACCTCCTCGCCCGTGCCCGAGTCGAGGTTGGCGGTCGGCTCGTCCGCCAGGACTATGAGAGGCTGGGTCACGAGGGCGCGGGCGATGGCGACCCTCTGGCGCTGCCCGCCAGAAAGCTCGAAGGGCTTGTGCCTCAGGTGGGTCTCGAGCCCGACCGACCGCGCCAGGTCCATGACCCGCTCATGCTTCTCCTCCTTCGTCAGGTCGCGATGAAGGACGAGGGGCAGCCTGATGTTTTCGTACACGGTCAGCACCGGCAGGAGGTTGAAGGTCTGGAAGATGAAGCCGAGGGTGCGGGAGCGGTACCGGGTCGTGGCGCGCTCCGGCATGGCCTGGATGTCCTCGCCCGCGACGCTTACCGTGCCGGCCGTCGGCGCGTCGATGAGGCCGATCATGTTGAGCAGGGTCGTCTTCCCGCTGCCCGAGGGCCCCGCTACGCAGACGAAGGAGCCGCGCTCGATGTCCAGATCGATGCCCTTCAAGGCGCTGACGATGGTCGAGCCTAGATGGTAATCCTTGACGAGTCCCCTGATGGAAATGCCGTTTTCGCCATGAGCTTTCGCCATTGTAACGATCCCTCCTTGTGGATGCGCCTGGGGAGGGGGCGATCACTGTGGGAGAGCGCCTGAGGTATGTGGAGAAGGAGTGGTATTGGGAGAAAGGACAAGAAACACCTCATACGCTCGCCTCGTGAATCAGCCGAAAGACCGAACCGGATATTGTCCGCGAACGATCCCGTGCGATCGGCCGGCTACGCCGACCCGCCCCGAACTAGCCTGATTAGGCTGCTATGCGAGTGGAATATACGAAGCACGAGGTGAGGCGTCAATATTCCAGACCGAAAAAGGGGGGCATTCACTTCTTGACACTAAATTAAAAATGCAGTAACTTAATTTATAATGAAGTATCGGTTTGGAGATAAGCTTCGCGCTATCCGGGAGAGACGAGGCCTGACGCTCAAGCAGGTGGCCGCCGCCGTGGGGGTCACCGAGAGCCAGATATCCCAGATCGAGCGCCACAAAGTGATGCCGGCGGTGGATACCCTCCTGGACATCGCGGGCTTTCTCAACCTCGACCTGGAGCATCTATTCTCCGACTTTCGCAAGGAACATCCCGTCCATGTGCTCAAGGAGGCCGACCGGCCTCGCTTCGAGGCCGAAGGCACGGTCTACGAGCTCCTTTCCCAGTCCGAGCAGGGCGAGCACGGGATCGAGGCTTACCTTCTCACCGTAGCGCCGGGCTCGAGCCAGGGCAGCGAGGAATATGGGCATATCGGCAAGGAGATGGGCATCATCATCGAAGGGAAGGCCGAGCTGAGCTGCGGAGGGCGGTCGTATTCCGCCGAGGCCGGGGACAGCCTCAGCTTCGCCTCCGATGTCCCCCACATCCTGCGGAACGCCGGAGAGACTCCCTTGAAGGCCTTTTGGGTGGTGACCCCTCCCAAGGGCCTGAAGCCATAAGACTAGAGGAGACAGACATGGGAAAGACCATCGCGCAGAAAATCTTCGAGGCCCACCTCGTCGACAAGCCCTTTGAAGGGACCTTCGTCCTCAGGCTGGACGCGGTCTTCTGCCACGAGATCACCACGCCCATCGCGATCGCCGACCTCGTGGACAAGGGCATGGACAGGGTCTTCGATGCGTCGAGGATCAAGGCGGTGATCGACCACGTCAGCCCGGCCAAGGACTCGCAGACCGCCCAGCAGGGCAAGGCGCTCAGGGACTGGGCGCGCCGCCATGGGATCCGGGACTTCTTCGACATCGGCCGAAACGGCGTCTGCCATGCGCTGTTCCCGGAGAAAGGCTTCGTCCGGCCGGGCTCGACGATAATCATGGGAGACAGTCACACCTGCACCCACGGCGCCTTCGGAGCCTTTGCCGCGGGGGTCGGAAGCACCGACCTGGAGGTGGGTATCCTGAAAGGCGTCTGCGCCTTTCGCGAGCCGCGGACTATCCAGGTTCGCCTGACAGGCGCCCTCAGGCCCGGAGTGTACGCCAAGGATGTCATCCTCTACGTCATCTCGAAGCTCGGCGTCGACGGGGCGACGGACAAGGTCATCGAATTCTCAGGCCCGGTCGTCGATTCCCTGTCGATGGAGGGGCGCATGACCCTCTCCAACATGGCAGTCGAGGCGGGCGGGACTTCGGGCATCTGCGACCCCGACATGACGACGGTCGACTACCTTTGGCCCTTCATCGAGAAGGATTTCGCGAGCAGGGCCGAAGCCTTGTCATCGTACCGGGCTTGGGCATCCGACCCCGACGCGGAATACGACCGAGTCCTCGAGCTCGAGCTCTCAGGCCTGGAGAGCCTGGCCACCGTCGGCTATAAGCCCGACCAGGTGAAGACGATCAGGGAGCTGGCGGGCACCAAGGTGGACCAAGTGTATATTGGCAGCTGCACGAACGGCCGCATCGAGGACCTCCGGGTGGCTGCCGCCGTGATCAGGGGCAAGCGCGTCGCGGGCACGGTCCGCGGCATCGTCAGCCCGGCCACGCCGGCAGTGTTCCACGAGGCCCTGAAGGAGGGCCTCGTGGAGGCCTTCATGGAGGCGGGCTTCTGCGTCACCAACCCCACCTGCGGGGCCTGCCTGGGCATGTCCAACGGGGTCCTGGCCGAGGGCGAGGTCTGCGCCTCCACGACGAACCGCAACTTCTACGGCCGCATGGGCAAGGGAGGCATGGTCCACCTGATGAGCCCGGCCAGCGCGGCGGCCACGGCCATCGCGGGGACGATAACCCCGGCCGAGGCGCGGTAGTGTCGCTAAAGGCGATCGATGGGAGGCCTTGATGAGCGAAGACCTGAGACCGGTCGCCGTTGTCCATTCGAGTCGCGCCGCGCCGACGGACGACGGCTGGGACGCCGAGACCGTTTGGCTGGAGCTGGCCGATTGGCTGCCCGACGAAGCCCTCGACGGGATCGAGGCATTTTCACATATCGAAGTGATCTACCGTTTCCACAAGGCCGAGGACGCGATCATCTATGCGCGTCATCCGCGGGGGAACCGAGCCTGGCCCCGCGTCGGCATCTTCGCCCAACGAGGCAAGGACCGGCCCAACCATCTCGGGATCAGCGTCTGCGCTCTCGGAGCGCGAGAGGGACGCCTGCTGCGCGTGCGAGGCCTCGACGCCATCGACGGCACGCCGGTCCTGGACATCAAGCCGGTCTTCCGCGCCTTCCTGCCGCGAGGCGAGGTGCGCGAGCCTGCCTGGGTCACGGAAATGATCGGATCCTATTGGAAATCCTGCGACGAGGAGGTCGAGCATGCCTGAGTGGGACCCGAGGCTCTACCTGAAGTTCGGCGCGGAGCGAAGCCGCCCCGCCCTCGACCTGGCGATGCGGGCGAAGACCTTGCTAGAGACGGCCGCTGCGCCGCGCATCCTCGACCTCGGCTGCGGTCCGGGGAACTCCACGGCCGTCCTGGCGGCGATCTTCCCCGGCGCCAGCATCGTCGGATTGGATAGCTCGCCGGAGATGATCGATAGCGCCCAAAAAAGCGGGGTCGAGGCCGAGTGGGTACTCCGCGATGCCGCGTCCTATCGGCCTGTCGGGCTCTTCGACCTGGTCTTCTCCAACGCGGCCCTCCAGTGGATTCCCGACCAGGACAGTCTCTTGTCGAGAATGTACGGCTGGCTCAAGCCGGCCGGAGTATTGGCTATCCAAGTTCCGGGCAACGGCGAGTCGCCGCTCCACCGGGCCCTGAGACGGACTGCCGCCGACTCGGCCTGGGGCACTCGCTTCGAGGGCCTCGACGACCTCATCCGCTACGAGGAGCCTCCCTTCTATTTCGAGGCCCTGGCCCCGACCGGAGCCCAGGCGGAAGTCTGGGAGAGCACCTATTGGCACGTCCTGGCGAACAGGCAGGCCCTGATCGACTGGTACTCCGGGACGGGGATGCGCCCCTGGCTGGAACGCGCGGCCGACGAGGCCGAGAGGCAGGCCTTCAAGGACGCCGTCCTCGAGGCGGCGGCCCCTGGCTATCCGCTTCGAGCGGACGGCAGCCTCTTTTTCCCATTCCGTCGCATTTTCGTCACGGCCGTAAGGCCGCGCTAGCCGAAGCCCAGCCGGGCGCAGAAGGAGCACACACATGAAAGCATTCGACGGCAGGGTCCTCTTCCTGGACCGAGGCGATATCAATACGGACGAGATCATCCCCGCGAAGTACCTCTCGGCGACGACAAAGGCCGAGCTTGGGCCGCACTGCATGGAGGACCTCAAGATCCAGGGCTTCGACCCGAAGCGGGACTTGGCCGACAAGGCGGCCATCGTGGCTCGGCATAATTTCGGCTGCGGCTCGAGCCGAGAGCACGCCCCCTGGGCCCTGGACCTCAACGGCATCCACGCCGTGATCGCCTCGTCCTTCGCGCGGATATTCCGGGGCAACATGTTCAACGGCGGCATGCTCGCCCTCGAGCTCGAGGCGGAGGCGATCGACGAGCTCTTCACGGCCTTCGGCGACAGGGAGACCAGCCTGAGCCTGGACTGGAAGGCCCAGCGGCTCAGGTTCCGCGCCTCCGGCCTCGAGCGCGGCTATCCCCTCGGCCTGGGCGGCTTCGAGAGGGCCCTCGTGGAGGCGGGAGGCTGGGTGGAGTACGCCTCGTCCCGCTACTGAGGGCTCGCCTACTTGATGCGGATCGAGTATCCGAGGCCGTAGCGCGGGAAGCTCTGGGCCGATCCCAGGCCCCATACGTAGGAGCCCTCGGCGTAGAGCCCACCGAGGCTCAGGCGTCCTCCAAGGTCCAGCCCGAACTGGAAGGCGCTCGCGACCGATGAGAGAACGCCGAGCGGATAGAGCCCGCCGAAGCCCTCGAAGCGAATCTTGCCGGTCGTGAAGGAGGCCTTGGCCAGTATAGGAACGTCGACGAGGTTGATGGTGATGCCCTGGATCGTCGAGCTCATGTAGTAGAAGCCGAGCTCCCCGCCTACCGAAATGCCGTTTTTCAAGGGCACCATCAGATCGCCCCAGGCCCCTCCGCGCGTATAGAAGAGAAACAGCAGCGCGTCCAGGGCCGTCCCCGTGAGGGGCAGGGCGTCGTAGCAGAGCCCCACGCCTGCGTCGATGCCGGGGCCCTTCTTCGCTGGAGCGGTAGCTTGAGGCTCCGCCGGAGCCTCCTCTGGAGCCGTGGTCGGCGAGCCCTGGTCGGCGTTCGGCGCGCCCTGGTCGGCCCCCTGCTCCGTTTCGGGCGCAGTCGATGGCGCGGCCTCGGGCCCCGGCTCGGTTTCGGGAGCCGCGCTCGCCTTGGCGGACGCCGCCTTCGGGGGCGCGGGCGGTATGGCTGCGAGGTTCACCGAGAGCCCGAGCCCCGCCGAGAAGAGGAAGGAATTGCTCGTCGGGCCGCGTCCCTGGAGGCTGCCGAGCCCGAAGACATAGGCCCCTGTCGAAAAATCGGCCAGGAGCTTGTAGGCCGGATTCAATTGAACGGTGGAATCTATGCCGAGCACTATGGCGCCGAGAGCGTCGGTGTCTTGCGTGGCGGCGAAGTACTTGGACCTAAGCTCATAGCCGAGGGAGAGGAGGGCGGTATAGGGCACGTCCTTCTTGAAGACGTCGACGGTCATCGCATAGCGCGTCAGGCTGTCCGTGACGAGGGAGCCGCCCGCGTCCACCTCGTTGAAGCGCTTGGCCGAGACTAGGCCCGACACTATGCCATGAGGCACGTAGAGCCCGGCGGAGAGCTCGGTGAGACTCTGGGGATCGCCGGCGATGGGCAGGACCGAGATGGCCATGCCACCGTCGTTGCGCAGGGAGACATAGGCGACGCCGGGCCACTGGAGCTTGAGCGAGGCCGACATGCCGGCCGACCACGGAGTGGCATCCGTGTTGAACAGGCCGATAAAAGGACCCACCGCGAGGCTGGCTATCCCCCGGTCGAACTGGACAGTCGCCTCGGCGCTGTTGCGCAGCACGGGGTCCCGGTCGTAGGAGACCTTGATCGCTGCGTCCTCGCCGAGAGGCGTCGTTATCCAGGCCTGACTGCCGACGAAGAAATTGTCCGAAGGAAAGGTACTTTGGGACAGGGGGGCTATCGGCGTCCATGGGAACTGCAGGTTGCCGAAGTCCCCCTCGATCCCGAGCTCTACGGCCACGGCCGAGCGGGCGGCCAGGCCCAGGACGAGGACCGCCAAGAAGCGCAGCGAATTCGGCCCGTTTCTCATCGACGCCACCTTAGTACGAGGTCTTGACACCTATGAAGGGCATGAACATCCCGTACCATGGGTCCGGGAAGGGGAAGAGCCGCAGCTGGAGCTTGAAGTCCCAACGCACTCCGCCCGTGATCAGCGCGTAGTAAGGCGAGGCATCGACGGTGAGCGGGGCCGTCACCGATGTATCCGTGGTCAAGGGCCGGAATTCCAGGAGAGTCTGGAGGCCGCCCTCGGCCCCGCTCTGCGAGACATGGCCGAATCGGAGGTTGAAGGCCGCGTCGATCGCGTCCTTCTCTCCGCTCGCGCCGTAATACTGCTGGAGGTACCAGGCAGGATGGTAGAAAACGGTGATGGCCGCCTGGCCGATGCCAAAATTAATTCTTGGCTCGAATAGGAAATAGATATTATCGAGCGAGAGGGGCTGGGAAGGATCGTAGTAGCTGAGGCCCGCCTGGGTATAGAACTCTCCGACATCCCCCGATGTGGCGTAAAAGAGCAGTCCGCCGCGGTAATAGCCATAAGGCCCCCCCGTGGACATCCCGGCGAAGAGCTCGGTCTTGACGGCGGGGCTGTTGAAGAGATAGCGGAGGTCTGCGGACCAATGGCCCGTCCCCAAATTTGAATCCTGGTATAGGTACGCATAGGCGATCGAGGACCCGCTCAGCTTGGGCGTCGTCCCGAAGCGGAAGCCCGTGCCCTCGGCCTGGTAGATGCCGTCGTACCAGAGGTTCGGGTTGTTCCCCACTCCGTCGGGATAAACCATGGGGCCGCGGAGGTCCGTCGCGAAGGGCGCCGCCCCGAACAGGCTGACGAAATCGTCGCCCGTGCAGAATTTGTCCATTTGGCCGACGAAGTAGGAGACGTCTACGGGCGAATCGAAGACGGATTTGGCCGTGATCGCGACGGTCTCGAGGTTGGGGCTGAGGAGATTGTTGAGCCGGGTCGCCAAGTCGGCGTTCGTCGCGGAGTTGTCCAGGGTGGTCGTGGACAGGTTCAAGGCGTTCTCGACGTCCCCATTGAGGAAATCCATCCTCAAGAGGCCCGAGAACTTGTCGCCGCCTTCCAGGGAAAGGTCGAAATAGAGGAGGGAACCGACATCGAAAGCCCCCGAGGGAGAGTTGTAGGTGCCATGCGACAAGAGCTCGAGGTCGTCGACCCGGAAGTCCGCCGCCAGGAGGGCTCGGGGAGCGACGATGGCGAGCGCGAGGGCGAGCGGCAGCAGAGCTGCTCTGGACTTGGGCATATTCACACTCTCCCGGCCTTGCTCAGGGCCTGTCGTGGATATAATTGTACCGCCGGCGCGAGGCGATTACACGTCGCTTTTACTTATCGGCTCTTTTGACCGGCTCATTTATCCGAGCGCGAAGCCCGATGCGGAGCTCCTTCGGCCTTGACGGAACGTGCTAACTATATAATGCTCTAAACACAATGAGCGACTATCTCGATCCGAACAACGACGAGCTCCTCAAGGACTTCTTCGCCGAGGCCCAGAGCCAGGTCGAGTCCCTCGAGCAGAATGTGCTGGCCCTCGAGCAGGAAATCGGCAATCGCGACGCCGTGGACGAGATCTTCCGTGCCGCCCATACGCTCAAGGGCGGGGCTGGCACCGTGGAAATGAAGGAGCTCGCGGAATTCACGCATCTGGTCGAGGATGTCCTGGACGGAGTGCGATCGGGCAAGGCAGCCATAAACGAGGCCGTCATCGACGCCCTCCTGGCCTCGATCGACGTCATCAAAGGCATGCTCGACGCCCGCAGCGAGGGTTCCGTCTACCGTGGGGACACGAGCGCCGTCAAGGCTACCCTGGCCTCCCTCCTGCCCGCCCCAAGCCCGCGCCCCGCAGCCAAGGCCGCCACTCCTATCGCCCCGCAGCCTTCTTCGGGGACGGCGTTCCGGCCGGAGGGCCCCGAGCGGGGCTCGAGCGGCCTCTCCGAATACGAACTCCTGGAGCTCCGGGAGGCGGCCGGAGTCGACAGGCGCATCTTCCGCCTGAGGCTGAGTTTCAATCCCGACAACGTCATGAAGACCGTATCGGCCATTCACGCCTTCGCGGCCCTCCGCGACGCCGGGACCGTCCTCAAGACCGTGCCTGACTTCGAAAAGCTCTACGAGGACTCTTTCTACCCCGTCGTCGAGTATTTCGTCGCCACCGAGAAGGATGCCGAGGAGCTCCGCCGCAAGGCCACGATACCCGATGTAGTGCGCGATGTCGGGATCGAGGAGCTGGCGCCCGAAACGCCGGCACCGGCCCCCGCGGCCTCGGCCACGGTCGTCGCGGCCCCGGCCAAGCCGGCCGCTCAGCCGAGGCAGGAGGCTCCCAGGGCCCCGACCTCCCCGGCGGCGCCTAGTCCCCACAAGGCCGCCCCGGAAGCTGTATCCGGCGCTAGCGCCGTCGCCGACGGAGAGCTCGCGGTCCCCTCCGAGGCCGAAGGGCCCCACCGCGACGAGGGGCATCGCGCCTCCCAAGGCTCGATCCTGCGCGTCGACTCCCGGCGGATCGACAACCTCCTCAACCTGGTCTCCGAGACAGTCATAAACAAGGCCACCTTCAATCAGATATCCGCCCGCTTCGGCGAGCTCATGGGGAGCCTCCAGAGCTCCGAGTCCCGCTTCCGCGACGGCATCAAGGAGCTCTTCGACGACCTGCCCGACTACCTCGCCGCCATCCAGCAGGGCAAGTCGGCGAAGGAGATCAAGAAGGAGATCGTAGAGAAGTACAGCTTCCTCTACCAGGCCTTCGAGGGCTTCGAGACCGACCTCAAGAACGACGTGGCGAAATTCCGATCAACCGCGCAGAACCTCGGCCGCATCACCGGCGAGCTCCAGGAAGGCGTCATGCGGATACGCATGGTGCCGATAAGCCAGATATTCAGCCGCTTCCCCCGGCTCGTCCGCGACCTCACCAAGACCCTCAACAAGAAGATCGCCCTCGTCATAGAGGGCGAGGACACGGAGCTCGACAAGTCCGTCATCGAGGACCTCCTCGACCCGCTGATGCACTCGGTGCGCAACGCGCTCGACCACGGCATCGAGTCCCCCGAGGAGCGCGCCGCGGCGGGCAAGAGCGAGGAGGGGACCGTCCTGCTCAAGGCCTCCAACGAAGGCAACATGATCGTCATAGAGATCGCCGACGACGGCAAGGGCATCGACATCGAGGCCGTCCGGGCCAAGGCGATCGAGCGGGGCATCATCCACCCTAGCAAGGCCCTCACAGAGATCGAGGCCTTCGACCTCATCTTCGCCGCCGGCTTCTCGACGGCCAAGCAGGTCACGAGCATCTCCGGGCGCGGCGTCGGCCTCGACGTGGTCAAGCGACAGATCGAGAAGCTCAACGGCAGCGTCACCGTCTCCAGCCAGCGCGGCAAGGGCACGCGCTTCACGATCAAGCTGCCGCTCACCCTCGCAATCATCCAGGGCCTCCTGGTCAAGGTCGGCAAGGAGACCTACTCGATCCCGATCACCAGCGTCATCGAGAGCCACCGGATCAAGCCCGCCGACGTGCGCATGATCGACAACTACGAGGTCTTCAACATCCGCAACGACGTCGTGGCCCTGCTCAGGCTCAACCGGCTCTTCCGAATCCCCTCGAACGAGCAGCGCGAGTACTGCTTCGTCGTCATCGTGGGCACGGCGGACAAGCGCGTCGGCCTC
>Ga0181529_10002822_pt1 | contig 20342 bp, 15 predicted proteins | sample PEATcosm2014_Bin_36_FD_119763 | JGI IMG/M metagenome (GOLD analysis project Ga0181529, IMG submission 119763) | Peatland microbial communities from MTU Mesocosm Facility, Houghton, MI, USA - PEATcosm2014_Bin10_30_metaG | ecosystem: Environmental > Terrestrial > Soil > Wetlands > Peat | place... | reverse complement strand
TGCCGAGCAACTCATGGCCCACGACGCGCTCGGCGCGCATGCCCGCGATGAACTGGGCATTTCCCCGGCTTTCACGGCGCGTCCGATTCAGGCTGCCCTGGCGTCGGCCAGCAGTTTCGGCGTGGGGGCGGCGATGCCTCTGGCGGTCGCGGCACTGAGTCCGGTCGTGGGTCTGATTCCCCTCGTCGCCGGAACGTCCCTGCTGTTTCTGGCGCTTCTGGGAGGGTTAGCGGCACGTGCCGGGGGCGCGAGCGTGACGCTGGGCGCGGCGCGCGTTACGTTTTGGGGCGCTCTCGCCATGGCGGTGACTGCCGGAGTCGGGACATTGTTCGGAACCGCGGCAGGCGCCGGTTGAGCATCGCCGGGAGTGTCACTGATATTTTTCGACGACCACAAAGGTGATGTCGTCGGTTTGCGCCATGCCCTGAGTGAATTCCTCGATGGCTTTCAGGAACTGTTGCTCGATGGCGGCCCCACCCGCGGGGGCCTCCTGCCGAATGATCTGCAGCAGTCTTTGCTCTCCGAACATTTCCTGCCTGGGGTTTTGCGCGTCCGTGAGGCCGTCGGAAATCACCACCAGGATGTCTCCTTTGTCGAGGTGAAAGGGGCGGGATTCGTAGGTCGCGAAATCGAACATCCCCAGGAAGAAGGCGTCAGAGAACAGCTTCTCGATCTTTCCGGTGGCGGAGCGGAACAAGTAGGCTGGATTGTGTCCCGCGCTGATGAATTGTCCCAAGCCCTGCGGGTTTTGCAAGAACAAAAAGAGTGTGACGAACTGGTAGGGAAGGGATTTTTCGCAGAGGAGCCGGTTCACTCGGGTCAACACCTCCTGCGATTGCGTCCCGGAATGAAATTCGACGCTGAGCGCGCCCAGCACCATCGAACTCAACAAGGCGGCGGACATCCCCTTGCCCGAAACGTCGGCCACGACCGCCATCCAATCACCCGAACCTAGTTGCAGGAAGTCGTAGAAATCGCCACCCACGTAGCGCGTGGGGTTGCTGTATGCGTGGATGCGGTAATTCTCAAACTGGGGCAGGCAGCGGGGGAGCAGGCTTTCCTGAGTCTCCTGCGCTAAGGCTAATTCCTGCTCGCTCCTCTTGCGCTCCTCCAGAGTCTTGATGCGAATCACCTCGCGGCTTCGCTCGAGTTCCCGGACCGTCTCCTGCAACCCCAGATGCAGCAGGCGCACTTCCAGAATGTTGTGGACGCGCGCGCGAAGTTCGGCCAGATCGAACGGCTTGCTGACGAAATCCTTGGCGCCGGCCTCCAGAGCTCGCAATTTGTGAGCAGGCTGCGCCGTGATGACGAGGACCGGAAGGTAGCCGTCCCCTTCGATCTCCTTCAGCCCTTCCATCACCTGGAATCCATCCATGCCGGGCATCTGGAGATCCAACAGGATCAGCGAATACCGGTTCGTCCGGTGAAAGTCGCAGACGGCCTTCGGATTCGTCGTGGAATCGACCCTGGTGTAACCAGCGACGCGCAGCATGCCCTCCAGTAGACGAACGTTGGCTTCCAGATCGTCCACCACCAGGATTCTGGCGTTCAGAATGTCAGCCGGGCTCACCATGACCTATCGACCGGATTTGGCATGATGGGCCTCCTGGCGAGTGAATTCCATGACCGCATCCAGCGTCTGCATGAACTCATTCACCCTGATCGGTTTGGTGAGGTACCGGAAGAATCCGGCCTGCAGGCCCTTCTCGATGTCTCGTGGCATGGCATTGGCGCTCAGGGCGATGACCGGAATGTGAGCCGTTTCCGGGTCATCGCGCAGGATTTTCAGGGCTTCGATGCCGCTAATACCGGGCAGATTGATGTCCATCAGGATCACCTCTGGCTGGTTGGCGCGGGCCAGTTGGATACCGCGAGTTCCGTCCGTTGCGCTGAGCAGGCGCATATCCGGGCGGCGCGCGATGAGTTGCTCGATCAACTTCAGATTCGCCGGGTTGTCCTCCACGTAGAGCAGCGTTCGCAAGAGCGCGTCCTGCTGCGCCTGAGCTTGCGGATTTGCCGCGGGTACGGCTATGTCCGCAATGAGTTGTGGCGCGGCAGCCGCGTTCAACTCGAACCAGAAAACGCTGCCCTCGCCGACTGTACTCTCCACGCCGATCTCGCCCCCCATCAGCTCCACCAGGCGCTTGCTCATCACCAGGCCAATGCCCGTTCCTTCCTCGGCGCTTCTCTCCTGTCCGAGACGGTTGAAGGGTTGAAACAGTTGCACCAACATATCCGGAGGCAGCCCTGCGCCAGTATCTCTGACGCTGATGCGGACCCGTTCCTGGCCGCTGCCGGAACATGCCGCCTGGACAACCACCGTTCCGTTCGTCTGGTTATACTTGATCGCGTTGGAAAGAAGGTTGATGAGAACCTGTTTCAACCGGGTCCGATCGGCGTCGACGTAGCAAGCAACATCGAACCGGGGAAAGGTCATGTTGATGCCGCGCTTTTGCCCCAGTGGCTCGATCATGGACCGGCATTCGGACATTACTTCACTCAGCGACGTCGGTTCCGAGGACAATGCGAACTTTCCGGACTCGACCTGAGCGAGGTCCAGGATTTCGTTGATCAGCTCCAACAGGTACCATCCGGCATGGAGGATCTGATCGATGCTGGCCGTCTGGGAAGGCGTGGGCGGCGGCGAATCGGAATTCATGAGCTGGGCGAATCCCAGGATGGCATTGAGCGGCGAGCGAAGCTCGTGGCTCATGCTGGAAAGGAAATCCGATTTCGCGAGGTTGGCCTTTTCCGCCGCGCTTCTGGCCCTCTTCAATTCAACGTTCTGTTCTTTCAAAGCCTGATCCAGACGTTTTGGCTCGGTGACGTCGCGCGCGGCGGCGAACACGCCCTGTAACTTCCGGTCGCGGTCGTAGAAGGTGGTCGCATTGTAGGACACTACGGTGGTCTTGCCGTCCCGGGCGCAAGCAGTCAACTCGTAGTTGGTGAGCTTTTTGTCGCGCAGCACCAGCTTGATACCGGCTTCCGCGCGTCCTGGATCGGTGAAATAGTTTTTGAAGGGCGCGCCGATCAGTTCGTCGCGCGTGCAGCCGGTGAGCGCCTCCATCTGCTTGTTTACGTCGGTGATGATGCCCGCGGGATCGGTGGTCATGATGGCGTCAATATTGGATTCGATCAGCGAGCGCGTGTAAAACTGCTGGTCGCGCAGGCGCTGATCGAGTTTCATCTGTTCGGCCTCAACCTGCTTGCGCGCGGAATTATCGGTGCCGATCAGCAGGTAGCCGATAATTGCGTCCTGATCGTCGCGCAGGGCCGTAACGGACACGATGGCCGGAAAGCGGCTGCCATCCTTGCGGATGTAGGTCAACTCGTAAATATCCTCGATTCCACGGGACGCCTTGAATACCAGCGCCTGGAAGCCCGGCGAGATCGGAGTCGCGAGTTCGGCGCTCAAGGCTGCCGCGCGGACAATTACTTCCTGCGGATCGGAGATATCGGCAGGCGTGATCCTGTTCACCACGTCGGCGGCGGTGTAGCCCAACATGCGCTCCGCGCCGACGTTGAAGATTTGAATCACTCCCTTTTCGTCAGTGGCTATGCTCGAGAAGTTGGCACTGTTGAAAATTGCATTCTGCAAGGCCCCTGTCTTCAGCAAGGCCTCTTCGCGGCGGACCTCGGTGATGACATCCGCAGAAACCAAGCCATCCTCGACCAAGGCCGTTATCATTTGTCCATTTGCCATGTGTGATTTCCTCTCTGATGTGATTGAAACTATGCGCACGAGCATGGCCAAACCGGTTGTGAGTTCGACTGCCGCTTAGGCGATCGTGGCTGCCCTCTGACGTGCAGCAACCGCCGCGCCCGGTGCAGATCCTGCACCTTCCAAGCCATGGAATTCGCCGATGCGCGTTGCGCGGGGATGGCGCGCCCATCCCAGGCTCGTCTACCGGTGTGGACCCCCAATTGCAGTCCCACCTGATGAAGGAACAAGAAAAGATGCTCTGGACAATCTTCATAATTCTGCTGGTCTTGTGGGCTTTGGGAATGGTAACCTCCTACACCGCCGGTGGGCTGATTCACATCCTGTTGGTGATTGCGGTGGTGGTCTTGCTATTCCGCCTGTTTTCGGGACGAAGGGTTGTGTAGCTCTGCCCAGCGCAGCTACGCGGGCAGTGGATTGCACCTGGATGTCTTAGGAGAGAAAAAATGCCTTTAGTAAACATCGTTCTCGCGCTGATCGTCGTCGGCGTCGCATTGTGGTTAATCAACAATTTCATCCCCATGGCCGGCAGCATCAAGACCATCCTGAATATCGTGGTGGTGATTGCCGTGGCCATCTGGGTCTTGAAGGCGATCGGAATGTGGGGACGCGTCACCAGCTATCGGTTCATGAACTGAACCTGACATGGCGCCCAAATGACACTCTGTCGCGTCGTCCTGCTAATCCTGGTCCCGCTGGCTTGCTTGGCTCAGCCTGTCGAACCGCTCGACGCGATGAGCAAACTGAACTTTCATGCGCAGACCATTGGCAGCCCATGGTCCCTGGCGGAATCCGCCGCGTACGCGGGAATCCTGCAGGGACTTGGCACTCCGCCAGAGTGGGGCCAGGGCGCCGGCGCCTACGGGAAGCGTTTTGCTTCCGCCCTGGGCAGTTCCGGGATCCACGGCGTTCTGGCTTTTGGTCTGGATTCGACGCTGCGCCAGGACCCACGATATTTTCGATCAACCGGCTCAGGTATCTGGCGCAGGACAGCGCATGCGTTCCGCGGGACCCTATTGACACGCACCGACCGCGGCGGCGAAACCTTGTCCACCTGGCGGCTGGGTAGCGATTACGGCGCAGCTTTTCTCTCGAACGAGTGGTATCCGGAGAGGCTAAATACCGTGCGCCTCGGCGCCCTGCAGGGCTCCCTCCACCTGGGGTTCGATTTCATCAGCAATCTCGGAGTGGAGTTCTGGCCGGATGTCAAACGGAAGATCCTCCGCCGAAAGCCGTAATTGGCCCGGGTCTACGCCAGGAAAAGTCGCCATGAGTCTGCACATCGACGAGCGGGAAAGTGAAGGAATCGTCATTCTGGACCTCAAAGGCCCCCTCACGTTGGGTCACGAAGATCTGGAACTGCGTGACAGGCTGTCCGCGCTGCATGAATCCGGCAAGGTCAATATCATCTTGAACCTCAAAGAGGTGACCGATATCGACAGCACTGGACTGGGCACACTAGTATTTGGACTCGCCAGGCTGCGCAAAGCCGGTGGAAGGCTGGCGTTACTGAACGTGAATCGGACGCATCTGAAGCTGTTCCTCTTGACCAGGCTGGCCATTGCTTTTGAGTTCTTCGACGATGAGCAGGATGCGGTGAACAGTTTCTTCCCGGATCGCGAGATGAAGCACTTCGACGTCCTCGAGTTCGTTCAGCACGAAGACGATCTGAATTCGAAACACGTCACCCACCCCGAAGCGGCTTGCTAGAATAGAAGCCAGTGCCCCAGCTTTCTGCAGTTTCGGGCCGTATCCTCATCGTTGACGATGATGAGACTCAGCGCACTGCTTTAACCGGCATGCTGTCCGGTGCAGACTTTGAGACGCGGGTCGCTGCCGACGGGTTGGAAGCGCTGGAACGGCTCGCCAGCTTCAACGCTGACGTGATTATTGCGGATCTGGTCATGCCGCGCATGGACGGCGTCGAACTGTTACGGCACCTGAAGGATCGCGGCGATCTCACACCGGCCATCGCGCTCACCGGTTTCGGCAGCATGGAAAAAGCGCTTTCCGTGATTCACGACCTTAAGGCCTTCTGGTTTCTGGAAAAGCCGGTGGAACCGCGGGCCCTGAGGACTCTTCTGGAACGCGCCATTCTCTACAAGAGAAGTCTGCAGAGAACCGAGGAACTGAAGCGCGACCTGAGTTTTCGGGGTGTATTTGGGGACATGGTTGGCACCTCCCCGGCGATGCAGCGGATCTTCGCCATCATCCGGCAGGTGGCGCCGACTTCAGCGCCTGTCTTGATCCGTGGAGAGAGTGGCACCGGCAAGGAATTAGTTGCGCGGGAGATCCACAAGTACAGCCGCCGGGGCGACGGGCCTTTCGTCGCCATTAATGCAGCCGCCTTGCCCGAGGCTCTGATTGAGAGTGAGTTATTCGGCCACGAGAAAGGCGCGTTCACGGGCGCTATGGAGCGCTCCGCGGGTTGCTTTGAACAGGCCCACGGCGGCACTTTGTTTCTCGACGAGATTGGCGAGATGCCCCAGTCCACGCAGCCCAAGCTGCTGCGCGTTCTCGAAGATCTGCGAGTGCGGCGGCTTGGCGGCAAACAGGAAATCGCGGTAGACGCCCGCGTGCTTGCCGCGACCAGTCAGGAACTTGAGACGCATCTGCGCGAGGAACTGTACTATCGGTTGAGCGTATTCCAGATCGTAGTACCGCCGTTGCGTGAACATAAAGAAGATATTCCGCCGATCGCCGACTTCATGCTGCAGAATCTGAACAAGAAACACGGCACACGCGTCACGGGAGTCGATGCCGCGGTGCTCGATCTTTTTCAACGGTACGATTGGCCCGGCAATGTGCGGGAATTACGCAATGTTCTGGAGCGGGCTGCCATCATGGCGGGCGAAGGTGTAATCCGCCCGCAGGACATGCCTTCCCCAGCGCTTGGCGCCAGCCCCGGCCCGTATTCCAGGCAAACGAACGGTTTCGATGCTCCTGCGATGCCCCAGCCTGGCCAGCCACTTGTGAAACTCGAGGAAGCATACATCTTGCTGACCCTCGATCACGTGGGCGGGAATCGCAAGAAGGCAGCCGACATGCTGGGGATCAGCCTGAGAACACTGCAGAACCGGATCGCGTCACTGCGCGGCGAGGGAAAAGCCGCAGGTCTCTGATCCAGTGCTGCCGCCCCGGTGCGCCTCGGGCGGTAAGCGGAATTGGAGTTTCCGAGATGGGCGGAGAGGTCGGACGGCCGCGGCTGAGGGCGCCTCACAACGCCTGGAGATCCCGGTGGTTTCTGCTCAACTCACTATCGCGAATATGCCGGCAGGCATCGAGCGACTGGATGAACGATAATGCTCCCCGGCTTGGCGCCGCCGTGGCATTTTATACCCTGCTGTCGCTGGCTCCCGTGATCGTAATTGCTGTCGCTCTGGCCGCCGTAGTTTATGGGAAGGCGGCCGCCGAAGGCCGGCTGGCGTCGGAGATCGGACGGGTGGCCGGTCCTGAAGCGGCACGGACAATTCAGGAAATCATCAAAGGCGGCAATCAGCCTCGAATCGGCGCGATTGCAACTTTGCTCGGCTTGGCGATCCTGGCGTTCGGCGCCTCCTCCGTCTTTATCGAGTTGCGCGACGCGATGAACACAATCTGGCATGTTCCACTTCCCTCCTACCGAAGGAATGCCGCAACGATCATCCGGCTGATCAGGGAACGCATCTATTCTTTCGCAACGGTACTCGGCACGGGATTCCTGCTGCTGGTTTCTCTGGTCTTGAACGCCTGGATGGCCGCCATGAGGATCGTTGTGCCGCGGACCGCCACGTGGATCATTTCGTGTCTGCTCATTGCGGTGCTGTTTGCGGCCGTCTACCGAATCGTTCCGGACGTGCGGCTCAGATGGAGGGACGTCGCCCCTGGAGCGGCCATCACCTCGATGCTCTTCATGGTTGGCAAAGAGTTTATGGGGCTATACTTCGCGCACGCCACTTTCGGGTCGACCTATAGTGCAGCCGGCTCGCCGATTGTCGTGCTGCTCTGGGTGTACTACTCGGCCCAACTGTTCTTTTGGGGAGTCGAGTTCACCAAGGTCTACGCGAAGACCTTGGGATCTCAACGCAACGAGACATTTGCGGAAGTCTGACGCCGCAAGTTAAGTGTTTTCCGAAGTTCTTCCGCACGAATGCATCGCACGGGTCAAAGCGGTGCCGGCAAGAAAGCCGATAGCGACCGCGAACGCCAGCGAACCTGTGAGGTGCCGGCGACCGAACCTCCGCAAGCCGTTGAATACCTCCCGCTGGTCATGATCCTCAACGTAGGAAGCCGTAGCATCCAAGCGATTCGCTGCGCCGGAGGCGAAGTTGTCGATTGCCTCGGAACCCTGCCGTCCGGTTCTGCGAACGGACGACGCAGCCGTATGGAGGGCGTCCGCTATATCCCTTCGCGCTTCATCCAACTTCCTGCCGGCAGACCGGCCCAATTCCTCCACTGACTCTCTGGCGTCTTTGCCAAGCTCCGGCGCCGCGTCCGTTACTGATTTCAATGAAGTCAAAATGTTCCTCCCGCAATGGCTCGCACGCGCATGCCGCAACCAAGAGAACCACGGCACGTTTGCTACCGTTGGGTGCGCGAGGCGAAGCCGGGGGAGAAACCGGCCTCTGCGCGCGGCGTCCAAGCGAGCGGACAAGTTGGCCAGACGCGTGCCTATTGAGGTACTTCGAAATGCGGATACCGGACCGAACGATGCGGATCCGAATCCTGTCAGCCGACATCTCGACCACAGCCCGCGACCAGGCAGGCGGGCTCACGCTGAACATGTAGAGACGCGACGGCACTCGCGGGCGACGGCAACTCCCGCACTTCCAGGTGCAGCTTCTGCACTTGGCCCGCACCTGGTCCGGCCAAGTGCCCTGCAGAGTGGTTCAGATTATGCTCGACAGTCCAAGGACGACGACAGAACAGTCTCTCGAAACTCACGAGGGCTCCGCTGTTCCGCCGGCGCCTGCCACCGCCGTCGCGGCGCAGAGTGCTCCACCCGGCAAACCCAAGCCCTCCCGTCGGAACCGGCGCTGGCTCTGGGTGTCGCTCGGCATTCTCGTTGTGGTCATCGGAGGATATGTTCTGTGGTCGAAGATCGTCAGCGCAAAGGCTGCTGCCGCTGCGGCGAAGGCCGCCGCCGCGGGTCCGCCTCCCATACCGGTAGTAGCCGTGACGTCCCGCAAGGGGAACATCGGCGTGTACTACTCGGGGCTTGGCGCCGTCACACCACTGGCGACGGTCACGGTTCGAACCCGGGTAGACGGCCAATTGATGAGCGTTCGCTATCGGGAAGGCGACACCATTCACCAGGGCGATCTGCTGGCGGAAATCGACGACGGACCCTATCGGGCGGTACTGACGCAGGCCCAGGGGCAACTGATGAAAGATCAGGCTGCTTTGGAAAACGCGCGGATCGATCTGGTGCGCTATCAACAGTTGGTCCAGCAGAAGGCAGCCCCGGAGCAACAACTAGCCACTCAACAGGCAACTGTGCATCAGGACGAGGGAGTGGTGAAACTCGACGAGGGGCAAATCCAAAGCGCCCAGGTCAACCTGGCTTACTGCAAGATCGCGGCTCCGGTTACGGGGCGCATCGGGTTGCGGCTGGTGGACGCCGGAAATATCGTTCAGGCTGCCGATACCAACGGATTGTTGATCATCACGCAGATGGATCCGATCAGCGCCATCTTCACCATTTCCGAAGATCAGGTTCAGGTAGTGCTGCAAAAGGTGGCCGCCGGACAGACGCTTGAAGTGGATGCCTACGACCGCGCCGCCACAACCAAGTTGGCGCAAGGGTCGTTGACAACCCTAGATAATCAGGTGGATCCAACCACCGGCACACTGAAGCTGCGAGCGACATTTCAGAATCCGAAGGGAACGCTGTATCCCAACCAGTTTGTAAACGCTAAACTGCTGGTACAGGAAAAACGGGGAGTCACTCTGGTGCCAACCGCCGCGGTGCAGCGTAACTCGCAAGCCACTTATGTCTATGTTGTGAATGCGGCTTCGACGGTGGAGGTACGTTCGATAGTCCTCGGAACCACGGAAGGCAATGACTCTGAGGTCACTTCTGGCCTGGTCCCTGGAGAAGTCGTGGTTATGACCGGCGTCGATAAATTGCAGGCAGGGAGCAAGGTCAGCGCCCAGATCGCCCCAGCGAAGGCGGCGGCTAGCTCCTTGGCCAAGACGAGTTCCCAGACCAAAAAAGGAAGTTAGATGAACTTCTCTGCGAACTTCCACGCCACAACGCTGCTTACCCTGCTGCTGATTTCGGCTGGATGCTCGGTGGGGCCCAATTACAAACGGCCTGTGGCCGCAGCGCCTCCGGCGTTCAAAGAGCCACCCCCGGTGAACTTCAAGGAAGCCGAAGCGGCCGGGTGGAAGCAATCGGAGCCTGGCGACGCCTACTCGAAAGGCCGGTGGTGGGAACTGTACAACGACACCGCCTTGAATGCGCTTGAGGAGCAGGTGAACGTCTCGAATCAGAACGTGCTCCAGGCCGAAGCGCAGTACCGGGAAGCCAAAGCTGCGATAAGCGTTGCCCGCGCCGCCTTGTCCCCAGTCGCGACCACGGCTCCGGCAGCCACCTTCGCGGGAGGCGCACCTGCCACCGGAAGCAGTTCGTCAAGTTCGGGGAGCAGGAAGAGTTTCACTTTGCCCGTCAATGTGTCGAGGGAGCCGGATCTATGCGGTAACATTCACCGCACTGTGGCGGCGAGTGCCGCCAATGCCCAGTCGCTAGCCGCCAACGTCGGAAATGCCCGCCTGCTCTACCAGGCCGAACTGGCGCAAGACTACTTCGGTCTCCATGGCAACGACGGAGAGGCGGAGTTACTCACCCGCACGGAGGCGTCCTACAAGGAGTACGTCACGCTCACAGGGAACAGGGTATCCGCCGGAGTGGCCTCCGACCTCGACGTTGCTCAAGCGGAAACCCAACTCTATGCAATACAGTCGCAATTGATGGATCTCGGCGTGGAGCGAGCGGCGTTGGAGCACGCCATCGCAATTCTGATCGGCAAAGCACCGGCGGATCTCACCATTCCGCCCGTCACGCTCAGCACCCTTCCGCCTCCGGTGCCTGTGGGCGTCCCGTCGGAACTGTTGGAACGAAGGCCGGACATCGCCAGCGCCGAGCGGCAGGTGGCCGCGGCGAACGAGCAGATTGGCATCGCCATCGCTGCCTTCTACCCAAACTTGAGTTTGACTGGAGGCGGCGGCCTCGAAAGCACCAGCCTGGCCAAATGGTTCACATGGCCCAGTCGCTTCTGGTCTGTCGGCGCCCAACTAGCGGATACCCTCTTCGACGCCGGCCGCCGCCGCGGAGTGGTGACGGAACAGCAGGCCGCGTACGATGCGACCGTGGCCGCTTATCGGGAGACTGTACTGACGGCAATGCAGCAGGTGGAAGACAATCTGGCCGCGCTGCGCATCCTGGCGGGTGAGGCGGACAAAGTGCAGCAAACCGTGCAAGCGGCCCGGCGTGCGCTCGACATATCGTCGGCACAGTACCGGGCTGGAACGGTGGATTATCTGGCGGTCATCACCGCACAGGCCACTCTGTTAACCGCCGATGCCACCGCGATCACTCTGCTAACCCGCCGCCTGTCGGCGAGCGTGCTGTTGATCGAAGGGTTAGGCGGAGGCTGGAATGTGTCGCAGTTCCCCAAGTAAGACGCTATGAACCCATCGCGGATCTTCATTGAACGGCCGGTGGCTACCACGATGCTGATGGTGGGTATCCTGCTGGCCGGTGCGGTTGGGTACACGCAGCTACCAGTTTCGGCGTTGCCGGAGGTGGACTACCCGATCATTCAGGTGACGACGTTCTATCCCGGCGCCAGCCCGGACGTGATGGCGTCCTCAGTGACTGCGCCGCTCGAACGTCAGTTCGGTCAGGTGCCCGGACTCCAGCAGATGACTTCCACCAGTTCCGACGGAAGTTCGGTAATCACCCTGCAATTCAGCCTCAGTTTGAGTATCGACGTCGCCGAACAGGAAGTGCAGCAATCCATCAATGCCTCGGGTACCTACCTTCCGGCGGACCTGCCGGCTCCTCCGATCTACAGCAAGACTAACCCGGCCGACACCCCGATCCTGACGCTCGCCTTGACTTCCACCGAGCTTCCCTTGTCGAAAGTGGAGGATCTTGCCGACACAAGGCTGGCGCCGAAGATGTCGCAATTGCCAGGGGTCGGACTGGTCAGCATCAGCGGCGGACAGAAACCGGCTGTGCGGATTCAGGCGAATCCCACGGCGATGGCTTCTTACGGTCTCAATCTTGAGGATCTGCGCACGGCGATCATTGCCGCTAATGTCAATCAGGCGAAAGGGAACTTCGACGGAACGCTGCAGGGCTACCAGATTGGAGCCAACGATCAACTGCTCTCCAGCAGCGATTACGCGCCGCTTATCGTTGCGTACAAGAACGGCGCTCCCATCCAATTGACGGATGTCGCCCAGATTCTCGACGACACCGAGAACGTGCGACAGGCCGCATGGATGAACCAGACTCCTTCCGTGATCTTGAACATTCAACGGCAACCTGGCGCCAACATCATTTCGGTAGTCGATCGAATCAAACAACTGTTGCCTCAACTGACGCTCTCGCTGCCCGCATCGATTCACGTCGGCATCCTGACGGATCGGACCACCACCATTCGGGCCTCCGTGAGCGATGTGCAGTTCGAGTTGGGGCTGACGGTGGCGCTGGTGGTGATGGTGATGTTTCTCTTCCTGCGCAACATTGCCGCCACCATCATCCCCGGGGTCGCCGTCCCGCTGTCGCTGGTTGCCACTTTCGGAGTGATGTATCTGCTCGGCTATAGCTTGAACAACCTGACGTTGATGGCCTTGACGATTTCCACCGGATTCGTGGTGGACGACGCGATCGTCATGATCGAGAATATCACCCGCTACATCGAAGCGGGCGATACTCCCCTGCAGGCCGCGCTCAAGGGCTCCGCGCAAATCGGCTTTACGATCGTCTCGTTGACTGTCTCCCTGATTGCCGTTCTCATCCCTTTGTTATTTATGAGCGATATCGTCGGCCGCCTGTTTCGCGAATTCGCGGTGACACTGAGCGTGACCATCCTCGCGTCCGCCGTGGTTTCTCTCACCCTGACCCCGATGATGTGCTCCAAGCTGCTGAAGCACAAGTGCGAGGGGAACCAAGGCCGCTTCTATTTGGCCTCGGAGCGCGCGTTCAATTCCGTCATCGCGTTCTACGGTAGGACCTTGAAGTGGGTGCTTGGCTGGCAACTCGCGACGCTCATGGTGGCGGCTGCCACTCTCGGATTTACCATCTTTCTGTTTTTCGTAATTCCCAAAGGATTCTTCCCCATTCAGGATACGGGCGTCATTCAGGGAGTCTCGGAAGCGGCCCAGTCGGTGTCTTTTCCGGAAATGTCCAGGCAGCAGCAGCAGTTGACCAAGGTCATTCTGCAGGATCCGGCCGTCGACAATCTGTCCTCCTTCATCGGGGTCGACGGGACCAATACAACCTTGAATAGCGGACGCATTCTCATCAACTTGAAACCGGTCGCCGCGCGTAAGATCAGCGCCAGCGATGTCATTCGCCGCCTGCAGCCGGAGTTGGCGAAGGTGGCGGGCATCACGTTGTACATGCAGCCGGTACAGGATCTCTCCGTGGAGGATGTGGTAAGCCGAACGCAATTTCAGTACACGTTGGAAGATCCCAACGTGGACGAATTGAATACCTACGCGCCGCAGATGCTCGCCAAGATGCAGCAATTGCCGCAATTGAGCGACGTGGCAAGCGATCAGCAAACCCTCGGTTTGGGGGCGAAGCTGGTGTTCGATCGAAAAACCGCGTCCCGTCTGGGGATCACCACGGCGGCGATCGACCAAACGCTATATGACGCCTACGGACAGCGTGAAGTGTCGACCATGTTTACGCAATTGAACCAATATCACGTGGTCCTGGAAGTGGAGCCCGGGTTCGGCAAGAGTCCTGCCGGTCTCGACAGCTTGTTTATCAAGGCTGGCGCAGTGGTCCCCAATGCTCCCTCGATTCAATCGACGTCGGCGTTTCCGAACACCCGCCAGATCCCGTTCAGTGCGTTCTCGCATGCGGAGACCACCACCGTTCCCATTACGGTAAACCACCAGGGTCAGTTTCCCGTAGTTACACTGTCCTTCAACCTGGCGCCGAACGCATCCCTGGGTGACGCCGTCACCGCTGTGAACCAAGTGAAAGCCGAAATGGGTATGCCGCCGAGCGTGCAGGCGGCCTACCAGGGTACGGCCCAGGCCTTCCAGACGTCGTTGGCCAACGAGCCGATATTGATTACCGCGGCGCTGATTACCGTCTATCTCGTCCTGGGCATCCTTTATGAAAGCTATATTCATCCTTTGACGATTCTCTCCGCACTGCCTTCGGCGGGCGTCGGCGCGCTGCTGGCACTCATCCTGTTCAAGAACGACTTCAGCGTGATTGCTTTGATCGGCATCGTTCTGCTTATCGGTATTGTGAAGAAGAACGCCATCATGATGATCGATTTCGCCCTGCAGGCGGAGCGTAAAGACGGCATGAAACCGGAGGCCGCCATCTATCAGGCATGCCTGCTCCGTTTCCGTCCGATCATGATGACGACCATGGCCGCGCTGCTGGGCGCGGTGCCTTTGGCCCTCGGCTCGGGCAGCGGGTCGGAGTTGCGCCGGCCGTTGGGAATTACGATTATCGGCGGCCTGCTCATCAGCCAGCTGTTGACTCTGTACACCACGCCGGTGATCTACATTTGGTTCGACCGGCTGGCGCAGCGAATCTCGCGGCGGTCCGACACCGGCACGGTCCCCGCCGGCGCCGAGCCGGTTCCGGCAGGGTAAACGATGAATATCTCGGAACCCTTCATTCGAAAACCCGTCGCCACCACACTGCTCTTGGTCGCGATTACATTGGCCGGTGCAGCGGCGTACCGGCTGCTTCCCGTGTCGCCGCTGCCGGAGGTGGAGTTTCCGACCATCTCGGTAAGCGCTAGTCTGCCCGGGGCGAGTCCCGCGACCATGGCCTCCTCGGTGGCGACGCCGCTGGAGCGGCAATTCGGACGGATTGCGTCAGTCACGGAGATGACCTCATCGAGCGCGCTCGGATCTACCAGCATCACGCTGCAATTCGCTTTGGATCGCGACATTGACGCCGCCGCGCGGGACGTGCAGGCCGCTATCAACGCCGCCCGGGGCAATCTGCCAAGCAATCTTCCCAACAATCCTTCGTACCGGAAAGTGAACCCGGCAGACTCACCTATTTTCATGCTGGCTCTCACGTCGGCTGTTCTCACCAGGGGCCAGATGTACGACGCCGCTTCCACGATCATGGCGCAGAAACTGGCGCAGGTGACCGGCGTGGGACAGGTGACCGTGGGAGGAAGTTCGCTGCCGGGCGTGCGGATCGAGCTGAATCCAACGGCTCTGAATAAGTACGGCATCGGCCTGGAGCAGGTCCGGACCGCGTTGAGCGGCGCCAATGCCAATACGCCAAAGGGACATTTTTCCGACGACCTTCGGATGTGGGAAGTGGACGCCAACGATCAAATCTTCCAGGCCAGCGACTATGCGCCGTTGCTGATTGCTTACCGCAACGGATCGGCCGTTCGCATCTCCGATATCGGCCAGGCGCAGGACTCCGTAGAGGATCTGCGCAATTCAGGCTACGCCAATGGAAAGCCATCCGTTCTGGTAATCATCTATCGCCAGCCCGGTGCGAACATCATCGATACCGTGGACAACGTCCGCGCGGTCCTTCCGCTGATTGAATCCTCCATTCCGCATTCGATCGATGTAAGGGTCGCCATGGACCAGACGGTCACCATCCGCGCGTCCGTTGGCGACACCGAAAGAACGCTGGTCATCTCGGTGATGCTGGTGATCCTGGTAGTCTTCGTTTTCCTGAGAAGCGGGCGGACCACGTTCATTCCCAGCGTGGCCGTCCCTGTGTCGCTGGTGGGAACCTTCGGCGTGATGTATCTGCTGAACTTCAGCCTCGACAATCTGTCCCTGATGGCGCTGACCATCTCGACCGGGTTCGTGGTCGACGACGCCATCGTCGTAATCGAAAACATTACGCGGTATCTGGAACAGGGAATGAGTCCGATCGAGGCGGCCCTGAAAGGTGCGCAGGAAGTGGGCTCCACGGTATTCACCATCAGCGTTTCGCTGATTGCGGTGTTCATCCCGCTGCTCCTTATGGGAGGCATCGTGGGCCGCCTGTTTCGCGAATTCGCGGTGACCCTCTCCGTCGCCATCGCAGCTTCCATGGTGGTTTCGCTCACCGCAACTCCCATGATGTGCGCGTATCTCTTGAAACAGGAGAAGTCCCACGGCTGGATGTACCGTACCAGCGAGCGGGCCTTCGATTGGGTGGTGAATCTTTATGGTAGGACGCTTGGCGTAGCTATCCGTTTTCGAGCGATCACGCTCGCAATCTTACTGGCCACAATCGGACTGAACGTCTACCTCTTCATTCGCATCCCCAAGGGGTTTTTCCCGCAACAGGATACCGGGCGGATTCAGGGGTCGATTACCGCCGACCAGGACACCTCGTTTCAAGCCATGGACAAGATCATGCTGCCGATGATCAACATCGTCGCCGCCGATCCGGCGGTCGATACCGTGATTGGGTTTACCGGCGGCAGCACCTATAACACGGCGCGTCTGTTCGTTTCGCTCAAGCCGCTGGAGCAACGGAACATCACGGCCGACCTTATTATCGCGCGCTTGCGGCCTAAGTTGGCCAAGCTTCCCGGCGCCACGCTGTACTTGCAGTCCTCGCAGGATCTGCGCATCGGTGGCCGGCAGAGTAACGCTCAATATCAATTCACCATGCAAAGTGACAACCTGAACGATCTTACTCAGTTCGCTCCCAGGATGCTCGCGGAATTCAAGACCATTCCGATCATTTCCGACGTGAGCAGCGATCAGCAAAACCTTGGTTTGCAAGCCATGATTCAATACGATCGCCGGACTGCCGCGCGCTTTGGCATCACCACGCAGCTCATCGACGACACGCTCTACGACGCGTTCGGGCAGCGCCAGGTATCTACGATGTATACCGCACTGAATCAGTACCACGTAATCATGGAGGTTTCGCCGGAGTACTGGCAGAATCCGCTGTTTCTGCGTCAGATCTATGTCGATTCGCCGGCCGGAGAGCAGGTTCCGTTGAATGCTTTTGCCAAACTCGCCTCCGCCACAGCCCCGTTGACGGTAAATCATCAGGGCCTCTTTCCGGCTGTGACTGTCTCCTTCAATCTGAAACCAGGTGTTGCACTGGGCGATGCCGTGAACGCTTCGACAGTGGCGGCAGCGACGGTCGGGCTTCCACCGACGATTCAGACGGAATTCGCTGGCACCGCCCAAGCCTATCAGGCTTCCCTGGCCACCGAGCCCATCCTGATTGCGGCGGCGCTGGTGGCCGTCTACCTCATCCTGGCGATGTTGTATGAGAGTTACATCCACCCCATCACCATCATTTCCAGCCTGCCGGCGGCCAGCGTCGGCGCGCTGCTGGCGCTCTTTCTCACCCACACAGACCTGAGTATCATCGCTATTATTGGAATCATTCTGCTGATCGGCATCGTCAAGAAAAACGCCATCATGATGATCGATTTCGCGTTAGCCGCCGCGCGAAACGAAGGCAAGAACTCGCACGATTCCATCGTCGAAGCATGCATGTTGCGCTTCCGCCCGATCCTGATGACCACCATGGCTGCGCTCCTGGGAGCCGTGCCGCTCGCGCTGGGAAGCGGTACCGGTTCCGAACTACGCCGGCCGCTGGGAATCACGATCATCGGGGGGCTGATTGTGAGCCAGTTGTTGACGCTATACACGACGCCTGTAGTTTACTTATACTTCGACAGCCTGCAACACTGGTGGGAGGGGGTAAGCTTTCGAAAACCGAAAGGCGAATTGCGCGGGCGCGTACCGGGGATCGTAACTACGTGACCCGCATTCCGTCGGATGCGCTACGCTCAGACCCCCGGCCCAGGGCAGTGGCTATCGTCGCCCATCCGGACGACGAGACGCTCTGGTGCGGCGGCTACATACTGACCCACCCGCAGTTTCTGTGGCGCATCGTGACCCTGTGCCGGGCTGCGGATCCGGACCGGGCCCCAAAGTTTCGCCTGGTTTTGGAGCGCCTCGGGGCGGAAGGTGAGATGGCCGATCTAGATGATGGACCCGACCAGACGCCGCTGCCATCCGGGCAGGTTCGAAAAGCCGCCGCCCGCCTGTTAGCTGGAAACAGCTACGATTTGATCTTGACCCACGGGCCGCGTGGCGAGTACACACAGCACCGCCGGCACGCGGAGTGCTGCCGGGCCGTGGTGGAGCTTTGGCGGTCGGGCGGTATCGATACCAGGCGGTTGTGGATGTTCGCTTACGAGGACGGAGGCAGGACGTACCTGCCACGGGTTCGCCAAGATGCCGATCGGCGCGACCTCCTGCCCGACGACATCTGGGTGGAGAAGCGGCGACTGATTACGGACTATTATGGGTTTGCTCCCGACAGTTGGGAGGTGCGGACCACTCCGCGTGAAGAAGGTTTCTGGTGCTTTGACTCGGCGCAAGAGGCGACTGAACGCGCATCCCAAGGGGAGCCACAATCATGAAAGTGCTAGTACTGACGGAATACCCGCCATCGGCTGCCGGCCTGGCGACGCAGGGCCAGTTACTGTGCAGGGGGCTGAGTGAGATTGGCGTGGATGTCCACCCGGTACATTTCGAATCGCCCCTGGAAAAGGAATGGTATTATCGGTGGTTTCAGCCGGACGTTGTGGTCGGCATTGGCTTCTGGGGCCATGTTCCGCATCTGGTCCTGCACCCGCAGCAGTTCGGGATGAAGTGCGTGCCGTGGCTCCTGGCCGATGGTTATGTGGCGGCCCACCGGGAGCTGTTGAACGCACTCCCGCTGATTCTGGTCACGTCCAACTGGGTGAAGGAGGTATATATCCGGGATGGCATCAGGGGTGACAACATCGATGTCCTGCCGGTCGGCTGCGACACGGACAGCTTCGTTCCGCGCCGGCGCGACGACCTGAAGGTCCGGTCGATTCGCGAGGCCTTGGGAGTGACTGAGGATCAGATCATGATCCTGACCGCCGGCGGCGACGCGGCTTCCAAGGGCGCGCAGGAAGTGATGCAGGCGCTGGCCCGGATTGATGCCGAGGCGCCCGCCTGGCGATATGTTTGCAAGGTCTGGCCACAGCCGCGGACGGCGCAACAGAACCTGCTCGACCTCCAACTGGCGGCGGATCTGGGCATCGACAAGAAAGTCATCTACTCCACGAATGTGGTCTCCCACAACTTCATGCCCTACTTACTGGCCGCCTGCGATATCTACGCGGCGCCGTCGCGGCTGGAGGGCTTCGGAATGATTCAGGTGGAGGCTAACGCCTGCGCCAAGCCGGTAATCGCCATCGATGCGATGGCGTTCCTCGATACCATGGTGCACGGTGAGACGGCCTTCCTGGCGAAAGTTGCGGAAGAGAGGAAGATCACTGAGGCGGTGTTCGGGGAAGGCCACGGGATCGACGATAGCCATCGCATCGTGTTTCCGAGCCCACGAACGGCGGAGTTCCGTGCCAACGTTCCCGACATTGCCAAGTACCTGCTGGAACTCATGCGGGACGAAGATCTGCGCCGGCGGATGGGCGAAGCGGGCCGAAAACACGTGGTCGAGTTGTTCGACTATCGCCGTGTGGCCCGACGCTTTGTGCAGATCGTGTCCGATCGATTGGGAATTCGGTAAGGTGACCATGTTGCCAGACGAGAAGTCGCTTGTCTCAATCGATCAGGCTAAAGCGGCGGCGCTCCATGTCCTGCTCCACAACGCGCGGGGGCCATTTCAAGGACTTCCGCGCGCCGCCGGGTGGGGATACCCGGAGCCATATACGCGAGACCTCATGATTTCATCCCTCGGGTTTCTGGCCACCGGCAACGAAGAATTAGCCGATGCCCTGAGGCGAACTTTGGTGGCGCTGGCGGCCAATCAGTCGGTGCTCGGCCTGATTCCGGGCCTGGCCCACGATCCCGCCGATCGGGGCTCCAGCGATACCACTCCGCTCTTTCTCTTCGGCCTGGCGCTATATCGGAGATCGGCCAACCAGCCGGAATTCCTTGACGAGGCGGCGCACAAAGCTCTGCAGTGGATGCAGTATCAGAGCCCCGACGACATGGTAATGGTTTCCCAGTTGCCGACCAGCGATTGGCGCGATGAGCAGTGGGTGATGGGGTATGGTCTCTACGTGAACACTCTGGTCTACGCGTATCTTGTGCTGTACAGTCAGAACGAGTCCGCGAGTCAACTGCTCGCGCTCATGAACCGTTTTGAAGTCCTTGGCGAGGCGAAGAAACCCCATGAGCACGAGGGGCTGGTGGTGCCAGCTAAGCCGTATTACGCCCTCTACTCCTACAAACTCTTTCACAGCGACCGCTTCGATCTCCTGGGCAACAGCCTGGCGATCCTGACCGGGATTGCTTCGCCCGATCGGGCACGCGAACTGGTGGCTTGGGTCGAGGCCGAGTGCGAGGCCATGCGGGATCGGCAAGAACTGGCCGTCAATCTGCCGCCTTGTTTGTTCCCGTTTATTCTGCGGCAAGATGCCGACTGGCGGCC
>Ga0181529_10002818_pt1 | contig 20350 bp, 11 predicted proteins | sample PEATcosm2014_Bin_36_FD_119763 | JGI IMG/M metagenome (GOLD analysis project Ga0181529, IMG submission 119763) | Peatland microbial communities from MTU Mesocosm Facility, Houghton, MI, USA - PEATcosm2014_Bin10_30_metaG | ecosystem: Environmental > Terrestrial > Soil > Wetlands > Peat | place... | reverse complement strand
TTCGGCGCCGCCGCCAATCCGATTGGCGCGCTGACCTTCGACGGCAGCGGCTTTTATAGCGACGGCGGGACCATCGCTATCGCCGCAACCAATGTCGCCTTCGTCGACAGCCAGATGACCGCCAACGCCGCCGGCGCCAATCTGAGCGGGGTAGGGGGCAGCCTCGTGGTCGACGCCAGCGGCGCGGTGACCTTCGGCGCCGGCGCCAAGACGCTCTCAGGCTTCGCCCAGGCGAGCTTCGCCGCCGGCAGCCAGGTTCTGTTCACCGGCAGCGGCAGCCTCGACGCCAAGGCGGCCGCCGTCACGCTGGCCGGCCCCGCCGTGGTCGCCGACGACGGCGCCGTGCAGTCGCTGACCACCAAAGGCGCGCTCGACCTCGCCGCGGCGGCGGGCCAGGCGCCGACGCTGGCGGCCAGCGACATCGGCGGCGCGCTGACCCTGACCGGCGGCAGCGTCGCGGTCGGCGCCAATCTGGCGGCGCAGAGCGGCAAGCTGATCTTGGAGGCGACCAGCGGCGACCTGACGCTCGCCTCGACCGCCAGCCTCCAGGCCAGGGGCACCGAGATCGCGCTGTTCGACCTGACCGAAGCCACGCCCGGCGGCACGATCAAGCTGATCTCGGACAATGGCGCCGTCACGCTGGCCTCGGGCTCGCTGGTCGACGTCTCCGCCGTCGGCGCCGGCTACGCCGGCGCGCTGTCGATCTCGGCCAAGACCGTGGCGAGGCTCGACGGCGCGCTTGACGGCGCCGCCGCCTCGAACGCGCTGGGCGGCAGCTTCGTCCTCAACGCCGGCAGCCTGGCCGGCGCCCTGCCGCTCGCCGGCTTCACCGGCAGCTTCGAGGTGGCGCTCGGCCACGGCGACATCACCATCGCCAGCGGCCAGACGCTGACCTCGGCCAGCGTGCTGCTGCAGGCCGACGGCGGCAGCGTCAATGTCTATGGCGTCGTCGACGCCAGCGGCGCCGCCGGCGGGACTATCAGCCTGTTCGGCGTCAAGGGCGTCGACGTCGAGGGCAGTCTACTGGCGGTCGGCGCGTCGCCTACCGAACTCGGCGGCACGGTCGAGATCGGCACGAGCGGCGTCTTCGTCCCCACCGGCGCGGCCAGCGACTACAATTCCGCCTACGGCTACGAGAACATATCCGCGGCCAATTCGGGAACCATCACGATCGGCGCCAACGCCGTCATCGATGTTTCCGGCGGCGTCAGCGAAGGCCTGTCGGGCGGCGCCATTCTGATCCGCGCGCCGCTGCTCGAAGACGGCGGCGTCAACGTCGACATCGCCCCGACCGCCGCCTTCCGCGGCTCGCGCGCCACCACGCTCGAAGCCTATGCGGTGTGGAGCACCGCCGACAACGCCGCGATCACCGGGGCCGCCAAGCATTTCGACGGAATCGTCGATCCCGCCGGATGGTACGACGCGAGCGGCGCCCTCGTCGCCGGCTCATTTTACGACGTCAACGGCAACGACGTCGCCGACTATTCCGGCGGCGCGCTGACGAATAACGACGGCACAAGCAACGCGCTCAGCTATTACCTGACCAACGACTATTTTACGCCCAGCCTCAACGCCGACGGCGTGACCAGCGGCAATGCCGACCACCAGACCTTCTACGGCTATGTCGACGACAATCCAGCGTCTGGCGCCGGCGCGCTGATGGGCTTCGTCGAAACGCCCGGATTCAAGTCCGTCGCCAACACCGGAGGCATCGCCAACTTCCACGAAGTGGCCGGCGTCGAACTCGACAATCCGACCTCGGCCAACGTCAACGGCGGCAACATCTCGGTGCTGACCAACTGGAACCTCGGCGCCGAGGACGCGAGCGGAAAGCTACTCTATCGCATCAACGGCCAGGCGCCTATCCTCACCATCCGCGCCGGCGGCAATGTCGCCGTCAACGCCAGCATCACCGACGGGTTCACGCAAAAGACGGCGGTCGGTACGACTGTAACGGTGCAAGGAGATACCTATAGCGGCGCCTATGCCAGCTATACCAACAACTACACGCCATATGATTGGTCGACTGTCAATGTCGGGGACCTTCCCTTCGATGAGGCCGCGAACACTGAAGTTGCGCCGGTGAGCGGATTGTCTTCAAACGATGTGTATTATTACGATTACGACCAAGCCGGTAATGCATACGGCTATACGGGGTCCTATGGCACTTTCTATAGCCTTCTAGACGCGAATTATTATGGAGTTAGATATGGGAGTTCAGGCCAGACACTTGCCCAAGCGGCAAGCTATGGCAGCGCTGACGCGCAAAACGCAATTGCATATCTCAACCAAGCGCAAACTATCTATAGTCAAATCGCTACGGCCACTAGCGCCACTCAAAAACTCAACCTCTATATCAATTATCTAAACGCATTTTCTAACTATCAAAGTAGTTTTACCAATTACGCGCAAGCTTGGAATATAGACTCGTCCGGTAATAAGGTTCGCAATGCCGTCAAAGCGACTCTGCCCATCGCGCCGGAGCCGCCGCCGCCAGTCTCCGTTCCTGCCGGCACGGTCAGCACCGCGCAGGTGAACAACACCCCAGCTCCCGTCGCCGAGTCCAGCAACCAATCGCCGATCGCGGCGATGGATCTGGCCTCCGAGGCGAGCAGTGCGTCCTATCGCTTCGTCGCCGGCGCTGTGTTCGACAGCGCCAATCCGCTCGCGGTCAAAAGCGATGGAACGGGCGACGTCGCCATCGACGGCCATATCGCCTACGCCAATACGATTACGATACCCGGCTTGTACGCCGCCGCCACGATCGATGTCCCGACCATCGTCCGCACCGGGACCGGCTCGATCGACATCGCCGCCGCCGGCAATTTCGAGCTGCTCGACGCCACGACGCCGGGCGTCGTCTACACCGCCGGGACGGTCGCCGCCAACGCCAATGATTTCACCGCCCCGACCACCGGCGCCTCCGGCAACGGCCTGACCACCGCGCCGGCGTGGGCCAACGGCGGTGGCAATGTCGCCATCACCGCCGGGCGGGACATCATCGGCATCGAGACGCCAGTCGACGGCGACGGCAGCCAGACCGGCGGCGTCGGCGTCTCCACCGGCCAGTTCTGGAGCGCCTGGTATTTCACCGATGGGACCGCGGTCGGCGCCGCGACGCCATTCAATTCCGCCGAAGGCGGCATCCAGTACAGCGCCTGGATCAACTACGGCACCTTCTTCCAGGGCATCGGCGCGCTCGGCGGCGGCAACGTCACGCTGAAGGCGGCCAACAACATCGCCGACATCTCCGCCTCGCTGCCCGAGACCATCCAGCTCAGCGGCGGAACGTCGCTCGGCGATCCGCCGGTCGCCCATTATTACGGCGGCGGCAATCTGCTGGTGCAGGCCGGCGACAATCTCTACAGCGGCGTCTTCTATGTCGGCCGCGGAACCGGCCTGATCCAGGCCGGCGGCGCAGCGGTCGCCGATCCGTCGAACCCGGTCACCGGTCTGCCGACCCGGGTCGCGACCACCTACCACTACGACAATGGGCCAACGATCACCGATCCGGCCACCGGCCAGACAACCTACACGGCTGTGCCATTGCTGCTGGCGGCGCAGGACGGCTTCATCACCGTTGAGGCGCGGGGCTCGATCGCGCTCGGCGGCGTATTCGAGCCGACCCGTATTCCATACGCGACCGTGGACATCGAGACGGGGACCTTGCCGAACGGCTTCGGCGCCGGCTTCGACAGCTATGGCGCCGACAGCGGCGTCGCGCTGACCGCCCTCGCCGGCAGTGTTACGATCAATACGCTGACGCCGAGTAATAACGGCTATGGGGTCACAGGCACCCTGTTCAGCAGCGGGCTGTGGCTCTCCAACTGGGCACCCTGGCAGACACGACAGTACGGTGCCGTGACCAGCCCGGCGAACCTGATGGTCGAGGCGGTCAGCGGCGACATCGCCATCGCCAACGACATCAGCCTGTTTCCGTCGAGCGATGGCGCGCTGACGCTCGCCGCCGGCGGCTCGATCTCGACCCTCGCGGCCAATCCGGCCAATCCAACCAATATCATCACGCACCAGGTCGCCATGCTCGACGCCGACAACGGCGCGGTCGAAAGCATCCTCGGCATTCCGACGCCTTCGGCGCTGTCGTCGGCCCTGCACGCCGACGACGACGCTCCGGCGATCATCTACGCGGGAGAGGACATCACCGGCGCGTTCAGCCTGATCAAGCCGGCGAAGATCGAGGCTGGTCGCGACATCCTCAACACCGTCTTCACCGGCGAGAACCTTCGTTCCACCGACGTCACCAGCGTCATCGCCGGCCGCGACATCATCGCCGAGTCGACCACCGACAACTACGGCAACGCCAATTCCGGTGACGTCACCCTGACCCTCTACGGCCCCGGCGATTTCCTCGTCGCGGCCGGCCGCAATCTCGGGCCGTTCACCACGGCGGGCTCCGGCGGCGGCGTCTTCGCGGTCGGCGACGGCAGCAATTCGAGCTGCGGCTCGGCCTGCACCATCCCCTATCTGCCGATCGCCGGCGCCGACGTCACCGCCCTGTTCGGCGTCGGCGGCGGCGTCGATTATACGGCGGCGATCAGCGATTACGTGAATCCCGCCAACGCCGGGACCGGCGGAATCGATTACCTCGTCGACATCGCCAGCATTCTCGGCGAGAGCCCGAGCCAGGCGTGGACGACCTTTCAGGCGCTATCGCCGGCGCGCCAGAAGCTGCTGGTCGATCGCGCCTTCCTCGATTTCCTCACCCAGGTCGGCCTCGACTACAACAATCCCGCCAGCGCCTATTACGACAAGTATGCGCGCGCCTACGACGCAATCGCCACTTTGTTCCCGGCTTCGCTCGGCTACACCGACAACGGCGCCGGCGGCGCCAACGGCGCTTCGGTCACCGTCCATACCGGCGATCTGACCATGGCGCGTTCGCTGATCGAGACCCAGACCGGCGGCGACATCGACATTCTCGGGCCGGGCGGCAGCGCCACCATCGGCGCCAACGCCGCCGATCCCCTGGTCGCATCGCCCAGCAAGGAAGGCATCCTGACCTTGCAGGGCGGGTCGATCCGCACCTACACCGACGGCAGCGTCGAGATCTATCAGAGCCGCGTCTTCACCGAGCAGGGCGGCGACGTCGACATGTTCTCGGCCAACGGCGACCTCAACGCCGGCAAGGGGAAGAAGAGTTCGGCCGCCTATCCGCCGCTCAGACTGATCTGCGACACCGACGGCTATTGCCGCGTCAGCCCGGCCGGCCTGGTCACCGGCGCCGGCATCGGCGCCTTGTTGAGCGTTCCCGGCCAGGATCCGAAAAAGAGCAACGTCAACCTGACCACGCCGCACGGCACGGTCGACGCCGGCGCCGCCGGCATCCGCGTCGCCGGCAACCTCAATATCGTGGCGGCGCTGGTGCTCAATTCCTTCAACATCCAGGTCGGCGGCACGGCGATCGGCGTGCCGACCGCGGCGACCGCCGACATTGGCGCGCTGACCACCGCCAGCAACGCCGCCGGCGCCGCCGCCAAATCCGCCGAAGCGCCGACCCAGTCGCAAAACGCCGACCAGCCGTCGATCATCATGGTCGAGATCCTCGGCTTCGGCGGCGGCGACGGAACGCCGCCGGCGCAGCAGGACGATCGCGACAAGAAGCGCGATCGCAGCAGCCAAGACGACCGCTACGACCCGACCAGCACTTTCCGCGTGATCGGCAGCGGCGAATTGACCGACGAACAGAAAAGTGAGCTGACCGAGGAGGAGAGGAGCCATCTGTAGAGCCGTCCGAGCCGCCAGTTGACCTGCCGCGATCGCGTCTCGCCCGATTCCCGATATCGCCATCGCCGAGACAAGGGGGCGTCGACCGCATGTCCGTCTGCTTGCGAGAAGCCGGCGATGGCTGGAAGCTTGCTCAGGTCGCTGCAACGGGCTGGTCCGCCTGTGAACGGGCGCCAATTGGGGGCGCCCTCGATCGACATTGAGGCGGGGAGCAAAGCCGGCGCGGGCGCGACGGGATGGGGCCGATCCTCAGGCGATCGGCGTCCGAGCGCTCAAAGCGATACGATGATTGGCCGAAGGCGCAGGATCGGACGAGACGCTTGCCATCGGCGGTTGCGAGCCCCCGCAACCAGCGATGCAGAAGCCCCAGAGGCAAACCCCTCTGGGGCTTTCGATTGTCGGGGGACGCCGGGGGCTCGCGCCAGACCGGCCACTGCGAGATCTTCCTTCACGCACGCAGAGAGTCAGGCGGACGGCGGAACGAAGGCGACGCCCGCACGCGGCGTTGGAATATCGAATTCTGTCCGCTTACCCGACCGCGCTTGCCGCAAAATGCGGTCGACTGCGCAATTTCGATCAGCTCCGCAGGTCGCACGTTGCTCCACCCACGCCCAACGGCGTAAGACCAGCCGAGGCATTAATCGTCGCTGGATGAGCGTTCAGCGGCAAGTTGTCGCCGGCGACGCAATCGTCGCGGCGGCGCTCGAATTGAAGGGGCAGTGAGATGGTCGGCCCGCTGTTGCTCGCCATCGATCAGGGCACGAGTTCGACCAAGTGCTTGCTGGTCGACGAGCGCGGCGCAGTGGTCGGGCGCGGCCAGGCGCCTGTGTCGCTGGCGACGCCGGCGCCGGGTTGGGTGCAGCAGGACGCTGGCGAGATTTGGGCAAGCGCGCGGCGCGCCGTAGCGGAGGCGCTCGACGCCGACGCAGCGAAGCGCGTCGTTTCGGTCGGTCTCAGCGTCCAGCGCGAGTCTTGCGTGATTTGGGACCGTCGAACCGGCGAGCCACTGACGCCGGTACTGTCGTGGCAAGACCAGCGCACCGAGAGCGTCTGCGCCGTCGTGCGCGCCGCCGGACTCGGTCCCGTCATTCGCCGCAAGAGCGGCTTGCCGCTCGACCCGATGTTCTCCGCCGCCAAGGCGAGATGGCTGCTCGATCGCCAGCCGGAACTCGCGGCGCGCGCCAAGGCGGGAGACGTCTGCATCGGCACAATCGACGCTTTCCTCCTGTCGCGCTTCGGCGGCGAAGCTGTGGTCGAAGCCGGCAACGCCTCGCGCACCCAACTCTTCGATGTCGTCGCGGCGCGCTGGGACGAAGAGCTGCTGTCGATCTTTGGCGTGCCTCCCGCCGCCATGCCGCGCGTCGTCGCCTCAACGGGTCCCTTCCCGACGACGCGCGGCCTTTCTCCTCTCCCCGACGGCGTTCCCGTCGGCGCGGTGATGGCGGACTCGCATTCCGCCCTCTTTGCCCACGGCGCGTTTTCGCCCGGGCCGGTCAAGGCGACCCACGGCACCGGATCGTCGGTGATGGGCCTCGTCGACCGCGTGAACGCGCGCGACGGCGACGCTGGCGCGCCTGGCGTCTGCCTGACGCTCGCTTGGCAAATTGACGCCCCGATCCTCGCTTTTGAGGGCAACATCCGCAGCGCCGGTTCGACGTTGATCTGGGCCGCGGAACTGCTCGGCGTGACGACGCAGGAGCTTGCCGACCTCGCCGCAACGACGCCCGACTCGCGCGGCGTGCATCTGGTCCCGGCGTTTGGCGGTCTCGGCGCGCCATGGTGGGACGCGTCGGCGTCGGCGACCGTCTCCGGCTTCGCCTTCGGCGTCACGCGCGCGCCCTTCGCTCGGGCGGCGCTCGACTCGATCGCCCACCAGATCGCCGACGTCCTCGACGCTGTGCGCGCGAGCGGCGCGAAGGTCGATCGGCTTCTGGTCGACGGCGGCCCGACCCGCAACGACCAACTGATGCAGTTCGAAGCCGACATGGTCGGCGTACCGGTCAAACGCATGACGGTGTCGGAACTGTCGGCGATGGGCGTGGCGCATCTCGCCGGCGTCAGCGCCGGTCTGTTCTCCCTTGAGCAACTGAGCAAGCTCGATCGCGGCGGTCAGAGCTTCGCGCCGCGCATCGCCGAGGAGGCCCGGCGAAGCGAAAGGGCAGCGTGGGCGCGCGCCGTGAACCGCGCGCGCGGGCGGTCGATCGACTGAGCGACTGGGTGCGCGCGACGCTATCGCGCGCCGCCGCAATCGCGGACCGGACGATCAGCCCCGCTGTCCACTGACGCCGACAAACCGGCGTCCAAAAGTCATCGAGCCGGACAAGATTCTGGAAAACAGACGGTTCTGGCATTAGGGCAGGGCGCCTCGCCGCCGGACGCGCGGACGGCGACAAGCAACCTCGGCGGCGGCGGCGCGCCTGCGTAGCCTGTCTCACAACTCAGGAAGCGAATGTCGTGCAGGCTCGCCGTAAGCGCGACCTGACGTCACGTTTTGACGAGGTCCACCGGAAATCGGCGCCGAGCGCTTGATCTGGCTGTGCGCCAAAGCAAAAACCAATGACCCAAAGGGCCGTAGAGTCGACGGACGCCTTCAGCGCCGATGGCGGTTGGCCGGCTCAAACGGGGCGGCCGAGAGTCTGTTCGAGGCGAGGCGCATCGACGAGCAAGGAGGACAACCTTGGTGGAGCTTTACGGACGCCTCGTCAGCAAAGAGGACCTGACCCGCAGGGTCGGCCAAATTTCCCAGATCGCCGGCGCTCGCGCCAGCGAGCTGAGCTCTGGCCTGGCCAAGGGCGTCGCAGCGATCGACGTCAAGACCGGAACCGGCTTTGAGTTCACCGCGCTTCCCGGCCGCGCGCTTGACATCGCCTGGGCCTCATACAAAGGCGCGCCCGTCGGCTACATCTCCAAGAGCGGCGTCGTTGGATCGGCGCATTTCGTCGAGGCCGGCGCCGAGGGGTTCCTCCGCAACTTCTTCGCCGGTCTCATGACCACGGCCGGCCTTAGCAACGTCGGTCCGCCCGTCCAAGACGGCGACCAGAGCCTTGGCCTGCATGGCCGGATCAGCAACCTCCCTACCGAAGATGTCTGCATTTCCCAGGGTTGGCAGGGCGACGACTACAAGATTCGGCTGGCGGGCACAGTCCGCCAAGCCAGGATGTTTGGCGAGTGTCTTCTCCTGCATCGCGAAATCACCACACAGCTCGGCTCGAATGCGCTGGTGGTGCGCGACGTCGTCGAGAACGCCGGCAATCGACCTGAGCCGATGATGCTGCTCTACCATTGCAACTTTGGCTACCCGCTCGTCAGCGCGGACAGCCGCATCTACACGTCGGGCGGAATCGTCGAGCCGCGCGTATCCACGCCAGTTCGGGCTGTCGCCGACCACGACCGGCTGGGCGAGCCGCAGGCGGGTTACGTCGAGCAGTGTTTCTACCACAACCTGAAGGCGAAGGACGGCCGCGCGTTCGCTGCGATCTTCAACGAGCGGCTCGGCGTCGGCGGCTATGTCCGCTACCGGGTCGAGACGCTTCCTGAGTTCGTGCAATGGAAGATGCTCGGCGAGCAGGAGTACGTCGTCGGGTTGGAGCCGTCGACGCACCGCCTCGACCGGCGGGCCGAGCTGATCCGGCAGGGGCAGATCCGTCCGCTCGCCGTCGGCGAGCGCCGAACGTTCGAAGTCGAGATAGGCGTCGTCGATGGCCGCGCTGCGCTGGATAAGCTCACATCGGGGACGTGAGGGATTTTTTCCGTCACATCGCGAAAGCCTCGGAAGCGTCCTTCCGCGGCTTTCGCGCGCGCGTCCTTGAGCAACTTGGCCGCGGCGTGCGCCCCACTCGGTCCGGCCGCGTTCGATCGGCGGGCTTGCGACCAAGCGACGCGAGCGCGGCGGCGAGCGCAGCCAATCGGCTGGAGCAAACCACCGCGTCGCCATGCTAAAGGTCTCGCCGGGCTCGCTTCGCCCGTTGTGAGCCCGCGCAATCCGACGGAGGAGGCCGGCGCTTGACAGCCGCAGCGACCAACGACGCTGCATGGCCGGCAAGGCTCGGCGGGATCGCGCGCGCGCCTGCGTTCTGGCTCGGCGCGGCGTGCTTCCTCGTCCACCTCGTCGCCAACGCGCATTACGACGTCTTTCGCGACGAACTCTACTTCATCGTCTGCGGCCTGCATCCCGCCTTCGGCTACGTCGACCAGCCGCCACTCGTTCCGCTGATCGCCGCGGCTTCCTACAAGCTTTTCGGGACCGCGCTGACGCCGCTGAGGCTCGTCCCGGCGCTGGCGATGTCGGCGACGGTCGCGCTGACGGCGGATTTCGCCCGCTGGCTCGGGGGCGGTCGCTTCGCCCAATGGCTGGCAGGCCTCTCAACGCTGCTCGCGCCGGCGCTGCTCGTCGGCGGCGTGCTGCTGTCGACGGACTGCCTGCAGGCGCTGACTTGGCTCGCCTGCGCTTGGATCCTGGCGCGCCTCGCCGCGAGCGGCGACGAGCGCTGGTGGCTCGCCTTCGGCGCCGTCGTCGGCCTCAGCTTCGAGAGCAAGTATCTGATTGCCCCTTACATGGCGGCGCTCGCGATCGGCGTCGTCGCGACTCCGCTGAGGCGCAGCCTGGCGCGTCCATGGCTCTACGTCGGCGCCGTGCTGGCGCTTGCGGTCGCGCTGCCCAATGTCCTGTGGCAGGCGTTGCACGGCTGGCCGTTCCTCGGCGTCGTCGGCGCCGACGTCGGCGGCAAGAGCGTCGGGCGGTCGCCGCTCGGCCTGCTGCTGCAGCAGGCGCTTTTCGTTGGACTCGCGTCGGCGCCGGTGTGGCTCGCCGGCCTGTGGCGGCTGGGCGCGCGGCCGCCGCGACCGGAGTTGCGCGCGCTGGCGATCGCCTATGTCGTGGTGACGGCGGTGGTCGTCGTCGCGCACGGCAAGGCTTATTACAGTACGCCGATCTATCCGGTCCTGTTCGCCGCCGGCGGCGTCGCATGGGAGGCGTGGCTCAAGCGCCCGATTGCGCGCGGAATCGCGGTCGCCGTCGTGGTCGTTCCCGGCCTCCTCGCCGCGCCGACCTTCCTGCCGATCCTGCCCCCCGAAACGCTGGTCGCCTACATGCAGGCGGGCGGCTTCTCGCCCAAGGCGACCCAGACCGAAAGCACGCAGCTCGCCGCCCTGCCGCAGTATTTCGCCGACATGTTCGGCTGGCGCGAAATGGCCGCGGCGGTCTCGGCCGTCTATCGCGACCTGCCGCCCGAGGAGCGCGCGCGAGCGGTCTTCTTCGGACGCAACTACGGCGAGGCGGCGGCGCTCTTCGTCTACGGGCTGGCGCTCGGCGGCCCGCCGGCGATCAGCGGCCACAACTCCTATTACCTCTGGGGACCGCGCGGCGCCTCAGGCGACGTGGTGATCACGCTGGGCCGCGACGCCGCTGGATACAGCCGTTTCTACAACGATGCTCGCCCCGTCGGCCGCATCGACAATGCCTACGCGATGCCCTACGAGACCGGCCTCACAATCTGGGTCCTGCGGCGGCCGCGCGCGCCGCTCGCCGAGATCTGGAGCGCCCTCAAGCACTACGATTGAGCGTCGCCGCTAAGCTTCACGCCGCGGCGGCGAAGATTGTCAGGCGGTCGGCGGCCGAGCGCAGCACGGCGCGGATCGGCATTTCTTCGATCGGCCCGGCGCCGAGCGCCTTGTCGAGCGTCGCGAGCTTATCCGCGCCTTCGATATGCAACGCGATCGCGCGCGCGCGCAGCAAGACGCGACCGGTGAGCGTCAGGCGCGGCTCCGGCGCGCCCGCGGCGCGGATTGGCGCGACCAACGCGCGCGCGCCGAGGTCCATCGCCGCGGCGAGCCCGTCGGCGCGGGGGAACCATGAGGCGGTGTGGCCGTCGTCGCCCATGCCGAGCGCGACGATGTCTGCGGGCAGGGGCAGGTTGACGATCCGCGCGTTGGCGGCGGCGAGTTCCTGGTCCTCGTCGAGCCGGGCGTCGGCGAGCGGAACAAAAGAGGCGGCGCTGGCGCGCCCCTGCAACAGCGCTTCGCGAACCAGCTTGGCGTTGGAGCGCGGCGAGTCGTCAGCGACGCGCCGCTCGTCAGCAAGCGTCACGGCGACGCGCGACCAGTCGATCGACTGATCGGACAGTGCGCGAAAATAGCGCAGCGGCGTGCGTCCGCCCGAGACGATCAGCAGCGCTGCGCCGCGCGCCGCCACGCCGGCGGCGAGCCGCTCGGCGGTCCATTGGGCGAAAGCCGGCGCGAGCTCAGCGCCGTCGGGAAAGTCGCGACGAGTGAACGCGGTCATTCGATGTCCTCGCTCCAGGAGCCAGTGGTTCAGGGGCGCAGCAACTCACGCGACCCGCCCCGCGCCTCCCGTGGGAGAACGAAGTGCGTTCACGGGCCGGACGAAGCGTCAGGAACGCGACGGCGCGATGGCGGCGCCGCCGTGCGGTTCGAGTCGCCCGGCGCGTCCTTGAACACCAGTTCGCGGTCGCGCGCAAAGGCCTTGATCAGCGGCAGCGCCGCCCCCCCGATCGCCCGTGCGTCAGCCCCGATCGAGCCGGCGACGATGGTTGCTTCCGACAGGCCGCGCCGGTCGAGCGCGTCGAGTTGCGCCGCGATCCTCAGGCGCAGCCGCTCGCGCACGTCGAACGGCATCGCGCCGTCGATGACGATCGCCTCGACGTCGATGACCGACATCGCGGCGAGCGAGGCGTAGGCGAGCGCGTAGGCCGCCTCGTCAATCCAATCGTTGAGCAGCGGACCGAAATCGTCCCAGGTCTCCGGCGTGCGCCAGAGCGAAGAGGGGTCGCTCCCCGCCTCTTCGATTCGTCGCTGGAGCTGGTAGATCGAAGCGCGAGAGATCAGTTGCGACGTCGGCGACCCCGCGCCCTCCGGCGCGGCGATCGGCATTGAACCGACGGCCGCGGCGTTGCCGGTGCGGCCGGGGTAAAGCGCGCCGTCGAGGACGAGGCCGCCGCCGACGAAGGCCCCGAGGAAGAAGTAGAGGAAGTCATGGCGCCGCCGCGCTTCGCCGAAGAAGAATTCGGCCGCGCAGGCCGAGGTGGCGTCGTTGCACAGCGTCACGCTGAAGGGCGCGACGCGCGCCAGTTCCTCTTCGATCGAGAACGATCGCCAGGCGTCCATTTTGTCGGCGGGCGCGCCGATCTCGGCCGCCCAGTTCCACAGTTGGAACGGCGCCGCGACGCCGAGACCGGCGATGCGGCGGCGCTGTCTTGGCGTCAGCGATTCGACCAGCGGCGCGAGCTCGTCGTTGATGAATTTCATCGCTAGATCCGGTGTCGGATAAGGATAAGTGCGATGGGCGCGACGGCGCACGGCGCCAGTGAAGTCGATCAGCACCAGGTCGAAGCTGCGGCGGCCGATCTTTAGCCCGATCGAAAACGCGCCCTCTGGATCGAGCGAGACGGGGACGGTCGGCTGGCCGACCCGGCCGCGCAGGGGCGCTTCTCGTTTGAGCAAGCCGTCGGCCTGCAAACGGTTCATGATCGTCGAGGTGGACTGGACCGACAGGCCGGTCATGCGAGCGACCTCGATCTTCGACAGCGGCCCGAAACGACGCGCCAGCGACAGGATCAGGCGCTCATTGTACAGGCGCACGCCTGCCTGGTCGGCGCCGCCGGCGTTGGCTGGCGACGGCGATACCGAAGGCGCGCTCTCCTCGTCCAGCGCCGGCATAGAGACTCCTGTCGCGGTTTTCTTTGCCGGCGGGTGACCCTGTCCGCTCCAGCCGTCGCAGCATCTAGCATGCCGCGTCCGCGATCTCTGCGCGTAGCATGCAAGCGTCGAAGCGCCGCGTCAATAATAAATCAGACCACAATAATTATCCTTGACTCGCGCTCTGGCGGCGCCCCTAATGCGCGCGACGGCGCGACGCGGGTTGGCCAATCGAAGCCGCTTCGTCGCCGCAACGCTGCGGGATGAGACGCGGGAAACGCGTCCGATCCCGCTGTTCAGGGAGGAATTGGATGTCGAAAACAATCGCACTTCTGACGAGCGCCGCCGTTGCGGCCCTCGCCATCGCTGTCGCCACGCCTTCCTACGCGGGGGACATTGTCGGCCTCGTCACCAAGACCAACACCAATCCGTTCTTCGTCAAGATGAAGGAAGGCTTCGAAGCCAAGGCCAAGGAGCTTGGCCTCACCCCGCAGGCCTACGCCGGCAAGTTCGACGGCGACAACGACGGCGAGGTCAAGGCGATCGAGCAGCTGATCGCCGCTGGCGCGAAGGGCATCATGCTGGTGCCGAGCGACTCGACGGCGATCGTGCCGACGGTGAAGAAGGCGCGCGACGCCGGCATCATCGTCATCACGCTCGACACGCCGCTTGATCCGGTCGACGCCGCCGACGCGCTGTTCGCCACCGACAACTACAAGGCCGGCCAGCTGATCGGGCAATGGGCCAAGGGGACCTTCGGCGACAAAGCCTCGTCCGCCAAGATCGCCACGCTCGATCTCGCCTCCAACGAGCCGACGGTCGACTATCTGCGCCACAACGGCTTCCTCGACGGCTTCGGCATTCCGGTCAAGGATCCCAAGCACTATGCGCAGAGTGACAGCCCGCAGATTGTCGGCTCCGACGTCACGAAGGGCTCGACCGAAGGCGGCCGTACGGCGATGGAGAACATCCTGCAGAAGGCCGACAAGATCGACCTCGTCTATGCGATCAACGAGCCGGCCGCCTACGGCGGCTACGCCGCCCTCAAGGCGGCCGGCAAGGAAAAGGGCGTGACGGTGGTGGCGGTCGACGGCGGCTGCCAGGGCGTCAAGTGGGTCAAGGAAGGCATCATCGGCGCCACCTCGCAGCAATACCCGTTGCTGATGGCGGCCGACGGCGTCCAGGCCGTGGCCGACTACATCAAGACCGGCAAGAAGCCGACCAGCATAGACACCGGCGAGAAGCTCGTCACCGACCACCCGGTGCCCGGCGTTCCGTCGATCAGCGTCGACGAGGGAATGAAGCTCTGCTGGGGTTGATTTAGCTCGCAGTCAGGAGCTTAATTTCTTCAACGACGATCGGTCGGCGCCCGCCTGTCGCGGGCGCCGATTTCACAACAAGCGCGTCGACGACGAGGAAGCGACGGGGGTGACCATGAGCGAAGCCTCATCTGCAGGGGGGCGTGCGCCGCAGGAGTTCGAGCAGGCGTTGGTCGGCGCGGCCGCCACAGTCGCGACCTTCGAGGAAGAGCAGATCACTTTGCTCCAACGCCTGCAGCGCTTCCTCCACGTCTATCCGACGACCGTTCCCTTCGTTGTGCTGCTGCTCGGCCTGCTGCTCGGCGTCGCGGTCAATCCGTCGCGCTTCACCGCCGCCAGCAATTTTTCGACGATCCTGACCCAGGTGATGGTTACCGGCATTCTTGGCGTCGGACAGACGCTGGTGATCTTGACCGCCGGCATCGACCTGTCGATCGGCCTCATTATGGTGATTTCGTCGGTGGTGATGGGCCGTCTTGCGGTTTTCGACGGCGTTCCGACCATCCTCGCCTTCCCGATCGGCCTCATCTGCGGCGCGTTCTTCGGCGGCCTCAACGGCGTGCTGGTGACGCGGATGAAGATGCCGCCATTCATCGTCACCCTCGGCACGCTGTCGATCATCGGCGCTCTCAATACCTTCTATTCGCAGAGCGAAACGATCGGCATGCAGGACATCGAGAACAAGGCCTACTTCCTGCAAATCATGGGCAATCAGCTGTTGATCGGCGACGCCCGCATCATGTGGGGCACCTTCCTCATGCTGCTGGTCGCGGCGGTCTTCTGGTACGTGCTCAATCGCACCGCTTACGGCCGCCACGTCTACGCGACTGGCGACGATCCGGAATCGGCGCGGCTGGCCGGCATCGACACGGACCGCATTCTGTTCAGCGTCTACGTGCTCGCCGGAATTATCGCTGCGGTCGCCGGCTGGGCGCTGATCGGCCGCGTTGGCGCGATTAGCCCGACCGCAGGCGAGAACGCCAACCTCGACAGCATCACCGCAGTGGTGATCGGCGGCACAAGCTTGTTCGGCGGCCGCGGCTCGATGGTCGGCACCTTGGTCGGGGCGCTGATCGTCGGCGTCTTCCGCTCGGCGGTGTCGCTCGCCGGTCTCGACGTGCTGTGGCAGGAATTCGCCATCGGCGTGCTGATCATCGTCGCCGTCGCGCTCGACCAGTGGATCCGGAGGGTTTCGAAATGACCGCCGAACCAATCATGCAGGCGCGCGGCCTGGTGAAGCGATTCGGCCGCGTCGTCGCGCTCGACCACACCGACTTCGACCTCTATCCCGGCGAGATCCTCGCCGTGATCGGGGACAACGGCGCCGGCAAGTCGACGCTGATCAAGGCTCTGTGCGGCGCGCTGACGGCGGACGCCGGCGAGATTCGCCTCGCCGGCGAGATCGTGCATTTCAAGTCGCCGATCGAGGCGCGCGAAGCGGGCATCGAGACCGTCTACCAAAATCTCGCTTTGTCGCCGGCTCTGTCGATCGCCGACAACATGTTCCTCGGCCGCGAGATCCGGACGAAGGGCGGCATTGGCGGCCTGTTCCGGTTGCTCAACCGCCCCGCGATGCAGAAGTTCGCGCGCCAGAAGCTCAACGAACTCGGCCTGATGACGATCCAGAACATCAATCAGCCGGTCGAGACGCTGTCGGGCGGCCAGCGTCAGGGCGTCGCTGTCGCGCGCGCCGCCGCCTTCGCGCGCCGCGTCATCATCATGGACGAACCGACGGCGGCGCTAGGCGTCAAGGAATCGCGTCGCGTGCTCGAGCTCATCCTCGACGTCAAGCGGCGCGGCCTGCCGATCATCCTCATCTCGCACAACATGCCGCACGTGTTCGAGGTCGCCGACCGCATCCACATCCATCGCCTCGGCCGGCGCCTCACCGTCGTCGACCCGAAGAAGGTGACGATGTCCGACGCCGTCGCAATGATGACCGGCGCGATGGCCCCGCCGGCAGACGCGCTGGCGGCGTAGCGCGAGCGGGATTCGCTGGCGCCGACATTCGGCGCGCTCGCCCTGCCGGCGGAGCTGGCCGCCCGAGTGGGCGACCCCTGTTGCAAAATTGTCGCATCGCTGCGGCTTCGCGATCGTATACGTATAAACCGTCTTCCCAAATGAAAAAGACTCACGCACTGTGGCGTCATTGAAGACGACTCGCACAGTGTGGCGTTAAAGTGTCATAGCTGACGGCGGGGACACGAGGGGGAAGTCCAATGGGGATCCGGTATCAGTCGGCTTGGCTCTTCCGCGGCGCCATCATCGCTGCGGCCGCGTTGGCCGTCACCGCCGCCGCAGCGGCCGACTATCCGACCAAGAAGGCTCCGCCGCCGGCGCCTGCCCCGGTCGTCGCTTCCGTTCCTTCCGGGTTCTTCGTCAAGGCCGGCTTCCTGTACGGGATCAACCAGACTTCGTCGAAGCTGTACTCGGAACCCGGCGTTGGACTTCCGCAACAGCGGGTCGATGGCGTCGGCGCGACGGTTAGCAACGTCGCCACCCTGGGCGTCGAGGCTGGCTACTTCGTGACGCCGAACGTGTCGATCGACGTTTCCGCCGGAATTCCGATGTGGGCGACCGACAAGACGAAGGGGACGCCAGGGTACCCGTTCCTGATTGGTTCCGGCGCCCCCACCTTCACCTCGCCGCCCTACTACCCCCTGCCGCCGAACGGCGCGACGCTGGCGAAGATCATGCCGTCGTTTCTTCCCCTGACGGCGCTGTACCACTTCACCCAGTTCGGCGCGTTCCAGCCCTATGTTGGCGGCGGCGTCGCGGCGGTGTTCTCGTTCCAGACGAAGGACGACTTCAACAGCGGCGTCAAAGTCGATCCGACGGTCGGCCTCGTGCTGCAAGGCGGCGCCGACGTCATGATCGATCAGCACTGGGGCTGGACGTTCGACGTCAAGAAAGTGTTCGCTCATGTGACGTCGCACGCGACCGGCGACAACCTCGCGACGCTCGGCGGGTCATATCCGCCAATCTCGATTCCTGTCACCGGCACGCAGAAGACCTATTTCGAGCCGTGGGTGCTGTCGACCGGCGTCACCTATCGCTTCTGATCTGATTGGAATTTCGCATTGGGCGGCGGCTTGCGCATGACGCGAGCCGCCGCTTATCTTTTCTCGCCGCGCGCGGCCTCTAGCGCCGCGCCGAGCGAGGAGTTCCCCACAATGCGCTATCGCCCGCTGGGCCGCACCGGCCAGTTCGTCTCGGAAATCTGCCTCGGAACGATGACGTTTGCCGGCGGCGCCGGGTTTTGGCGCGCCATTGGCGCGGTCGAACAGAAGGGCGCGACGGCTCTGGTCGAGCGCGCGCTCGCCGCCGGCGTCAACTTCATCGACACCGCCGACGTCTATTCGGAAGGCCAATCCGAGGTCATGCTCGGCCAGGCTCTGCACGATTTGAAGGTCGCTCGCGAAGACGTGATCGTCGCCACCAAGGTGCGCGGCCGCACCGGGCAAGGGCCGAATTCCGTCGGTCTGTCGCGCGGCCACATCATGGATCAGATCGCTGGCAGCCTGAAGCGGCTCGGCCTCGACTTTGTCGACCTTTACCAGATCCACGGCTTCGACCCCGTCACGCCGATCGAGGAGACGCTGCGCGCGCTCGACGACTGCGTGTCGCGCGGGCTGGTGCGGACGATCGGTTGCTCCAATCTCGCCGCCTGGCAGATTATGAAGGCGCTCGGCATTTCCGAGCGGCGCGGCTTCGCCCGTTTCGAGACGGTGCAGGCCTATTACACCATCGCCGGCCGCGACCTCGAACGCGAGATCGTGCCGCTGGTCGAGGACCAGGGCCTCGGCGTGATGGTGTGGAGCCCGCTCGCCGGCGGCCTGCTGACCGGCAAGTTTGCGCGCGCCGGCAAGGGGCCGGAGGGGGCGCGCCGCGTCGCGTTCGACTTCCCGCCGGTCGACAAGGAGCGCGCATTCGCCATCGTCGATGCGATGCGGCCGATCGCCGAAGCGCACGACGCGTCGGTGGCGCGCGTCGCGCTCGCCTGGCTGTTGCAGCGCAAGGGCGTGATGAGCGTCATCGTCGGCGCCAAGACCAACGAGCAACTCGACGACAATCTCGCCGCCGCCAAGCTGACGCTCGGCGCCGCGGAGATCGCGACGCTCGACACGGTCAGCGCGCTGCCGCCTGAATATCCCGGCTGGATGATCGGACGCCAGAGCGAAGGACGGATTCCGGCGGAGCGATAGGCAGCCTTCGGAGCGCGCCGAGCGCGGCGGCGCCGTCTCGCTGAACAGGCCCGGCGCGATGTCGGCAACCGCGCCGGCGACGTCGCGATCAATTCCGCATCGTCGCGTCTTTGCGGCGACGATGATCGAATCGGTCAGCGTGAAGGCGAGCCCGCAGGCTAATCGTAGGGCGGCGTAGACGATCGTCGCCAGCGGCGAAATATGCCTTGCGCCGACATAGGCCGCGGCGGTTCTGTCGCGCGAGAAAATCGCTATGGTGCGGCGCTGATTGCGACAGGGAGGATAAAATGGCGCGTAAAGTCTCGTGGGGCGTGCTCGGCGCCGCCAAGATCGGCCTCGAAAAGGTCCTTCCCGCCATGCAGCGCGGCGAGGTCGCGCGCATCGACGCAATCGCCTCGCGCGATCTCGCCAAGGCGCAGGCGGCGGCCAAGGCGCTCGGCGCCGCCCGCGCCTACGGCTCCTACGAGGAGTTGCTCGCCGATCCGACGATTGAGGCGATCTACAATCCGCTGCCCAACGAGCTGCACGTCCCGTGGACGATCCGCGCATTGGAGGCGGGCAAGCACGTGCTGAGCGAGAAGCCGATCGCGCTCGACGCCAACGAGGCCCAGGCGCTCGTCGCGGCGCGCACGCGCAGCGGCAAGCTCGTCGCCGAGGCGTTCATGGTGCGCCATCATCCGCAATGGCGGCGCGCGCGCGAGATCGCGCGCTCCGGCGCGATCGGCGAAGTGCGCGCGATCCAGACCTTCTTCGCTTATCGCCTGCTCGACGCCGACAACATCCGCAACAAGCCGCCGGGCGGCGGCGCGCTCTACGACATTGGCTGCTACGCGATCCTGACCGCCCGCTACGTATTCGGCGCCGAGCCGACTCGGGTCGTGGCGAGCCTCGACATCGATCCGAAATTCGGCACCGACCGGCTGGCGAGCGCGCTGATTGAGTTCCCCGGCGGCCGCCATCTGACTTTCACCTGTGCGACCCAGGTCCAGGACTATCAGCGGGTGGCGATCGTCGGCGAGGCCGGCCGCGTTGAAGTCGCCGTGCCGTTCAACGCCCTGATCGACCGGCCGATGCGCATCACTGTGGACAGCGGCGCCGACCTCGTCGGCGGCGGCGCGCGGAACGAGGAATTCCCGGTCTGCGATCAATACACGCTGCAGGGCGACGCCTTCTCGCGCGCCGTTCTCGGCGAAGCGCCGCTCGAATTCCCGATCGAGGACGCGATCGCCAATATGCGCGTCATCGACGCGGCGTTCCGCTCGGCGCGCCGCGGCGGCTGGGAGAAGCCGTAGACAGGCTCGACAGCAGCAGGGCGGCGAGAATGATCGCGCCGCCGGCGAATTGCAGCGGCGTCATCGTCTCGCCGAGCACGGTCCAGGCCGCCAGCGCCGTAAAGGGCGGCTGGGCGAGGATCACCAGGGCGATGAC
>Ga0181529_10002817_pt1 | contig 20358 bp, 19 predicted proteins | sample PEATcosm2014_Bin_36_FD_119763 | JGI IMG/M metagenome (GOLD analysis project Ga0181529, IMG submission 119763) | Peatland microbial communities from MTU Mesocosm Facility, Houghton, MI, USA - PEATcosm2014_Bin10_30_metaG | ecosystem: Environmental > Terrestrial > Soil > Wetlands > Peat | place... | reverse complement strand
GGGTGAGTTTTCAAGTAGTCCTGGTAGAGTGGAAACTCGTCAAAACCCCACGCGGCGTCGGCTGGGCGCGTCGTGTAGCCGAAGCCCTCCAGCATCTGGCGCGCCTGGTGCGCCAGGGCAGCGGGCGCGACGTCCAGCGGCACTTCCGCGCTGAGAGTGTATTTCGAGCCCACGAAGCCGGCCACGGCGGTGAACACCAGCGCGACGGCCAGCCAAGCCAGCGCCACCACCGGCCGCAGCCCTTCGGTTTCGCCGGCGGCGGCGACCAGTTCCGGCGAGGGTGTTTCGCCAGCCGCCAGCGCAGCCGCCAACGGGTCGCCGCCAGGGAGCGCGGCGGAGACGGCCAGCGCGGAGGCTGGCCGCTGGCGCGGGTCAGGATTCAGGCAGCGCAACACCACGCGCTCTACGGCCGGATCCAATTCCCTCACCAGCGTGGTCAGGCTGGCCGGCTGGGCGCGCTCCTGCATCTGCATCAGGTCCATGAGCGTGCCGGCTTCGAAAGCGCGCTTGCCGGTGAACAGCTCGTACAGCAGCAGTCCCAGCGCGTAAATGTCGCTCTTGAACGTGACCTCGGAACCGGCCAGTTGTTCCGGCGACATGTAGGCGGGAGTGCCGCTGCGCACGTCGCCCTGCAGTTGGGCGCTCAAGCCGGCCAGCCCAAAATCCATGATCACGGCCTGGCCGCGGCCATCGATCATGATATTGGCCGGCTTCAAGTCGCGGTGCAGCACGCCCTTTTCGTGCGCGGCGGCGAGGCCGGCGCAGATCTGCCGGGCGGTCTCGACGGCCTTATCCACCGGCAGGCGGCCGATGCGGCGCAGCAGCACCGCCAAGTCCTCGCCATCGACGTATTCCATCGAAATGAATTCGAGACCCTCGACCTGGCCGACGTCGTATACTCGGCACACATTCGGGTGCGTGACCTGGCGGGCGATGCGGACCTCGTTATAGAAGCGCGCCAGCGCGCGCTCATCGCGCGAAGCGGCTTCCGGCAGGAACTTCAGCGCCACAGCCTGCCCCAGGGTGAGATCAGTGGCGCGGTACACTTCGCCCATGCCGCCGCGGCCCAACAGGCCAGCGATACGGTAGCGCGACGCCAGCAAGGTTCCGGGCAGGAAGCGGCCTTCATCCACGGCGCTCGAGGTCGCCAGCACCGGGTTGGACGCCGATGGCGGCGCCGAAACCGCTGGAGCCAGGATCACGGTTTCGGCCGACGAGACGTCCACCGGTGTGGCACACCAGGGGCAGAACCGGCCCGCCTCAGTGAACTCACGGGAACACGAAGGGCAGCGCGCCATAAGGTCTTCCATCTTATCGCGCTTTCGCGCCGCGACTGAAGAGCTCCAGGATCTCCGCGGCCGGCGCGCTCTTCAAATCGTGGCCCGCGCCTTCCACCGCGAATAGACCAGTAGGCGCCGGAATCGCCGTGATCGCCGCACGCAACTCTTCGACCGTGCCAAACGGATCGGCCGTGCCATGGACGAAAAGCGCCGGCGTGTGCAGGTCGGGAAAGAAGCCGGTGCGCATCTGCTCCGGCTTGCGCGGTGGATGCAAGGGATAGGAGAGCAGCAGCAGACCGCTGGCGAGTTCGGTGTTCTCCGCGGCGGCCATTGCGGTCTGCCGGCCGCCGTACGAATGACCGCCGGCGAAGGTGCGACCATCTACAAGCTTCCGCAAAGCATGCAACGCGTGCGCGACACCCTCCCGGTCCCGTGCCGCCATGGCTGGGAAAGGAGGCCCTTTGGGGCGCGCGATGCGAAACGGCAGATCGTAACGCAGCGCCAGATACCCGGCTTCGGCCAGCGCCGCCGCCATTCGCACCAGCAGCGGCGCGTTGGCGTTCGAGCCCGCGCCATGGGTCAGCGCGAAGGCATCGCCATTCGGAAACGGCGGGCGGTGCAGCACACCCCGGACGCCAGCCGTCTCAAACGCTTCGAGCATCACCCGGCTTTCGAGCATGACGAGATGTCCCGGGGGCGAGCTACTTGCTTATTCCTTCTTCTTCAGTTGGTGGTCGTGCTCGTGAATGAACTGGCGAATCTCGTCGGCCATCCCGATCAGCTTTTCCCACTGTTCACGGTAGAGCGTCACCGGGAACCGGCCGAGTCCGTACACCGACAGGCCGCCCTTTTCGCTCACCTTCAGCGACATCTGCCCTCGAGGCCGCTTCAGCGCTTCGTTTTCGGCGCGCAACCGTTCAATTTCCGCTTTCAATGCTTCGTCGTTTGGCATGACAAATCCAGATTTCAGTGATACCACAACGGGGGGTGAACTGTGGGCGGCCGGGCTCTGCCGCGGACGCCCCGCCTCGTCAAACGGTTTCCGCCACCTTCTCCACCCGCACCCGCGCGATTCGGTTGCGGTCCATCTCCAGCACGGTGTAGCGGCGGCCCTCGTGTTCCACGTGGTCGCCTGCGCGCGGGATGGCGCCCAGCCGAAAGAGCAAAAAACCGGCCAGCGTCTCGAAACCGGCGTCCGCCGGGATCTCGATGCCGAAATCGGTTTCCAAATCCCGGATGCGCGTGGCGCCGTCCAGTTCGATCTCACCCGTATCCGCGTCGCGGCGCACGTCCTTCTCATCGTGCTCATCCTCGATGCGCCCCACCAGGTGCTCCAGCACATCCTCCAGCGTCAGCATCCCAACCACTGTGCCGAATTCGTCCACCACCATGGCCATGTGGGAGTGGCCGGCGCGGAATTGCTCCAGCATTTGCGACAGCGGCTTGGTCTCCGGCACCACCAGGTGCGGGCGCAGCAGCCGGCCGATGTGGAAACTGCGGCTGGCTTTGCCGGAGCGGATGGCGCGCCGCCGCTCCTCCCAGACCGGCAGCAGGTCCTTGTAGTGCAGAATACCGACAATCTTCTCGGGCGAGCCCCGGTAGACCGGCAGCCGCGAGTGTTTTTCCGCAATCATCGTGCGCAGCACGTCGTCCAGACTGGCGCCGGCTTCCACCGAAACGATGTCGTTGCGCGGCACCATGATCTCGCGCGCCACCACGTAGTCCAGGTCGAGCACGCGGTGGATCATGTCCTCCTGCGCCTCGGGCAGATACCCCAGGCCGCGGCTCGAACTGACGATCAGCTTCAGCTCTTCGGCCGAGTGACCGCCGTGCGCCGCGTTTTTCAAATGCAGCGCGCGGGTGATGACGCCGGCCGAGCGCTCCACCACCACCACGAATGGCAGCGACACGCGGTAAAAGACCAGCAGGGCGGGCGCCACGATCGCCGCTATCCTGTCGGCTTGGGCCATCGACAGATTCTTGGGAACTACTTCGCCCAGCACCACGTGCAGGTACGAGATCACCAGGAAGGCAAGTGCCAGGCAGGCGCCATGCAGAATGTCGCCAACCAGTGGACTTGGCTGCGGAGGCAGCCTGGAAGCCAGCATCTGATACAGGGTGTTTTCGCCGGCCCAGCCCAGCCCCAGGCTGGCCAGCGTGACGCCCACTTGCGTCACCGACAGCAGCCGGCCCGGATTCGAAAGCAGGTTGAGAGCGGCCTGCGCGCCGGCGGCGCCGTTCTCCGCCATTTGCCGCAGGCGCGAATGCCGCACCGAAAGCAGCGCCACCTCGGCGCCCGCGAAGAAGCCGTTCACCACAATCAGCAGCGCGACGAGAACGATTCGAAATGGGTAGTAGGCCACAGTCCGCCGACCACATTTTAGCCGAGATCTCCAACCAAAAGGTTGCGCCCGCAGCGTTTATGATGAGAGGTGGACTCGTTCTGTAGTAACCGCGGCGACCGCTCCTTGCGGGTCGCGGCTCCGATGTGTTTCCGAGCTGCGACCGTAGGGAGCGGTTGTTGGATGCGCGCTCGGAGCCGCAACCAGAGGGAGCGGTCGCGGGCCTCCAAGCCCTGAAAGAGAGTTTGCCCGGAATGCCACATTCCGCACTGGCGCGAATGGTGAAGATCGTAAACTTGGTTGTTGCCGTGGTCGTGGTGGCAGCCCTGGCATTGGTGTATTGGTGCGTCTGGCGGCCGCTGCCGCGGCATTCCGGGTCCATCGAAGCTCCGCTGGCGGCGCCCGCCGTGGTGCGATTCGATGCGCACGGCGTGCCCCACGTCGCAGCTTCCAGCCTCGAAGATGCCCTGTTCGTGCAAGGCTACGTGACCGCGCAGGACCGGCTGTGGCAAATGGATGCGCTGCGCCGTGTGGCCGCCGGCGACCTGTCGGAGGTTGTCGGGGCCGCGGCGCTGGAGTCGGACCGTGAATCGCGCCGCCTGCGGATGCGCCGCATCGCCGAGCGCGCTTATGTCGATTTGCCGGCGCCGGATCGCGCCGCGATGGCAGCTTACGCCCGCGGCGTCAACGCGTTCGTCAATAGCCATCTCGACAATCTGCCGCTCGAATTCCGCCTGCTCGGCTACCAGCCACGTCCCTGGAGCGTGGTGGATTCGTTGCTGATCTGCCTGCAGATGTTTCGCACTCTCAGCACTTCCTGGCGCGACGATTTGCTCAAGAGCGACATGCTGGCTCACGGCGACGCGCACAAAGTCGATTTTCTGTTTCCCGCGCGCGGCGCCGGCGAACCGCCGCCGGGCTCCAATGCGTGGGTCCTCTCGGGCGTCCGCACGGCTTCCGGCAAGCCGCTGCTGGCTAACGATATGCACCTGGAGTACGGGCTGCCGGGCATTTGGTACATGACCCACCTGCGGGCGCCCGGCATCGACGTCTCCGGTGTGGCGTTGCCTGGCGTTCCCGGAATCATCGTGGGACACAACCAGCGCATCGCCTGGGGCATAACCAATCTCGGATTCGACGTCCAGGATCTGTACATCGAAAAGCTGGATCCGCGCACCGGCCGCTACCTCTATCGCGGCCAGGCAGAGCAGGCGCGGCTGGAACGCGAAATCATCCGCGTGAAGGGCCAGAACACCGAGGAAATGCCGATCTGGGTCACCCGCCACGGGCCGTTGTTTGTCAATCAAAGCGACGCAGCAATGGCGCTGCGGTGGGTCGCCGCCGAATCCGGCTTCGTTCAGTACCCGTTCCTCGATATCGACCGCGCACAAACCTGGGCGGAATTCAGGGCCGCCCTGGAGCGCCTGCCGGGACCGGCCTCCAACTTCGTCTACGCGGATACGGATGGAAACATCGGTTACCAGGTAGCCGGCAAGCTGCCCGTGCGCCGGGGCTACGCGGGCGACGTGCCTCTGGATGGATCGTCCGGCAATTTCGAGTGGGATGGCTTCATCCCGTTTAGCGAGCTCCCCACCGCCTTCAACCCGCCCGGCGGCATCATCGCCACTTCCAACCAGGACCCGTTTCCGAACAGCTATTCTTATCCGGTCGGCGGCCGCTTTGCGCCGCCCTACCGCGCACACCAGGTGCGGGCGCGCCTACAGGCCCGCCAGGGCTGGCGGGCCGAAGACATGCTCGGCGTCCAGTGCGACGTGTACTCGGCGTTCGGCAAGTTCCTGGCCGGGCAACTGGTGGCCGCTTACGACAACCGTCATGCGCACGTCACCAACCTCGAGGATGTGATCGCTATGCTGCGCGGCTGGAACGGGCAAATGGAAATTCGCGGAGGCGCGCCGTTCCTGATGGCTTTGGCGTTTGGCCATGTACGTACGGCGCTGGCCGAGAGCGCCGCCCCCGGCGCCGCGGGTCAATACGACTTTCCGATGAGCTACGCCGTGGTGGAAAAGCTGCTGCGCGAGCGCCCCGCCGGCTGGTTCGCCGATTACGACGAGATGCTCCTGACCGCGCTGGTGGACGCGGTCGAAGAGGGCGAGCGCATCCAGGGGCGCGACCACACGCGCTGGCAGTACGGCGCTTATTCGAAGATGTTCGTCCCCAATCCCGTTATCCATCGGATCCCGTGGATCGGCAAATATTTCGACATTGGACCCGTGCCCATGAGCGGCTCACCGGTCAGCGTGAAGCAGGTCACCGCCCGCCTGGCGCCCTCCATGCGGATGGACGCCGATCTGGCGGATTGGGACCGCTCGCTGCTCAACGTCACCATCGGCCAATCCGGCCAGGCGCTGTCCAGCCATTACCGCGACCAGTGGGACGACTATTACGCCGGCCGCAGCTTCCCCATGCAGTTCCGCAGAATCGACGCCGCCAGCACGCTCGAATTCCGGCCTGCGGGACGGTGAAGGAGGTAGGACAGAATCGCTTTCTGTCGCCTGCCCTCATGGGCCGTTGGCCCGCAAAAGCGGATGAGAATGCTTTCGATTCGGGGCAGACTAACAGTATAGAGCGACGAAGGTCGTCTTGACAGTCCGCCTGGAGAGTGCGTGCGTCGACTCGGTACGCCAGCGCGGGTATGGGCTGCGCCACGGGCGCAGGCGGTCGCCGCGCGTCATGCGCCAAAGAAGAACGAGCACTATTTCGATTTCAGGGCGTTAGCGCCTTTGGGCAGCGGCGACCCCTGGTCGGGAGTGGCGTAATAACCGCTGCGCGTCCGCACCGACAGGTGCCCCGGCGCATTCACGGCGACCCGGATCCGGCGGTAGGAGCCATCCATGGCGGTGTTGCTCGGCGAGTACTCGATGGTGTACTGGCTGCGGATATCGCGGGCTACGTCCGCCGCAATGCGGTCGACTTCGCTCAAATCCTTGGGGAAGAATGTTTCGCCGCCGGTCGCCGTTGCCAGTTCCTCCAGGGCCCGCTTGGCGCGCACGGCTTCGCGGCGATCTTCCTCGCTCAACAGGCCCACCGCGTAAATCAGCACTTCGCTCTGCTGCGAAGCCTTCACCAGGTTCTCCAGGCTGATGACGCTTGAATTGTCGTTGCCGTCGGTCACCACCACCAGCACCTTTTTGTCGCGGTGGCCCTTCTGCTTGACGTGGTCGATGGACATGCGAATGGCGTCTCGCATGGCGGTGCCCCCACGCGCATCGAGGTGCGAAAGCGCCTCTTCCATTTCGGTGATGTCGTTGGTGAAGTCCTTGCCGTGGGGCAGATCGAGGTAAGCGTCGTCGTTGAAATTGACGACGAAGACCTCGTCGTCCTTATTGGAAGCCTTGACCAGGCCCAGCGCCGCCGCCGCCACCTTGGCGCGCTTCTCGCGCATGCTGCCGCTGTTGTCGATGATCAGCCCCAGCGAAACCGGCACGTCCTCCCGTTTGAACGCCTTGATAACTTGCACCGCGTCGTTTTCGGCAATCGAAAAAGCCGATTCGGGCAGGTCCGTGACCAGGTGGCCGTTCTTATCCACCACCGTCGTATGGCACACCACCAGACGCGTGTCGGCACGGAACACCACACCCGCGTCCTCCGCGGCGGGCGGAACCGCGGGTTTCTCCTGGCCGAAGGCGGTCAGCGCGATGAAAAGCGCCGGCGCCCGCCAGCTATTGCGAAGGAGCATAATATCCCAGTCTCCAGAAGGGCCGCAGCAGCGGCAAGCCGCGCGGCGGAATCACCTTCACTACCACATGGCGGTACTTGCCGTCGCGATCCACATTTTGCGGGCTATACCCCAGCACATACTGGTTCCGCAATTCCACGCCGATTTTTGCCGCCACGTCCGGAAGTTCGTTCAAGTTGTCCACTTCATACTGCCGCCCGCCAGTCTGTTCGGCGATGGTGGCCAGCAGCGCCGGTCCGGCGCTCTCCTCCGGGGTTCGCGCGCGCGCCGGGCCTTCCTCGTAAATTCCAATCGCATAGATTTGGACGTCCGCTTCCTTCACCAGGTTCTTGATTTCTGCTTCCGTGTACCGGCTGTTGTTGTCGCCGCCGTCGGAGATGATCAGCAGCGCTTTTCGCGGATTCTTCGCCTGCCGCATGGTGTGCAAACCGAGAAAGACGGCATCCAGCAGCGCGGTTCGGCCCCGCGAGAAAGTGAACGTCAAGCGGTTCTGGATTTCCTCCAGATTCTGCGTAAAGGGCTGCACCAGATTGGCCGTATCGTTGAACTGGATCAGGAAGAATTCGTCCTCGGGGTTGGCGGTCTTGAAGAACTCGGAAACCGCCAGCCGCGATTTTTCCAGCTTGTGGCCCATGCTGCCGCTGCAATCGAAGATCACTCCCGCCGAAAGCGGCGCGTCTTCGCTCGAGAACTGGCTGATTTCCTGTTCTTTCTTGTCTTCGAACACCTTGAAATTCTCTTTTTCCAGGCCGGTGACAAAGCGGTTCATGGGATCGGTCACGGTAACCGGGATCAGCACCAGCGTGGAATCCACGCGGATATTCGCCTTGGGAAGAACCTGCTCTTTTCCGGTCGCCTTGGGCCTTGGCGCGATGGTGGCGGGAGAGCCACCAGGTTCCTGAGCTTGCGCCCAAAATGAGAAACCCAGGAAGGCGGCGAGGACGACGGGCAGCTCACACCGGGACAGGAGCATAGCTGTCAGGCCAGCATTTCTACACCAAGTCTATCACAGGGGTTTTATGGTATGATCGCGTGTGCCCCGTAAAATTCTGGGCGTGATTCCTGCGCGATTTGGCTCTACACGTTTTCCTGGCAAGGTTCTGGCGCTTCTCTCCTCAAAAACAGTTTTGCAGCACGTCTATGAGCGCGCCTGCCAGTCGCGTTACCTGTCGGGCACGATCATCGCCACCGATGACGAGCGGGTTTACCGAGCGGCCCGGAGTTTCGGAGCTCCAGTGCGCATGACTCGCCCCGATCACCTCTCCGGCACCGACCGGGTGGCGGAAGTCGCCTCGGCCGAAGAGGCTGACGTGGTGGTCAACATTCAAGGCGACGAGCCGCTGATCGATCCCGCCGCCATCGACGCCGCCATTCTGCCGGTGGTTCACGATCGCGACGTGGTGATGGCTACGCTGAAGAAGAAGATCGAAGACCCGCGCGAGATCGCCGATCCCAACGTGGTCAAGGTGGTCGTCAACCACGCCGGAGACGCGATTTACTTTTCGCGCTGCCCCATCCCCTACGCGCGGGAACAGAGCGGCGTCTGGTTCAAACATATCGGGCTCTACGTATATCGGCGCGATTTCCTGCTGGGGTATTCGCGCCTGCCGGTGGGCCCGCTCGAGCGCGCCGAGCGCCTGGAGCAACTGCGCGCTCTCGAGAACGGTTTTCCGCTGCGCGTAATCGAAACCGACTATGAGTCGCTGGGCGTGGATACGCCCGAGGACCTGGAACGGGTCTCGCGGCTCTTCGAAGCGTCCATGATGCCGGGGGTGAAATCATATGGCTAAATACATATTCGTAACGGGCGGCGTGGTCTCGTCGCTGGGCAAAGGAATTGCCGCGGCTTCCATCGGGTGTTTGCTGGAAAGCCGCGGGCTGAAGGTCACCTGCCAGAAATTCGATCCGTACCTCAACGTCGATCCGGGCACCATGAGCCCGTTCCAGCACGGCGAGGTTTTTGTCACCGACGACGGCGCCGAAACCGATCTCGACCTCGGCCACTACGAGCGCTTCACCCACGCCAAGCTCACGCAGAGCAACAACCTGACCTCTGGCCGAATCTATGAGCAGATCATCGCCCGTGAGCGCCGCGGCGATTATCTGGGCAAGACCGTGCAGGTGATCCCGCACGTCACCAACGAAATCAAGGCCGGGCTGAAGCGGGTAGCGCAGGACGTCGACGTGGTGATCGCCGAAATCGGCGGCACGGTGGGCGATATCGAATCGCTGCCGTTTCTCGAAGCCATCCGCCAGATGCGCCACGAACAGGGCCGCGGCAACTGCCTGTTCGTGCACGTCACGCTGGTCCCCTGGATCGCGGCCGCGCAGGAGCTGAAGACCAAGCCCACCCAGCACAGCGTTAAGGAACTGCGCGGCATCGGTATCCAGCCCGATATCCTGATCTGCCGCTCGGAGCGCTTCATCTCGCAGGACATGAAAGAGAAGATCGCGCTGTTCTGCGACGTGGACGTGGAAGCCGTGGTAACGGCGCGCGACGTCAAGAGCGTTTACGAAGTGCCGCTGATGTTCGCCGGCGAAGGCGTGGACGACATCGTCTGCCGCCTGTTGCACCTCAATACCGGCGAGCGCAACCTGGACCGCTGGAACGCCATGGTGGAGCGCATGCAGCATCCGCGCGACGAAGTGACCATCGGCCTGGTGGGCAAATACGTGGAATACGAGGATTCCTACAAGAGCCTCAAGGAAGCTCTGCTGCACGGCGGGCTGGCGCACCAGTTGAAAGTGAACATTCACTGGATCGAAGCCGAAGGCGTGCTTGGGGCCGACTGGGAGAAACAGCTCGAGGGCTACGATGGCATCCTGGTGCCCGGCGGGTTTGGCGAGCGCGGCATCGAGGGCATGATCAACTCGATTCGCTTCGCGCGCGAACGCAAGGTTCCGTACTTCGGCATCTGCCTGGGCATGCAGACCATGGTGATCGAATACGCGCGCAACGTGTGCGGGCTGGCGGGCGCGAACTCGACCGAGTTCAACCCCGGCACGCCGCACCGCGTGATCTTCAAGCTGCGCGAACTGAAGGGCGTGGACGAACTGGGCGGCACCATGCGGCTGGGAAGTTGGCCGTGCAAGCTGGCGGAGACGAGCTTCGCCTACCGGGCCTACGGCGCGCGCGAAATTCAGGAACGCCACCGCCATCGCTATGAATTCAACCGCGAGTACGAGGACCGGCTGAAGGCGGCCGGCCTGCGCATCACCGGCGAGACGCCGGACAACACCTACGTCGAGATTTGCGAGATCGCCGATCACCCGTGGTACCTGGGCTGCCAGTTCCATCCCGAGTTCAAATCCAAGCCGATGGAGCCGCATCCGCTGTTCAAGGCCTTCATCGGCGCCGCTTACGAGTACCACCAGCGGCAAGGCGCCGAGAGCCGGGATCGGGCCGAGACGACGTATTCCCATGGCCTTTGAGTTCAGCGCGTTCGGCCGGGCCCAGGGAGCCCCCCGTCCGCTGGTGTTGATCGCCGGGCCTTGCGTGATCGAAAGCGAAGAGCACGTCGAGCGCATGGCCCATGGCATTCGTAACGCCGTGGGCGACGGCTTTGTCTTCAAGGCGTCGTTTGACAAGGCCAACCGCACCAGCCTGAACGCCTATCGCGGGCCGGGGCTTGTCGAAGGCCTGCGTATACTGGCCGGGCTCAATGCGCAGGGTTTTTCGATCCTCACCGATATCCACGAGCCGGCGCAGGCCGAACCGGCGGCCGCGGTGGCCGATATTTTGCAGATTCCCGCTTTTCTGTGCCGGCAAACCGATCTGCTGCTGGCGGCGGGCCGCACCGGCCGCATCGTCAACATCAAGAAGGGACAGTTCGTGGCGCCGCACGATATTCACCGCGCCGCGGAAAAAGTGGCTTCCACCGGCAATTCCCGGGTGGTCATCACGGAGCGCGGTTCCTCGTTCGGCTACAACAACCTGGTGGTGGACATGCGGGGCCTCAAGATCATGCGCGATGCGGGGTGGCCGGTCGTGTTCGATGCCACCCACAGTGTGCAACTCCCCGGCGGCGCCGGCGCGGTGTCCGGCGGGCAGCCGCAGTTCATCGAACCGCTGGCGCGCGCCGCGGTCGCGGTGGGCGTGAGCGGCATTTTCGTCGAAGTGCACGACGCGCCGGAGAGAGCGCTTTCCGACGGCCCCAACGCGCTGCGCCTCGACCTTCTGCCGCAATTCTGGCGTAGCCTCCAGGCCATCGACGGCCTGGTGAAATCGCTCAGTTAGAAGTCAGGAGTCAGGAGTTTAGAAGTACGATTCCGACTTGCGGCGCCGTTCCTCCCGACTTCGACTTCTGACTCCCGACTCCTGTCTTCTGTCTTCCCCCGGACGGCCGGCCCCGCACGTTACAATCAAGGCGAGCACAACATGAAACCATGGCGAATCGGACTGTGTCTGCTGGTCGGGCTGTCCCTTTTTGGGCAACAACGGACTCGGCAGCAGCGGCATTGGACGGAAGCGGAGGCCGAGCAGTGGTACGCGCGCGAAGCCTGGCCGGTGGGCGCGAACTTCATTCCCTCCACCGCCTCCAACGAACTCGAAATGTGGCAGGCGGACACGTTCGACCCCACCACCATAGACCGCGAACTGGGGCTGGCCGAAGGGTTGGGCATGAACACCATGCGCGTGTTTCTGCACTACCTGGTCTGGCGCAAGGACCCAGCCGGGTTCGAACGGCGCATCAACGTGTACCTCAAGATCGCGGACCAGCACCACATTAAGACGCTGTTCGTGCTCTTCGACTCGTGCTGGGATCCTTTCCCCGAGGTCGGCCCGCAACGGCCGCCGCAGCCGGGCATCCATAATTCCCGTTGGGTGCAGAGCCCCGGCGCGCAGGCCTTGATGAATCCCAAGGAATACGACAACGTGCTGTCCTACGTGCAAACCATCGTCAACGATTTTGGAAACGATAAGCGAGTGCTGGCCTGGGACTTGTGGAACGAGCCGGACAATGTCAACGATGGCAGCTACGGCGCCACCGACCCGGCCAACAAGGTCGCGCTGGTTGAAGGGCTGTTACCCAAAGTTTTCACCTTCGCGCGTGGCGGCCTGCCCCAGCAGCCGCTGACCACAGGCGTATGGCGCGGCGACTGGTCGAGCCCGGACAAGCTGACCCCGATGGAGAAAATCCAGCTCGACAATTCCGACATCGTCAGCTTCCACAGCTACGCGAAGCCCGAGGAATTCGAGAAGCGCGTGGTATGGCTGGAAGCGCTGCACCGTCCTATCCTGTGCACCGAGTATATGGCGCGGCCCAATGGCAGCACCTTCCAGAGCATCCTGCCGATCGCCAAGAAGCACAACATCGGCGCCTACAACTGGGGGCTGGTGGCGGGAAAAACGCAAACCTACCTGCCGTGGGATTCCTGGAAAACCCCGTACATCGACCGCCAGCCCGCCGTCTGGTTCCACGAGATCTTCCGCCAGGACGGCACTCCCTATTCGCCGGAAGAAGTCGCGTTCCTGAAGTCGATACTGGAGCGGCCGAAGGAAACCAAGAAGCCGCGCAAGTGAGCGCCGGGGCCTCTGGTTTCGGGCCCGTCACAAAATAGCACTCTCCCCGCTCCCTCCGGTCGCGGCTCTGAACGCATGGAGCCGCGACCGAAGGGAGCGGTCAAGCAACTGGGAACCCTGTCTCTCCACCTCGCACGCCTGCCGCCTTCAATTGCCTTGCCCGGCTTCGCAGCGGGCCGGGCGAAAGGCGTCGCCGCAGGCGGGCAAACCGGTGGCCGGGCCGGCGAACTGCAGGCTCTGGTTCAGCACCCGTTCGCGTATGGAAGCGAGCGAGTGCCGCAAGGTCTTCTCCGGACTGAGGCCCAGCAGCGCCGATCCGAGCGCGCGCGAGATAGCGCTGAATTCGGCGGTGACCGAGATGGATTCGCCCTCCACGTAGATGCCCTTCTCCACCTCCGCCACGCGCCAGTAGGAGTAGAGCCGCAGCAGGTAGCCGTGGTTCGAGCCGATTTCGCGCAGGCTGGTGGCGTATGAGTGGCACTTCCAGCGATGCTGGTCCACGCGCTCCCATACCACGTCGCTGCGGACCTCGATGTGCCCCGTCTCCTTCAACTGCATAGAGTACTGAAAATGGCCGTCGCCGGTCCGGCAAGCCAGCTTGGATTCCGACACCATATCGGGGAAGTAGTGCGCGCGGTGGTCGTAGTCCTGAAGCAGGCGGATGGTTCGATCTGCCGTGCAACCGGGAATAAAGACGCTGCCGATCCAGTCGTAGAGATGGGCCGCGGGGAGTTTATGCGGATTGGCTCCGTTGGCCGGGAAGGTCTCGACACGCTGGCCTCGAACCAGGCGATCGTTCAAGGCGGCGTCCAAATCCGCCGCCAGAAATGCCTTGCGGGCGTTCAGGCGCGCCTCCGCGGATTGCACGTAGCAATCGAAGGCGTGCGCTGTCGCGGGCTTCAATTCCTGTGCGCGAAGGCCACCGGTCGCGCACAGCGAGAGCGCCACCAACAAAGTCCGGGGCAGGGGCAGCACGGTCTCTCGCATCGGAATCATTATCGTCAAACCGGCCCGCGGCGTGGGCGAGGAAGGCGATCACTATAGTCAGTCAAGGGTCGCCTCGTGTCCGCTCGCGTGGAAGGGTAAGTAACCGGCAGCAGAGGTCCCAAAGCGACCGCTTGGTTGAAAATCACGCAGGCGCGGCGGGAAGAAAAGCCGAGATGACTCTCGGCTCTTCAGGCCTGACGGCCCGCGCCACGCGGTCGCGGCGCCGATTCCGCGCTCACCCCGCTATTGCGTCGGCCAGGTGCGGCTGGTAGGTGCAGCGCGGGTCTTCGGCCAGGTAATCGCCGGTTAAGGCGTAGGCGCGTGAGCGGGAACCGCCGCAGATGTTCTGATATTCGCAGACGCCGCACTTGCCGCCGCGCTGCGAGGTATCGCGCAACGAGCGGAAAAGATCGGCATTGCGGTAGACGTCGGTCAGTGGATCGCGGAGCACGTTGCCGCCGCTCACCGGCAGAAAGCCGGAGGGGAAAATCTCACCGGTGTGTGACACGAACACGAATCCCTTGCCGTCGCTCACGCCTGCCGTGCGGAAAGCCACGCCCTTGGCGTTTTCGTTTTCGGTGGCGCCGTGCTCAGCCTTGATGCGCTGCGCCACGTAGCGTCGGTAGTGCATGGCCTCGGTGGTCTTGATGCCGAAGGATGCGGTCTTCGAGAGCTCGTACATGAAGGCGAAGACCTCTTCGTATTCGGCGGCGGCGAGATCGTCGTTTTCGAGCGCCCGGCCGGTGACGATGAGGAAGAACAGGCTCCACATCTTCGAGCGCACTTCCTTGACGATCTCCGCCACTTCCGGAAGCCGGTGCATATTGCGGCGGGTGACGGTGGTCTGGAACTGCGTGTCGAGGCCGATGTCCCGCGCGTGCCGCAGGGCGATCATGGCGCGGTCGAAGGTACCGGGGATGCCGCGGAAATCGTCGTGCGTTTGGGCGTCGGGACCGTCCACGCTGATCGCCATGCGCGAGATGCCGGCTTCCTTGAACTGGTCGATGGCCTGGTTGGTCAGCAGCGGCGTTGCGCTAGGGGTGACGTTGGTGCGCAGGCCGATCTTGACGGCGTAGCGGGCCAGGTCGAACAGGTCGGGCCGCTTGAGCGGGTCGCCGCCGGTGAAGACCATCAGCGGCTCGCCAAAGCGCCGAATTTCATCGAGCAACTTGTAACCCTGTTCGGTGGTCAGCTCGTTCGCGGCGCGCTCGGACTGGGCCGAAGCGCGGCAATGGACGCACGCCAGGTCACAGGCTTGCGTCACTTCCCAGATCACCAGCATCGGGGTTTGATCGAAATTCATTGGCTCCTCTGTTTCAGTGTAGTGCGACATTGCACTTGATGGGCCATGCCTGGATGGGGGAGATTGATGACAAATACGACACCTTACAGCCTGAGCCTGTCGCAGTGGGGCAAATCACCCACCCAATGACCAAGGCTGCTGGCTGGGTGGGGCAGGTCCCCGACCTGCCAACTGCGAGCCCGTGAGATAGTGGAAGTTGATCACGACTCTCGTCACTCCGAACAGTGTGCCAATAAGGCCTGAACACACCCTCCCGACGTGGCGCGCGCACTCGTGCGTCGAGCGTCGAGACTCTTCTCGACGCGTCTTCTCTTCAGACCGCCGGGCGTCGACAGGAGTGCCGACGCGGCACGCACGAGTGCGTGCGCCACAGGTGCGGAATGCCGGCTAGCGGGTTGTTCATCACCTTCGAGGGCATGGACGGCTCGGGAAAAACCACGCAGATGCGGCGGCTGGCCGCGCGGCTGCGGGCAATGGGGCGCACGGTGCTCGAGACGGCCGAACCCGGCGGCACGCCGATCGGCGCCAAGATCCGACGCATACTGCTCGATGGCGCCAACCAGGAATTGTGTCCCACCGCCGAGTTGCTGCTGTACTTCGCTTCGCGCGCGCAGAACGTGGATGAGTGGATTCTGCCTGCGCTTGAGCGCGGCGAAGTGGTGCTGGCCGACCGCTTCACGGATTCGTCGCTGGTCTACCAGGGTTACGGGCGCGGGCTGGGCGCGGAGAACGTCATGGCGCTCGACCGCATTGCCTGCCGCGGCCTCAAGCCGCATCTCACGCTGCTAGTGGATATCGACGCGGAGACCAGCCTGGCGCGGGCGCACACGCGCAACCAGGCCGAAACGAGCTGCGAGACACGTATGGACGAGCAGTCGCTCGAGTTCCACCGCGAAGTCTACCGCGCTTACCACGAGCTCGCCGCGCGCGAGCCGGAACGGGTGAAGCTGATCAACGGCCGCGCCGGGATGGATGATATCGAAGCCGAGATCTGGCGGCTGGTGAGCCAGTATGTTTGACAACTTCTGGGGCAACCCGCAGGTGACGCAGGCCTTGGAGCAGATGGTGGCGCAGGACCGGCTGGCGCAAACGCTGCTGTTCGCCGGGCCGGAAGGCGTGGGCAAAGCCACGCTTGCTCGCCGGCTGGGTGCGCGCCTGCTGCCGCGGCCGGCGGCGATCGAACAGGACGATTTGAGCCTGGAAGCCAATCGCGAAGCGGTGATGGCTCGCGAGAAGTGGACGGCCGACAAGCGCAACGAAGATCCGTTGCTGTTTTCGAGCCACCCCGATTTCGTGACCTTCCCTCCGGACGGGCCGCTGCGGCAGATCACCATCCAGCAGGCGCGGGAGCTGAAGGAGCGCGCGCCGTTCCTGCCGCACCAGGGCGCGCGGCGCATTTTCCTGATCGACCACGTGGATCGCGCCAACGACCAGGCCGCCAACTCGCTGCTGAAGACGCTCGAGGAGCCACCGCCGCACCTGATCCTCATCATGACTGCGGAAAACGCCTACGACCTGCTGCCCACAATCCGCTCGCGCGCGGTGCCGTTCCAGTTTACGCCGCTGGCTCGCGCGGAGATGGAGCAATTCGTCCGCGCGCGCGGCCTGGACCGGCCGGAGCGACGCGTGGCGTTGGCGGCGGGCAGTCCGGGCGTGGCCGTCTCGATCGATCTCGACGCTTACAACAAGCGGCGCGCGGCCATGCTGGTGCTGGCAAAAGTGGCCGCCGGCGCGGCGCCGTACAGTTCCTGGCTGCCGGTTTCCGAATCAATCGCGCGCAGCAAAAGCGAGAAGCTGGAGCTGCACCTGGACGCGCTCTACGGCCTGCTGCGCGATCTGCTGATCCTGCGCGAGGGCGGGGGGGAAATCCGCAACCAGGATATCCGCCGCGAGCTGGAAGGGCTGGCGGACAAAGTGGAGTTCGCCTGGATTCGCCGCGCGGTGGCGCAGGTGGATGAAATCGTGCGCCTGTTGCGGCGCAACATTCAGAAATCGATCGCGCTCGACGCCCTGATCGTGACCCTGCGCGGGTGACGCCGTGGCTCGGGCTGTCGTGCCTGCTCAGCCGGGAATCTCTCGGCTTTTTTCTCGCAGGCGCTATGGAGAAATGCCGCTCAGACCCGCACCAGCACTTCGCGCAGCCGCTCCCGCGTGAGGAAGAATTTCACCGATTGGAAATCGGCAAACAGCTTTTCCAGCCCGCGGTTGTTGAACAACTGCACCGCCGGGCGCGTGCCGCGCTGGGTCAATTGCAGCGAACTCAACTCGAGGATGCGGAACGTGTAGCAGGGAACCCGTTCGAGCTTGTCGTCCGACTCGAAGAATGCCAGCATCTGGCTCTTCTGCCGCGCGATCTTGCGCACCCGCGATACCACCGCCTCCAGTAGTGCCGGCGCCAGGTACTCGAGCGAGTCCCACAGCAGGACGCCATCGAAATGGTCGTCCGGATAGTCCAGCGCCTGCCGCAAAAAGAAATCGATCCGGCCGGGATTGGAATGATCTACCGTGTCGTTGGGACCGAAGGTCTCGTGGAGAATTTGCAGAAAATTTTCGGAATAGAGCCGGTGCCCCAGGCTGGTGATGAAGTTCACGTTCTCTTGCGAGGCGCCGCCTAAATCGAGAATGGTGAGACCGGACTGCCCTCGGATATCCAGGAAGAATTCTTCCAGCGCGCGGCTGCGCCGCGTGGTGACCACGTCCGGCTCGTCGGAGCCGCCATGGCGAAAGTGGCCCGGCGGCGGGCCGCCGCCGGACGCGGAACTTCGCCCCTGGCCACGCAAAAGGTTCTTGAGTGGTCCTGGCAGCGGCATTGGCTACGTGGCTTGCCTCAGCGTTTCACTTCGGCGGCGGCAACAACCGGCGCCGGAGGAGTGGCCGCCGGTGCGGCCGGTTGCGGCTTGATGGCAGCCCGGACAGGTTCCGGCTTGATGATATCGATGCTGCCCTTGAAGTACGCGCCGTCCTCGATCAAGATGCGCGCCGTGCGGATGTCGCCCACCAGACGCGCGTCCTTGCGGATCTCGATCCGGTCGGCCGCTTCCACGTTGCCCTGAATGGTCCCTAACGCAACCACCTCGCGCGCCTTGACGCCGGCATGGATGTTGCCGTTCGGGCCGACGGTAAGCTTGTGCTCCAACAACTCGACCGTGCCTTCCAAGTCTCCATCGACATACAGGTCTTCCTTGCTGAAGATCTGGCCGACGATCTTGACCGCTTTCCCGATACTGGCCATTCCACTGCGGGCGTCCACATCGGATCGTGCGATAGGCGTGCTGGACACTGGTGCTGCCTCCTTCTTCGATTCTGAAAAACTGGGAGCCGAGGGTGTAGCCACCGGGCTTGGCGGGTGGCTGGCTGGCGGGACGGCCGGCTTTGGCGGTTCGTCCTCCCGGCGCTTATTCCACATGCGGGCGCCCTCCTGAATTTGGAATGATTTCGTGCATGGTGCTGCTTCTCCAGTCTAACAAGGGCGGGCCATAAAAGGGCAAGCGAGGTTTGCCGGCTGGAAAGACGCGTTTTCTGGGGCGATTCCGTACATGCCCGGCTGCCGCATAATCAAAACATGGCCGAGGGATTGCGTTTTGAGTGCCAGTCCGGATGCACCGCCTGCTGCACGCAGAGTGGTTTCGTCTATCTGACCGAAGCCGATGCCGCACGCATCGCGAAATACCTGGGCCTGAGCGCGCGGGCATTTGAGAAGCGCTATTGCTACCGCACCCGCCGCCAGCTTCGCCTGCGCGTTCCGCGCGAGGCGCAGTGTCATTTCCTGCGCGAGGGCGGATGCTCCATTCACGCCGTCAAGCCGACCCAGTGCCGCATTTTTCCTTTTTGGCCGGAGCTGGTGAAAAGCCGCGCCGAGTGGCGCAAGACCGCGCGCTACTGCCCCGGCATCGGCCAGGGCCCCCTAATTCAGATCGAATCCGCGCGGGCCCAGGCGCAGGAAATGCGGGAAGCGTATCCGTGGATGTACCCGTAAGGGGCACGAGCATTGGTACAATTGCTTCGGGTATGGAACTCGCGATTCGGATCCAGATTGAAGAGCTACCGGACGGCGTCTATCTGGCGACTTCGGACGAATTGCCTGGTCTGGTGGCGCAGGGGCGCACGGTTGCGGAAGCCCTCGATATCGCGCGCGACGTAGCTCGGAAACTCATTGAAGCGCGCCGCGAACGAGAAGGCGATGTCCCGTTTCCGGTGGCCTCCGGCCAGTGCGATTACACAATCGTGGTGGCCGCGTAGGTGGGCCGGCTCGCCGGCTTTCGTTATCGCGAGATCGTACGGAGGCTCAAGGCTTGTGGATTTCAGTTTGATCGACAAGCTGCCTTCTCGGATGCTCGTTCCCGACGCAACGCTACTTGCCTTCCACCGCCGCGATCCGCGCTCGCGCCAGTGCGACTGCTTCCAGCGCGGCTGTCGACGCATCGCCGGTGGTAGCGGCGTACATCTGTTTCTGGGCGACATCCAAATCGGTGCGGGCCTTGGCGACATCGATATCTTCGGCGCGCTCGGCCAGGTTGGCCAGCACCCGCACCTGGCCGGAAAGAACTTCCACCAGGCCGCCTTGCACGGCCAGAAAATGGCGCGCGCCGCCGGCCGCGTAACTCAGCGCTCCGGCTCCGAGCAGGCTGAGCAGCGGGGCATGCCCCGGCAGTATGCCCAGGTAACCGTCCTGTCCGGGCACCTGCACGTCGGTGACCTGCTCGCTCACCATCGCGCGCTCGGGCGTGGCCACTTCGAGTTCGATGCTGTCCGCCATCTCAGGCCTTCTTCAGCTCTTCGGCGCGTGCCAAAACCTCTTCGATGGACCCTTGCATGAAGAACGCCTGCTCGGGCAGATCGTCGTGCTTGCCCTCGGCGACTTCTCGGAAACCTTTCACCGTATCTTCGAGTTTCACGTATTTACCCTTGATGCCGGTGAACTGCTCGGCCACGTGGAAGGGCTGCGAGAGGAAGCGCTGGATCTTGCGGGCGCGAGCGACGGTGAGCTTGTCTTCGTCGGAAAGCTCGTCGATGCCAAGGATGGCGATGATATCCTGCAGGTCCTTGTAGCGCTGCAAAATGCCCTTCACCATCTGGGCAACCGCGTAATGATCCGGGCCAATGATGTTGGGGTCCAGGATGCGCGATGTCGAAGCCAGCGGATCCACCGCCGGATAAATGCCCAGCGCGGCGATGTCGCGCGACAGGTTGGTGGTGGCGTCCAGGTGCGCGAAAGCCGTGGCGGG
>Ga0181529_10002815_pt1 | contig 20365 bp, 15 predicted proteins | sample PEATcosm2014_Bin_36_FD_119763 | JGI IMG/M metagenome (GOLD analysis project Ga0181529, IMG submission 119763) | Peatland microbial communities from MTU Mesocosm Facility, Houghton, MI, USA - PEATcosm2014_Bin10_30_metaG | ecosystem: Environmental > Terrestrial > Soil > Wetlands > Peat | place... | reverse complement strand
GCGGCGGGCGATGCCGTAGCCGTGCAATGGCCCGAGAGCAGCGAGAGTGCGCAACACCAGGAGGATGAGAGTGCCTTGCAGGACATCGGCTTTTTCCATGGGTGGGGGCTTCACAATCAATTCTCCGATGGGTTGGCGACGTGGTCGACCACCAGCCTTTCGACCGGTCCCTTGGTGGATTCCAGGGTGAGGCCGAGCTGGTCCTTGAGAGCTTGGAACATGGACGGAGGGGCATCCAGATCGGGCGGGGGCGTGCGATTGGCGGGGAACCAATCGAGGGTGTAGGTGTAGATGCCGGTGAGTCCGGTGCGGTCGAGGACGGGACGGCCGGCGGTTACGCAGAGTTGCAGCGCCAGTTGCGCCATGGTGCCGCGGGTGGCTTCCATATGGAGGCCCTTTGCGTCGCCGCGGACGAAACCGTGGTTGGGCGCGTCGGGAGGGCTGGGCTGGAATTTCGGGCCGTTTTTGGCGACGACCAGCGCGTAGATGGGCAGCTCGACCGTTTCGCGATGTGTCTGGAGCTGGAAGCGATCGGCGAGGAGGGATTGCATCATCTGACGGAACTGGTCTTTGGTAATGACGGCCTCGCCTTCGGCTTTGGCGGCGAGGTCGTAGTGGTCGGACTCGGCCCATGGGGGTGCGCCCATGATCTGATCGCGGCGCAGGCCGTAGGCGTCCTCAATGAGGTCGAGGAGGGTGCTGGCGGTGCCGACAATGCGCGAGCCGTGAATGGAGGGATCGCGGGACATGGTGATGGGTTCGGGGTGGAGCTTGATGGAAGCGACTTCGAAGGAGCGGCGATCGGGCGGCTGGGCATGTGCCAGGGCGGCGAGTAGGGCAACGGTACAGAGCTTCATTTGGTTACCTACAGGAGAATAACGGATTTCCTGTAGGAAAGCAACAGGGAAATTGGGAAGGCGACGGGCGATGTTACAGCGGCGCACGGACTGCCTCGCGAGCCGCAGGGATGGCGGGGCATTCGCGCGCTGCATGAGGTACGCTGAGGACAGCGCTGAGCGGGCACCAACGGTGGCATCCGAGGTGATTCCGGCTATCTGGCTACGATTGCCGCCGTCGGGCGCCAGGAGTTCGAGAGTGCGATCCTTGATTGTTGGTTTACTCCTCTTGACGCCGTGCAGCTTCGGTCAGCCTGCCGCGCCGACGTTTGAAATCGCGTCCGTGAAAAGCGCCGCCGATCCAGTCCCGTATCATTGGGATATGAGCCCCGGCACGCTGCGGCTTCGCAGCATGAACTTGAAGCAGTGCATTCTGACCGCATACCACGTTCAGGACTTTCAGGTCGAAGGCGGCCCTGGCTGGACCGACTCGGACCGCTACGATATCGACGGCAAGGCCGACTATCCGGCCGAGCGTGACGAGTTACTGCTCATGCTCCGCACGCTTTTGGCAGAGCGATTTCATCTGACGCTGGAGAACCGGCCCCGTCCCGCGTCCGGGTACACGATGGTGGTGGCCAAAGGCGGCCTCAAGATCCAGCCGGATACCTCGGAAGGCTCGCCGGCGATCCAGGTAACTCGCGGCAGCATGACGGTTGCGCGATTTCCTATGGTCGGCCTGGCGGGCGCTCTGTCCAACATACTGGGGATACCGGTATCCGATGGTACGGAGCTTGATGGCACCTTTGGTTTCCACCTGGAATGGACGCCGGAGGACAATCGCGCGAGCCCATCAGCCGTGGCTGGCCAGCCCGTGGTGGTCCCCCTTCCGGAGGCGCTGCAGGAAAAGGTGGGTCTCCGGCTGGAGCGGGGCAAAATCTCCATCCCAATTTACGTAATCGCGCACGCCGAAAAGCCGTCCGCGAACTAATCCTTACGGACGGCGGCCAGTCGTACAAAATGGAATGCCGGTCGTACTCTCGACATACGACCGGCAAACCGCGGACTAACTGCAAAAGTACGTGGACTGCGCGGACCCACCCGGTATATAGTGCTCGCGGCAGTTCTTTCCCGCGGGAATCTTGGGAAGAGAGTCCAGATACGCCTGACCCAGCAGGCGGCCGTAATAGCCGGCCAACTGGTCCAGATCCCGGAACCGGGCGGGCGTGTCGGATCGCCGCAGCATGATGGCCAACCCTTGCGATAGGCCGTCGCGCCCATCGTTGGTGGCGCGATCCAGCCACCGAAGCGCTTCGGCGCGGCTTCTGGGCGTGCCGTAGCCGAGCTCATATTCCAGTCCCAGGCGAAGTTCCGCCTGCCACCAACCCTGTGCGGCGCCGAGTTGATGATAGTGGAACGCTTTCGTCAAATCCTGCGGAACACCGTCGCCGTCTTCATAGAGATCGCCGAGTTCCGCCTCGGCCACCCGATGGCCTTTTTCGGCCGCCAGATTCAACCAATACATCGCCTTCGCCAAGTCTTTCGGTTCGCCCTGTCCGTTCACAAAGGCCAAACCGAGCGCCGCTTGTGCCCGGGTATGGCCCATCGCTGCGGCTTGCTCCATGAAGCCGGACGCGACGGAGAACCGGCGCTGGGCGAACGCCTCCGCGCCCATCTGGAAAATCTGTTCGGCGGTGGCGCCCGGCGGAATGCTCACCGCAGCCGGCGCGGTGTCGCAGGGCGGAGTTAAGTAATGACCGCACGGCGGGCCCTTCTGCGGTTGCGCAGGCGGAACATACCGTCCCTGGGTCCAGGCGATCATGGGTAGAAGACCGGCGGCTAAGCCGATCGTGCAAAGCGTCTTGATTCGCATTTGATTCCTCCGAAACACAATGTCGCGCCGGTCGGTACAAATTTCCTGACGGATGGAACCGCCGGCTCTGCCGTCACCTGGGATATGCCATCAACGCCTGCGACCTGACACTCCAGGCGAAAAAAACTTCGGCCGCGCGCGGCTGGTGCGGCTACGCACAAATCGGCGATGCCATCCTGCGTGGTGCGTGCCGGCGCCGCCGGCTACAGCGAGGGCGCGCGCTGAGAGACGCCATTGCCGGCCGCTTCTCTACGGACCTGGATCGGCGAGGTTTGCCGGAGGCGGCCATTATCAACGAGACCATGGCGCGAGCCTGCTGGTCGGGCAGATCCTACTGGATTGCAGTGGCCAGTGTGGCCGGCGACAGGCGCCTTCAGGGCTTGGAGAAGGCCGTGGCGCGGTGGGTGCTTTTCCGCCTGCACACTCGCTCGGATCCGGCCGTCAACCATTCCGAGGGCCTCGCCATGCCAATCAGGAAGAGCGGTTTTCCGCTTCTGCTTGCCGTATGTGCCGCCGCATACGGTCAGGACCAACCAGCGACGTTTGAGGTGGCGTCGGTAAAGATATCGCCGCCCGTTGTCGATCACACCAAGCCGCCGAATATCGCGTGCAGTGGAGGACCGGGCACAACCGATCCTGCGCTTTTTGTGTGTCATTACTATCCCTTGCAGGGTCTGGTAATGGAGGCTTTCAACCTGGCGCCGTACCAGTTTCCTTATGTTCCGTCCGGAGAGCACACCACTTACGACATTGCGGCCAAGGTTCCGGCGGGCGCGACGCGAGAACAGTTCAGGGGGATGCTGCAAAGGCTGCTGGCCGAGCGATTGAAGCTGGCTTACCACTACGAAAAGAAGCCGGCTCCGGTCTATGATCTGGCGATCGCGAAGAATGGGGCAAAGCTGCAAGAATCGCCGCCGGAATCGGCCGAAAAGCCGCAGCAGGCGGCCAGTGCAGCGAGGGACGAATACGGCATTCGAAACCCGCCGGCCGATTTCAAAGGCCAGGAGATCCAGCGCAACAGCGAAGTGGCGCGATGGGTGGCGCGGGGCGTCACCACCGCGCAGATGGCCAAGATACTGGCTAACCTCCTGCACGGGCCGGTCACCGACTCGACGGGTCTTGGCGGCAAGTACGGTTTCACGCTGTATTTTTCCGCGGCGAGCGTTGGATTGTCGGCGGACGCCGTTCCGGCCGGCGCTGCCCGAAAGGTCGGGGATGAAGCCGCCGAGGGAGTCAGTCTCCCCTCGGTTTTCATGGTGTTGCAGAATCAACTCGGGCTCACGCTACAGAGGAAACAGGGTTTCTTCGACTTGTTTGTAGTCGATCACGTAGAGAAAGTGCCAGCGGAGAATTGAGCAAGTGCGACGGTTGATTCCACTGCGCCCGGCGCCAGCGAGCGCTCCGAAAGCGACATGGCCGGCAGGCTGGATTCCGCCGGAAGCGACAGTGCTTCGACGCTGTTTGAATCTGTTCGACGTCAACTTGGGCTCAGGCTCAATCAACATCGCGGGCCGGTAGATGTGATTGTAGTGGACGATGCACGGAGAACACCGATTGAGAAGTGAACTCGTCTTCGAGATTGGCATTGGAGGTCAAACGACGCGAGGAAGGTGCTAGCGCGCGCCCGGTGGCTCCTTCGTGATCAGGCGAAACTACAATAGGTCCTTCGCCGCCAACCGGCGCTGCTCAGCCTCCCGGTATCTCTTCAGGACGACCACCGAGTTTACGCCTACCACCAGCGTGCCGATCACTCCCGGTAGCAGCACCCGAGGGTACTCCTGACAGCCTGCCCCACCAGGCACATGGGGAACCTAACTGTAAGAGAAATGTCATGAGGCGGTGGTAAGCTCAACGAATGCAACGGCGATCGTTTTTGGTACTCGCGCCCATGGCGGCGCTCCTGGGGTTCGGACTGCTGGCACAGACCAGCGATCCGCGGCCGTACGTCGTGCTGGTGTCGCTCGACGGGTTCCGCTATGACTACGCGGAGAAGTTTCATGCCACGAATCTGCTGGCGATCGGGAAGGCGGGGGCGGCGGCGGAAGGGATGATTCCCTCGTTTCCATCGGTGACGTTTCCGAATCACATCACGATTGTGACGGGGCAATACCCGGAGCACCATGGGATTGTCGGCAACTCGTTCTGGGACCCGACGCTGAAGGCGCAGTACGCCATGGGGCGGTCGGCCCAAGAGCCGGAGTTCTACAGCTACAAGCCGCTATGGGTGGTGGCGGAACAACAGAAAGTGAAATCGGCGAGCATGTTCTGGCCGACGGCGGACGCGGCGATCGGCGGGGTGCGTCCGAGCTACTGGCAGTTGTACGACGGGAGCTTTCCGAATGAGAAGCGCGTGGCGAAGGTGCTGGAGTGGCTGAAATTGCCGGAGAGCGAGCGGCCGCATTTCATCACGCTGTACTTCAGCGACGTGGATAGCGCCGGCCATTCCACGGGGACAGACTCGCCGGAGACGGAACATGCAGTGCAGCGGGTGGACAAACTGGTCGGCGATTTGTGGACGGGGATCCAGGGGTTGTCGCTGCCGGTGAATCTAATTGTGGTGGCGGATCACGGGATGCAGACGGTGGAAGGCAGCGTGAACCTGACGGAGTACACCGACCTGAGCAAGGTGCGAGTGGTGACGGATGGGCCGGTCGGGTTGATCTATGCGCCGGACGCGGAGACGCGGGAGAAGGTCTACAGCGATCTGAAGGGCAAGAGCGAGAAGTTCGATGTGTACCGGCGGAAGGAAACTCCGGAGCGCTGGCATTTTTCGGAGAACGAGCGCTGTGGCGACCTGGTGGTGTGCCTGAATGTGGCATCGTCGCTGGTGACGCGGGTGCGGCCGGCGGGTGCCGCGGGAGCTCCGGGTACGGCGGGAGCTCCGGGCGGAGGGCGAGGTGGAGAACGTGGCGGAGAGCGAGGCGGCGCGCGGGGAGCGCACGGGTTCGATCCGTCGCAATTCAAGACCATGCAGGCGATTTTTTACGCGGCGGGGCCGAACGTGCGTCCGGGCGTGACGGTGGCGCCGTTTGAAAACATCCACGTGTTTCCGTTCGTGGCGAAGATTCTGGGATTGCAGTCGCCGGCGGGACTGGATGGGCGGGAGGCGGTCCTGGCCTCGATCTACCGGAAGTAGCGGCTATCCGAAGTTTCGGGCGAGCCACCAGCGGCGCGCGGCCACCACGGCCCAGACGGCTTCGACCAGTCCGAAGGGCCAGGCGCCCTGCAGAAAGCCATACGCGGAACCGAGCAGGCAGGACGCGGCGAAGGCGAGGATCATCCACGGGCTGCGGCGTTCGAGCGCGTAGGTGACCAACATGGCGGTGACCGCGAAGAGGCCGAAGAGGGTGAGCGGATTCATGGGTTACTCCCCACGATAGCGCAGGCAGGCGGCGCGGGACTGTCGTGATAACATGACTCTGTTATGTTAGGACAACATCTCCGCACGGGACGCTGGGCGCTGGCCGGAATGGCGGCGGCGGGCCTTCTCTTGGCGCAGGATAACGCGCCAACGGTCGAGGTGACGGGGGCGGTGAAACAGGCGCTGACGCTCTCGGCGGACGATCTGGCGAAGATGCCGCGAGCGAAGGTACACGCCTCCAACAATGGAATCGAGATTGTGTACGAGGGCGTGTGGCTGCACGATGTGCTGGTGAAAGCCGGCGCGGCGCAGGGCAGCGAACTGCGAGGCAAAGCGCTGGCGAGCTATGTGCTGGCATCGGCACAGGACGGGTACCAGGTGGTGTTCTCGCTGGCGGAACTGGATCCGGCGTTCGTGGAGAATCAGATTCTGCTGGCGGATACGGCGGACGGCAGGCCGCTGTTCGGCGAGCAGGGGCGGTTCCGGCTAGTGGCGTCGAAGGACAAGCCGGGGGCGCGGTCGTTGCGCATGCTGACGAAGCTCGAAGTGGTGCAGGTGAGGAAGTAGGCGCGGTGCGATCGGGATGGCTGCAGCGCGTGGGCGCCGGGTTGGCGATGGCGGCGGGTCTGCTGGCGGCGGATTTCGATTGGACGCTGCCGAAGGGCTTTCCGCGTCCGGTAGTGCCGGCGGAGAATCCGATGAGCGCGGCGCGGGTGGAGCTGGGGCGTTACCTGTTTTACGAAAAGCGGATCTCGGGAAACGGAACGCAATCGTGCGGGAGCTGTCATCGGCAGGAGTTCGCGTTCACGGATGGGCGGGCGCGGGCGGAGGGATCGACGGGGCAACTGCATCCGCGGAGCAGCATGAGCCTGGTGAACGTGGCGTACGCGGTGCGGTTGACGTGGGCCAACGCGACGCTGGATTCGCTGGAAGAACAGGCGCTGATCCCGATGCTGGGCGAGGCGCCGGTGGAGCTGGGGCTGAAGGGGCACGAAGCGGAGTTCCTGGGAGCGTTGCGCGGGGATGCGCGGTATCGGCGGATGTTCGCGGCGGCGTTTGCGGGAGAGAGCGACGCGGTCACGCTGGCGAACGTGTGCCAAGCGATTGCGGCATTTGAACGGAGCATTGTGTCCATGCGGTCGCCCTACGACCGGTACCGGTGGGGCGGGGACGCGGGGGCGATTTCTGATGCGGCGAAGCGCGGGGAACTGCTATTTTTCTCAAGCGAGCATGCGGGGTGCTTCCGCTGTCATGGCGGGTGGAATTTCAGCGGGGCGGTGCGGTTCGCTGGCGGGAATGCGGGCGGGACTGCGGGCGAGGTGGATCCGCGCGGGGGATTCTTCAATACGGGGGTAGCGCAGTATGCGGCGCCCAATCGGGGGTTGTACGAACAGACGCAGCGGGCCGAGGACATGGGAAAGTTCCGCGCGCCGTCGCTGCGGAATGTGGCGCTGACGGCGCCGTACATGCACGACGGGAGCCTGGCGACGCTGGGGGACGTGATCGACCATTACGCGGCGGGCGGGCGGTTCGCGGATCCGAATAAATCGCGGATCTTGCATGGGTTCACGGTGACGGCCGAGGAGAAGCGGGATCTGATTGAGTTTTTGAAGTCGCTGACGGATGAGGAGATGGTGCACGATGCGCGGTGGACGGATCCGTGGAAGTAGAGGAACACGGAATGGGACACGGATGGACACTGATGAACCCAAGAAGGACCGGGCTTGTCTTTGCGTCATCCGGGTTCGCCGTGTACTAGCATCCGCAGGAATTCGGTATCGCCTTCGACGAAATCGAGAACAGGGAGTTCCTCGGGGGTCACCCAGCGGAGGTCGTGAAAGATCCGGTTGCGCGGCTCGCCGCGATACTCGTGGACGCGGCAGAAGATCAGCTCGATGGGGGGCTTGCCGGGGTAGGCGTATTCATAGCGGGTGATTTCGGAGCCGGCGGCGTCCTGGATGCCGAGTTCCTCGTCGAGCTCGCGCGCCAGGGCTTGTGGCGGCGTCTCGCCGGGCTCAACCTTGCCGCCCGGAAATTCCCATTGCAGCGGATGCTTCTGCGAGGGTTGACGTTGTCCCACCAGGATGCGTCCATCGCGCTCGAGGATGGCTGCCACCACCTGAATCATGCCAATATTGGACCATAAGATGTACTCGGAACGGTTGCTCGATCATTTTCAGAACCCGCGCAACGTGGGAGAGCTGCCGGCGCCGGCGGTGATGGTGGAAGCGGCGAACCCGGCGTGCGGCGACATTCTACGGCTGTGGGCGCGGTTCGAGGACGGGGTGGCGGTGGAGGTCCGATACAAGGTGCGCGGCTGCACGGCGTCGATCGCGGCGGGGTCGGCGCTGACGGAGTGGCTCACGGGGAAGTCGCGGGAAGAGATGCGGGCATTTCGGGCGGCGATGGTGGAGGAGGCAGTGGGAGGGCTGCAGGCGGAATCGAAGCACGCGGCGGTGTTGTGCGCGGACGGGGTGAAGAAACTGGCGGGGTCGGTGTGATGGGAGAGCGAGGTCGTCCCGCGGCCTGTCCATGTGTTCCCGGAGCTATACTGGCACCTGTGCGAAGCCTGATAGCGATTTTATTTGTGGCGGCCGCGACGGCGCAGCCGTATGACGTGGTGATCCGCAATGGACACGTGATCGATGGGACGGGGTCGCCGTGGTACGCGGCGGACATCGGCATTCGCGGGGGGAAGATTGCGGCCATCGGGCATTTGGAGGGGGTGGCGGCGCGGCGCACGCTGGACGCGCGCGGGATGGTGGTCGCACCGGGGTTCATCGACATGCTGGGGCAGTCGGAACAGAGCATTCTGGTGAATCCGCACTTGCCATCGAAGATTTACCAGGGAATCACGACCGAGGTGACGGGTGAAGGCGGGTCCATCGCGCCGCTGAACGATGCGGTGGTGCAGCTCGATCATGTCACCTGGGAACATTACGGCGTCAAGCCTACGTGGAAGACGTTCGCGGAGTACTTCGCGGTGCTGCGCAAGCAGGGGATGGGGATCAACCTGGCGAGCTATGTGGGCGCGACGCAGGTGCGGCGGGTGGTGGTGGGCGAAGAAGATCGCACGCCGACGGCGGCGGAGCTGGAGCGCATGAAGGGGCTGGTTCGCGACGCCATGCGCGACGGGGCGGTGGGCGTGTCGACGTCGCTGCAGTATGCGCCGGCGCCGTATGCCAAGACGGAAGAGCTGATCGCACTGGCGGCGGAAGCGGCGGAATTCGGGGGGATTTACGCGTCGCACATTCGCGACGAAGGCAACGGGATCGACGCGGCGCTGGATGAGGCGTTTCGGATTGGACGGGATGCCAGGATTCCGGTGGAGATCTGGCATCTGAAGGCGGCGGGGAAATCGAACTGGGGACGGATGGCGGAGATCGTGGCGCGGATCGAGGCGGCGCGGCGGTCGGGGGTGGACGTGGCGGCCAATACGTATGCCTACCCGGCGGCGTTCAATTCGTTCTCGGCGGCTATTCCGCCGTGGGCGCACGAAGGCGGCGATAAGAAATTGATCGAACGGCTGAAGGATCCAGCGATGCGGGCGCGCATCCGGAAAGAGATGGAATCGGCGTCGGGAGATTGGAACAACGAATGGCGGCAGGTGACCGGACCGGAGGGATTCCTGATAGGTGCGGTGCAGAATCCCAAGCTGCTGCCGCTGCAGGGGAAGAATGTCGCGGAGATCGCCAAGCTCTGGAACAAGGATCCGATCGACACGGTGTTCGATCTGCTGATTGAGGACGAAGCGTTCACGCAGGTGGCGATGTTCGTGATGGCGGAGCCGGACGTGGTGCTGGCGCTGCGGCAGCCGTGGGTGTCGATCTGCAACGACTCGCAGGGGACGGCGACCGATGGGCTGTTGGGCAAGGAACATCCGCATCCGCGGGCGTACGGGACGTTTCCGCGGATTCTGGCGAAGTATGTGAGGGAAGAGAAAGTCCTCACGCTGGAAGACGCGATTCGCAAGTTCAGCGCGCTGCCGGCCGGGAACATGCGGTTTGCCGATCGCGGTGTTTTGAAGGCGGGGATGTGGGCGGACGTGGTAGTGTTCGATCCCGAGACGATTCACGACGCGGCGACGTTCGCGGAGCCCAACCAGTTGTCGGAGGGAATGCGCTTCGTGCTGGTGAACGGCGTGCCGGTGATCGACGAAGGGAAGATGACCAACGCGCTGCCGGGGATGGTGGTGCGGCGGTAGCGGGGCTCGTACTGTCGGATCCCATGGTGGATGGACTCCATCGGTGAAACGGCCTATACTCGGGGCGTAGGTGATAGCCGATATGAGAGTCCGAAATTTTCGATACTGCTGGCTGTTGGCGGCGGCTGCTCTATGCCTGGCGGGATGCGGCAAGCAAGAGCGGTCGGAAGCGGTTCAACTGGGCAAGACGCTGACCGCGAAGCGAGTGAATTTTAGCAGCGCGAACGCGACGGAGAAAGACTTCATCGCGAGCGCGCGCGCGTGGTGCGACGGCATCACGACGAATGGGGCGGGCCGCGGAGCGGAGCTGGATCAGAACGCGGCGGTGGCCACGGGGCTGGCGAAATACGCGGTGACAATCAGCGAGCAGTTGAGCGCGGTACGGCAAGCCATGGACGGGGACACGCTGCAAGCGGAATATCCGCGGCATGTTCGCAACCAGTTGACCACGCAATTGACGGAGCGGCAGCGGCGGCTGCAGGATATGCGCGCGCTGTTGGAGGCGGCGGCTCCGCAGTTCCTGGAATACAAAAACAACCGCAGCTACACGGGCGATACGTATCCGGAGGGACTGGTGAGGCTGCAGGCGCTGCTGCGTGCGTACCAGGCTCCGGAAGACGCGGTGGGCGGGGCGATCAACGATTTGAAAACCAAATACAGCCTGCGCGACGACGAGCTCTCGAGCGGCGGGATGGCGCCCGCTGCGACGCCGGCGGGCGGCGCTTAGATGAGGCGGCGGATGCGCGCGGCGAGCTCGGCGGGTTGGAAGGGCTTGACGACGTAATCGTCGGCTCCGAGACGGAAACCGCGCAAGATGTCGGCCTCCTGACGAAGGGCGGTGAGCAACACCACCTTGATAGGCAGGGCCTCCCGGCGGATGGCGGAGAGGATGTCAAAGCCGTCCATGCCAGGCATGCCGACGTCGAGGACCACGGCGCGGGGGCGGGTTTCGCGGATGGTGCGGAGCGTCTCGATGCCGTCGGTGGCGGTCTGCGAGGGAAATCCGAAACTGTGAAGCGCGGTGGAGACGACGGCCAGGACGTTGGGGTCATCGTCGGCGATCAGGATGCCGCGATGGCCGGCGGGGTCGGGAGCGGGCGGATGGGCGGCCTGGGCGCGCGAGAGGGCGAAGCTGAGGCGCATGACGGCTTCCTCGGGCTGCCAGGCATCGATCAACCATTCGCAGGCGCGCGACTGCACGGCGTCGGGGAGCTCCAGAATGTGTTCGCGCGAGCCGAGGAGCATGAGGGGCAGGCCGGGCGGGAGTTCGCCGGACGGCAGCAGCCATGGCGAATCGAGGGTTTGGGGACGCACGTGGACGATGGCCACGTTGCAGTGATTGAGGGTGACGGAAGCGATGGGCTCGCCCGCGGCGAACAGCCGCGCGAGCGCGTGGGCGCGTTCGAGAGCTTCGCACAACTTGTCGGCCTCTTCGTCGGCGAAGCCGACCAGGGCGACGCGTTTGCCGTTCACCTGTTCGAGGATGGCGGCGGGAATGGGCGTGTCGGATGCTTCCGGGGGGCTGGCGAGGGCCTGGAGCAGGGCTTCGAGCTGCAGGCGCAGTTCGGTGGTGGTCCAGCCGGGCTTCTTGAGGACGGCGGCGGCGGCGCGCGACCTTTCGGCAATCGCGGGATATCCCAGGGCGCCGGCGGAGCCGATCCACTGGTGGAACTGGCGGGCGGCGGCGTCGGAATCGAGGCGGACGTTCAGGAACTCGAGGATGCGGCGGACTTCGCGATGGCTCTCCGTGAGGAATTTGCGACGCAGGCCGTTCACTTCGGGGCCGGTAAAGGCAAACTCGGCGGCGGCGGGGGGCGCAGGCAGACTGGCGGAGAATTCGGCGAACGGCGCGGGCGAAGCGGGTTTCAGGAGGAACGCGCGGATGCGGCTGCCGAGAGCGACGGTATCGACGGGCTTAGAGATGAAGCCGTCGCAGCCGGCGTGGTAAGCGAGTTGCTCGGTTTCGCGGGCGTCGAGGCCGGTGAGCGCCACCACGGGAACGTCTTTGGTGCGGGGCGATTCCTTGACGCGGCGGGTAAATTCCAGTCCGTTCATGCCGGGAAGCTGGATATCCACCAGGATCAGGGCGGGCGTCATGGTGGGCAATACCAGAAGGGCCTGCTCGGCGGTGGAGGCGAGGTGTACGCGGTAGCCGTCCTGGCGCAGGGCGGCGGCGGTGAGCTTGAGAACGACGACGGAATCGTCAATGACAAGGATGTCTTCGCCGGCCATAGGCTTGTCGGAGCGGCATAGCCGCGGAATAGGTCCGAGTTGGGGATATGTTAGCCCTCCTCGGTGAACCCGTCAATATTCACTTAAGGGAGTGTTGGCGGGAGCGGCGTCGTGTAGATTGAGATACAGAAGGAGGTCCATGGTGACTTGGCGGCATGCTTTACTCGGCGGAGTGATTTTCGGATGGTTGGCGACGGCGGCCGGGTGTTTTGCGGCCGATGCCGGGGCGGTCTCGGTGCGGGAAGCGAAGATGACGATCCCCACGTACCTGGCGGGGGATCCGGAGCCGAACCCAATGTTCTTTTTCGGGCGCCAGTCGCAGGGAGCGCAGGGTCCGGTGTACCCGTATCCGATGTACGACACGCTGACGGGGCGGAAAGTCGATAAAACTTACACGATTGTCTATCTGGAGAATGAATATATCCGGATCGGCGTGCTGCCGGAGATCGGCGGGCGGATTTTTGAGGGTGTGGATAAGACGAACAGCTATAACTTCATCTACCGGCAGCATGTGATTAAGCCGGCGCTGATCGGACTGATCGGCGCGTGGATGTCGGGCGGGGTGGAATGGAATATTCCGCATCATCATCGCGCCAGCACGTTCATTCCGGTGCAGTACAAGGTGGAGGAGAACGGCGATGGCAGCAAGACTATCTGGGTGGGGGAACTGGAACTGCGGCAGCGCATGCGGTGGGCGGTGGGTTACACGCTGCGGCCGGGCAAGGCAGTGCTGGAAGCGTCGGTGCGGATTGTCAATCGAACGCCGGAAGTGAACACCATGCTGTGCTTCGCCAACCTGGCGGTGCATGCCAACGATCAGTACCAGGTGATCTTCCCGCCGAGCACGCAGTTCGGGGTGCATCACGCAAAGCGGGAGTTCACGGACTGGCCCATTTCGCATTCGTCGTATGGCGGCGCGGATTTTTCGAAGGGCGTAGACATCAGTTGGTACAAGAATCATCTCTCGGCGAATTCGGTGTTCGCCTGGAATTATCAGGACGATTTCTTTGCCGGGTACGACCATGGCAAAGAGGCCGGAACCATGAGCGTGGCGGACCACAACATCGTGCCCGGAAAGAAATTCTGGACGTGGGGCAACGGCCCGAGCGGCAAGCGGTGGGACACCACGTTGACGGATGACGATGGCCCGTACATCGAGCTGATGGTGGGGGCGTACTCGGACAATCAGCCGGATTACAGTTGGCTGCAGCCGTTCGAAACCAGGTCGTTCACCATGAACTGGTATCCGTTCCGGGACATTGGCGGCGTCAAGAGGGCGAATCTGGATGCGGCGGTGAATCTGGAAGCCGGCGCCGGATCGGCGAAGGTGGGCTTCTATACGACGGCGGTCCATAAGGACGCGCGCGTGGTGGTGAAAGCGGGGAGCCGGGTGCTGCTGGAAGAGACGGTGGCCATCAGCCCGGGAAAGCCGTACGTGAAGCAGGTCGCCATGCCGGCGGGAATCGACGAACATGACTTGACGGCATCGCTTTCGGACGGGAGAGAGCTGGTCTCGTACAGTCCGGTGCGGCTGACGGCGCAGCCCAGGCCTCCGGTGGTGACTGCGCCGCCGGCGCCTCAGGATCTGAAGAACAACGAAGAGTTGTACCTGGTGGGCCTGCGCGCGCAGCAGTTCCACGATCCCATTGTGGATCCGCTGCTGTACTGGCAGGAGGCGCTGCGCCGGGATTCGGGCGACACGCGGGTGAATACGGCTCTGGGAATCACGGCGTTCGGCAAAGCGCGGTACGAGGAAGCGGAGAAGTATCTGCGAAAGGCGCTGGAGCGGCTGACGGACCGCTATACGGCGCCGAAAGACGGCGAGGCGCTGTACTACCTGGGCGCGGTGCTGAAGGCTGAGGGCAAGAGCGACGAGGCGTTCGCGGTTTCCTACAAAGCGACGTGGAGCCAGGCGTGGAAGGCGCCGTCGTACTACTCGCTGGCGCAGATGGCAACGGCGCGCGGCGATTTTCGGGGAGCGCTCGATTGTGTCGAGCGATCGCTGGATGCGAACGCGCTCAATTTGCGTGCGCAAAATCTGAAGGCTGCGGTGCTGCGCCATTTGGGACGCGACGCGGAAGCGCGGCAAGTGCTGGCCGCGGGGTCGCACGCGGTCGATCCGCTGGATGTGCGCGCGATGGCGGAGGAGTACCTGATTTCGAGGAGCCCGGCGGCGGCCGAACGGTTGGCATCGACGATGGACGCACACCCGGCAACGGCTCAGGAAACGGCTGCTGAATACCTGGATGAAGGGCTTTGGAAGGACGGCGCGGACGTGCTCGGGGTGTTGGCGTCGAGAGCGCCGTATCAGGCCCGCGTGCATCCGATGGTGTACTACTACCTAGGTTATTTCGCCGGAAAGACGGGCGGGACGCCGACGGAATCGCAGTACGATTTGCAGGCCATGGCAAGGCCGCCGGACTACGTATTTCCGTTTCAGAGTGAAGCTATCGAGGTGCTGCGCCGGGCGATGCGAGTGAATCCCCGCGACGCGCGGGCGCCGTATTATCTGGGCAACCTTTTATATGATTGGCAGCCGGAAGCGGCCACGCGGATGTGGGAGACCTCGGCGGCGCTCGATCCGACTTTCGCCATCACGCATCGCAACCTGGCGGTTGCCTATTTGCACCAGGCAACGGGGGCGAATCCGGACGGGGCGATCGCGCAATTGGAGAAGGCAGTTTCTCTGGAGCACAAGTACGCACTGCATTTCGCGGAATTGGACGAGTTGTATGAGCAGGCGGGGGTGGCGCTGGACAAGCGGCTGCCGCTGTTTGAACAGAATGCGGCGGTGGTGGGGCGCAGGGACGACGCGCTGAACCGGTACGTAGCGCTGCAAGTGGCGACGGGGCAGATCGACGCGGCCATCGAGACGATGACGCGGCATTCGTTCGCAGTTGCCGAAGGCGCCAATCTCAACGTGGCGGAGCACTGGACGGACGCGCACGTGGTGCGTGCACAGACGGAAATCAAGAATCGACAGTATGCGGAGGCGCTGGCGGATCTGCAGGCGGCGACCATCATTCCGGCGAACCTGCCGGCGGGCGCGGGATCGGGCGGCAATGCGCGGGGTGCGGAACTGGCTTACTGGAGGGGTATGGCGTACCAAGGATCGGGCGATAGCGAGAAGGCTGCGGAGCAGTGGAAGCGGGCGGCCGCGGCGGGCGTGGCGAGAAACAGTCCGCAGGCGTATTATCAGGGACTCGCGCTCGAAAAGTTGGGGGACGCGGAACGGGCGCGAACGGTGTTCCAGGGCCTGGTGGAGTCCGGAAAGAATGGGTTGCAACAACCGGCGTCCGCGGCGGCCGGACGCGGCGGGCGCGGAGGGCGCGCGGTTTCGCCGCGTCAGCGAGCGGCTAATGCGCACTACCTGCTCGGGCTGGGATACCTGGGTCTGAGTGACCAGGCGCAGGCGAAAGCCGAACTCGGCTTGGCGGTACAGACGAGCCCCGATCTTCTGGGGGCGCGAACCGCATTGGCATGGCTGCCGTGAGCGGCGTGTGATAGGGTTTGGTTGATGAAGTTCGCAGGCGAACCGATGGGGGCCCTGAGGCTGGCGGCCGTGGTGATAGCAGGCATCGCGATGGCGCCCTTGTGCCGGGCGGAGACGGCTCTGGAAGCGTTCGAGCGCAACGCGGCGCGGGCCAAGCAACTGGGCGCGACGCACGTAGTGATCACCGAGGATCTGCCTCCGGCGCTGTGGGAGATGGATGTGGCGGACGATCCCTACCCGGCGTGGTACATGTATCACCCGGGGCTGCTGAAGATCTTTCCGCCAGCGGCGCTGGAGAAGTACGTCGATACCGCGTACGCGGAGAGAGTGGCGGCCTTGTTCCAGGCGCGGTGCGAAGTGTTGCGACGGCTGGGTTTGAAGGCTGCGTATTCCGCCAATGAGCCACATGTGTTGCCGGAGGCGTTCTTCGCCGATCACCCGGATTTGCGCGGCCCGCGCGTGGATCACCCGAATCGCTCGCGCACGGCGCGGTTTGCGCCCTGCGTGGACCAGCCGGCGACGCTGGAGCTGTATCGGGAGGCGTTGCAGAAGCTGCTGAAGCGGCTGCCGGAGGTGGAGGTGTTCTCGTTCACCACCACGGACGCGGGTTCGGGTTTGTGTTGGACGCCGGCGCTGTATCCCGGGGTGAATGGGCCGTCGTGGTGCCAGCGGCGTCCCATGGAGGATCGGGTGTCCGGGTTCCTGACGGCGCTGCACGATGCGGCGGGACAGGTGGGCCGGCAGGTGACTGTCGACCTGGTGGAGATTGCACCGCGGCAGTGGATGACCCCTACGTTCGATCATCCGGAGCTGATCGCGCGGAAGCTGCCGGCGGGGATGGCGGTGAATCATCTGGAAGGTCCGGATGGACATCGGTTAGCGGTGCGGCGATTCGGCGGTGGGGCAGGCGAGTTCGCGCCGGTGCTGGGAGTGCCGAGGCCGATCGCGGCGATGCGCGGCTTGATGGCCGGCGGGCGCGCGCCTGGGGGCAAGCTGGTTGTGTCGGTGGGGGACGCCGTGGGCGTGGATTTGAATTTCAAAGTCCTCGAGGCCTTTCGCAACGGGACGCCACGCAACGAAGTCGATCTATGGACGACGCTTCACGCACTGGCGGGTCAGATTGCCGGCAAGGATAAGGCCGACGATCTGCTGTCTCTGTGGACGGCTACGGACGATGCCGAGCGGTACCTTTCGACGTTGAATTTTGGTCCGGTGTTGACCATGGGCGGGATCCTGGGGCGATGGGTGAATCGTCCGCTGGTGCCGTTTCCGGAGAAACTGACGGATCGGGAGAAGAGCTATTATCGTCCGTTCCTGTTCCAGGCGAAGGGCGAAGAGCAGGCGGACGACCTGGTGGATATCCAGGCGATGCGGATGTACGAGGGGTGGGGCGCGCGGCTGCTGGTGGAGAACATCATCGAGAAGGTGACGAGTAGCCTGACCCGCGCGGAAGCGATGGCGGTGCGGGTGCGCGAGGGTTCGGCGTCGCCGGGCGAGTGGGAGCTGCTGGGCCAGCGACTGGCGGCATTGGAGTGTCTGGTGCGCGCGGTGGACGATACGGTGCAGTATCAGGCGCAGCTCGATCGGGTGAAGAGCCTGGGCGGGAAGCCGGAGCCGGATCCGGTATTGGGGGCGCAGAGCGGGTGGGATCGGACCGATCTGATGCGGCTGGCGCGCAATGAGATCGACAATGCGATGCGGCTGCGGCAGTTATTGCTGGCGGCGAAGGGTCCGCTGCTGGATCTGGCGCCGACGGCGGCGGAGGAGACGAGTCGAAGGCTGGGGCCGGGGCTGCCGGATCAGTTGCTGAGGAAGATGGAGATCATGAACGCGCACTGGGAGGATTATAAGAGGCTATTCACGTCGCCGAATCAGTAGGAGCGGCGGCTTTGGGGCGACTCTCCTGACTTGGCGGCGTGGGGCAGGTTTTGCGCCGCGCGTCGGAAGGCGGGTCACCAAACCCGCCGCAGGTTAACAAGAACAACCTGCCCCACGTAACATCAATTACTTCTAGAAGGTCAGGCGGGCGCTGAATTGCAGTTTGCGGGGGGAATTCGCCATGGATGTGAAAATTCCAAACGTGGCGGAATCGATCCCCGTACCGGGGGCGGCGAAATGGACGGCGTTGTTGATGTTGAACGCGTCGGCCTGGAAGGCCAGACGGGCCTTTTCGCGGATCACGAACTGGCGGCGGACACTGATGTCGACGTCGGCGTTGTGCGGAGCGAACAGGCCGAGCGGCGCGGAGCGCGGGATGTCGCCCTCGGCGTACGCTGGTGCGTCGATGAAAGCGGCTTTATTGAGGTACGACGTGGTGGTGATGTTGCCAGTTCCGGGAGTGCCGTTCTGCCAGACGCTGCCGGAGAATCCCAGGGCGTAATTGGGATAACAGGAAGCGTCGATGATGCCGCCGCCGGTGCAGGTTCCGGTGATGGCGAGCGGCGCGCCGCCGGCATAAGTGAAGATACCGGAGAATTGCCAGTTGCTAATGACGTGGTTGAGGACGGGGCCTCCATTCAGTTTATGGCCGGCGCCGAGGGGCAACTGATACAGGAAGGTGGCGGCGACGACGGTGGGGTGGTCGATCGTGCCGGGTCCTTTCTCGAGGAAGTCCTTGTTGGGGTCGCGGACGCCCACCAGGTCGTCGAGCTCCTTACTGTAAGTGTAATTGAACATGAAGGTGAGGCCGCTGGATAAGCGTTGGTTGAGCGAGATTTGCAGGGAGTTGTAAGTGGAGTTTCCGACGTCCAGCCAGGGATCGGAAATGCTGCCGTATTGCGGGTAGGGTTTGAGCGCCTGGGCGACGGTGCCGGTGAAGTTGGGGAACGGAGTGGTGAAACTGGGGAACATCGCCTGTACCTGGGCCAGCGTGGTGGCGCTCAATGTGGAACTCAGGAGGCCCTGCAGTGGCAGGTACTTCACGGGGATCTGGTTGGTGAAGGGTCCGGCGACGGCGGCGCCGGGCAGCCAGTGGCCGGCACTGGCGCTATAGGCCACGCTCAACATCAGGTTCTGCGTAAGGGAGTGCTGAATGTTGAAGCTCCAATCCTCGTAATAGGGAGCTTTGCCGCCGAAATTGGGATCGCCGTAGGTCATGCCGATGGCGGTGGAGGGTCCGGCCCAGGGGGCGCCGGCGGCGAGGGCGGCAGCGGCGGTGATGTAACCAACACCATAGCTGGGATTGATATAGGGCGGGGGATTGGTAATGCCGGGGACGCCATTATCCCAGATGTAAGCGGGCTGTCCGGTAGTTACCGAGGACTGGGCATTGGTGGCGTTGAATCCGACCTGGCTCAAGCCCTGGCGTCCGTTGGTGCGTCCGCCGACTCCGCCAGCGTGCGCATAAAAGATGCTGTAGCCGGCGCGAATGACGGTCTTCTGGCCCAAACGGTAAGCGGCGCCGAGGCGCGGTCCGGGGTTGACATTGTGCTGCTGCACCGGGGTGGAGCAATTGCAACTGTCGGTACCGTTGCCGGCGAATTGCAGGGCTCCGGGGATGCCGCCGGCCACGGGATTGGGGGTGGTCGGATTGAAGAAGGACATACGGTTGAAGGCTTCGGTGAAAGGACTCCAGATGTCCCAGCGGAGTCCGAGATTCAGAGTCAGGCGGGAGCTGACTTTGAAATCGTCCTGGACATAGAAGGCGTAAGTCTTGTATCGTCCGCCGGTCTCCTGGACGGAATCGACAGTGTTGCTGCTGCTGTCGACCATGCCTAGCAGGTAACTGGCGTAGCCGAGGCCGGTGGTGCCACTGAGGGCTCCATTCACGAACTGGGCGGTCTCGTTGTTGCTGAACGTGAAGGCGGCGTCGAGAGCGAAAGTCTCGTTGTCCTGCAGGGTTTGCCACTGGAAGCCGAAGGTGAAGTTATGCTTTCCCTTGGTCCAGAGAATGTTGTCCTGTAAGTCGATGGTGTTCTGCGCTTCGTTGTAGACATGCGCATTGGTGCCGTCCCAGCTTACGGGTGCGTTATTGCCGCTGAAGCTAATATCGGGGAACGCCGTACTGGCAAACCCGGCGGGCAGCCCGTTGAGACCGGCCTTGCTGGGGTAACCGCCGGTAGCGGTGGGATCGGTCAGGGGGATCCAGAGACGGCTCAGAGAGGCGCTGAACTGGTTGACCAGGGACGGGGTGATGACGTAGGAGTCGTGGATCTGGCCGACGGTGGAGTATTCGATGACGTCGCGGCCGTCGGTATACGGCGTGGGCAGGGTGGAGGTGGAGACGGGTGTCAGGCTGCCGACGGTAGGCCAATCATAGCGGCCGGTGGAGAACAGGAAGAAGAGGCGGTGTTTGTCGCTCAGGTTGTAATCCACTTTATCGGTGGTGCTGTCGTTGTTGACGGTGCTGGGCAACAGGGCGAGGTAG
>Ga0181529_10002814_pt1 | contig 20366 bp, 16 predicted proteins | sample PEATcosm2014_Bin_36_FD_119763 | JGI IMG/M metagenome (GOLD analysis project Ga0181529, IMG submission 119763) | Peatland microbial communities from MTU Mesocosm Facility, Houghton, MI, USA - PEATcosm2014_Bin10_30_metaG | ecosystem: Environmental > Terrestrial > Soil > Wetlands > Peat | place... | reverse complement strand
GCGCCGGGTCAGGTCGCCGAGCATGCCGCGCCAGAATTTCTTGTTCTGGTTGTCGCGCGCTTCCGGCAGGCGGCGGGCCAGCGCGAGGATGAGGGCGAAGGCGTGTTCGGATACCGCGCTGGCGTTGGCGCCCTGGGCGCTGGCCAGGCGGACGGCGGCGGCGGCAAGCGCGTCGCGGTCGTATTGGTCGACGCCGGCGCTGATCGACTGGATGAAGCGCAGCCCCGGGGCGAGCGGCAGGAGGTCATTGCGCCAAAGTCCCGAGACCAGCAATACGGTGGCCTCGCCGATGCGCGCTTCGAGTTCGCCGGGGCTGCGGACTTCGAAGCTTTTCAGCCCGGTGTTCCGTTTCTCGAACTGCATTTGGAACTGATACGCCACATGGGCGAAACAGATCGTGATGTTGTCGCTGCTCGGAAACATGGGGCCTCCTTCGGCGTGCGGTTTTGCCAGGGTTGAGGAAGCCGCCGATGGCGTCAAGGCGGTCGTTTTTCGGGACGCTTGATCTGTTCCGCCGATTTGCCTATTGATTGTCCCCCTGTCGAGAGAGTCCGGCTTTCCGGCCGGACCTCCGGGTGACAAAACCCCGGTTTGGATAGACCCCTTTTTTCTGGTTTCCTTGCCCATGACCGTTTCCGCTGACCTGCCGATCGCATCGGCGGGCGACTCGATTTTACCGGTTGCCGATGCCGTCGTGTGGTATCACCGCGCCTTATGCCGCATTGCCCTGCCCGTCGGCGTGCCGGGCAAGGGGGTCTGGCAGCGCGAGGCCGCGGGCGTCGTGCTGACCATGGAGGCCGGTGAGGGCGCGGCGCTGCCGACCGGCAAGTTCGCGCGCCTGTTGGCGATGCATCTGTTCGACATCGCGGTGCGCACCGGCAGTGCCCTGATCGAGATCGGCGACGATCCGGTTGTGTTCGCCGAGCGCATCGGCGCCGACACCGGCGCGGTACAGCTGCGCGAGTTGCAGGACCAGATGATCCGTCTGCTGGCCGCGCATATCGCGGTGGGGTGGGATGGCGGCCCGGTGCTGAGCGTATTCGACGGGCGCGGGCGGCCGCGGGTCACGGCGCCGGCATGGCGGTCCAGCATCCGCCTGAGCGCGCGTTTCATGGCTGGGTTGGTGGAGAACGCGGTGCCGTTGGACCGGGGCATTCTGAGGGTGCTGGCCGATTCGGCGCTGGCGCTCGACCTTTATGCCTGGCTGGCAAGTGCGTCACCGGACGCCGTCGTCGGTTGGGAGGATCTGCGGTCGCGGTTCGGCGATACCGAGCAGACCCCGGCCGGGTTCCGCGCCGGCTTCGAGCAGGCGTTGATGCAGGTTCAGCAGACCTGGCCGCATTTCATCTCGGTGATGCGTGACGACGCGGTGGAGTTCCGTCCGGTGGCCGCGCCGGCGCCGGTCGCTGAGGCTCCCGTCCCGGCCGAGCCGGAACCGCAGGACGAGGCCGAGGACGAGGACGCGTCTTCCTTGCTGGCGGAGCTTGAATCCGAACTGGTGTATCAGGCGGAGCCCGCGCCGGAGCCCATGCCGGAACCTGTGCCTGTTACCGCGCCGGAACCGGCCCCGGCCCCGGTGGAACGGCCGCGGCAGGCGATGCGCCAGACCATCAGCCTGAAGTCGCACTTGACCGGGTTGCCGCAGGTGGTGTGGCTGCAACGCGCCAATGGACGCGACAATGTCGTCATCGAGGTCACGCCGGGTGGGCGCTACGATCCGGAAAACAGCACCGTTATCGTGCTTGAGCCGGTGGCGCTGCAGGTCGCCGGCGGGCTGTATGCGCGCGACTTCGAGCGCGTGGCGGCCTGGGCCGCGGCCAATCGCGACCTGATCGACGATTGGTGGGACTCGCAGCTCGACGATTTCGAGGAAGTGGCCGGCCGGGTGAAGAAAGTGCCGGCGCCGGCCTGGCGCTGACGCCCGGGGGTCAGCCCAGCAGCAGCGTGAGCAAGCCCTTCAGCAATTCGTGCGGGCTCGGTGGGCAGCCCGGGATGACGAGGGCAACGGGCAGCACGGCGGAAACCGGGCCGACGCAGGCATAGCTGTTGGCGAACAGCCCGCCGCTCACCGCACAGTCGCCCACCGCCACCACCCATTTCGGCGCCGGCGTGGCCTCATAGGTACGCTCCAAAGCGGTGCGCATGTTTTTTGTCACCGGGCCGGTGACCAGCAGCACGTCGGCGTGGCGCGGCGAGGCGACGAAACGCAGGCCGAAGCGTTCCAGATCATACACTGCGTTCTGCAATGCGTTGATCTCCAGTTCGCATCCGTTGCATGAGCCGGCGTCGACTTCGCGAATGGCCAGGCTGCGGCCGAGACGGTGGCGGGCGGCCACGTCGATGCGCGCGGCCAGGGCGGCCAGTTCGGCGTCATCCAGTTTCGGCGGTGCGTCGGTGACGGGGCGGCGCAGCAGGCTTTCCAGCAGGATCTTGCGCATCTTAAAGGTCGTGCCCGGAATAGGAGCAGTTGAAGGATTTGTTGCAGAGCGGGAAGTCGGCGACGATGTTGCCCTCGATCGCGGCCTCCAGCAGCGGCCACTGGAACCAGGACGGATCGCGCAAATGACAGCGGGCGACGTGTCCGGCGGCGTCCAGGCGCAGCCAGGCCAGCACGTCGCCGCGGAAGGATTCCACCATCGCCATGCCTTCGCCGTTGGCCACGGGTGCGACCGGCGCGTGGATGGCGCCCGCGGGCAGGCCGGTGAGAATCTGCTCGATCAGCGAGTAGCTTTGGTCGACTTCGTGCATGCGCACCCACACGCGGGCGTTGACATCGCCGTCGGTCCGCAACGCGGTGGTGAAGCGCAACTGGTCGTACGGCGGATAGGGCAGGTCGCGGCGCGCGTCGAAGTCGCGTCCGGAGGCACGCCCGACATGCCCGCCGCAGCCGAAGCGCCGCGCCAGCGCGGGGGACAGGAAGCCGGTGCGAACGGTGCGGTCCTGCAGCGAGGCGGTCTTGTCGTAGAGTTCGGCGAGTTGCGGCAGGCGGTGGCGGATTTCCCGCATCAGGTCATGCAGGGCCGCCACGCCATCGGCGCCGAGGTCCACGGCGACACCGCCCGGCACGACGCGGTCCATCATCAGCCGGTGGCCGAAACAGACGGCGGCGGCGCGCAGCACGCGTTCGCGCAACACGCCGAAATGGGCATGGATGAGGGCGAAGGCGGCGTCATTGCAGATCGCGCCGATGTCGCCGAGATGGTTGGCCATGCGTTCCAGCTCGGCCATCAGCGCGCGCAGCCAGACCGCGCGCGGCGGCGGGGTGGCGGTGCAGGCGGCTTCGGCGGCGCGGGCGAAGGCGAGCGCGTAGGCGACGGTGGCATCGCCCGAGGCGCGGCCGGCCAGCCGGGCGGCGTGCTCCAGCGTGCTGCCGGCCAGCAGCGATTCCAGCCCCTTGTGCGTGTAGCCCAGCCGCTGTTCCAGGCGCACCACGGTCTCGCCGTCGACGGTGAAACGGAAATGCCCGGGCTCGATGATGCCGGCGTGCACGGGCCCGACCGGGATTTCGTGCAAGTCCTCGCCTTCGACCGGCAGGAAATCGTAGTCGGTGGGCGCGGGTTCCTGGGTTGAGGCGGCGAGCGGCGCCCCGATGCCCCAGGCGCCATGGTCGAGCCAGGGCCGCGGATCGGGCAGCCCCGTCGGGTGCAGCCCGGAGAGGTCGCGCAACGCGCGCTCGGGCCGCAGCGCGGCGGGGTGCAGGCGGCCCACGGATGGGTAGGCGCCGTTCTCGGCGGCGAGGCTCACCACCGCGACCGCGGGCGGCGCGTTGTCGTCGGCGAGCGCCATGTGGACGCGCCCGCCATCCGCCCACAGTCCCAGCAAGGTCCAGCCGCCGTCGCCCAACCTGGCAGCGACCGTGAGCCAGACTGCCGAGTCCACGTCCACGCGTGGCCAGGGCGCGTGGTTGGGGGCGGCGTGGGCGAGGTCGATGAGGTCGGCAAGTGGTGTCATGGCGCGCCCTCAGCCCAACATCAGCGCGACGTGCTGGAACCACGCGACCAGCGGCGGCGGCAGATAGATCCCGCCCAGCAGCACCAGGAAGAGATGGGAGAATATCGGCAAGGTCGAGGCGTGCACAGGATAGTTGTGCCCGCGCGGCGGGCCGAAGGCGAGCGAGGTCAGGCGTGCCAGCAAAGCGGCGAAGGCGATCAGCAGGCCGGCCACCACCGCCACGGCCAGCACGGGCTGGCGGGCGAAGGTGGAGCTGACCAGCAGGAACTCGCTCATGAACACGCCGAACGGCGGCAGCCCGGCGATGGCGAGCACCCCGGCCACCAGCAGCCAGCCCAGCATCGGGTGGGTCTCGGTCAGGCCGCCGATATCGGCGATCTTCTGTGTCCCCTTGGCCTGCGTGATGTGGCCCACGGTGAAGAAGATCGCCGACTTGGTCAGGCTGTGCATGGTCATTTGCAGCAGCCCCGCGAAATTGCCGAGCGGGCCGGCCATGCCGAAGGCGAACACGATGATGCCCATATGCTCGATGGACGAGTAGGCGAACAGGCGCTTGATGTCGCGCCGCCGGTACAGCATCAGGGCGGCGAAGATCAGCGAGAGCAGACCGAGCGCGGTCATCAGCGGCCCCGGCGCCAGGGCGCGGGGGTTGGCCGCCAGCAGCATCTTGAAGCGCAGCAGGGCGTACAGCGCCACGTTCAGCAACAGGCCGGAGAGCACGGCGGAAATCGGCGTCGGCCCCTCGGCATGGGCGTCCGGCAACCAGGCGTGCAGCGGCGCCAGCCCCACCTTGGTGCCATAGCCCAACAGGAGAAAAACGAAGGCGACGTTCAGAAGCGCGGGATCGAAACCGGCGGCGTGGGTGATCAGCACCGTCCACACCATCGAGCCGGCGCCCTCGCCCGACACCGGCCGCGCGGCGAGATAGACCAGGATGGTGCCGAACAGCGCCAGCGCGATGCCGACGCTGCCGAGAATGAAATATTTCCAGGCCGCCTCGATGGACGCGGGAGTGCGGTAGATGCCCACCATGACCACGGTGGTGAGGGTCGCCAGTTCCACCGCCACCCACATCAGGCCGATATTGTTGGCCACCAGGGCGAGGTTCATGCCGAACATCATCACCTGGTACATGGCGTGGTAGAAATGCAGGAAGCCGGGCGTGTGCCGTCCACTCTGCAATTCGTGGGCCATGTAGCTGGCGCTGAACACCGAGGTGGTGAAACCGACGAAGGTGTTCAGCACGATGAACACCACGTTCAGATCATCGACCATCAGGTAGTCGCCCGGCGGCGGCCGGTGCCGGAACAGCAGCAGGGCGCACAGAAACGCCAGCAGACTGGCGAGCACGTTCAGGCGCGACAGCAGCCGATAGCCGGGCAGCACCGCCAGCACCACGGCGGCGCCGAGCGGCACCAGCAGCACCGCGGCAAGCGGGTCCAGGCCGGTCATGGGCGGTCTCCCCGGAAGGCGTCGAGCGCCTCCACATCGACCGTGTCGAACCGTTCGCGGATGCGGAACAGGAAAATGCCGATGACGATGAAAGCGATGAGAACGGAAAAGGCGACGCTGATTTCCACCACCAGCGGCATGCCCTGCGCGCCGGTGGCGGCCAGCACGATGCCGTTCTCGAGCGACATGAAGCCGGCAACCTGGCTGACCGCGTTGCGCCGCGTCACCATCATCAGCAGGCCGATCAGCACCACCGAGAGGGCGAGCGCGATGTCCTCGCGCGACACCGGATCGACACCGGCGGTCACCGGCAACATCACCTCCATGGAGAGCGCGATCAGGGCGATCGCCGCCAGCATGGTGGGGCCGGTACCGACCACCGTCTCGATCTCGCGGTGGATGCGCAGGCGGAAAACCATGCGGCGCAGCGCCATCGGGATGGCGATGGCCTTGAAGCCAAGCGCGATGGCGGCGGTGATGTAGAGATGCGGCGCGTCGTGCACCCAGGCCTGCCAGGCCACCGATGCCGCCAGCAGCAGCGCGTGCAGCGCCAGCACGTTGATCAGCGCATACAGCCGGTCCTGGTAGAGCATCGCGAGGCTCACCAGCACCAGAAGCCCGGCCAGCATGTGGGCGATGTCGAAGTCCAGGCCGTGCATTTCAGACGTTCACCGCTCAGAGTCCTCGGGAGACGAACAGCAGCAGGGTGCCGAGCAGGCCGAGCATGAGCGCGATGCCGAGGAAGCCGGGTACCCGGAAGAGCCGCATTTTCGCGGTCACGGTCTCGAACAATGCCAACGCGCAGCCGGCAACCGCCATCTTGCCCAGCCAGGCGGCGACCCCGATGGCGTAATGCGCCAGCCCCGAGCCCGCCGGCGCCAGCCCCCAGGGGAAGAACACGCAGGCGATCAGCGAGGCGTACATCAGCAGCTTCTGCGCCGCCGCCCACTCGATCAGAGCCAGGTAGCGGCCGGAGTATTCCAGCAGCATGGCCTCGTGCACCATGGTGAGTTCCAGGTGGGTGGCCGGATTGTCGACCGGGATGCGCGAGTTCTCGGCGATGGCGACGATGATGAAGCCGATCAGCGCCAGCGCCAGCGACACGCGCAGGCCGACCTGCGGCAACTGCAAATGTTCGGCGATGGCGGAAAGCTGGGTCGTGCCGGCGATCAGCGCGACGGTGAACACCAGCATGAGGAGCGCCGGCTCGGCGAGCGAGGCGATCATCACCTCGCGCGACGAGCCGAGGCCGCCGAAGCTGGTGCCGACATCGAGTGCCGCCAGCGCTTGCAGGAAGCGCGCGGTGCCGAGCAGGGCGACGATGGCGATCAGGTCGCCGGACCAACTGAACAGCAGGTCGGTGGCGAAGGTGGGCACCAGCGCGGTCGCCACCCAGGTGGCGGAGAAAATCACATAGGGAGCGACGCGGAACAGCCAGGAGGCGGTATCCGGCAGCACCACTTCCTTGCGCAGCAACCGCAGCAGGTCGCGATAGGGCTGGATCACGGAAGGCCCGCGGCGGCGCTGCAAGCGCGCCTTCACCCAGCGCACCAGCCCGGTGAGCAGGGGGGCGGCCAGCAGCACCAGGAACATCTGCGCGCCCTGCGCGGCCAGCGCCCTGATCATGTCCAGGACGGTCATTGCCATAGCGTCAACGCCAACAGCAGCCCGACCAGGGCGATGAAAACGAAGCCGAGATAGCGGCGGATGGTGAGGAACTGGAACTGGTTGAACACGTCCGCGACCGTCAGCAGGGCGTCGCACATCGGCTGGTAGAGGTATTCCCAGGCCAGGTCGTGCATGTGCTTGTGGATGCGCGCGGGCCCAAGATCGCCGGGCGGCGGCATCGTCACCGTCTCCGACGAGCGGAACACCATTGGCCCGAACACGCGGCGGATTGGCTGGGCGAAGCCGGCGGCGCTGTACTGGCTGGTGGGGCCGAGATCGGGATAGCCACAATCCCACAGCCGCGCCCGGCGCACCGCGTGGCTGCCCAGGCGGTGGACGAGCGCCGCGGCGATCATGGCGGCCACGGCGGTGAACAGGAAAATCAGCAACCCGTCATAGGACCCGCGCGCGTCGGCGACCGGCGCGATGGACAGCCAGGCACGGCCCATCTGGGGGGGCATGTGGGCGCCGGTCAGGGCCTGGGCGACCGGGGCCATCCAGTCGATGACCACTCCCGGAAACACACCCGCCAGCAGGCAAATCGCGGCGAAGATGAACATCGCGGCGAGCGAGAAGTTGTCGACCTCGCGCGCCTGTGCCGCCTGGGCGGTGCGCGGCCGGCCCAGGAAGCAGACGCCGAATGCCTTGACGAAGCAGGCCGCGGCGAGGGCGGCCGCCAGCGCGAGCAGCGCCCCGTCGCCGGGGATGGCGATTTTCAGCCCCCATTGCGGCAGGTCCGGATGCAGCAGGATACCCTGGAAGATCAGCCACTCCGACACGAAACCGTTCAGCGGGGGCAGGGCGGAGATGGCGGCACACGCCACCAGGAACGCCAGCGCGGTCTTCGGCATGCGGTGGATCAGCCCGCCCAGATGCCCCATGTCGCGCTCTCCGGTGGCGGTCAGTACCGCGCCGGCACCGAAGAACAGTACGCTCTTGAACAGCATGTGATTGAAGGCGTGGAACAACGCCGCGGTCAGTGCCAGCGCCGCGCCGCCCCGCAGGCCGTTGGCCCCGAACGCGATGGCCAGGCCAAGGCCGATGAAGATGATGCCGATATTCTCGACCGTGTGGTAGGCGAGCAGCCGCTTCAGGTCGTGTTCCATCAGCGCGTACAGCACGCCGAGCACGGCGGCGCCGCCGCCGGCGATGAGCACCGGCAGCGACCACCACCAGGTGCTCGGTCCCAGCAGGTCGAAGACGATGCGGATGAAGGCGTAGACGGCGACCTTGGTCATCACCCCGCTCATCAGCGCCGATACATGGCTGGGCGCGGCGGGGTGGGCAAGCGGCAGCCAGACATGCAACGGCATCAGCCCGGCCTTCGATCCGGCGCCGATCAGCGCCAGGCTCAGCACCAGCCCGGCCCGCCACGCCGGCAACGGACCGAGGCGCATGTCGGCAAAGGCGTAGCTGCCATGAGACGCCGCCAGCAGGCCGAAGGCGAGCAGCAGGGTCAGCGCGCTGAAGGTCGCCATGATGAGGTAGACGATGCCGGCGCGGTTGCTCTCGGCCGAGCGGTGGTCGGCCATGACCAGCGCCCAGGAGGCCAGCGACATCAGTTCCCAGGCGAACAGGAACGTATAGGCGTCGTCGGCGATGACGACGAGGTTCATGGCGGCGATGAAGGCGGGGAAGAACGGCAGCACCCGCTGCGGCGCGTGCTCGTGCTGCCCATAGCCGATGGCGTACAGCGCGGCGCCGGCGCCACCGAGGTTGACCAGGGTCAGGAACACGCCGGCCAGGCGATCGATACGGACATGCGCCCCGAGCCAGGGCAAGCCGATCGGCAACACCAGCGCGCTGTCGCCGCCGGCCAGCGCGGCGACGCCGGCCAGCAGGCAGATCGCCGCCGTGCCGCCATAAACCAGCGGCCCGGCGCGCGACGCCCGCTGCCCCAGCCCCGCCGCTATTCCCATCAGCAGAAGGGCGGCGCAACAGGCCAGTACAATCGTCACCGTCATCGGTACATAATTCGCATTGGGCTCAAAGGTCGCATATCCAATCCGCCACCTCAACCATTCGGGTTGTTTTCGGGGTGAGGGAAGGTCAGAGCACCGCCTTGGCCCTCCCTCACCCCGAAAACGACTTGGGCATGGAGACGGCGGTGGGGTGGGGGGCTGTCAGCAGAGTCCGGATGCGGGCGGCCAGTTCGCTGCGCCGGAACGGCTTGCCGAGCAGTTCGACCCCCGGCGGCAATCGTCCGTTCTCCATCAGCACGTTGCCGGAATAGCCGGAAATGAACAGCACGGGCAGTCCGGGCACGATACGCTGGGCCGCCTTGGCGACGTCGCGGCCGGTCGTGCCGCTGGGCAGGATGACGTCGGTCAGCAGCAGGTTCGGGCGCAGCCCCTCGGCCAGCACACGCGCCGCCATGGTGCCGTCGGCGGCGGCGACGACGTTGTAGCCGAGGCCGCGCAGCATCGCCTCGGTATGGGCGCGCACCAGGTCGTTGTCCTCGACCAGCAGGATGGTCTCACTGCCGCCCGCGACCCCGGCGCGCGCCGCCGGCAGGGCGGCAGTCTCCACCGGCACGGCGCGCGGCAAGTACATCCGCACCACGGTGCCCTGGCCGGGCTCACTGTCGATCATCGCATGGCCGCCGGACTGGCGGGCGAAGCTGTAGACCATGGACAGGCCAAGGCCGGTACCCTTGCCCGGCGCCTTGGTGGTGAAGAACGGGTCGAAGGCGCGCGCCAGCACGTCCTTCGCCATGCCGGTGCCGGTGTCGGAGACCGTGATCATGATGGTGTCGCCGGCGCGGTCGAGCCCGGCCACGGCGGCATAGACGCGATCGACGGAGACGTTGCTGGCCTCGATGGTCAGCGTGCCGCCGTCCGGCATGGCGTCCTGCGCGTTGATCGAGAGGTTGAGGATGGCGCTTTCCATCTCGGACGGATCGACCAGCGCGTACCAGGATTCGGCCGGCCAGAGCATGCGCAGGCTGACGTGTTCGCGCATGGTGCGGCGCACCAGCGGCTGCATGCTGGCGAGCAGGTCGCCCACCGCGACCAGTTGCGGCGACAGCGGCTGGTGGCGCGAGAAGGCGAGCAGCCGGCGCATCAACTGGCTGGCGCTCTCGCCGGCGCGCAGGCCCGCCTCGGCCAGGGTCAGGTCGAGTCCGGGTTCATCGTCCTCATGGGCGGGCACGCCATTCAGGCGGTCCTCGGCCCGCATCCCCAACAGCTCCAGGTTACCCAGGATCACCGTCAGCAGGTTGTTGACGTCGTGCGCGATGCCACCGGTCAACTGGCCGACCGCCTCCAGTTTCTGCGCCTGGCGCAGTTTCTCCTCGGTCTCGCGCTGGCTGGTCACGTCGCGGAAATACACGGTCAGTCCCGCGGCGAAGGGATAGGCGCGCATCTCGAACCAGGCGTTCAGCGGCGGGTAGAAGCTGGTGAACGCGGCGTCCTGGCCCTGGGCGGCGGCGGCCTCCAGCCGTTCCCCCATGTCGGCCTCGCGCAGCGCGGGCAGCAGCGCCCACACGTTGGCCCCCAGCATCGCCTCGCGCTGGTGTTGCAGATAGCGGGCGGCGGCGGCGTTGGCGTAGCGGATGCACCAGCCCTTATCGAGCACGAACATGCCGTCCGAAATGGTGGACAGGATCAGCTCCAGCTCCGACTTCGAGCGCATCGTGTCGGCCAGCAGCGTCGCTCCCTCCAGCGCCGAGGCGACGGCGCGGGCGAACTGCTCCAGCACCAGGTCTTCCTCGGGGGTGAGGGCGTTACCCTCGGCGCGGGTGAGGGTGATCCGTCCCAGCCGCTCGCCGCCGGCGCTCAGCAGGCTGACGCCGTGGCGCAGCGTGCCGGGCGCGGCCGGTGCCTCGGCCGGCTCGCCGAGGGTCACTTCGACGCGTTCCGAGGCCAGCAGCGACCGCCCGATGGCCTCGGCGCGGGCCACGATCTCATCGACATCGCGCAGCCGCGACAGCCGTTCCGAGGCGGTGGCGAGCTGGGCGAGCTGGCGGACGTGGCGCAGATTGGCCGTTTGCAGCCGTTGGATGCGGTGGCGGGCGTGCAGCCAGCCGGTCATCAGCAGGGTCAGCACGGCGGCCAGCAGGGCCAGGGTGTTGGCGCTGCGCAGCCGCCAGCTCGCCAGCGCTGCCGCGCGGTCGCGGCGCACCATGAGTTCCAGTTGACCGGGCAGAACGGTTCGCGTTTCCACCAGGTCGGACGCCTGCCCGGTGGTGAGGTCGGGCGGCGCCCGCAGGATGACCCGCTTGCCGGCGTCGAGCAGCAGGATGCTGCCGCCGGTGCCGCGATCCGCCGCGGAGGCGAACCGATCCAGCCAGTCCGTCCCCAACGCCAGCACCGCCGCCCCGGTACGCGCGCCGCCCGGCGTGCCCACCCGCCGCGCCACCAGCAACTCTTCCGATCCGCCGAAATACCAGGCCGGTGCCAACGGGTCGGCCAGCCCCGTCAAGGCTTCGGTGATCGTCGCGTCGGCCTGTGCCGCATCCGGCCCGCCGGCCGAGGCCACGCTACGGCCGCCGGCATCGAACAGCGCGGCGAAGCGGGCACCCGGAACACTGGCCAGCGCCGTCCGCAGCGACTCGGCCAGCGCATCGGCCCGGCCATCCCCGGCCGCCGCCGCCACCGTGTCGAGCTGGTGCATCGCGGTGTCGAGGCTGAGCCGCGCGTTGGCCTGGGCGCCATTAGCCAGCGTGGCGACCCCATGGGCGGCCGCCGCCAGGACACGGTCGCGCTCGAGCACGCGTTGCGCCACGCCCGCCACGGTGAGCAACACCATCGCGGCGATCAGGAACAGGTCGGGGGTGCGGCGCTGGGCGGGTGGATTCTGGATCATAGGGGCCGCATGCTTCGGGTCGGCCGATCTAGCACAGCGCTGGCGGGTACAGCCGTCAATCGACAGTTCCTGACATTTCCGAATATTCTGGTCCGCGGTTGTGGCGACACGCAGATCGGCGTGAGCTGCCTGACCCGTAACTTCGCCGTTGCAGAACGTCCGGAGTGGGGACTAGCTTCCCGCGCAACGACCGGATTGGCCGTTCCGCCCGGGCATCCCCGGGCGGCGGAAATCCAGCGGAGATTCCAGCCATGCGCCCCAACCGTTTTCGCCAGCGCCTCGATGCCGGGCTGCCCACGCTCGGCACCCATATCCTTTCCACCTGGCCGACCCTCGTCGAGCTGATCGGACAGGCCGGCAATTACGACTACGTCGAGTTCGTCGCCGAATATGGGCCCTTCACCATGCACGACCTCGACAATCTGGGCCGCGCCCTTGAGGTCGCCGGGCTCGCCGGCATGATCAAGGTCGAGCAGACCATGTGGACCCACCAGGCCATGCGCGCCATCGGCTCGGGTTTTCAGGCCGTCCTGTTCGCCGACCTGCGCACCGTCGAGGACGCCCGCGCCTGTGTCGCCGCCGTCCGCGCCGAAACCCTCAAGCCTCGCCACGGGCAGGGCCTGCTCGGCGTCGGCATGCGCCGCGACGTCGGCTCCATCCGCGAACCAGGCTCCGCCGCCTACGTCGAAGCGCTGGATGCGGCGGTCGTCGTGCTCATGATCGAGAAGCGCCAGTGCGTCGAGGACCTCGATGCCGTTCTCTCCGTCCCCGGCGTCGACATGGTCCAGTTCGGCCCCGTCGACTACGCCATGTCCACCGGACACGCCGGCGATGTGGGCCACCCCGAGGTGCGCGCCGCCGAGCGCCTTATCATCGAAACCGCGCTGAAGAAGGGTATCCACCCGCGGGTGGAAATCGGCGAACCCAGCCAGGCCGCCCGTTACATGGAGATGGGCGTCAAGCACTTCTGCATGGGGTGGGACGTCGGCATCCTGCACAACTTCTGGCGCGACAACGGCGCGGTGATGGCGGCGCTGCTGACCGGGGCGAAGCCGGCGCCCAAGAAGGCAAAGAAACCCGTGGGGAATTATCGCTAACCGGCGGAGAGGCACGTCCGGACCTGGCCGGCGCGGGCGCGCGCGGCGATCCATCCCTGTGCGGCAGTGGCGCGGCAGCCAACGTTCCTGTACGGTTCATCGAATCCGATGAACCCTGAGCCAATCGCTCCGCTTGCCATGCCCCGCGTGCTCCTCATCGAGGACAACGTCGCGGTGGCCGAAACCATCCGGCGCTGCCTCGAGCGTTCGGGGATGCGTACGGCCTGGGCGGCGACCGGGGCGCGGGGCGTGGAGCTGAAAAAGAGCTTCACCCCCGACGTCGTGCTGGTCGATCTCGAACTGCCCGACACCAACGGCGTGTCGCTGATTGGCTGGCTGTCGCGGGAGCATGACTGCGGCATCATCGTCGTCTCTGGCCGCGGCGAGGAGACCGAGCGGGTGGTCGGGCTGGAACTGGGGGCGGACGATTACATCGCCAAGCCGGTCCATTTGCGCGAGATGGTGGCGCGCATCCGTGCGGTGCATCGGCGCACCCACGGCCGCGCCCCGGCGAGCCCGCCGCCGTCGCTGCACCATGTCGGGCCGTTCACGGTGGATCTGCAGCGGCGCGCCATGTTCGACGCGTCGGGCCGTCCGGTGGTGCTGACCGGAGCGGAGTTCGCCGCGTTGCAGACCCTGCTGGAGGCGGCCGGCGAGCCGGCTTCCCGTGAGCGGCTGTCGGAGGCCGCGCTGCGGCGGCCCTGGCGGGCGGAGGATCGCAGCGTCGACCAGCTGATCTTCAGCCTGCGCCGCAAGATGGCCGACGACGACCGCGGCCGGCGGCTGATCCAATCCGTGCGCGGCGCCGGCTATGTGCTGGTGCGCGACAGCACCGCCGCTGCCGGCGAGACATGACGCGCCGCGATGCGGTGGAGCAGCGACTGACCCGCGCCGAGGCGCAGGCGCGGTTCCAGGCGGCGTTGGCCGCCGCGCTCGCCGAGGGACGCGATTTCGCGCTGTTCGGCATCGAGTTGCTCGACCTGGCGGACATGTCGGCGACCTTCGGCCCCGCAGCCACGCGCGCCATGCTGCGCCAGGTGCAGCGGCGGCTGGAGGGGGAGGCGACGCGCTGCGTGCGCCTGGGCGAGCGCCGTTTCGCCGTGCTGCTGGACGGCATCGCCACCCCGGAAGCGGCGCTGCGCGCGGCACGGCGCATGTGCCGCGACGCGGCGCTGCCGGTTACCGTGGGCGAGCGCGACATGGCCGCCGCGGTCTGCGTCGGCGTGGCGCTGGCGACCCCCGGGCGCTTCGATGTGGGGGTGGGCGGCACCGCCGGCGAACTCGCCAAACGCGCCCAGGCCGCGCTGGCCGAGGCGCGCCGCGAGGGACCCGGTCAGTGCTGCCTCTACAGCACCGACATCGACGAGCGCATGCAGAGCCGCATCATCCTGCGCCAATACCTGAAGCAGACCCTGGCGGCGCGGCAGTTTTACATGAACTACCAGCCGATCGTCGCCCTGCAGGACGGCCGGGTGGCCGGGGCCGAGGCGCTGATTCGCTGGGACCATCCGCAGCTTGGTCAGATTTCGCCGGAAAGCTTCATTCCCGCCGCCGAGGAAGGCGGGCTGATCGCCCAGATCGGTGCGCTCGCGCTGGAGATGGCGCTGCGCCAGGCGCAGCAATGGAACAAGGAAGGGCTGCGGCCGCCGCGGATCGCGGTGAACGTCTCCGGCCTGCAACTGCGGCGCTCCGGCTTCGCCGAGACGGTGGCCCGCGCCATGGCCGCCACCGACGCCTATCCCGAATGGCTCGAACTGGAGCTTACCGAGGGGTCGCTGATCCAGGCCACCGTCGAGACCATCCGCGTGCTCGATACGCTGACGGCCATGGGTATCTCGCTGACCATCGACGATTTCGGCACCGGCTATGCCTCGCTGCGTTACCTGCGCGACCTGCCGGTGCACAAGCTGAAGATCGACCAGGTGTTCGTCCACGACATCGCCACCGACCAGCGCGATGCGCGGCTGGTCGCCGCCATCGTGGCGATGGCACGCAGCCTCGATCTCGCCGTGGTGGCGGAGGGCGTCGAGACCGAGGCACAGCGCGCCGCGTTGCAGGAGGCGGGCTGTGCGATCGGCCAGGGGCACCTTTTCCTGCCGCCGGTGTCGGCCGATGAACTCGGCGCCTATGTGGCGCGGCACGGGCGGGTCTGAGGCTAAATTCAACCCGCTTGCCGGTGGGCGGTTACCGCGGCGAGGAACTTGCGGATGTCATCGGCGCGCATCGGCTTGGCGGCGGCCTGCACGAGTTGCAGCCCTTGGGCCCGCCCGAGGGTGACGCCCATGCGCAGCCAGGTGTCGCCGTAGCCCGTCACCAGCAGCACGGCGATGCGTGGATCGAAGGCGGCGACTTCCTTCAACACCTCGTAGCCGTCCTCGTCGGGCATCATGATGTCGACGATCAGGCAGTCCGGGTGGTGACGGTCCAGCAGCACGCGGATCGGCTCGCCGTCGCTGGCGGCTTCGGCACGGAACCCAACGGCCCGGCACATGGCGGTGATGGTGGTGGCAACCTCCTTGCGATCGTCGATCACCAGCACCAGCGGCTTACCGGTTTTGTCCTGCTGATCTGCCGGTTTGCCGGGAGGCTGCATCGGTGACGTCCCTCCGTGCGGGCGGGCTAGTGCGGTTTCCGCGGCCGGCACGCCGCCGGCAGGCAGGGGCACCCATGCACAGAATAACAACCGCCCGCGTCTGGCTCGAGTCGGGCCGTCGCGGTCCATCATCGCCCCCCGGGGATGATGCCACAACCGGCCGGACGACTCCATGTGCCGCGTGCGGGGTGGACCCTGACGACCCATTTGTCTGCCGTCGGTCGATTAACAACCCACGGCGCCCATTTTTTGTCGAATCGTACGGATCACCCCCGGGACGGCGCCGCGTGAAAACCGGTGCACCGGCGCGCCGATCCGGCGAGAATGCGCCTCGACAACCGCCCCATGACGGGAGCGCTGAATTCGCCATGCGCCAGGTCATCGTCAACGACAGGATGCAGCAGGGCTACCGTTACGTCTGCACCGCGCCGGTCGGGCGCGATTTCGACCCGGAGTTCAGGCCGGAACTGACGCCCGCAGAGATGCTGGAACTCGGGGTGTTCGGCGGCAAGTACATGACGGACACGCGCGCCGAGTTTCCCGCCCGCTGGTTCGCCCGGGCCAAACTGTCGCCGGATCGCCGGGACTGCTCGCTCAACTTCTTCGGGGTCGATGCGAGCCAGAAACTCTCGGTTTGGCGCGCCAAGGGATGGATCCACCCGGACGATCCGCGCGGCTGGTTCCAATGGTATTGCCGCTACTTCATGGGCCGCCGCATGGCGCAGGAGGACCGGCGCCAGATCAGGCGCTGGCAGGCGATGCGCCGGCACATCCGGCAGATCCAGCGCAACTGCGAACCAGGCGACCTGAGCTGCCGCCGGCGGCAGCGGCAGGCGCTGCTGCACTGGGCGTATGACAGCCGCAGGATTTGAGCGCTGTCGGTCCTTACTGTCGGAGGCGGTCTGGACACCCGCCTCGCCACGCGGCAATACGGAACGTACAACACGGCGTGAGGAACGAGCATGAACGTGCTGACTCCCGGCCCCGGTTCCAAGGCCGCCTCGCGGCCCTCCGCCACCACTGGCGACGTGGTGCCGGTGTTGTTGTCCGGCGGCTCCGGGTCGCGGTTGTGGCCGGTTTCCCGCGCCAGCTTCCCCAAACAGTTCTGGCCGCTGATCTCCAACCGTTCGATGATCGAGGAAACCGCGCGCCGTGCGCTGGGCGAGGGCTTCGCCGCGCCGATCGTGGTGTGCAACCAGGATCACCGGTTCCTGGTGGCCGAGGAGTTGCGCCGCGCCGGCGTGGCTGCCCCGCGCATCGTGCTGGAGCCGGTGGGCCGCAACTCGGCGCCCGCGATCGGCGCCGCCGCCCTGCTGGTGGCCGAGCAGGACCCCGACGCGGTGCTGTGGATGATGGCCGCCGACGCCGCCATCCGCGACGTGCCGGCCCTGCACCGGGCGCTGGCCGCGGCGGTGGCGGCCGCGAGGGACGGCCGGATCGTGACCTTCGGCATGCGCCCGACCTCGGCCGAAACGGGCTACGGCTACATCGAGGTGGGCGCACCGCTGCCCGGCCTGCCCGGGGTGCGCGACCTGGCCCGCTTCATCGAGAAGCCCGATCAGGCCACCGCCGAAGTGCTGGCCGTTTCCGGGCGGCATCTGTGGAACTCGGGCATGTTCGTGTTCACCGCCCGCACGTTGCTGGCCGAGTTGGAGACCCACGCGCCGGCACTGCTGGCGGCGTTGCGCCCGGCGGTCAGCGGGCGGACGCAGGACCTCGATTTCATCCGCCTGGAGCCGGAGGCTTTTGCCAACGTGCCGGATATCAGCCTGGACTATGCGGTGGCCGAGCGGACCACGCGTGCCGCGGTGGTGCCGGCCGACCTGGGCTGGTCGGACGTGGGCAGTTGGGGCGCGCTGTGGGAGCTGGGCGCCAAGGACGTGGCCGGCAACGTGGCGGTGGGCGACGTGCTGCTGGAGGGCGCCGACAACTGCTACGTGCGCAGCGACGGCATCGTGACCGCGGTGGTGGGGTTGCAGGACGCGGTGGTGGTGGTCACCGACGATGCCGTGCTGGCCATGCACCGCGACCGCGCCCAGGACGTCAAGCGCGTGGTGGACCGGCTGCGCGCGGCCGGGCGGCACGAGGCGGTGGCGCACAACCGGGTGTATCGCCCCTGGGGATTCTACGACACGCTGATCCGCGGCGAGCGGTTCGAAGTGAAACGGATCACGGTGTCGCCGGGGCACAAGCTATCGTTGCAAAAACACTTCCATCGTTCCGAGCACTGGGTGGTGGTGAGCGGCACGGCGCTGGCGACCTGCAACACGCTGACCAAGCTGCTGCACGAGAACGACAGCTTTGACCTGCCGCTGGGCTGCATGCACCGGCTCGAGAACCCGGGCCGGATTCCGCTGATCGTGATCGAGGTGCAGAGCGGGCAGTATCTGGCGGAGGACGACATCGTGCGGGTCGAGGATACCTACGGGCGAGGCTGACGATGACCACCAGTACGTTCCTGCCGGCTGACATCCGGGGCATGCTGCCGCCGCTGGTCACGCCGTTCACGCCGGACGAGGCGATCGACGAGGCCGCGTTCCGCCTGCAAATCCGCTACATGATCGGCCAGGGCGTGCACGGGCTGGTGGTCGGCGGCAGTGCCGGCGAGGGCTTCACCCTGTCGCAGGATGAGTTGCGCCGGCTGACGGCGATCGCCGCCGAGGAGATCGGCGATCGCGTGCCGCTGCTTGCTGGCATCATCGCCGACAGCACCCGCGAGGCCATCGCCCGCGCCCGGGCAGTTGCCGATCTTGGCGTTTGCGCGCTGCAGGTCACGCCGGCGCACTACATCTTCAGGACTGACGACGAATCGATGCTCGCGCACTTCCGTGACATCGCAGCGGCGGTCGGGCTGCCCGTTCTGATCTACAACGTGATCCCCTGGAATTATCTCTCGCCGACCCTGCTGGTGCGCATCATCGAGGGGGTGCCCGGGGTGGTCGGCGTGAAGCAGAGCGCCGGCGACCTGCGGCTGCTGAGCGACCTCGTGGTCAGCGCCGGCGCCAAGGGGCGCATCCTCGGTGCGATCGATGCGCTGGTCTATCCCTGCCTGGCGGTCGGCGCGCACGGCATGGTCTCGCAAATCCTCACGGCGCTGCCCGGGCCTTGCGTGCGGATGTGGAACCTCGTTGAGGCCGGCCGGCACGCCGAGGCGCTGGACCTGCACCAGCGCATGGGACGGGTGTGGAACGCGATCAATGGCGACAACCGGGTGGCCGTAACCAAGTTCACGCTGTCGCTGCAAGGTGTTCCGACCGGGCGGACCCGCCGCCCGCTGGCGGCGCCGAGCGAGGCGCAGATGGCGGGCGTGCGCGCGGTGATCAACCTCGTCCTGCCCGACCTGGATCTGCGCGCGACGGCGTGAACCGGCGCTGTCCTCACAGAGTGCGCCGCCGCGGATCGAGCTGATCGCGGAGGGCGTCGCCGATCAGGTTGAAGCCGACGACGACGAGAAAAATCGCCAGTCCCGGGAACGTCGCGATCCACCAGGCCGAGAGAAAATACGAGTGCCCATCGGCCAGCAGCGCCCCCCAATCGGGCGACGGTGGCTGCGCGCCCAGTCCGAGGAACGACAGTCCCGCCGTCTCCACCACCACCGAGCCGGCCTGCAGGGTCGCCATCACCAGCACCGGCGACATGCTGTTCGGCAGCACGTGGCGCAGCATCACGCGCAGCCGTCCCGCCCCCACCGAGCGCGCCGCCCAGACGAAGTCGGACTCCTGCACGGACAGCACCTGCCCGCGCATCAGGCGGGCGTATTGCGGCGTGTAGATGATGCCGATGGCGATGATGGAGTTGGTGTAGCTCGGTCCCAGCGCGGCGACGATGATCAGCGCCAGCAGCAGGTAGGGAAACGCCAGCATGACGTCGACCAGGCGCATCACCAGCGTATCGACGCGCCCGCCGGCGAAGCCCGCGACCAGCCCGAGCGTGCCGCCCACCGCCAGCGCCAGCCCGTTGGCGGCGACGATCGCCATCAGCGCGTAGCGCGTGCCCCAGAGCAGGCGGGACAGGATGTCGCGCCCGTACTGGTCGGCTCCCAGCCAATGGTCCACCCCCGGCGCGCTGAGCGCGCTGGAGAGGTCCTGGTCGAACGGATCGTATGGGGCGATCCAGGGCGCCAGCACCGTCACCACCAGGAACACGACGATGATGACGAGCCCCGCCGTGGCGCCGCGCTGGCGCAGCGCGCGGACGATGGCGTGTGCCGGCGCCGGGACGGTGGCGCTCATCGCCGGCCCACCCGCGGGTCCAGCAGCGTGTAACTCAAATCGACCAGCAGGTTGACCAGCACGAAGGTCATGGCGATGAACAGGGCGCCGGCCTGAACGACGGAGTAGTCGCGCGACAGGATGGAATCGACCATCAGCCGCCCCACCCCCGGCAGGGCGAAGATAGTTTCCGTCAGCACCGCGCCGGACAGCAGCAGGCCGAGTTGCAGCCCGATCACGGTGACGATCGGGATCGCCGCGTTGCGCAGCACATGGCGCAGCACGACCTGCCGGGCCGGCAGCCCCTTGGCGTGGGCGGTGCGCACATGGTCCAGCATGCCCGCGGCGATCACCTCGGCGCGGGTGATGCGGGTGATCATCGCCAGCGGCACGGCGGCCAGGGTGAAGGCCGGCAGCAGCATGGAATGCACCGCCTCCCAGGCCATGGTCGCGTCGCCGGTCAGCGCGGCGTCGATGATGCTCATGCCGGTCACCCGGGGCGGCTCCATGCCCACCGGCATCAGCCCGCCCACCGGCACCCAGCCCAGCACGGCGGCGAACAGGATCAGCAGCATCAGCCCGAGCCAG
>Ga0181529_10002813_pt1 | contig 20366 bp, 14 predicted proteins | sample PEATcosm2014_Bin_36_FD_119763 | JGI IMG/M metagenome (GOLD analysis project Ga0181529, IMG submission 119763) | Peatland microbial communities from MTU Mesocosm Facility, Houghton, MI, USA - PEATcosm2014_Bin10_30_metaG | ecosystem: Environmental > Terrestrial > Soil > Wetlands > Peat | place... | reverse complement strand
TGAGCGGCGCGTGGCGATGCAGCTCGGCATCGTCCGCGGCGAATTCGACCACGTCACCCAGCCGGTCGGCGCTGCGCGTGAGCGAGCTGTACAATCGGAACGAGACCGGCCGATTGGCGACAAGCTGCAGCGCATCGTTATCGATTTCGATCGCAGTGCCTTCCTCGGCGCCGCGCGGCACCAGGGTGACGGCGGAAAACTTGCCTTCGCGCGCCTCGCCCAGCGCGATGTAATAGGTGCGCGGCAAACCGCCCCGCACCAGGACGCCGCTGCCGGTGGAGCGCACGTAGGAGTAATACGCCGCGCCGCGCGCCACCGCCAGATCCAGCTCGCTGTTCTCCAGGATTTCCGGGCGCCGGCCGTACCATCGCGCCGCCACGTCCGCCACCCGCTCGCGCAAAATGCCAGGGATGAAGAAGCCGCCGTTGAACAGGATGGCGTCCGGCGATGTCCCGAGCGGCTCCAGGAAAGCGTTCAAGTGGCGGGTGATGGCCGCATCGGAAACGTACGGCAGGCCGAGCTCGCGGAACAGGCTGCGCGCCTCTTCTTTGGGCGCTTCGCCACGTTCGGTAAACGGCAGGAAACCATCGAGCGCCAGCTCCAGCGCCTCCTCGCGCCGGATCTCGCTGCGCAACGTTTTGCCGATCAGCGACGAGCCAGAGCCGAGCACGGTGATCTCGACCGCCTGCAAATCGGGATCGTTGAGCAGCTTCTCTTTGGCGGCGGAGCACTGGCGCCGCAGGCCGCTGCGCTGGCGGATGGAAAGCTTCGCGCCGACCTTGGTCTCCACCAGCCAGGCCAGCGTGAGATCCAGGTTGTCGCCTCCCAGCAGCAGGTGCTTCCCCACCGCGGTGCGGGTGAAGTTGATGAGGTCGCCCGAGCGCGAAACGCGAATCAGGCTGAAGTCGCTGGTGCCGCCGCCGACGTCGCAGACCAGCACTGTCTGGCCGTCGAAAAGCTTCTTGCGCGACTGCGCCAGGTTGTTCGCGATCCAGGAATAGAAAGCAGCGGCCGGCTCTTCAAGCAGCGTCAGGCGCTCGATTCCGGCATCGCGCGCCGCCATCACGGTCAGCTCGCGCGCCTCTTCGTCGAACGAGGCGGGCACGGTGAGGACGATGTCCTGCTCGGCCAAGGGCGCGCCCTGCGCGCGGTCCCACTCTTCGCGGAACTTGGCCAGAATTCGCGCCGAAACTTCGACCGGAGAAAGCACGCGGCCGGTTTCCTGCGAATCCCAGGGAAGGATTTTCGCCGTACGGTCGACATCCGGATTGGATAGCCAGGATTTGGCCGAGTGCACCAGCCGCGTCGGCACCAGCGCCCCCTGCTCGCGCGCGTAGACGCCCACCGGCTGGCCCTCTTCGAGGAAAAGAAACGAGGGCAGCGTGCGGCGCGCTTCGATGCGCGCGGCGGCGATCAACTGCGGCGTCTCGAAGACATGGACCGGCGGAAAATCGCGATCCTCCGCCTCGCGCTCGTCGATCCATGCGAGCGCCGAGTTGGTGGTGCCGAGGTCTATGCCGACTTTCATGAGGGGTTATGTCAGCTTCATATATTGCATGTGCGGCAGCTTGGTAAGCTGCGGGCCGATTGGCAATCGGCCCGCGCGGTGGTTGGCAACCGCCGCGCAGGATGGCATCCTGCCACACAAATACTAGCGTCGCGCATGGCGCTTCTTATTCAATCTCGATCTCGGCGGGGGCGATCACGGCGGCGTCTTTTCCGGCCAGGGCCGGTAGATCGATCTTCACCGCTTTCCAGCCCTTGTGCCGCAGCGTGCCGCCGGAGGGCGGCTTGGCGGGCACGTTGCCGATGAATTTGACGGCGCTCGAATCCGCGGAAGGCGCTTTGGCGAACGTGCCCTCCACGCCATCGATCACCGGTTCCAGCGCGATCGCGCGCCGCAGCGAGTCGCGGCATTGATCATGCAGCTCGCGCACGGCCGCGCCAACCTGATCGTCGGCATATCCCGCGATATCTTCCATCAGGAAATCCACCAGGCGCGCGTCGCGTTGCAGAATGGCGAGAAGCTGCAAAGCGCCGTCCGAGGCGCGCACAGCGGGTGCAGTCGCGGCAGCGGGCGCCGCGTTGGGCGTGGAAGGCTTCGAAGCGGCGCCGGTGCGCCGTGTCAAACGCAACCCGTTCAGTACGCCGTCGGACAGCGTTCCTGAAAACAAAATGCTGAAAAACGAGCGAAAGGCAAGAACAATGCGGCTCACTGTGACTCCAGAGTTTCAGGATAGCTGAGATTCCGCCGGCAAACCGTGCCATGAGCCAAGGCGAGCCCTTGCCGCGTTATCCATTTCCAGCAAACCATCATTGCCGGCTTCCTCACTTCACATTCAGGCAAGCCAGCGAGAGATCGCCAACGCCTCCAATGTCGATACCGAACATGATTTGTCCCGGCGTGACGTTAGCCGGGATTTGCACATTGACCTGCAACGTTCCGGCGACCAGGCCAGGCGCACTGCCTGCATAGAAGATGGTGCCATAATTACTCACATTCTGGAACCAGACATCCACCGGCAACTGCAGAGCAGGTAGAGGAGATGTGATGATGCTGCCGTCTGTCATCGGCAGGCTCAGTTGTCCCCCGCCTTCTGCGTAAATTGCGATGATGGATCCCACCGCGGCTGGGTTGGTTGGCGTGTTGACGCTCATATCCTGGTTCAGCACCGCGCTCAGGCAACCCGTCGGCTGCTCAATGATCGCCGGCAGAACCGCGTCAACGCTGGCCGTGTGCGGGTCGGAATTCTCGCCAGCCCGAACCACTTCCACCTGGACCTGCTGCTGGCCGGCAACCTCGAACGGGGCCAGAAAACGGATTTTGCCATCCTGCGCGTAGAGCAGCGGCGCGGAGTACCCGCCCACCATCACTTGCGTGCCATCGAGCGTTGTTCCGAACCCGCCGGAGCTGTCGAGGCCGGCCGTGATTCCCGCTTGCGGCCCGAGATTGTAGCCGTGGATCACCGCCGGCGCGCCGGGAGCGATTCCAGCGCGTGGCGTCACCTCGGTGATGTCGTAGAACGCGGGATCAAAGCAGGGCGGCGTAATCGGCTCGCCGGTTTCGGGCGAAAGCTTCGTGACGCCCAGACTGTCGGCGGCGTAGACGTTCATTTCGGAGTCGAGTGCGAGCCCAAGCGAGGTGGTCAGGGGCGTCTCGCCGACGTCGCCAAAAAAGCTGGAGTACAGCAACGCATTTCCGTCCGCGCTGAATTTCATGACCAACATGGCGCCGCCACACCGCTGTTTTGCGTTCGACGTGACCGGTATGCCCTGGCCGTTGCCGCTTCCGATCACGTACGCCCCGCCTTGATTGTCGACCGCGACGGCTCCGAGAGTGGCTGCGAGGGCATCCGAGAAAAGCAGCGCATCTCCGGCCGCGCTGAACTTGGCGATGAAGCCGGCGGGCGGCGCCGGGCCGAACGCCGCCGTCGCCGGAAAGTCCGCCGATTGCGTGGTGCCGGTTACGTACGCCTCGCCTTGAGAGTCCAGCGCAATGCCAGTGCCAGCATCGGTACCGCTGCCGCCCAGGAAAGTGGAATAGCGCAGCGAAGAGCCGTCCGCGCTCAGTTTCACCACGAATGCATTCCGCCCTTTGGCGACGGTCTGGAAGGCTCCCGGCGTGACCGGGAAATCGGCCGAACCGGCGGCGCCCGTCACGAACGCTTCTCCCGCGGCGTCCACTGTAAGAGCGTCGATCAAGTCTGCACCCGCACCGGCGCCGCCCAGCAGCGTCGAGTACACCAGCGCCGTTCCCGTGCTGTTCATTTTGAAAATGAAGCCCCCGGGCGTAGTTTGAAATGCCGTCTGGAAGGCGCCAGGCGTGGTGGGAAAAGAGCCGTCGCCGGTCGCTCCCGCGACGTACGCGTTCCCTTCGGCGTCAACCGCGATTCCGTTTCCCCCGGCCAATTGGCTTCCCGCCCCCGAGGTCGGATCGCCCAAGATGGCCGAGTACACCAGCGCGCTACCCTGCGCGTTCAGCTTGGCGACGAACGCCCCGCTGTGCCCGCCGTTCGGCAGCTCCGAGGTTACCGGGAAGGTGCCCCCTGAACTGACATCCGTTGCCGCGCCGGTCACGTAGGCGTTGCCGGCCGCGTCGACCGCGATAGCCTTCGCGACGCCGCCTCCCAGGTACGTGGAATAAATCAAGGTTGATCCGTCCGCACTGAGCTTGTAAACAAAGACCGTCTGGCAAGGACCATACTGCAGAACGCCGTAGTGGTTCCCAAAAAGCAGGTGCCGCCGTTGAAAGTCGGTTGGTAAGCGCCCACGGTCGTCGGAACACCTTGCGTGGTGCTGCCGGTGACATATGCATTTCCAGCCGCATCCACCGCGACGGCGGTTCCTCCCGTTGCGCCTGTGAAGGAATAGATCACCGCATCGGCCCGCGTTACAAACTTGACAGCGTCGCCGGCCTGGCCGCGGTTTGAATCGAGGTTCAAAGGAGGGTTCGCGAACGCGAGAGAGCTGAACAGCAGCAATCCCGCGCAACAATGAGACACCAGCGGATCAATATGACACATACTTCCTCTATAACTGCCCTGTAGTCATGCCGATGCCCCTGGCACTTAGAGGCTAATTTGCAAGTCAATAGCCAACGAGGGCACGGGCGGGCTCTCCAGGCATTTCCGGTGTTACGGCGTTTCACGGTGAGAACTCCGGACCCTCACATACAAAGACCCGGACGACGGCCATTTCAACGACAGCCACGGAAAAGAAATAGCCGGCCCACCGCCACGTACTTACTACGAACGTTAGCACCGGCCATCGGTCTTTGTGGCCTGTCGCTACCAATACGAGACCAGCGACAAAACCCGATCGCTTATCCCAACCACTCTCGATCACGTTCGGGAGTGCACCAGCGTGGCCTGGCGGAGGCGATCGAGCTGGCGGCGGGCGATCTCGGCCCACTCGCCCGCCTGATCCAGCTTCAGATAATTCCTCCAGTGGTGCACTGCTTTCAGGTTATCGCCCTGGCGTTCGCACAGCAGGGCCAGGTTGAAGTGGGCGTCGGCGTATTTCGGATTGAGGTCCAGCGCGAGCTTGTAATGCTCCAGCGCTTCGTCGAGCCGTCCCAGTTCGTCGTAGAGATTGCCGATGTTGAATTGCGCCAGCGGGTAACTCGGGTCGGCGTCGAGGGCTTCGCGGTAGTAAGTTTCGGCGTCGGCGAACTTACGCTGTCGGTAATAGATGGTACCCAGGTTGACCAGCGCACCGGCTGCCTCCGGGTTAAGTTCCAGCGCCTTCTGGTAAGCCTCGATGGCTTCCTCGACCGGGGCGCCGGTCTCTTCCAGGTCGAGCCCTCTCTGGAACCAGCCTTCGGCTTCGCGCAGCCGGCCGGCGCCGGCCTTTCGGCCGGGAAAGGGCGCCAGGCCACCCAGTGCGGAGGTTTCGAAGTCGAGCAGGATCTGGCCGCTGATGGCTTCCATCCTCTGCCCGGCGATGTGCACGGCGATCTTGCGGCCGTCGGAGACGATGCGCAGCTCGGAAAGCGGCTGCTCGACCGCCAGTTTGCGGCGCAGCGACGCTAGGGCGCGGCCGATTTGTTTGGGCTGAATACGGCTCTCGCGCAGCTTGACGATGGTCTGGATGGCGATCAGGTCGGAAAATGAATACTTGTCGGAGGGCGGAAGCAGCTCCTGCCGCTCCCAGCTTCGCAACTGGCGCTCGGAAAGACCGAATTGGCGCAGCACATCGGCCCTCGAGTATTCCTCTTTCGGCGCCTTCGGCAGCACGCGACCATTCTAACGCGGTTCCGTGGGGCAGGTCCCCGGCCCGCCAATGTCCGGCTTGGTTCGGAAGCATCGGAGCCGCGACCATCGGGACCGGTTGGGTTGTGGACGAGTCGCAATCCTCTCGCTAAGCAGGGGCTCTTGTATCCTGGAAGTTCGGCGTGGGCGATCCCATTCACATTATCGGCGCTGGTCTGGCGGGTTCCGAGGCGGCTTGGCAGATAGCGCGCCGCGGCTTGCGGTCGGTGCTGCATGAGATGCGGCCAGTGCGACCCACGCCCGCGCACCAGACGGACCGGCTGGCGGAGTTGGTATGCAGCAATTCGCTCAAGTCGGAGGCCGAGTCCACCGCGCCGTGGCTGCTCAAGGAAGAGCTGCGGCGGCTCGGTTCGCTGTTGGTCGAAGCGGCGGGCCGGGCGCGCGTTCCAGGCGGGCAGGCGCTCACCGTGGACCGGGATGTGTTTGCCAACGAGGTGACGGCGGCCATCGCCGCCGAGCCGCTGATCGAGGTGCGTCGCGAGGAAGTGACCGCGATCCCGCCGGAGCCGATCGTCATCATCGCTACCGGACCGCTGACCAGCGACGCACTTGCAAAGGACATCGCGCGCCTGACCGGCTCCGAACGGCTACTCTTCTACGACGCCATCAGCCCGATTGTGGACGCCGATTCGGTGGACACGAGCGTCGCTTTCTGGGCTTCGCGCTACGGCAAATCGATGGATTCGACCGGCGATTACTTGAATTGCCCGCTGGACCGCGAGCAATACGAGCGTTTCGTCGACGCGCTGCTCGAGGCCCAGCCCGTTACCGCGCACATTGCAGAGGACCGCGCACCGTTTTTCGAGGCGTGTTTGCCGATCGAAGAATTGGCGCGGCGCGGGCGCGATACCCTGCGATTCGGGCCCATGAAGCCAGTGGGGCTGAGCGATCCGCGCACCGGCAAGAGGCCGTACGCCGTGGTGCAGTTGCGGCAGGAGAATCTGCGCGCGCGGAGTTTCAACCTGGTCGGCTTCCAGAACCACATGAAGTTCGGCGACCAGGCGCGGGTGCTGCGCATGATTCCGGGTCTCGAAACGGCCGAGTTTTTGCGTTTTGGGCAGATCCACCGTAACACTTACATCAACGCGCCGGCACTCGTATCCGCGACTCTCCAGTTGCGTACCGCCCCGCGCGTTTTTGTCGCCGGGCAGATTTCCGGCGTGGAGGGTTACGTGGAGGCTATCTCTACCGGCTTGATGGCCGGATTGCACGCAGCGGCGATGGCCGCGGGCGTGGCGCCACGCGCGTTGCCGCGCGAAACTGCGCTGGGCTCCTTGTGTCATTACATTGCGGGTGCCGATCCCGCCGACTACCAGCCGGCCAACATCACATTCGATCTGTTGCCAGCGGTCGATGAGGCAACCTACCAGCAGCTCCGCCACGACAAGAAGGCGCGGCACGCCGAGGTGTGCCGGCATGCGCTGGAAGCGCTGGAAGAGTATCGTCACGCCTATGTGTGAGTCCAGGGCGGGCCTCTGCTATGTATAAGAACCAGTCCATCACCGTCATCATTCCCTGCCTCAACGAGGAGCAGGGCATCGAGCAGATTCTGCGCGCGATGCCGGCATTTGTCGACGAAGTGATCGTGGTGGACAATGCGTCGACGGACCGCACTTCGGAAGTCGCCGCCAGGCTGGGAGCCAAGGTCATTCGCGAGGATGTGCGCGGCTATGGCCGCAGTTACAAGCGAGGCTTCCGGGAGGCGATTGGCGACCTCATCGTGACGCTGGACGGCGATCACAGTTACCCGGTGGATGCGCTGTCCTACCTGATCGAAGCGTTCCTCCACTTCGATGTCGATTTTCTGAATGCCTCGCGCTTCCCCGTGCGCGACGCGCGCTCGATGAGCTTCATCAACCTGATCGGCAACCTGGTGCTGTCGCTGGCGATGTCGATTCTGTTCTTTCGCTGGGTGCGCGATTCGCAGTCCGGCATGTGGGTGTTCCGGCGGGCGATCCTGGAACACATGAAGCTCGAATCCGACGGCATGTCCTTCTCCGAGGAAATCAAGATTGAGGCGCTGCGCGATTCGCGCATACGGTTCGGCGAGATCTCCATTATGTACACCTCGCGCCTGGGGGAAACCAAGCTCAACCTCTGGCGCGACGGCTTCGCGAACCTGGCATTTCTCGTCATGAAGCGGTTCTGGCGATGAGCATTACCGCCGTGATACCGGTGTGCAATGGCCGCGAGCTGCTGGGCCGCCTGCTCGACAGCCTGGAGGCGCAGACCATGCCGGTGGACGAACTGCTTGTGGTGGATAACGGCTCGAGCGACGGCGCGCCGGAACTGGCCGCGCGGCGCGGCGCCCGCGTCATTTCCATGGGACGCAACGCCGGATTCGCGGCCGCGGTGAATCGCGGCATTCAATCGGCCCATTCGCGCTGGATCGCCGTGCTCAATAGCGACGTCGAGCTCGCCCCGGACTACCTGGCGCAGTTGGTCGATTCCGGCGGCTGGTTCGCCACCGGCAAGATCCTTTCCGCGCACGATCCGGCACGCATCGACGGCACCTTCGATCTGGTTTCCCGCAGCGCCACGGCCTGGCGAGCCGGCTACGAACGGCTGGATACGCCGGCATTTTCACGGGCGCAACCCATTTGGGCAATCCCCTGGACGGCGGCGCTGTTCCGCGCCGCGCTGTTCGAACGCGTGGGCCAGCTCGATGAGCTTTTCGAGTCGTATCTGGAAGACGTGGATTTCGGACTGCGCTGCGCCGAACACTCGCTGGCGGGCGAGTACGTGCCTACCGCCATCGCCTGGCACCAGGGCAGCGCCACGCTCGGGCTCTGGCATCCGGAGACGGTGCGGCGGATGGCTCGCAACCAGGTGTTTCTGCTGGCCCGGCACTATCCGCGGCATTTGTTGTGGAAGTGGGCCTGGCCGATTCTGGTTGGTCAACTGCTGTGGGGCGGTGTGGCGCTGCGCCACGGCGCGGCGCTGGCGTGGCTGAAAGGAAAGTGGCAGGGCCTGCGCGGATTTGCCGCCGCCCGCCGCGATGCGCCACCGGGCGGCCTGGACATTCTGGAACCGCTGCTGGTAACCCACGAGCGCGCCTTACGCGATGCGCAATCCGGCAGCGGGCACGACCTCTATTGGCGCATGTACTTTCTGCTCACACGGGGTGGGGCAAAGTGACACATGTCCGAAATCGGCATCGTTATCGTTACCTACAATTCGCAATCTGAAATCGGCCCTTGCGTTGACGCCGCGCTGGCCACTGGCGCTGACGTTGTAGTCGTCGATAACGGCTCGCGGGACGGGACACTCGCCGAGGCCGCCGCTCGCGGAGTTCGGGTGGTGGCCAACCCCGACAACCGCGGATTCGCCGCCGCTGTAAACCAAGGGTTTACCGCGCTCCATTCGCCATATGTTCTACTCTTGAACCCCGACGCTGTGATCCTCGGCGGTCTCGATGCAATGCGCCAGGCTTGCGATCTGGAGCGAGCGGCCGGCGCTGGCGGTTGCCTGGTCGACGCACAGAACTCGCCGCAGATCGGTTTCATGGTGAGGTCCTTCCCGACTCCGGCGGCGCTGATTTTGGAAGTTCTCGTGCTAAATCGGATTTGGCCTAACAATCCGATCAATCGCCGCTACCGGGCCATGGCCGTGGACTATTCTTTACGGACCGCGGTGGAACAGCCGGCGGGCGCGTTTCTGATGGTGCGCCGGGCGGTATGGCAGGAACTGGGCGGTTTCGACGAAGGCTACTTTCCGCTGTGGTTCGAAGATGTGGATTTTTGCCGGCGCGTGGCCGCGCGCAACTATGTTCTTTTCTATACACCGGAGGCGGTCGCGCGGCATACGGGAGGACATTCGATCGCGAGTATCAGCATGCAGGCACGGTGCTTTTATTGGTATCGTAGTTTACTGAGGTATTCAGCCAGGCATTTTCAACCGTTCGCATTCCGGATGGTATGTCTGTCGGTGGTGGCAGGCGCGATTTTCCGTGGCGCCGCGGGAGCATTGTGGCAAAGGAGTTGGATGCCCGTGGCAGCTTACGGGAATGTGGTGCGGCTTGCCTGCCGGTGCCTGTTTTTCGGCTGGGAAGACGCGGCCGTGATGTCCGGTTCCAGGTTTTAGGCCCAGGTTCAAGTTGGAAGTACCGCTTTTTCGAGTGCTAGTGCATGGGGCATAACGACTTCGTCTCAGTCACGATCGTGACCTACAACAGCGGCCGCTTCATCAAGCGCTGCCTCGAGTCCGTGCTGTCGCAGCGGTATCGCCTCAAGGAAGTCATCGTCATCGACAACGCTTCCACCGATGGCACCATCGACATCCTGGAACAGTTCGAGGACCGCTGCCAGATCCATTACAACGAGGAGAATGCCGGTTTCGCCGCGGCACAGAACCAGGCCATCCGGTTGGCCGGCGGCGATTGGGTGCTGACCCTCAACCCGGATGTGCTGCTGTTGCCGAACTTTATCCAGGCCCTGCTCGATGCCGGACAGTTCGATTCCAAGATAGGAGCCGTCTGCGGAAAGTTGCTCACCATGACGGCGCACTTCGAGATTCCCGAGCGTCCGGTGGTGGATTCCACCGGCATCTACTTCAACCCCATGCTGCGCCACCTGGACCGCGGCAGCCAGGAAGTGGATAACGGGCACTATCTGCAGTACGAATATGTCTTCGGCGCTACCGCCGCCGCCGCGCTGTACCGCCGCGCCATGATCGAAGATATTTCGCTCGACGGCGAGTTCTTCGATTCCGATTTCTTCGTGTACCGCGAAGATGCCGACGTGGCGTGGCGCGCCCAGTTGATGGGCTGGAAGTGCCTGTACGTGCCCTACGCGCGCGGCTATCACGTGCGCAAGGTGCTGCCCGGCAACCGCCGCGCCCTGCCTGCCGATATCAACATGCACTCGGTGAAGAACCGCTTCCTGATGCGCCTGAAGAATATTTCCGGCGATCTGTACTGGCGCAACTGGTTCTCCATCACCGGCCGCGACTTCCTGGTCATCATGTGCTGTCTGCTGTGGGAACACACGTCGCTCAAGGCGTTCTGGTTCCTGCTGCGGAACTGGAGCCGCTTCCGGGCCAAGCGCGAGTTGATTCAAGGCGCCCGCCGCGTGGACGACGAGTACATGGCGAGCTGGTTCCAGTACAGGCCGGTGAGCAAGCGTGCGCCCAAGAGGCTGGCCCGCATGGTGATTCGCTCCGAGACCGCCAAGACGTAGGCTGGGCATGTCCCGCCAGATCTCACCAAGGGTGGAGGCGCGGCCCCATGGATCGATTCTTCAATCTCGTACCCCCAGCTTTTTACCAAGCCGACTACACCAGGGAGGCCAAGCTGCGAATAAGCCGGTGCCCTTTCTCAGACGACCACCTGGCGAGCCTTCGCCGCCTGAGCAACCTCGACATCAGCCTCAAGAGCGGTAAAGGCGACGAGACGATGCTCTGGTGTTTGCAGCATGAGTGCCTCGTGCATCAGAGCCTCATCGCGGAGTTCGAACGGCAAGGGTTGACCGGGTTCAGGGTTCGGCCGGCAACAATTCGCTTCCCAGACGGCCGCGTGTCGAAGGACTACAAGGAGCTCGTCGTGGTGGGCTGCGGAGGAACGGCCACACCGGAATCAGGAGTGAGGCTGGTCGAGGGCTGCCCGGGCTGCCAGTTCGTAAGGTATACAAACGTGACGTATTGGCCGGCGCTGGTGGATCTGAAGCAGTGGACCGGGGAGGACTTCTTCAAGGTGTGGCCACTGCCGAACTTCATTCTGGTCACAAAGCACGTGGTCAGTTTGCTGCGCTCGTTGCGCGTGAAGTGCTATAGCGCCAGGAGACTCGATGAACTCCGTGGGGAATGGGACTTCGGCATCGGGGTCGGTCCGCTGTCCGACGTGATGCCAAGTGACGTCGCGCGGAAATATGGGCGCTCACTTGGGCTGGACCGCCACGTGCATTCGAAGATCGAAGCGCAAGGACGGAAAGGCCAGAAAAGGGGAAAGACGTAGTTTCGCGCTGACAGGAAATGTGGCTGACACCCTTTTTGCAGGTGACCCCGTGCGGATAGCCCTTCTCGGCACGCGCGGCATTCCAGCCAGCTACGGCGGCTTCGAGACCTTCGCCGAGGAGCTTTCCACCCGCTTGGCCGCTCGCGGGCATCAGGTGACCGTCTATTGCCGCGAGCGCCACCCGCAGCCGGTCTACCGCGGCGTGCGTTTGCGCTACCTGCCCACTATTCGCCACAAATACTTCGACACGCTGGCGCATACACTGCTCTCCACGCTCCACCTGCTGGCGCACCGCGTGGATGTGGCACTCTACTGCAACGGCGCCAACGCTGTCTTCACCTGGCTGCCGCGCCTGTTTGGAATGCCCGTGGCGCTCAACGTGGACGGCATCGAGCGCCTGCGCAAGAAATGGAACCGCCTGGCCAAAGCCTGGTACCTGATTTCCGAGTGGCTGGCCACCTTCTGCCCCACCGAAGTCATTACCGACGCTCGCACCATTCAGGATTACTACCGCACGCGCTATGGAAAAGTGAGCACGTTCATCCCGTATGGCGCCGAACTGGGCAAAGTGGACGGCACCGCTACGCTGGCGCGGCTGGGCCTCGAATCGGGGCGCTACTTCCTTTACGTGAGCCGCATGGAACCGGAAAACCATCCGCTCGAAATGCGGCAGGCGTTCGAGCGCGTGGCAACGCCGGTCAAGCTGGCGCTCGTCGGCGATGCGCCCTATGCGCAGGACTACATCGCGCAGGTGCGCGATACGCGCGATTTCCGTGTCGTCATACCAGGCGCCATCTATGGCGACGGATACCGCGAGCTGGAATCGCACTGTCTCGCTTACATACACGCCACCGAGGTCGGCGGCACGCATCCCGCGCTGATTGAAGCGATGGGCCGCGGCGCCCTGGTGCTGTACCGGAACACGCCGGAGAACGCCGAAGTGGCCGGTGATGCCGGCATCCCGTTCGAGCCCGATGAACTTGCGTCCAAGCTGAGAATGGTTCTCGCCCTCCCCGAGGCTGAACGCGCCCAATACCATGCCCGCGCGATGGAGCGCGTCAGGCAGCGCTACTCCTGGGACGCGGTAACCGACGCGTACGAGAAGCTGTTGGAAAGATTAGCCGGGCAGGCGGCTGCGTAGAGCCGCCCGTCTCGCACCTTGATCGCGAAGCCCGTCGTCGAGGCTGGTTCCATCAAAGAGATCCGGGAACGGCTGCTAAACTCAGAACCCGTATCCGATTCCAAGGCAGGTTGGCAAGGCTCACGTCCTTCGGGACCCCAATAGCTGACCACGTCACATTCCCTACGTTCGCATCGGTCTGCCCATAAAACGCCACCGTGCCGCCGGTATCCGATACATAGGCCCCATAGGTCTGCAGGGCCGTCGCCAAGGTCTTTTCCCATGCCGGCCAGAGCTGCGCCGCGACATCGAAGGTTGGGTCCAGTTGGATATGGGCGCCCTCGGGAATCGCGTTCGGGTCGGTGTTGGTGCCGTCCGTCGCGGTGGCCGGTGCGACGTAGCCGGTGCGCGGAGCTGGAATCGTAACGCTGAGCGCGTGATCAATGCGCCCTCGCGCCATTTCTTCCGGACGGACCACCCCGCCCATCTCGGAGAATCCCGCGGCCACCGCGCCTCCGGCGTGCTGCCCCGGCGCCGCATTGGCGCCCCAACCGTACAGATGGTCGATGAAGCGGCTGCCCGCCGACCACGTGTCGCTCGGCGCATCGTAGGATGCGTCCCACATGTCCAGTTCCTCGAGCCTGTCAACAACTACCAGATGATGGTCGGATCCGGCAGTTGGCGTCGCGCCCTTCGGAATCCGGAAACGCACGGGCCCGTCGCAGTAGTACAGCAAGCACGCGACCGTGTAGATCTTATCGGGCGGGGCGGCAGTGACGAGCCCGATCCCCCAATCGTCTCCGTTGGAAAAAACCGCCCTCGAGGCATAGGGAAGAATGGCGTAGTTCACCATGGCAGTTGAATCGGGGTCAATCGAAGGGTTGGCCACAATCGGCTGATTCCAGAAACTGGCTGGCGAATAGAACGGAATCCAAGGAGGCCTCTGGATGAGCCCCCTGCCCTGGAACCCGGTCTGCGCGAGCGCCGGCATCGTTGCCGCACCGGCAGCCAGCAGAATCGCCAGGAGACGTAAGGAACGCCTCATGGCCACATTCTATCAATGCTCCACGGGGTGCGAGGGGTGCGAGGAACGTCTTGGGAAGCGGGGACATGGCGGTGTCTTGAAATTACCAGGGCCACGCTTAAGTTGAGGGAGATAATCCGTTCAGTCACCGCCGACCGCTCCCGGCCCAGAGGGCACCTCGTCACGGCTCGGAACGCACAAAATGCATCGGAGCCGCGACGGGTGCCTCTCGGCCGGGAGCGGTCGCCGCGGGTGTTACTAACGCCGGCTTACGCCGTTCGTTGGGTTTCGCTCTTGTCGCCTGAGATCGCGGCTTGCGCGGCGGCCAGGCGGGCGATCGGTACGCGGTACGGGGAGCAGGAAACGTAGTTCATGCCCACCCGGTAACAGAACTGGACCGAGCTCGGTTCGCCGCCGTGCTCGCCGCAGATGCCGATTTCGAGATCAGGCCGTGTCTTGCGGCCGAGTTCGACCGCCATCTTAACCAGCTTGCCGACGCCTTCCTGATCGAGGACGGCAAACGGGTCGGCGGCGAAAATCTTCTTGTCTTTGTATTCCTGCTGGAACTTCGTATAGTCGTCGCGCGAAAGTCCCATGGTGGTCTGCGTGAGGTCGTTGGTGCCGAAGCTGAAGAACTCGGCTTCCTTGGCGACTAAGTCGGCGGTGAGCGCGGCGCGCGGAATTTCGATCATGGTGCCGACCATGTACTTCAGGTCCTTCATGCCGGCCTTACCGAGAACTTCCTCGGCCACGGCGACCACGATCTTCTTCTGGTCTTCCAGCTCCTTGACGCCGCCGATCAGCGGAATCATGACTTCCGGAATTACCTTCACGCCCTTCTTGGCCACTTGCACCGCGGCTTCGAAAATGGCGCGCGCCTGCATTTCGGTGATTTCGGGGTAGAGGATGCCCAGGCGGCAGCCGCGGAGGCCCAGCATTGGGTTGAACTCATGCAGCTCTTCCACCCGGTGCAGCAACGCGGTCAGCACCGTCTTGAGGGTCTTCACTTCGGCGCCGAACCGCTGGTAAGTGGCGACCAGTTCCTTCTTCTTCTTGAGATCGGCGTAAGGCAGAATGGCGACATCCACCATCAGCTCTTCGCGCTTGGGCAGGAACTCATGCAGCGGCGGATCGAGCGTCCGGATCACCACCGGGAAACCGTCCATGGCCTGGAACAGCCCGGCAAAATCCCTGCGCTGGAAGGGCAGCAGCTTGGCCAGCGCCTTGCGGCGGGTCTTTTCGTTGGGGGCCAGAATCATGGCCTGCATGTGTTCGATGCGGTCCTCGGCGAAGAACATGTGCTCCGTGCGGCACAGGCCGATGCCCTGGGCTCCGAACTTGCGCGCCGCCTTGGCGTCGCGCGGGATATCGGCATTGGCGCGCACGCCGAACTTGCCGCGGAACTCGTCGGCCCAGCCCATGAAGGTGGCCAGAACGCCGGAAGACGGATCGGCATCGAGCGTGTTGGCCTTGCCGGCAAACACTTCGCCGGTCGAACCGTCAAGCGACAGCCAGTCGCCTTCCTTGAGTGTGACCACTTTCCCGCCGACCGTGACCGACACCAGCTTCTTGTGCTCATCGACGGTGATGGATTCGGCGCCGGCCACGCAGGGTGTGCCCATGCCGCGGCAAACCACCGCCGCGTGGCTGGTCATGCCGCCGCGCGCGGTCAGGATTCCCTTGGCCACTTCCATGCCATGAATGTCGTCGGGCACGGTTTCCTTGCGCACCAGAACCACGGGTGCCGTTTTGGCCTGTATCACCGCCTCATCGGCCGTGAAGACGATGGTGCCGACCGAGGCGCCGGGCGATGCCGGCAGACCAACGGCGATCTTGGTGAGCGTTTTCTTCGATGCCGGATCGAGCACCGGGTGCAGAAGCTGGTCGAGCTGTTGCGGCTCCACGCGCAGCACCGCTTCCCGCTTGTCGATAAGCCCTTCCTGGACCATCTCTACCGCGATGCGAACCGCGGCCGGCCCTGTGCGCTTACCGTTGCGGGTTTGCAGCATGTAGAGCTTGCCGTCCTGAATCGTATACTCGAAATCCTGGACATCGCGGTAATGCTTTTCGAGCATCGTGGTGCTGTCGCGAAGCTGCTGGTATACGGTCGGGTTCCACTTCTCGAGTTCGGCAATCGGGTGCGGCGTGCGGACGCCGGAGACCACGTCTTCGCCCTGCGCGTTCTCCAGGAACTCGCCGTAGAACACTTTCTCGCCGGTGGCCGGGTTGCGGGTGAAGCCCACGCCGGTGGCCGAAGTCTCGCCCAGGTTGCCGAACACCATGGCTTGCACGTTGACCGCGGTGCCCAGGTCGTCGGGAATCTGGTTCATCTTGCGGTAGTGCTTGGCGCGGTCGTTGAACCAGGAGCGGAAGACGGCATTGCGCGCGCCGGCGAGCTGCTCCAGAGCATCCTGCGGAAACGGCTTGCCGGTCTTCTTCAGCACCAGCTTCTGATAACCGGTGATGACTTCCGTCAGGTCTTGGGCGGTCAGCTCAGTGTCCAGCTTGGCCTTGGCCTTTTTCTTCTGGCCATCGAAGATCGCCTCAAACTCGTCCTTGGGAATCTCCAGTACCACGTTGCCGTACATCTGGATGAAGCGGCGGTAACAATCGTACGCGAAGCGGGCGTTGTTGGCCTTGGCTTCGAGCGCCTTCACGGTCTGGTCGTTCAGCCCCAGGTTGAGGATGGTGTCCATCATGCCTGGCATGGAGAACTTGGCGCCCGAACGCACGCTGACCAGCAGCGGGTTGGCCACGTCGCCGAGCTTCTGGCCCATCCGCTCCTCGAGCGTCTTCAATGCCGCCATCATCTGCGCGTCGATTTCCGGCGGCACGCTGTTGTCGTTATGGAAGTAGATATTGCACACTTCCGTGGAAATGGTGAACCCTGGAGGCACGGGCAACTTGGCCCGCGACATTTCTGCCAGCCCGGCGCCCTTACCACCGAGCGTATCTTTCATCTTCCCGTCGCCGTCGGCGGTTCCGTTGCCGAACGAATAGACATACTTCTGCATGCTTTAGCTCCTATGATGTAGTTACAATCTCTGAAAAGTCCGCTATGTGGGAAAACTCCAGTAATAGCGTGCCGAGCAACATCAAGCGATTACGCCGGACGTCATCCTCCGGCGCATTTACCAACACCTTGTCGAAAAACAAATCCACCTTGGGCCGCAGTTGCGAAACCACCAACTCGATCGGCTGGCCCGCAATGCGCCGGTATTCGTCGTACAGATCGCGCTCCGGCCCGTCTTGCAATAACTTCTCGTCGATCGCCGCGGCGCGCGCGCCCGCGAATTTCTGCTGCTCGAGGATGTTGCGGATGCGCTTGAAACTCGCTGCGAGCGGCTCGAAATCGGGCGACGCCCGCAAGCTCCGGATGCGGATCAGCCGCGCCTCCAGATCGACCAGGTTGCTCCAGCCGGCGGCCATGGCGGCGTTGACTTCGTCGTACTTGAAGCCGCGAACGTCTTTGAAATAATAGCGGATGCGATCCTTCAGAAACTCCTCGAGCGCGCGCGCCCCGTCCGTCCCGTCATTCACCAGGGGCGCCAGGTCGAGATCGATCTGGCCTTCCACCAGGATCTTAACCACGCCCTGCGCCGCGCGCCGCAGCGCGAACGGGTCGCGCGAGCCTGTGGGGATCAGGCCAACCCCGAAGCAGCCGCACAGCGTGTCGAGCTTGTCGGCCAGCGCCACAATCTGGCCGGTACGGTTGCGCGGGATCGCATCTTCCATGCTCTCCGGTTTGTACTGATCGTAGATCGCCTGCCAGACCGTCTCCGGCTCGCCTTGCGCGTGGGCGTAAAGGCCGCCGACCACGCCTTGCAGCTCGGTGAATTCCTTGACCAGCTCGGTGGTCAGATCGCACTTGGCCAGCTCCGCGGCACGCACCGCGTACGCATCGCCGCCCAGCGTACCTGCCAGCGCTTTCACGCGTTCGGTCTTTTCGAGATAAGAGCCCAGCTTGGCCTGAAAGGTCACATGCGCCAGATCGGGAGCACGCGCGGCGAGCGGTTTCTTCTGATCGGTCTGCCAGAAGAAGCGCGCGTCGTTAAAACGCGCGCGCAGGACGCGCTCATTGCCGCGTCGCACGAAGCCCTCGGGATCGGAAGGGATGTTCATCACCGCTACGAACTGGGGCGCCAGCTTGCCGTGCTCGTCTTCCACCGAAAAGTATTTCTGGTGGTGGCGCATCACGGTAACCAGCACCTCCTCGGGCAGCGCCAGGAACTCCGGATCGAAGCTTCCCACGATGGGCATCGGGTACTCGGTGAGATACACGAGCGTCTCCACCAGCGCGGGGTCTGGCTTGACGCGAACGCCGGCTAGCTCGTTGTGGATCTTGGTGCGGCGCTCTTCGGCGGAGAGGATCACGCAATTCTCGCGCAACCGCTGCTCATAGTCGGCAGTGGTGACGGCGATCTCGCGCGCGCCCAGCCGGCGATGGCCGGAAGTGACCGCGCCGGAGCGCACGCCGGCGAGTTCGAACGGCACGATCTCGTCACCGAGCAGCGCCACAATCCAGCGGATGGGCCGGATGAAGCGTGGTCCGCCCTTACCGGTCCAGTACATGGTCTTGGGAAAGTTGAGTTGAAGAATGATGCCACCGAGCGCCTCCGCCAAAATATCGCGGGTGGTGCGGCCGGCCACGGTTCTGACAAAGGTGTAGTAATCGCCCTTGGGAGTGGCTTCCACCGTGAGCGCTTCCGGCGCTACGCCGTGCTTTCGGGCGAAACCGGCCACCGCCTTCGGCGGAGCCGATTTGGCGGGACCCAGAGCGCGCTCCTCGCTGTCAGCCTGGCGCGCCGGTAAGCCTTCGGCGCGTAGCACCAGCCGTCGCGGCGTGGCGTCCAGGGTGACTGAATCGTGCGCGATGTCCAGCTTCTCGAAAAGCACACGCAGGCTCACGAGCGCCGCCGGTATCATCCAATCGGGAATCTCTTCGGTGCCGATTTCGAGCAGGAAGGGAAGGGAAGCCAGGCTCACTGTGCCACCTCCGCCGTAGCCGGCTGCCGCTGGTCGGCCCAGGCCTGCGCCACGCCCACCGCCAGCTTGCGCACGCGCTGGATGACACCCACGCGCTCGGTGACGCTGATAGCGCCGCGCGCATCGAGCGTATTAAAAATGTTCGAGCACTTCAGCACCTGGTCATAGGCCGGCAGCAACGGGAAACGCTGCTTGTCCGCGGCCTTGGGATCGTAGAGCTCCAGCAGGCGGGCCGCTTCGCCCTCGTGCAATTCGAACAGCTTCCACAGCATCGAAATGTCCGCCATCTCGAAGTTGTAGACCGAATATTGCAGCTCGTCCCGATACCGCACGTCGCCGTAGGAAAAGCCCTTGGCCCACTCGATGTCGTACACGCTGTCTCTGACCTGGAGGAACGCGGTGAGCCGCTCCAGCCCATAGGTCAGCTCGGCGGGAACCAGATCGAGATCGATGCCGCCGCACTGCTGAAAATACGTGAATTGGGTGATTTCGAGGCCATCCAGCATAACCTGCCAGCCGATGCCCCAGGCGCCCAGCGTGGGCGATTCCCAGTTGTCCTCCTCGAACTTGATGTCGTGCTTGCGGAGATCGATGCCGATGGCTTCCAGGCTGGCCAGGTATTGCTCGATGACGTCGTCGGGCGAGGGCTTGAGGATGACCTGGAGCTGGGAATGCTTGAACAGCCGGTTGGGGTTGTCGCCGTAACGGCCATCAGCCGGACGGCGGCTGGGCTGCACATAAGCCACGCGATACGGTTCGGTGCCGAGCACGCGCAGAAAGGTCTCCGGGCACATGGTGCCTGCGCCCACTTCCACGTCGTACGGCTCTTGAATGATGCAACCGCGTTCCGCCCAATACTGTTTCAGCTTGAAGATGATTTCTTGAAACGATGACATCGGTCTGCCTTGTGGGAGCCTAGGTTGGATTCTCCAATAACGGCGCCGTGATCAGCCGGCGTTCCACGTGCGATTCAATTTGTTCCACCAGAAAGCGGCGCAGGTCCGCCGCGGTGGCCTGACCCCAAACCGGCCCGGATAGCTTCGTCACCGGGGTGCGCAAGATTTCAGCGGCGATGGCTCGCGATTCAGCGCTCAGCTCCCGGCTGCCTACGGCGCCCAGCGTTTTCCGGCAATGGCCGCACATCAGGCCCGCGTGGCCGCGGTTGAAGAACGCGCGCTCGGGAGCCACCGGGTCGGGAGCCTCCGGATCGTCGAGCAGGCTGCCGCAGCTCAGGCAAACGTGCAATTCCGGCAGCCATCCGGAAAGACGAACCGCCCACAGCGAAAAGTAGGTGACGGCCCGCCACGCACCGTTCCCGGCGGCGGTTCGCAAGTAATCCAGCACAGCCAGCAGAAGGCGGAAAAACTTCTCATTCGGCTCCGCGGCGGGCAACATCTGTTCGGTCACCTCCGCGAAGTAATCCAGCGCCACGCCGGCCCAGTAATCGGACGCCAGCCCGAATTGCGAGCGAATCAATTCGCAACCGTCCAGGCTGACCAGTTCGCGGGTTTCGCG
>Ga0181529_10002810_pt1 | contig 20381 bp, 13 predicted proteins | sample PEATcosm2014_Bin_36_FD_119763 | JGI IMG/M metagenome (GOLD analysis project Ga0181529, IMG submission 119763) | Peatland microbial communities from MTU Mesocosm Facility, Houghton, MI, USA - PEATcosm2014_Bin10_30_metaG | ecosystem: Environmental > Terrestrial > Soil > Wetlands > Peat | place... | reverse complement strand
GCTGCCCGACGCCTGCGTGGATTTGATTTACATTGACCCGCCCTTCAACTCCAACCGCAACTACGAGGTCTTCTGGGGCGAGACCAGGGAGAAGCGCGCCTTTGAAGACCGCCACGAGAACACTAAGGCTTACATTGACTACATGCGCCCGCGCTGCGTGCAACTCGCCCGCGTCCTCAAACAGACCGGCAGCTTTTATTACCACTGCGACTGGCACGCCAGCCACTACGTCAAGGTCATGCTCGACCAGATTTTCGGCGAAAATAATTTCCAGAACGAAATTGTTTGGAAGCGTAGCAGCGCGCACAGTGATTCAAAAAGATACGGAGCGAACCACGATTCAATTTTCTTTTATACCGGCGGCGCAAATGAATGGATTTGGAACAAACAATTCACCGCTTACGACGAGCAATATCTTGAGGAAAATTATCGCTACAACGATGAGAAAGGGCGATTCCGCGTTTCTGACATGACCGCCAACAAACCGGGCGGAGACGTTTCTTACGAGTGGAAAACACCGGATGGAAAAATCGTGAAGCCATACAAAGGGCGTTATTGGGCTTACTCGAAAGAAAAAATGAAGCAGATGGAAGATGCCGGACAGATTTACTATCGCAGCACTGGAATGCCGATGCTGAAACATTACTTGGAAGAAATGCCCGGCGTTCCGCTCCAAACTTTTTGGGATGACATCAAGCCTGTCATTTCTGGCAGTGAAGAACGCCTTGGTTATCCGACCCAAAAACCGCTCGCGTTGCTCGAACGCATCATCAAAGCCAGCAGCAACGAAAACGACATCGTGCTTGATGCGTTTTGCGGTTGCGGCACGGCGCTAGTCGCGGCGCAGAATTTGAAACGTCAGTGGATTGGCATTGATATTTCGCCAACCTCCTGCCGCGTCATGGCCAAGCGGTTGAAAGATAAAAAAGTTTGCGGCTTCCCTGAAAACGATGACCTCTGGGCTATCGGACGTGGATTCATCGTCCGCGACTTGCCAAAGACCGAAGCCGAACTCCGAAAATATCCCCATTATGAATTTGAAAACTGGGCGGTGGTGGCACTTGGCGGTATTGCGAATAAAGTAAAAGTTGGTGACATGGGAATTGACGGGCGTATCTATCCGGTGAGCGCAGTGCCGGAACGTCGAGGAAAAGCAGCCGGTGAATTTGAATTCACCGATGAATGGTATCCGATTCAAGTAAAGCAGACGGATAAAGTTGGCCGTCCTGACATTGACGCCTTTGAAGCCGTGATGATTCGCGAAGAACGCAAGCTCGGCTATTTCGTCGGCTTTGATTTTACCGGCGATGCCTTGTTTGAAATTGACCGGTTCCAGCGCAAAGAAGGTCTCACCATCAAACCGCTCACCGTCCGCGAAATTCTGGACAAGGAAATTGCGAGGAAATGAATATGACCACTAAACAACTTACACCTGTAAAATTGGTTTTGTGCGGTCCGAATGATGTCGCCAAAGAAATTGGCATAGCAAAGGATGTTGTTGAGAACTGGAATCAACTGAATGCTGAAGCGCGTGGAATCTGGGTTAAACACCACCACTGGCTAACTGATGTTTATCCAGATTTGGCTGACCGTAGCCAAGATGTTCCAAATCGCCAAATAGTTGATCCGGCAAAAATTCTCGTCGCTATTTTTTGGTCACGTTTTGGAACTCCAACAGGAATTGCCGACTCTGGCACTCAAGAAGAAATACTCCGGGCCGCTAACCAAAAGAAAAAGGTCATGGTATATTTTTCTGATTTAGAACCGAAGCCTCCCGACGCTGATGCTCATCAAATAGAGTCATTATGGCAATTCAGACAAACACTTCGTGCTCGCGGCATTGCCCGAAACTTTAATTCCCGTGCAGAATTTCGCAAACTGTTTGAAGACCATCTCGTGCTGGTGCTAAACGCATTCGAGCCTCGGCCTAAAACTCCGAAGCCGATTCGCAAGCCACGACCAAGCGTCAGCCAAACAGCCAAAACAAAAAAAGGGAACATTCACCAACACGTCGGCGATAATTATTATGCACGTCCTCCAACTGAAAAAATCATCAAGGAAAGGCGTCCCGGCAGTGTCACCGCAGAGGAAGAACACCAAATCAGCGAGTGGATTGCAGACCTTGCCGAAGGTGAAGTTGGCAAAACTCGTAAAAAAGCATTTGGAGAGTGGGGAAGTCGTTTCAAAAATCACTTTCAATTAGACCATCGGGAAGATTTCCTATCGGGGGAAATGAATCTTGCTGAGGGTTGGTATCGCACACAGAAAGCAATCCAAAAGGAGGGATGGAAATCGAAAGCTCCAGAGTTATATCGAAACAGCCTGATAGGTTCGATCAAAGCTGGTATGAAAGAAATGGGGTTATCCAACGAAAATTATTATCCGGTTCTGTCGAAAAGATTGAAAATGAAGAAGCCCATTGTCCATTTGCCCGATTTGACAACAATAAATCTTAAACGAATTCGCAATGCAGTTCGCACCGATGTCCGAAAATTTAGAAATTCTTCCCACTAATTCCAGCCGCCTCCTTAAAAAATTGAGTGACTGAATTGGCATTGATATTTCGCCCACCGCCTGCCGCGTCATGGCCAAACGCCTGCGCGATGTTTGCGGCTTGCCGGAAAGCGAACCGCTCTGGCGCGCCGGACGCGGCTTCGTCCCAAAGGGACAACCGGAAATTAGCCAGACACATCGTGTCTGGTGCATCGCCGATGAAATCAATGTCCTGAAGGGACATCGGAATCCGCCGGACATCTTCCATCGTCCCGCCGGGACGAATGATTTTATTCAACCAGCACCAGCCACTTCGTAGCTGGCTAATTTCCATCGTCGCTCCGCGACATTCCCACGGAGCCGGAGCATCGTCCGCAGTCCCCCTGAAAATCTACGCGTGTGATCGGCATTGATATTTCGCCCATGCCTGTGCGTCATGGCCAAACGCCTGCGCGACGTTTGCGCGTTGCCGGAAAGCGAACCGCTCTGGCGCGCCGGACGCGGCTTCGTCGTCCGCCCTTGATTTTGTAGGAGACGAGGTGACGAGGCTCAAATTAATTCGGAGTTCGGAATTTGAAATGTGCCTCCTCACGTCGGCTCCTACGATACGAAGCCGGGAAATCCCGCCCGACGGCAAATCTGCGGGATTATGCAGTTGACAAACTTTTGTGCCTTGAATCCGCAGATTTCACGGATGAACGCAGATTTTCTTGATTTTTATCCGCGTAATCCGCGTAATCTGCGGATAAAACAAATGCCCTGTTTGTGAAGTGCATAATCCCACAAATCTGTCCTAAATGGCTGGTTTTGAACGGACAAGACGCGTTCCGGCCCTGATTCTGCCTCCTAAAAACTGCCGACGACCACGTCGTGCTCATATAAATGCTCCTTTTGACGGGCGGCGACGGCGTCGTGCAATCCTCCAGGCTCCTTAAAACAGGCGACGACGGCGTCGTCCCCACCCAAAAACTCCATTTACAAGGTGACGACGGCGTCGTGCTCATATAAAAACTCCTTGAGGAGGACAGCCACGGCGTCCGGTCATCGCGTTGATCCTGCCGGCAGGGCAGCGCCCCCTTGCCTGCCATTTCATCCCCCTGAACTGGCGCAGGGCGACGAAGGGATCAATCCGCGCCAGAAGAAAATGCGCCCAGTGAACCGGCAGAGAGACCAAGGAAGCCGGAAGATTGAACAAGTGGATTGTCGGACAGGCCGGGGAAAGCCGGAAGATGGATTAAATGAGGGGCAGTGTCCTAATTTGCAATTTTTAGGAGCGCGGATTGTCCTCAATCCGCAGCGTGCCTCCCGGCGCATCGCGTTGAAATTATCCGGGCCGTCTCCAGTCTCGCCCCGCGCTGCGAGTTGGGACAACTCGCGCTCCGGTCAAATTAGGACACGCCCAAATGAGGCGGAAGATTGACCAGAAAAACCAAGGGGACGGCTGCGAAAGTTGTTTGAGTGTTTTTGACAATGGCGGTGTAATGACCTATGACTGTTTGTAACAATAATGGTATAAAATAAAAATATGAAGACATTCACTCGTTGGACCATTGGCGGGCCGGCCTTGGCCGCCGCTCTGTTCTTAATCCCTTCCGCAAGCCGCGCCGCCGACACCAATTCGGTTGCGTCCGCCAGGCCCGTGCCATATCCGCTCACAACCTGCATCATTTCCGGCGACAAGCTCGGCGGCGACATGGGCGATCCAATCGTGTTCAACTATCAGGACAAGACAAAAGGCATCAACCAGGAAATCAAATTTTGCTGTCCGATGTGCAAGCCGAAATTCCTGGCCAACCCGGACAAATACATGAAGACCATCACAGCCGCCGAGGCCAAGGACTCAAAAAATTGACAAGCGAAAGCCAAAATAGGGTTGGCGGCTTTTCGACGACGGTGAGAAATTCAAACCATGAAACTGGCATTGGCCATCATCTGCAGCTTCGTGCTGGCGGGAACACCGTTCCTGCCCGCGCAAACGCCGTCGGCGTGCGCCGGACAAATCCGCGCCTGCTGCCAGCATGGCGTCGTGATGCCCTGCTGCGCGGCAAAATCATCGCCTGATTCGCAACCCGCGCCGGCGGCTCCCGCACCTGCCGGCAGCCAGAGCCAGCTTTCGCTTCTTGCCCCCGCCGTTTTGATCTGGACTTTGCCGGCGACCCCGGCGGATTCAACCGTCTCAACTTCCACGCCGCCCCCGCTGGCGGCCGGCGCCCCGCTTTACGCGCGGGACTGCGCCCGGCTGATCTGATTTTCCCCTTTTCCCGCCCGCAGTGTGCCTTGAGCCGGCGCGCTTCGGATCTGTTCCCTTGCTCCACGGAATCATTGTGCCCGTGATTTGCCCCAGAAATTTTCCGCCGCGCACAACCGGCGGTGATTGAAACAAAAACGAAAGAGACATTTTATGAAAACGAAACTGATATTAATCGCTGCTCTGGCCGCCACGCTGGGCGGAGCCGCCGGATGGCTGGCACCGCATCAATTGGCGTCAACGAACGCCGCCGCCGGGGATCGCAAAGTCCTCTACTACGCCTGCCCGATGCACCCGACCATCAAATACGACAAGCCCGGCGACTGCCCGATCTGCGGCATGAAGCTCCAGCCGGTCTATGCGGACGCAGCCGGCACGAACGCGCCCGCCGCAGCGCCGATGGGTTGCTGTTCAATGGCAACGAATCCTTAACGCGGGGTTTTATGAAAGCGAAAACCCTTCTGCTCGTCCTGTTCGTCGCCGCCGCGAGTGCGGCGGTGACGTGGTTCGCCGCGCGGCACCAGGCTGCGCCAGCGGCTGCCGTTTCCGCCGATGCCACGGGCCGCAAGATTCTTTATTACCAAAGCCCGATGCACCCGTGGATCAAGTCGGACAAGCCGGGCAAATGCCCGATTTGCGGCATGAACATGGTGCCGGTCTATGAAAGTGCGGAAGGCACCAACACCGGCTTCGGCCTCAAGCTGAACTCCGACAGCGTGAATGTCGCCAACGTCCAGACCACCACTGTTGAACGTCGTTCTCTGGTTCGCTCGTTGCGTGTCGCTGGCGCGATTCAAATAGTTGGGCCGACTTATTTCGTCTTCAACGCCTATGAACACGATCTCGAATGGCTCGATGCCGGCCAGACGGTTGAAGTCACCATTCCCGCGCTGCCGGGGAAAATTTACAAAGCCAAGATCGCGCACATTGACACGAGGTTTATCGATCCGAACCGTGCCGACCAGACGCACGGCATCCAGGTGCGCGCGCCGCTGTCGGAAAACCTGGCGCATATTGAAGGCGTCAAGCTCTGGCGTCCGTTCGATGGGTTTTACGCCGAGGGCCGAGTGCTGGTGAATTCGCCGGACGTGCTGGCCGTGCCACGCAACGCGGTGCTTCAACCCGGATCGCAGCCGGTCGTTTATGTGGACGAGGGAAAGGGCTATTACGAGCAACGCAAAGTGAAGCTGGGGCGCGTCGGCGATGAATTTGTCGAGGTCCTCGACGGTTTGCAGGAAGGCGACAAGGTCGTCACCTCCGGCGGGCTGTTGATTGACGCCGAGGCGCAGATTTCCCAAAGCGCACAAAATTAAACTGCCATGATCAATCGCATCATAGAATGGTCGTTGCGTAACCGCTTCCTGGTCTTTTGCGGCGTGGCGCTGCTCATCGGCTTCGGCGTCCGTGCCGTCTATCAAACGCCGGTGGATGCGATTCCCGACTTGAGCGAAAACCAGGTCGTTGTTTTCGCCGACTGGCCGGGGCGCAGCCCGCAGGAAGTCGAGGACCAGGTCACCTATCCGCTCTCGGTGAATTTGCAGGGGCTTGCCGGCGTGAAAACCGTCCGTGCCAACTCGATGTTCGGCTTCTCGCTCGTCACGATCATTTTCGACGACAAGATTGACAATTATTTCGCACGGTCACGCGTGCTGGAACGGCTGAATTATCTCGGCAGCACGATGCCTACCGGGGTCACACCGATGCTCGGCCCGGACGCGACCGGCCTCGGATGGGTTTACCAGTATTATCTCGACGTTGACCCGAAGCTCGCGCCGGACGGCGGCTATGACCTCGGCCGGTTGCGCGCGATCCAGGACTGGTTTGTGCGTTACCAACTCAACGCCGTTCCCGGCGTGGCGGAAGTCGCGAGCGTCGGCGGTTTTGTGCGGCAATACCAGATTGATGTCTCGTCGCTGCGGATGCGCGCGATGAATGTGACGCTGCAAATGGTCATGGACGCCGTGAAGCAGAGCAATCTGAACGTAGGCGGCAAGGTCATCGAGGAAAATGGGATGGAATTTGTCGTGCGCGGCGTCGGCCTTGTCAATTCCAATGCGGATTTGGAGAACATCGTCCTCACGCAGAGCAGCGGCACGGCGGTTTATCTGAAGGACGTGGCGACCGTGCAGGTCGGCGGCGATTTTCGGCGCGGCGCGCTCGACATCGGCGGGCACGAAGCCGTCGGCGGCATAGTTGTCATGCGCACCGGCGAAAATGCGATGCAGGTCATCCGCGCCGTGAAGGCCAAGATCGCGCAAATCTCGCCGAGCCTGCCGCCGGGCGTCAGCATCAAATCCTTTTACGACCGCAGCGAGCTGATTGACCGCACGCTCGACACGCTCAGGCACGCGCTCACCGAGGAAGCCGTGCTCGTCACTATTGTCATCATCCTTTTCCTGTTCCATTTCCGCAGCATTCTCATCGTCACTCTGCCGCTGCCGCTTTCAATCCTCGTGTCGTTCATCCTGATGAACCAGTTCGGCATCACGTCGAACATCATGTCGCTCTCCGGCATCGCCATCGCCATCGGCGTGCTCGTGGACGCGGGCATCGTCATGGCCGAAAACGCCATCCGCCATTGCGAGGTGGCTGAGAAGAAGAAAGGCGCGCGACTGAACAAGGCCGAGTCGCTGCAAGTCACGCTCGAAGCTGCGCAACAAGTCGGACGCCCGATTTTCTTCGCGATGGTCATCATCATCTTTGCGTTCATACCGGTGTTCGCGTTGAGCGGGCAGGAAGGAAAATTGTTTCACCCGCTCGCATTCACAAAAACCTTTGCGATGGCTGGTTCTACCATTCTCGCGATAACGCTCGTGCCGGCGCTGTGCGCGACTTTCATCTGCGGCCCGTTCCGTTCCGAAGACTCAAATCCGCTGATGAAAATACTGCTGGCCATTTACAATCCGGTTTTGGATTGGGCTTTGCGCTTCCGCAAAACCGTTTTGGCACTGGCAACTGTTTCCGTTTTGATTGCGCTGGTTTTGGCTTTTGGCCTGCCACGGCCAGTTGTTTCAAAACTTTCAACCTTGAACCCTGAACTCGGAACCAAATTAAACGGCATGGGCAGCGAATTCATGCCCACGTTGAACGAAGGTAGTTTGCTCTTCATGCCGGTTCTGTTGCCCAGCACGTCGCTTACGGAAATCAAACGCATCATGGCATGGCAGGACCAGGTCATAAGCCAGACGCCTGAAGTCGCGAGCGTCGGCGGCAAATTGGGCCGCTCGGAAACCGCCACCGACCCCGCGCCCATCGAAATGATCGAGACGACCATCATGCTCAAGCCGGAATCGCAATGGCGTCCGGGCATGACCAAGGAAAAGCTCGTCGCCGAGCTGGAGGAGAAATTGTCGCAGATGCCGGGCTACGTGCCCGGATTTCTGCAGCCAATTGAAAACCGCATTTTGATGATCAGCACTGGCATTCGCGCGCAGGTCGGCATCAAGATTCTCGGCGACAATCTCGACGCGCTTCAGCAAAAGGCGTTCGAGGTCGAGCGCGTCGTCCGCACGATTCCCGGCGCGGTCGGTGTCGCCGCGTCGCGCACGGAGGGCAAGCCGTATCTCGACATCGAGGTGGACCGCGCGGCGATGGCGCGTTACGGCTTGCGCGCGCAGGATGTCATGGATCTGGTTGAAAGCGGCATCGGCGGCGACAATGTTTCCACCGCGATCGCCGGGCGCGAGCGGATTCCCATCCAAGTCCGCTTGCAACGCGGCGAACGCGACGATATTGAACGACTTGGCGACATTCTTGTGCCTACGCCGTCAGGTGATCGGGTTCCGCTCGGCCAGGTTGCGAAAATTCATCGCGAAATCGGGCCGAGCGAAATCAACAGTGAAAACGGGCGTTTGCGCGTGTTCGTGCAGGCGAACGTCGAAGGCCGCGACCTCGGTGGCTTCGTGAAGGAAACGCAGGCGCGCCTCGCGAAGGAAGTCCAGTTGCCGCCCGGTATGACGATTGAATGGAGCGGCCAATACGAAAACCAAATCCGCGCGCAAAAAACTTTGGAACTCATTGTGCCGGTGGCATTGTTCGTCATCTTCCTGTTGCTCTACATCGTTTATCACAGCGCGAAGGAGGCGGCGCACGTCATCCTCGCCGTGCCGTTCGCATTGACCGGCGGCGTGTTCCTGCAATGGCTGCTCGGCTACAACTTCAGCGTGGCCGTATGGGTCGGCTACATCGCGCTGTTCGGGACGGCGATTCAAACCGGCGTCGTGATGGTCGTTTATCTGGACGAGGCTGTGAAAAAGAAAATGGCCGAGTGCGGCGCAAATTTTTCGCGCCTGGATTTGATCCAGGCGGTGAAAGATGGCGCGCGGCTGCGGCTTCGCCCGAAAGTGATGACGGTTGCGACCATCGTCGCCAGCCTGCTGCCGATTTTGTGGAGTCATCGCACCGGCGCGGAAGTGATGAAGCCGCTGGCAACGCCGGTCATCGGCGGCATGTTGAGCAGTCTTGCGTGCATCCTGATTGTGACCCCGGTGATTTTCTGCTGGCTGCGCGAGCGGGAATTTATCCATCCCCAAATCCGCCGGACTAGCAACCAGATCACCAATCCTTGACCGGCCGGTTTGGGTCTTGCGGCTTGCCCTGCGGCTTCAATTGCAAAACCTGCTCGTCGCCCTTTTGCGCGTCCAGCAACTTTTTCGCCTCCTCCGGCGTCATTTGTCCGGCGGCTGCGGCCTGGTTTTCGGCATTTTGATTATCCTGCTTCTGGCCAGACTGGTTTTTTTCATCCTGTTTCTGCTGGTCTTGGGATTTTTTTTGGGACGATTCTTGATTCTGCTGCTGGCTTTTCTGGCTGTCCGATTTTTGCTGCTGCGACTGTTGATTGTTTTGCTGTTGCTGGTTTTGCTGCGACTGGCTGTTTTGCGATTGCTGCTGTTGTTTCAGCAATTCTTCGAGCTTCTTCAATTTCACGTCGTCGGGATAAATTTGCAGCCCTGATTCCACTCGCTCCTTCGCCGCCGGGATGTTGTTGGAAATGTAAAGCTGCGCGCCGCTGTTGAAAAAATCGTCCGCCGGCGCGAGCTGCGCACAAACTTTCTGCGCGGCAAAAACTAGCAGCAAAGTCAAAAGACTATTTTGAGTTGGGCGTGGCAATCGCATCAATGTCCTTCAGTTTTTTTGTGTAGTCTTGAAATTGTTTCGCCGCGATCTTGTTCTGCGTGAGTTGCTCCATGATTTCCAGCGCGCGATGAAACTGCGCGCGGCGCACCGCATCATCGGCCTCCCCTTTTGCGCGCATCATCGCTTCGCGCAGCTGCGCAATCAGTTCCATCTGATTTTCCACAAATGTGAGATTGTAGGCCGCGTCCATGTCGTTCGTGTTCAACTGCAATGCGTGCGAGTAGCTTTGCGCGGCATTCGTCCATGATTCCGCCATAGCGTCCAAACCTTCGGCGCTCGGCGTGAATTTCAATTCGCCCATCCGGTAAAGCGTGTTGCCCAGGTTGTAAAACGCCTGCTGCTGCAGTTTCAAATCCGGTGACAGCGCCACCAATTGAAAATTCCTCAATGCCTCGTCGTAATTCGTGGCGCGATACGCCGCCGCGCCCGCGTTGAAAAGCAAGCGCAAATCGTTTGTCTGGATTTCCGCCAGCCGCTCGTATTCAGCCAGCGAATTGGTGAAATTGCCCGACTTGTAGTCGCGCCAAGCGTCCGCCGGCGAGGCGTCCGCCGCAACCGGCAGCAACGAAAGCACAACCACGATAATTGCCATCGCTTCAACTTTGGACTTTGGACTTTGAACCTTGGACTTTTTCCGCTCCGGCAGAAACATTTCCGCGAGCAAAAGCAGAATTGCCGCCCCCAACGGCCACTGAAACTGTTCGTGATAGCGCCTTACCAGTTGTTCCCTGGCTTCAGATTTCGGCAGCGGCGCGAGGCCGCGCTCGTAAAGCGTGTTCATCGTATCCGCACCGCGCAACGGCAGGTAAAAACCGCCTGTCGCGGCGGCAATTTGTTGCAACAACTGTTCATTTAGATGCGACTTCACGACATTTCCCTGTTCGTCGCGGACGTAATCCGAATTCCCGTTTGCGTCCGTCACGCGGATCAAATCGCCCTCCGCCGTGCCGATGCCGATGGTGAAAATTTTCAGCCCGGCCTTCGCCGCGTTTTTTGCGGAGGCGATCACGCCGGCTTCGTCCACATTGTCCTCGCCGTCGGTCATCAGCACGAGCACCTTGTAATGGTCCTTTTCCTTGAACGTGTCGAGCGCCGTGTCAATGGCCGATGCGATGGCCGTGCCGCCTTCGGGAATGGAATTCACGTCGAGCGCCTGCACATTTTGCTGGAACGCCGTGTCGTCAATCGTCAACGGACATTCCAAAAACGCCTCGCCGGCGAAGGCGACCAAACCGAGCCGGTCGGTCTTTGCATCCTGCAACAATTCCAGCGCCGCCAGTTTGGCGCGCTCCAGCCGGTTTGGGGCAATGTCTGCCGTGAGCATTGATTTCGAGGTGTCCACCGCCACGACAATGTCCAGTCCGCGCTGTTCGACTTCCTCCAAATCGTAACCGCGCTGCGGACGGGCAATCGCTATAAGTAAGAATGCAACGGCCAAAATAACGAATGCGGACCGCATTTTCCGGCGAGCGGGGGAAATGCCCGTTGTCAACGCCGGCAACAATCGCGCGGACACAAATTGCGCCAGCAGTTTTTGCTTTTGCCGCGTTGCAAACCAAAAAAGCGCGGCGAGCGCCGGCGGCAAAACCAGCAACAACCACAAAGCATTTCCATTTCCCCAATTCATGGCAGCCTCCGAAAAATAGTTTGCCCCAAAATAATTTCAATCAGCTGCAGCGCCAGCCCTCCGACGATGAACCACGCGAACAGCTCCCGGTATTCGGTGTATTTGTTGATGACCGCCTCGGTCTTTTCAAGCTTGTCAATTTCCGCATAAATTTTCTCAAACTTCTCCGCGTTGTCCGCGCGATAATATCTGCCGCCTGTCATGTCCGAGATTTGCTGCAACGTGTCCTCGTCCGGCAGGTAGCCGGACGGCAAGCCCATCTGCTGGACGATCTCGCGGTTGCCAAGGCCGATGGTGTAAATCTTCACGCCGAGCGCCTGCGCCGCGTGCGTCGCCGTGATGGGATCAATCTTGCCGGAATTGTTCGCGCCGTCGGTCATCAGGACGATGATTCGGCTTTTGGATTTCAATTCACGCAGCCTGTTCAGCGCAGTCGTGATGCCGTCGCCAATCGCCGTCGCGTCCGAGTTGATTGTGCCGATGCCGATACGGTCTACCGTTTCGAGCAAATAATCGTGGTCGAGCGTCATCGGCGCGGCGATGAAAGCCTCCGCCGCAAAAACGACAAGCCCGATGCGGTCGTTCGGGCGGCCCTCGATAAACTGCTTCAGCACCGGTCTGGCCATGTCAATGCGGCTGACTTGCTGGCCGTTCACGATGTAATCGCCGGTGGTCATGCTGCCGGACAAATCCAGCGCGCACACGATGTCAATGCCGCTGGCCTTTACCTCCGTCGTGCTTTTCGACAAGCGCGGCTGCGCGAGCGCGAAAATAAAAATGGCAAGCGTCAGCCAGCGCAGCGCAGCGAGAAAACTTCCCGCACGCGAACGCCGCGCCTTCGTCAGGCCTTCCACCAGTTTCACGGACGAATACAAAAATGCCGGCGGTGAACCACGCTTGCCTTTTAGCCAAGCGAGCAATGGCAAAAGCAGCAGCAGGAGCAGCAAATATGGATGGGCAAACGTCATTTGACTTCGGCGTTCTGAGCTTGCGGTTCAGGGTTTGAATTTTCCCTCGGCTCGGTTTCCTCGACCAATTTCACCGCCGAGCCGTGCAGTTCGCGCAATTCTTTTTCACCCGGCTCGTATTTCGCAAATTTCACGAGGTCGCAACTTTCCAGAAAATTGCCGAGCGATTCTTTCTGTTCCGGCGCCAGCAGATCTGTTCCGCCGAGTTCGCGCAAAAACTCCTCCGTCGTCCGCTCCGGCGCGCGAAATTGGAAGCGTTCTTCGAGATAAAAACGGATCGTGTCGGAGACGAGAACGCAAAATTCCTTCGGCTGCGAAATCAACGTGAGCGCTTCCTCCAGTTTTTGTTTCGCGCGGACGTGCGCGGGAATCGGCGGCACAAATGGAACTTGTGCTTGCCGCCTTTGCCACCAGCGCCACAGGAAAAAGGCGGCTACCGTCAAAACAATGATGGCAAGTGCCGCTGGCACCCATTCCCAGCCGTTTGGAATCTCGATCGGCGGCTTGATGTCGCAGATGTCGTTGGCAATGGCGTTTGTCATCCTCGCAACCTCCGTTTTTCGCGGGTCTCGAAAAATCTGCCAAGCGCCGCCGAATACGCCTCGTCCGTGCGCAGTTGAATCGAATCAATTCCGGCGGAGCGAAATTGCTTGGCGATTTCGCCGCGCATTTTTTCCTGTCGCAACGCAAAGGCATCGCGGCTGCCGGCGCTGGCCGTGTTAAGTTCCAGGATTTCGCCGGTCTCGGCGTCTTCCAAAATCAACCGGCCCAGTTTCGGCAGTTCCAGTTCGTAACGGTCCGTGATTTGCACGGACACGACATCGTGCTTGCGATTGGCCATGCGCAGCGACGTTTGCAATTCCTTCGGCAATGCGCCGCTGCTTTTTGAATTCAGAAAATCGGAAATTATTACTGTAATGGCTTTGTGCGACTGAACACGCATCAGAAAATCCAAGGCGGTTTTCAAATCCGTTCCTCGCCGCTTCGGCTCGAAGAACAAAACTTCGCGGATGACGCGCAGCACGTGGCTGCGCCCCTTGCGCGGCGGAATGAATTTTTCCACCTCATCGCTGAAAAGAATCAGGCCGACCTTGTCGTTGTTGCGGATGGCGGAGAAAGCGAGCACGGACGCAATTTCCGCCGCGAGTTCGCGCTTGGACTGGTCACGCGAACCGAACAGGCCGGAGCCGCTGAGGTCCACGACGAGCATGAGCGTGAGTTCGCGTTCCTCGACGAACTTCTTGATGAACGGATGATTCATCCGCGCGGTAACGTTCCAGTCAATCGCGCGCACGTCATCGCCGGGCTGGTATTCGCGCACCTCGTCGAAGTTCATGCCCTGGCCCTTAAAGACGGAATGGTATTGGCCCGCGAGCGTTTCGGTCACGATGCGGTTCGTGCGCAGCTCGATCTGGCGGATTTTTTGGAGAATCTCGCGGGGAATCATGGGGAAATTGTTAAACGCCGGTTGCGAATCGCCGAATTTGCGCCGTTAAAAAATCTTGCGGGCGCGAATAAATCAACAAAGCAAATCGCCGCCATGGCCAAAGCCAAAAACTTTCCCGTGCGCCCCGCGAAATAAATCCTGAAAAGCTCGCCCGTCATTTTGTAATCTCGTTTGCATTACGTGAATTTTGCCGGACAAATCGGCAAAGAAAACATTTTTCATTTAGTCAACCCTCCGAAAAATTTGTTCAAACAAACTCAATGCCAGAACCGACCGATCCGCCCTGCCAGCCGCCGGATTTTTGAGGACAACCCTTTGATTCATTGGCGGAATCCACCGTTGCCGTGCGCAGCACGACCGATGTTTTTTCGCAATCGTCGGTAGAACTCAAAGCGACTCCTCCGTGACTGACGAAATGCGGCGTAGCGATGTTGCCGCTTATCGCGAGCGTGCCGCTTGCGACAGCGTAATATGCCGGCGCAAAACCTGTGTCTGAAGAAGAAACGCCGTTGAAGAGAGCGTTGCCGTTTTGGAAAAGAGCAAAGGCAATCGGCTCGAACCCTTGCGGAACTGGATTTTAGAGGCAAATCAGGCGGAAAAGGTGGTTTCTAAAGACAACTGGTTAGAAATGAAGTCACTTCTTCAAAAGGTCGGCTCGAACCGCCTTTTACGCGCTCAAACCTTAACCGTTTCTTTCAAAAAACCCTTTGATTCATTGGCTGAAACAACACTGGCCGTGCGCAGCACGACCGATGTTTTTTCGCAATCGTCAAAATGGTGGAGGCGGCGGGAATTGAACCCGCGTCCCAAGTCAACCTGCCAGCCGCGACTACATGCTTATTCCGGATAAGGTTTTCTGCTATGCGATGCTGTCCGGGCTCAAGTCGCACTGCCTAGTCCGCATGATAAGATCTCGACCGGCAACGCGCGGTCCCCGCCGCCGGTCATGCCTGCTGTTGCGTTCCTCCGGCGTAGCAGGTGTCCACCGGTGAACGTCGTGGCGCTTAGGCCGCGAGAGCTAGTTCTTGATTAGCTGTTTTGTTTTGATGCGAATGATTAACGAGGCCAACGCATCGTCCTCGGCATGCCGCCTCTGGTGTGTTCACATGGTCGAAACCAGTGCGCCCCCATCCAATTCGGCGATAATATAATCCTCCAATTCGCCAGACGGGTCAAGCTAACATTCATTACCGGAATCGTGTTGGACTGACAGAAACCACGAATTGTTGAGAAAGCAATGGCTGTCCGACATGGATTCGAACCATGAATAACGCCTCCAAAGGGCGCTGTGTTACCATTACACCATCGGACAAACCGTTGATTTTCAACAAAGTATGAATTTTGGATCGGTGAACTGTCAGTAAAAGTGTCAGTAAATCATCACCAAAAAATCACAGGTGCTACTTGGGTAACGCCAATACTTCTATCGATTTCACACCGGTTATTTGCTCAACACGAGCAAACATGAAAGCAAATCACCGGCTGTTCCCCAGCCCATAGACTTGAAAACAGGTTCCACCCTTCCACCCTACACTACCTGAATGGGCTGCTGACCACACATTCTTCTCAGCAACATCATCAAACCAAAGAATCCGTGGAATTGAGCTGTTTGAGAGAGTAGCGAGAAAGTTTGTGGATGAATTATTGTCGGCTGAACCTGGCCACGTTTTATTGCTGGCAAATGCTTACGCTGTTTTCTTACAAATGATTAAAAGACAGAACCTGGAACCGGTGAAGCGCAGCGAATTCAAGGCGATGGTGGTTCCGATTACCGTGCCACCATGAGGCAGACACTTTAGTGCCTCTAGCATGGGGCGCATGTCGGTGAACCGCACATTGTCCACGTTGCCCCAATACGCGGCGATCTTGTCAATATCGCTGTCAGGACGAATGCAGAGGCGGGCGAGCACCGCCGGTTGCAGGGAAAGCACCTTAGCCATGGTCATACGCCGCTCGGGTGTCGGGATTTTTCGCATGAGCAACTGGTAATCTGTCAACTGGATGGCGTTGGCCACGGGATAAACCAGACTTTTCAAAACCGCCACATCCTCAAGATTGAGTCGGGGGTCTTTGAAGATTGTTTCGATGCTGTCCTTGGGAAAAATGAACGGATAATCCACATAGGTTCCGAAGCCCATGCCATACAGGCCGCTGTAAAGTTTTTGCCGCGTCTCCGGCTTCAACGACGTCAAAAAGCCCTCGTCTGGTGTGAGCACCGTGTTCGACCCGAGAACCGAGACATGGGAAGGCGTCAATTGCGAATCAACCTGTTCCTTGGTCAATCCATTGGCGAGGAGCAACTCTCTGACCTGCTGCTCGTTCAGCCCGTTGAAATCCAGGCTCTCCGGTTCTGGATTTTTTTCCATCGCCAGATATTCCGAGGGACGTTCCAACTTGATGTTCTGCGTGAGCAGTTCGCCCCACGGCCCCTTGCGTGTGAACATGTCCTTGTCCTGCACATCCGGGTCGGGAATGTCATTGTTCGCAAACGAAAACGCCTTTGTCTTCACGTCCATAATCCTGGTGGAGACAACAGCCGTGCCCGTCATGAGAAACAAGCTGAAGATGATCAGTCCGGTCAGGCTGAACCGGAAGGAATTTACCGAATCGAGTTCATTGCCTTTTTTCAATTTTGCCATAAACGTTAGGAAAATGAGCATCAAGCTTAACTTTCAAATCAAATATGGCAAGTTGCAATCATGCCAAACTACGAACCGTTACGGCGAGCACCGGCTGAATTAGTTTTCTAATAATTGTTTTTTGGGAATTTGCCTAAAAACTTTCTGGAGCAAACTGCATCCGTGGGTAGCATGAACGGGATACCGATCCGCCCGCGTTCCGGTAGATGGCGATTTGTGCGCCAGAGAAAATCATGTTCCAACTCGTCGGCGGTCGGCTGTTTGAAACTGAAAACTTCGCATCCTTGCGGGTTGACCCCGGACTTGACGTGCCGGATGGCTCCGTCTTTGCCGGCGGCATCCATTCCTTGAAAAATCAGCAGCAGCGCATAACGGTTGGAAGCGTAGTGAAGTTGTTGCAATGAACTCAACTCCTCAACGTGTTCTTCAAGAAACTTTTTATACTGTTTCTTCGATTTGGCGGCGGGCTTAATCTTCGTCGGCCATTTCTTGAGTTTGACCTTGGCTCCTGGCTGCACGCGGAAATCCTTTGATTTGATTTTCATCTTTATTCTTTCAGACATACCAGCCACATGGATCGCGACGGTTTATTTTTTGGTTTCCACTTCGGGAGTCTTTTGCTTCGCCTGATCCGATTCCTCAACGGCGCGAACATCTTCGCGCCCTAATTGCTCGTAAAATTCATGGACTCGCTGGACAAGCTGCGGTGACACCTCGGTCACAAGCTTACCATTCGTGTCAGGTTTGATTTCTGTTTTGGCATCGGGCTTCGGCGCAACTTTGTCGGTTGGCTTGACGACATTTTTAACGTCTGGTTTCGGCTCTGCTTCGACTTCGGACGGCAACACGGCTTTGGCTTCGGGTTGAGATTCGACAGATTTGGTTTCAGATTTAGGCTCGACTTTCGCGGCTGGCGTCGGTTCAACCTTAACCTCCGTTTTTGAATTGGTATCAGGTTTAAGTTCAGTTTTGATTTCCGGCTGCGACTCGTCTTTGACCACTGGTTTGGTTTCAGCTTTTGCTTGAGTTTCGCGAATCTCCTTTTCGGCCTTGTCCCAATTCTGCGCTGATTGACCGTCCCGATGACCTTGGTGCTCGTAAAGTTCAAACGCCCGCGCCGCGATCCGTGGCGTCAAATCGGTTGCCGTCCTGATTGCGGTTTTAGGCTTCGCTTCAGAAGAAGCATCCGGTGCGGGTGCAATTTGTTCTTCGGGTTTAGCCTCGGCCTTGGGATCAGGTTTCGTTTCGACTTTGGTGTCTGGCTGCGACTCGGCGTTCATTTCCGTTTGAGCATTAGTTTTGACTTCGGGCTTAATCCCAGTTTTGGCTGTAACTTTGACTGGATCAAAAATCCGATACGCGAGCAGTTTGATGCGGTCGTTCACGAGGAACCACAACAAGGCATAACCCCACACGAAGCCGGCCCAACCCCAGCCGAGCGGCGTCATGAATAATCCATAAACCGCGATCAAGGTCGCCACGGCTTGGGTGCCGAACACCGCGATCAACAAAATCTTTGCCGGACGGATTGACCAGAACGCTCCGCGTGTGCGCGTGAGAAAAATCGTCAGATGTCCTGCCACGGACAGTTTCAAATACATCAGCGTTTGAATGTGCGGGCGGTCGAGGTGAAAAACGCGCTCGCCGAGATAGAACAAGCCGAAAGCAGAGACGACCCCGATGACACCCAAGACCGTGGAGACGCCCAGCACCATGCGCATGTTCCACGACTCGGGCTTGTTCTTGTAATGAACATTGTCATAGGCGATGGACAAAATCGCACCGTCGTTGAGCAGCGCGAGCATCACGATCATCACCGCCGTCAGGGGATAAAAATTGAAAACCAGAATCGCCAGCGTCATGAACAACAGCACGCGCAGTGTTTCGGCGATACGGTAAATGGCGTAACTGTTCATCCGCTGGAAAATCCGCCGGCTCTCCTTGATTGCATCAATAATCACGGACAGGCCGGGCGTGAGCAGCACGATGGCCGCCGCCGCGCGCGCCGCGTCCGTCGCACTCGAAACGGCAATGCCGCAGTCGGCTTTCTTCAACGCGGGCGCATCATTCACCCCGTCGCCCGTCATGCCGACGATGTGGTTGCGCTTTTGCAGGACATCCACAATGTGAAATTTGTGTTCGGGAAACACCTCGGCGAATCCGTCCGCTTTCTCGATGGACTCGACCACCTCCGCTGACTCTTGTTTTTTTGAGTCGCCCAGCGTTTTGGCATCAAGAATATTCGTGCCCATTCCCAAAGTCTTCGCCGTCTCCTTGGCAATCGCCAGTGCATCACCCGTCACCATCTTGATCTTCACGCCCATTGTCAGTGCGGTCGCAATCGTCGCCTTCGCATCTTCGCGCGGCGGATCGAACATGGGCAACACACCGAGAAATTGCCACGGTCCGTCACCTTCGGCCCGCGCCACGCCCAATGAACGAAAACCGCGCGCGGCAAAATCATTGACCGCTTTTTCCGCCGCTGCTTTCACTGAGCCGACATTGGCTGACAAGGCCAAAACCACCTGCGGTGCCCCCTTCGTCACCTTGAACGTCTTTCCGTCCTTGCCATTGACCGTCGCCTCGGTGCGTTTATGCACCGGATCAAACGGCAGAAAATGGACAACCTGATATTCTTTCACCGCATCTTTATTTTTCAGGCCGCCCAAAACAGCCAGGTCAATCGTGTCGTTGTTTTCGGCGCGCGAGGCCAGCGCAGCGGATAAAATAATTTGTTCGGCGGAAATGTTATTGACGCTGAATGGATCGCCCAAAGTCAGTTTGTTCTGCGTCAGCGTGCCAGTCTTGTCGGCGCAGAGCACATCCACGCCCGCCAGTTCTTCAATCGCCACCAACCGGCTCACGATTGCTTGTTTCTTGGCGAGCAACCGCGCACCGACCGCCATCGTCACCGACAAAACCGTCGGCATCGCCACAGGAATCGCCGCAACGGTCAGCACCAGCGCGAACTGCAATGTCTCAAGAATCTTGTCACCGCGAAAGATCGCGAAACCGATGATCACCACCACCAGAGCCACCGCCAGGATGATCAAATAATTGCCGATCTTCAAAACCGCTTTCTGAAAATGACTGACCGTGAGCGCCTCCTGCACCAGTTGCGCCGTCTTACCAAAATAGGTTTTTGCCCCCGTCGCATACACCAGCGCGCCGATTTCGCCGCGCCGAATGATGGAGCCGGAAAAAACGGCGTCACCCGGTTTGCGCGAGGCGGGCAAAGATTCACCGGTCAGCGCGGATTGATCCACCGACACCTCGTCGCCCGCCAGCAAACGCGCGTCCGCCGGCACCACATCGCCCAGCCGCAGTCGGATGACGTCGCCCGGCACCAGTTCGCGCGCCGCCGGGTTGATCCATTTGCCGTCGCGGATCACGCGGGCCTTGATCGCCAACTTGGCTTTCAACGCGGCGATTTCATTGCACGCCTGGCGTTCTTCCCAGAAGGCGACCACCGCATTGGTCACCAGCAACAGAAGAATAATGAAAAAATCCGGCCAGTGCCGGACCACGCCCGACAGAATCACCGCCACTTCAATCATCCACGGAATCGGCCCCCAAAAATAGCCAAGAAATTTCAGCAGGAGGTTTGTCTTCTTCTCGACAAGCTCATTCGGACCATATTGCGTGAGTCGTTTCTGCGCCTCGACTTGCGTGAGACCGTCCGGCGACGACTCCAATTTTTTCTCCACCTCCGCCAGCGGCAGCGTTTTCAAATCATCTTTCGGATCGGGTTTGACATCCGGCTTGGCATCAGCCTTCGCGCCCGGTTTGGATGCGGGTGCTGTCGGCTTCGCGTCAGTCTTGG
>Ga0181529_10002808_pt1 | contig 20383 bp, 16 predicted proteins | sample PEATcosm2014_Bin_36_FD_119763 | JGI IMG/M metagenome (GOLD analysis project Ga0181529, IMG submission 119763) | Peatland microbial communities from MTU Mesocosm Facility, Houghton, MI, USA - PEATcosm2014_Bin10_30_metaG | ecosystem: Environmental > Terrestrial > Soil > Wetlands > Peat | place... | reverse complement strand
TATACGTTTCCCGCAAGGTCGGTAGCCAGACCGTAGGGCAGGTTCAACTGCGCGGCGGTGGCGGGTCCGCCGTCTCCGGAGAATCCAGGAGTGCCAATACCCGCAAAGGTGGTGATTGCTCCAGTGGCGGACACCTTACGCACGCGGTGATTATCCGTATCCGAGAGGTACAGATTGCCCAGACGATCTGTGGCGATTCCCTGAATATTACCCAGTTCCGCGGCTGTCGCGGGACCGCCATCGCCGCTGAGGGAACTGCCGGCAATGGTCTCGATCTTATAGGCCGGCTGGGCTTCGGCGGTGTACACCATCGCGGCCCCCAACAGGGCCATCTGCCAGGAGAGTATTCGGTTCATGGGAGCTGTCCAAGTGGTGGGCGCCGGGCCGGCAAATTCTCAATTGACGTCGAAAAGAGAATTAAAGATATGAAAATCCGGATAAGCCTGCCGTTGCTGGCGCTTCTGGTGCTGGCGACATGGAGTACGTACGCGCAACTCGCGATGACCCCGGCCCTTCCGGCGGGCCACCGGGTCTTGCGGTTCCGGTCCTACCCCGGTTCGGAAGTGCGTGCGGAACTGGAGCGCCGGGGAATTCGCGTGCTGGCTTACGTTCCCCCATCGGGCCTGCTGGTGTCGAGCCGCGGCGTCTGGGACGTCCGCGGCCTGGATTTACTCTGGGCCGGCGGGATCGACGCTGCGTCCAAGTTCGGCGGGGAGTTTGCCGGTGACATCTACCTGGCGATCTTCCACCGGGATGTCGATCCGGAGGTTGCCCGGCGGCTGGCTGAAGCGGCTGGCCTTCAGATCCTCGACAGGCCCGGTCTGCTTCCCGGACATCTGCTGCTGGCCGGCTCGCGGGAGATGGTGCGCGGTTTGTCGGGACGGGACGAAGTTTACCATTTCGTGCCGCCTTCCATAGAACTGCTGGCCCACCGGGTGGTATACGGCTGTCCCGGCCCCATCGCCGAAGCCGGCATGGTCGCCGAGTACGCTCTCGAAGGTTCGCAATGGGCCGGCGACGCTTCCGGCGCCGTAGCGCTGCATTACTGGTTCGACAACACCACCGCGAAATTGGATGCCAGCGTGGTGCGCGATCAGGTGAACAAAGCGTTTCAAGAATGGGCGCGTTACGCCAACATCTCCGTTGCCGAGGGACTGCAGGCCGGAGCGGCGCGCTCCATCGACGTCCTGTTCGCAACCGGCGCCCATGGCGACTCGTATCCGTTCACCGCCGCGTCTACGCTGGCGCACGCCTTCTACCCCGTGCCCGACAACCCCGAGCCGCAAGCCGGAAACATCCATTTCAACGACGTGGAAAACTGGAATGCGCCGGGCGGCATCGACCTGTTTTCGGTGGCCCTGCACGAGGCCGGACACGCCCTGGGGCTGGCGCACTCCACCAATCCCAACGCCGTAATGTACCCGTACTATAAGACGGCGACGGGCCTCACTGGCGACGACATTGCCGGCATACAGGCGTTGTATGGCGCACCAGGTTCGGCTCCGGCCAATCCCACGCAACCCGTGCAGCCGACTCAGCCAACTCAGCCGGCGCCACCGGCCCAGCCGACGCAGCCTGCGCCGCCCACGGGCGGGACCGATACCGTTCCGCCGTCGCTCACCATCGTATGCCCGGGATCCACTATCGTCTCGGCGTATACGTCTTCGATCGCAATTTCCGGAACGGCGTCCGACAATGTGGGAGTAGTCTCGGTCGCCTGGAGCACGTCCACGGGCAGTTCCGGCGCGGCGTCGGGCACCACCAAGTGGTCGGCTACGGTTCCGCTGCTGATCGGCAATACGACGGTCACGATCCGCGCTTTTGACGCCGCCGGAAATTCCGGGTGGCGCTCGCTCAGCGTGGTGAGGGTAGATTGATACCCCTGCTTGCGATCTCCAAAATCAGATCGCCCCGAAATTTCTTCTAAGGAGCCCCTAGTCCTGGGCACGGTTCGGGTCGATAAACCCTGTGGAGAGTTTGAGCCAACGATGCGGGGCCGTCATCATCCGAACTTCTCGAATCGCCGGGACCAAACCGGCGGCACGTGTACCGCCGACGAAATGCAGGCCACCCTGTTCGCGTTGGGACAAGCCGTGGAACAACGCGACGGGCATACCGGAAGCCACTGCCAACGGTTGGCTTATCTGGGTGTCGCCATGGGAATCTGCATGGGGCTGGACCGCGACTCCCTGGTGGCGTTGTATCGCGGAGGGTACCTGCACGATGTCGGCAAGGTGGGAATCCCGGACACGATCCTACTCAAACCCGGAAGACTGACGGACGCAGAGTGGATCGTCATGCGCACTCATACCACGCAAGGCGAGGAGATTTGCCGACACGTGAAATCGCTCGGAGCGGTCCTGCCCATTATCCGCAACCATCACGAGCGGTGGGATGGATCGGGCTATCCCGACGGTCTGATCGGGGACCGGATTCCCTTGTTGGCGCGCGTTCTGCAGGTGGCCGATATCTACGACGCGCTGACCAATCCGCGCTCCTATCGCACGGCCTGTCCACCGGCGCTGGCGCTGCAAATCGTGCGCGAGGAGACTACGCGCGGCTGGCGGGACCCGGAAGTGGTGAAGGTACTCCTGGCGCTTTACAGCGGAGTGTCTTCGCAGTCGGCTAGCGAGTCCGCCACTGCCGACGGCGGCGCTGGCATCTCGATCTCGCTGGCCAATCTGGATCGTTCCGTGAGGCACGCGTTACCGGCCGGAGAGGGCTTCCTGCTGCCCATTCCTCTGCGCTGAGTTCAGCTCAAAAGCCACGAAAAACGGCGCGGGCAGTTTGCGGACCGCGGCCGCTCAGTGCCCGTATTTCTTCTCGCCCGCTTCGATGCGCACGGCCAGCCGGTTTTCGGGGGGTGGCAACGGACAGGTAGCATAGGGCGTGAACGAACAGGGAGGGTTGTAGGCTTTGTTGAAATCCAGCACCACGCGGCCGTCGTGGGGCATTTCGCTATAGAGGAAACGTCCGCCGCCGTAAGTCTCTTTGCCAGCCGTTTCGTCGCGGAAGATGTAGAACAATTCTTTGGCGCCAGGCTCTTCCAGAATGGGATACAGGCGCAGCGGTTTGCCGCCCAGTTCGAATTCCGCGTAACCGGGACATTCCGACGATTCCGTTTGGCCCAGAACGTTCAATATGGGAATCTTCTTCGGAGCGGCCACCCACTTGGCGGCGATGCGCCAGGCTTCGCCCGCTGGAAAACACTCCAGGCCGTGGAACTCGCGGCGGTATTGGCTCTCCGGATCCTTGAGCCGGATGCCGAATTTGTCGGCGCGCTGGATGACGAAAAGGCTCAGTCTGCCCACTTTGACCGCATCGGTGGAAGAATCCGGCGTCACCGCGCGAGTGGTACCGTTCATCGCAACTGCGACGCGCTGGCCATCGAAGGTGAAGACCCCCGCGTGTGCCGGTCCGTCGGGGAGCGCGATGTCGCTGGCCGGATCGCTTCCGAAAGCGTTCGGTCCGGTATGCAGCCAGAACAGTCCGGCCACGGTCAGCCAACCCCCATCGGCTTTGAGGCGGGCTTCCCGGTCGTGCCGCCAGCGGGCGATCTCGGTTTGAAATGCCGTCGGGTCCGCGGCCATCGCCAGCACCGCGGCGCCGGTCGAAAGCAACAGCGCCAGTCGAATCATGAGCCCTCCCGCGCCGAAGCGATCAACTGCTCCAGCATGCCGGCGAACTCTCCGCTCTTGCGGTCCACCCGCTCTTTGAATTGGCCGAGTTCCTGTTCGAGTTGCCGCAATCTGTCGGCAAGATGCATACAGGCCAGCACGGCGATATGCGTAGAATCGGCGTTGGGTGCGCGGGAAGCGATGTTGAGCATCAACTCATCGACGCTGGCCGCCACCCGTTCCACGTCGCGCGGGTCGCCGGCCGTACGCAGCACGTACGGCCGGCTCAGAATAGTCACTCGAACGGATTGTTTGTCGGCAGGTTCCACCCGCGCCTCCGGATCGGAACTCTTAACTGGCGCCCAACTGGTCGATTTGTCCGAGCAGTTTCTCGATGCGCGTGCGCACTTGTTTGCGTTCCGACTGCAGTTCCTTCACCTCGTCGGCTAAGCGCTGCTTTTCGGCTCTGGCTTCGGCGGCTTCCTCGAGCGCGGCCTCTTTTTCCTTGCGCAACCGCGCTACAAGCTGGACAGCCACATGAATGCGCTCTTCCAGGTTGCTCAGAGAATCCGAATCCTGCTCGGCCGGGGTCATGCCGTCTCCGTTGCCGCCTTGGCCTTGGCCACCAACTGTTGGAACCCTGCGTCGTCGTGCAAGGCCACGTCCGCCAGGACATTGCGGTTCAGGTCCAGACCGGCGACCTTGAGACCGTGCAAGAATTTGCTATACGAAATACCGGCCGCGCGGCAAGCCGCGTTGATGCGGACAATCCACAGCGCACGGTAATCGCGTTTCTTGTTCTTGCGTCCGACGTAGGCGAACTTCAGGCCGCGCTCGACGGCTTCCTGCGCGGCGCGGTTCAGCTTGCTTTTGGTTAGAAAATATCCCGACGCGAGCTTCAGCGTTTTCTTGCGCGAAGCCCGGCGGTGAGTACCACGTTTGACTCTAGGCACGTTTTCATCTCCTCATTTTTCGTTATCGACTGGCGGATCGGGCACGTGCCACACGCGCCGTCCACACGAATCGCTCTCCATATACTTAATAGGGGAGCATGCGCTTCAGCGTGGGCTGATTGGTGACATCGGCCACCACGCTCTGGTGAAGCTTCTTCTTGCGTTTGTGCGGCTTCGAGGTCAAGATGTGCCGGCCAAAGGCGTGACTACGAACCACTTTGCCCGTGCCGGTCTTCTTGAACCGCTTGGACGCACCCGAATGGGTCTTAAGCTTAGGCATAGAAATCCACGGATGTCCTTGAACAGGTAGACGAGTGAATTATACCACGGCCCGAGTCCCGTCCCGCGGCGGGCTGTGTTGGAATTGAAACAGGACGAGCCAACCGCGCTTCGCGAGAGAGGTATCCGCGCGACTTGCTATACTCGGCATTCGTGGCCATTTACGGGCCACCACCACTCATGAGAGTCACGGTAATTGGAACCGGTTACGTGGGCACGGTCACGGGCGCGTGTCTGTCCTACCTTGGCCATCACGTCACGTGTGTGGACACCGACGAGAGCAAGATCGCCAAACTGCAGCGGGGCGAATCGCCCATTTATGAACCGTACCTGGAAGGGTTGCTGGTGCTCGCCGCACAGCGCGGCGGCATCCGGTTTACCACCGAATTGAGCGAGGCCGCCGCTTCGAGCGACGTGATCTTCATCGCCGTCGGAACTCCGCCCCTCCCCAGCGGCGAAGCCAACCTGGCGTACCTGGAAGCCGCGGCCCGCAGCATTGGCGCGGCCATGGACGGCTCCCGCTTTCGCGTGGTGGTCAACAAGTCCACCGTGCCGGTGGGCAGTGGAAACCTGGTGGAAACGCTGGTTCGCGAAGGCATAGACGACGCGCACAACGGCGTCGCGCACAATATTCGCTTCGGCGTCGCCAGCAACCCCGAGTTCCTGCGCGAAGGCAGCGCTGTGGAGGATTCGCTCTACCCCGACCGCATCGTGGTGGGCGCCGCGGACGCGGAAACCCTCGACCTCATGTGCCAGCTCTATGAACCGCTGGTGTCGCAGAGTTTCGATCCGCCTCCGGGCGTGCCGCGGCCTGCGTCCGTCACCCGCGCAACCGTGGTCACCACCTCGCTGACCAGCGCCGAGATGATCAAGTACGCCGCCAACGCGTTCCTCGCCATGAAGATCGGGTTCGCCAACGAAATCGCCAACATTTGCGAGCGGGTGGGCGCCGAGGCTACCGAGGTGATGACCGGAATCGGACTGGATTCGCGCATCGGCGCCAAGTTTCTCAACCCCGGCGTCGGCTGGGGCGGCAGTTGTTTCGGCAAAGACGTACACGCTCTGCTGCATACGGCGCGCGAGTACGGCTATGAAGGCCGGCTGCTGCAGGCCTCGCTGGATGTCAACGCGGCGCAGCGCCTGGCGGTGATCCAGAAACTCCAGGAGAAGCTGTTCATCCTGAAAGGCCGCACCATTGGCCTGATGGGCCTGGCCTTCAAGCCCGATACCGACGATCTGCGCGATGCGCCCAGCCTGACCATCGCCGAGCGACTGCTGCAAATGGGCGCGCGCGTGAAGGCGTACGACCCCATCGCCATGCCGGCCTGCCGCCAACAGTGGCCCGATCTGAAGATCCGTTATTGCGAGTCGGTGCAGGAATTGGCGACGGGGTGCGATGCCCTGGTCCTGGTGACGGAATGGAACGAGTTTCGCAACCTGGACCTGGCTGCGCTGGCTCCCCTGACCTCCTCGCCCATTCTGGTGGACGGCCGCAACGTCTTCCAGCCGGAAGCCGCCATTCGCGCGGGCTTCGATTACAGCGGCATCGGCCACTCCGCGCGTCCCCGCAGCGCCGACTTGCGCGCTGGGCACGTCGATCCACGCGGGGAGTAAGTTCGCGGCTGCGGCTCCCACCGCGGCCACGGCGAAGCAAACGCTACATCGCACGGTCGAGGACTGAGGGTCTGTCACGAAACAACCTACCCATTCGCTGCCCACCGCTCCCTCACGGTCACGGCTCCGAAGCGCAACGCGACCGTGACGGAGCGGGGGGCACGGTTATTTCGGATCGACGCCTGAGTCCGACCTTCTCACGGGCGAGATCGACGGGGGTTGTGGCGCACGCACCCCCGGCGCTGCGTTGCGACCGCACCGACGCCTCCCGACAGACAGAGCGTGCCATTCGTCTGGAACCGCCAGGCATCCCGATGAGTCGGGATGCGGCACGTACGAGTACGTGCGCCACAACGCGCGGCATTCCCGCCCGTGGGAAAAGTTGGTTGGCGGGAGGCTGTTTGGAAGGGCGGGATTAGAAGGTGGTGGCTGAAACGGCGGAGCGGGTCCGAGCCCATCTCCGTTTTCAGTTTTTGGCTTTGCCGCAACGCGCATCGGAGCCCGGACCCGGTGGTAGACTGGCCGGTGATGTTCACTACCAAAACCGCAATGGCGCTGATGGCGTTTTTGGCTATTGGCGCCGCCTCCTCGCCTGCAGGAGAAAAAAAGACGACAGCGGAGAAGTTGCTCGAAGCTGTCAAAGCCGGTGACACCGCCGCAGTTCAAAAACTGCTCAAAGAGCGCGTGGATGTGAACGCCGTCGTGAATGGCGGCACACCCCTTTGGACTGCCTCCCAGGCCGGCCGCGCCGCGATGGTCAGACTGCTGCTGGCCTCCGGCGCCAAGGTGTCCATTGGCGATAGAAACGGGGCCGAACCGCTGCTCATCGCCTCCCAGGAAGGCCATGCCGATGTGGTGCAGATTCTGCTGGATGCCGGCGCCAACGTCAACGCCGTCGCGGTTCAGGGAGCGACGGCGTTGGCGCAGGCTGCCCAAGGGGGCAAGATCGACGCGATGAAACTGTTGCTCAAGGCCGGTGCGAAAGTAGACGCCCCCGAGAGCACGGGCGCGACGCCGCTGTATCTTGCCTCCCAACAGGGCCAGGCGGAAGCCGTCAAACTGCTGTTGGCGGCGGGCGCGAGCGTGGACGTCTCCGATGTCGAGGGCGCCACGCCGCTTCACCTGGCCACGCAGAACTGCCACGTCGAGGCGATCGCGCTTCTGATCGCGGCGCACGCCAATGTGGACAGAACGGCCAAGAATGGATTCACGCCGCTCGATGCCGCGTCGCTTCCCGATCCGCCCCGGGTCCAGATCGGTTTTCAGATGACGGATCATGGCGCCGAGCCGATCTACAACGACAATTCACGCGATCACGCCGGCGCGGTCCGCCTGCTGCTGGCCGCGGGCGCCAATCCCAATACTGTGGCTCCCGCCGTCCACAACGCAACGCCGCTGCTGATGTCTTCCGAGAATGGGCATGCCGAATCGGTCCGGTTGCTGCTGAGGGCCGGAGCGAAGGTGGAAGCGGCCAGCGAAGACGGTTACACTTCGCTCATCTTAGCCTCCGCCAACGGCCACACCGATATCGTCAGGCAGTTGCTGGCGGCCGGCGCCAAGGTGAACGCGGCCACCAGGGACGGCACTACGGCGATGCTGGTCGCTACCCGGGAAGGGCACTCCGACATTGTCCAATTGTTGGCCGGCGCCGGGGAGAAAACGGCAGGAACAGCCACGGGAGCGGCCACTGCGCCATCCACCGGGACGGCTGTTGGAGCAGTCGCGGGAGTGGCCAGGACCGAGGCGCTGCAGGCGGCATACAACGCCGGCTTGGCGGCGCTCCAGTCTCAAGACTTCAAGACCGCTGCCGACCGTTTCCAAGCGGCCGCGGACATCGACCCCCGGCAGGTGGCCGTATGGACGCAGATGGCGGCTGCCTACACGAAACTGTCCGAGACCTCGACGGGCGCCGACGCGCGGACAGCCCTGGTCAAAGCGCTGGATGCTTCCGCCAAGGCTGAAGCTCTCGGGCCGGACGCCGGAATAGCCAACAACAGGGCACTGCTACTGGCCCGTCTGGGCAGATTATCGGAGGCCCAAGCCGAGTTTGCCAAAGCCGCCCGAATCGACCCGGCCAAAGCGGGACAATACCTGTTCAATTCCGGCGCCGTGCTGATGAACGTCCGACAACCCGGAGAGGCGTTACTTTCTTTTCAGAAGGCCGTCGCCGCCGACCCGTCTTTCGCCGATGCCTGGTACTTCATAGGAACCATCCTGTGCGGCGGCATGACCGTGGATGAAGAGGGAAACCCGAAAGCGCCCTCCGGGCTGGCGGAAGCGTTCCGGAAATACATGGCTCTGCGGCCTCAGGGTAAGTACGCCGCCGCGGCCAGGGACCTGCTTGCCGCTGCCGGATCGCAGGTCCAGACCACCTACCGGAGCGACCCCAACTTCATTCCTCCAGAGGACCGCGTAGCCGCCACGCGACCACCCATCTCGGTGGGAGGCAACATTCAACAGGCCGCTTTAGTCTATCAGCAGCGGCCGGTCTATCCCCGCCTGGCCAAACTGGCTCGTGTGCAGGGCGCGGTCTGCCTCACCGCCATCATTGGGCGCGACGGCATAATTCCGTATCTCAAACTGGTCTCCGGCAACCCCCTCCTGGTGCCTGCGGCTTTCGAGGCGGTCCGGCAGTGGCGCTACAGGCCCACCCTGCTCAACGGCGAGCCGGTCGAAGTCATAACCCGGATCGATGTGAATTTCACCCTCAATGGCGGGGATTAAAGGGCCTGGCCCGGCCGGTCGGGTTCGGCGGCCATCGTCTCCGCCGCGTCCGCCGCCGAGCCCCCGTGCGGCTTCTTCACGGTGCCCCCGCTGCGCACAGGTTCGCATGTTCGCTCGGCATGGGAAAATAGGACTATGCGGTTGCGAATTCTCCCGGCCCTGGTGGCAGCGTGTCTGATGGCCCAGACGCAGACCATGACTGTCGGCCGCCTGATGGATTGGCTGCGCAACCCGGCCACCGCCAAGGAGAGCGACACGGAGTTGGCCGGATTCCTCGCCAAGGTGAAGCTCGCCGACCGCCTGGACGACCGCGCTATCGAGAGCTTGCGCGGCCAGGGCGTGGTGCTGGGCTCGAAGACCATGGACGCGCTGCACCGACTGCGCGACCAGTCCCGGAACCTGCCCGAGGCGGCGGCTTCCATGGCATCCACGGGGCTGAAGGCTCCGCCCATCCCGACGGCCGAGGAACAGGCGGCGATTCTCGGCGAAGTTCGCCAGTACGCCCTGGAGTATAGCCAGAAACTTCCCGACTTCATCTGCTACGAACGCGAGCAACGCTGGGCGGCGCCGGCGCGCTCCGGCCGCGGAGGAGACGCTTCCGGCCAGGATCCGGATTGGCGGACGCAGGACACCATCGTCAAGAAGCTCACCTACTTCCAGCAGAAGGAGGAAGAGAAGGTCCTGCAGCACAACAATCAATACACTACCAAAGACATGAAGAGCCTGGGCGGCGCGCGCTCCATCGGCGATTTCGGCACCATGCTGCGCCAGATCTTCGAACCGGAGACGGCGGCGCGCTTCGAATGGGGACGCTGGGGACGCGTGGGCGCGGATCAACTGGTGATGACTTTCAATTTCGCGGTGCCGCTGGAACGCTCGCAATATCATCTGGAAGTGGAAGGCCGCGACATCGTCACGGCATACCACGGCTCGGTGCGGCTGGATGGCAAGACGCACGCGGTGTTGCGCGTGGCCGTGGAGGCGGACGGGATTCCGCGCGATTTTCCGCTCACCAGCGCATCCGACACCATCGACTACGGCTACCAGACCATCTCCAACCTCACCTTCCTTTTACCTCTGCAGGCGGACGTGCGCATGGGCGCATCCGACTACCTGACCCGGAACGTCAAGCAGTACATCAATTACAGTAAGTACAGCGCGGATGTCTCCATCAGTTACGATGGCGCCGACCTGCCGCCGCTGCCCGGCAATAAGGCTCCCGACGACAAGTCCAAGGAGACCGTCCTGCCCGGCCAGCCGGTGAAAGTGGAACCGCCGCCTCCGGCCAAAAAGGGCGGGTAGCGGCCCGTGCGAAAATGGTCTCATATGCGTCTCGGCGGTCTGTTCGCAGTGTTCTGCCTGTGCCTGGCGGCGGCGTCGCCAACGCCCATGACGGTGGACAAGCTGGTGAATTTTCTGCGCAACGCCGTCAATTCCACGGACTACAAGTACAGCGATCAGGACCTGGCCGGATTCCTGGCCAACGTGAAGATGACGGAACGGCTGGACGACCGCGCCATCGAGGATCTTCAGGGACAGGTTCAACTCGGGCCCAAGACATTGGCCCGCCTGCGCATGCTCCGCGACCAGTCGCAGAGCCTGGTGGCGGCCAAGCCGGTGGTGGCTCCGCTGCCGCCCAGGCCCATTCCCCCGCCATCTTCCGAGGAGCAGGCCGCCATCCTGGACGAAGTGCGCGAGTACGCGCTGAACTACAGCCGGAACCTGCCGGACTTCATTTGCACGCAGGTAACCACGCGCTTCGCGGCGCCGCTCCCGGGTACGCGCTACGGTGGCGCGGCCGCCGATTCGCCGCGTTGGCAGCAACTCGACAAGCTGACCATCCGGCTCAGCTATTTCGAGCAGAAGGAATCCTACAAGCTGGTCCTGCAGAATAATACGCCCACCCAGGTGGACTACGAAAAGCTGGGCGGCGCCACTTCGTATGGCGATTTCGGAACGGTGATGCGCGAAATCTTCGAGCGCCATACCGAAACCCGTTTCGAATGGGACCACTGGGGCACGCTGCGCGGCAAGCGCGTGCTGGCGTTCGGCTACAAGGTGGCGCTGGCGACATCGGAATACCACATCGGCGTCAAGGACGAAAAGCTCGACATCAAAGTGGGATATCACGGCCTGGTGGAAGTGGACAAAGAGACCCACAAGATCATGCGCGTGACCACCATCGCCGACGATATCCCCGCCGGTTTTCCGATCAAGCACGTGGAATCGGTGCTCGATTACGACTATGTGGTGCTCTCCGGCCACTCGTTCCTGCTACCGCTGAAGGGCAACGTGATCGCCACCGGCGGCGATTTTCTGGAGAAGAACGAGAACGAGTTCCGCATTTACCGCAAGTACGAAGCCGAATCGACCATCAGCTTCGACGACGCCGATTTGCCGCCGCTGCCCGACGACAAGACCAAAGAGACCGTGGATCCCAACCAACCGGGGCCGCCCAAGAAAAAATAGGTATCCGCTTCCCGGCGGATGGCATCGCGAATATCGCCAGGCGCCTCGCCGATGACTTAGTTGAACGGGACCGAAATACCGCTTCCGGTGCCGAAAAAGAGTAAACCCAAATCCAAACCGGGCGCCGAGAACCGCTGGCTCATCTCATTCGCTACATACAAATACCCACCCGTGGACTGCGGCAAGCTATTCAACACTGCCGCTGGGACCGTGAATTGCCCAGCCGAAGCCGGCGCGCTGCAGGTAAAGTATGCGTACAGGGCTAAGGGTTCGGCGAGATGGGTATCGTTCTGAACGATGTAGGAGTATCCGTAAATGTCAACAAAGCTACCGGGAATTCCCCCGATCCACGTGACCAATTGGCCGTTCGCGCGCTTTATCGCGGTGATGGCCGAGATGTTTGTCCATACCAAAGGAGCTGTCAAGCTCACGCTCAAGCTGGTCGCGAATCCTCCGATATCGGGCCCGCCTGAAAAGTTATCGAACGTGTAAGCCCCGCCGGTCGAAGGGATGATCGTCGGCGATGTGCCGGCAGGCTCGACGTAGTTCCCGGAGGCCAAAAGCAGCGTCAGCGAGCCGTCCGGTCCATTCACATTGATCTGCGGACCGGCGTTGAGCGCGCCGCCAGGCCTCCACTCCATGAGGTCCATGAGGGATGGCTGCTCCACGACAACACCCTGTTCCGTGAGGGTAGCCCCTCCATCGACGTAGGCCATCAGGCAGCTCCCGACGGACGCCTGTTGCAGGAAACTAGTGGACGCGGACTGCAAAGCTGTGTATTTTTGAAAGGTCGCATAAGCCGTGTCGCTGGTCACGGCGCCGCTCTGGGGAGTTGTGGTAGTTAGCGTCGTCAGCGAGATCGTGCCCACATTCACATTGCCGAGGCTCAACAGGTTTTGATATTCGTCGGGTGTGACCGGAACCAATTCCGGATCGGAGCAAATTCCTCCACTAGTAGCCACCGGGATTGTCGCGACATTACTCGGCACGCCATTCGCCGTTACCACCACCGACACATTGCAACCCGAAACTCCGGCCGGAACGATAACGTCAATCTGATCCAAACCCGGGTAAATCGAGCGTCCGCTGTAGGCGACCGTGGCGCTCACGCCACCGATATCCACCTTGATGGGTATGCCCGTCAGATTGGTTTGGGTCTGATACTGCGTCTCATCGCCCGAAACGGGTCCCAGCCCGGATCCCCACAGAGTCAGGTATTCGCCCGGATTCGCCGCGTTGGTTTGGCTCAGCAATTCGCCGCCTTGGTTGGAATCCTGCGCCACCGCGGTTCCGCTTCCCACCGATCCCAGGACGGTCGACAACCCGAAGGCGCTCTCAACCACTTGGATTGGGAAGGGTTGGCTGGTTTGGCCGCCCCAACTCACCGTGATGGTTCCGTTGCCCACGGGTGTCCGCGATGGAAGAACGGCGTTGATCTGTCCGGTAGAAACAAAGTAGGGAATCGCCTGTGTGGTAACGCCGCTTACGGTTACGGCAACGGTCACCCCCGAAAAAGTGGTCTGGAGTGGAACGCCTTGCGATGCCGTGGATTCAGCCAAGTTGGTTCCGAGTATTCTGAAGATCGACCCTTGCGCGATGCCGTAATTCGGCAGGCCCGGCGAAATATAGCTGTAATTGTTTAAGAGCTTGCCCAGGACGATCGTCTGGGCACGCAGAGAACCCGTGAACGAGAGGATTCCCAGGAAACATGCCGCGATTGCAGTACGTGACACGATACTACCTCCAGGCGGATGGCACTTAAGAACGCGGCGAGCGTACTGTACCATTCTGCAAAGAAAGAAACAAGATATGCGAGGGTTATAGTCAGCCCGCGCGCAGTGTCCTCAGTACTATATACGACATAATGCTTCGCCCGCGAGGTCTGCCCAGATGAGTGGCGGTCGGCAGAGCGCCGCTCATCTGGGCTGTCTTCAAGACTCGCGAACCTACTGGCTCGCGGCAGGGCCGGTCGGATAGAAGCATATGGTTCCGGGCCAGATACACGCGCCAGATGAACCTTGTTGGTAGTACGGGATCGAAATGGTTTCTGAAATAACATTACATGCACTACTCGGGTTCCAGTGCGAGGAGTCGCAAGTCATGGTCCAGAAAGTCGTCGTGGCCGCCGAATCAAAACCTGCACCAATGATGGACCCCGCAGAATTGGTATAGTCGGGATAGGCCCACAAATACCCGTTTGGTCCATCGGGTACGGAGTAGTTCCCTAGGTCGTATAGGCTACCAGTGGCTATGCTTAATGGGCGTTCGACGATCCATTCAGCGCTGCTGCCTGAATAGGTGCCGTCGGAATTGCCGGATGGCTGGTTGAAGCTGACGGTAACGTAGTCTCCAGTGGTCTGATCCGAAAGGAACGCCGTGCCATTCGGAGATGTCGTATTGTAGGTGACGGAGATGTACATCGCGTCGCCGGCGTTGACTGTGAGATTCACGTCTGTCTCATAACAAGGGTAGCTTGTCGAACTGCCCGAGCAGCCTGGCATATACCATTCATACCAGGCGGCATACGATACCGAGCAGCTTGTACCATAGCTCACGTCGATACCAGCCTGCAGGACGTCGTAGGAGCTCAAGCGGCTGTCACCGTCGAAGCCTGCCCATATCGACGTGTGGTACGGCGCGTACAAACAGTCTTCCGTCCCGAGAACCGGTGGCTGAAATGCGATGTAAGCCGTACTGCCGTTCCTAGCGAAATACCCGCTCGTGTTTGGGTATGTCACCTCGGGTCCGCTCCAGTTATAGCTGAAACCGTTGTCGGCCCCCACCCCTCCGGCGGCGTGCACCGGGCCGGATACCGCTTGGCGTACCGGACCGTGGACCCTGGTGGTTGTCCTGGCTACCGGGTTGGCAATGCGGTTTTTAGCGTTTGACACCACCTTCGCCCAGGTAGCATAGTACGGGTCGGTGAGAGCTGGGCGCTTCGGAAACCCGTACGCCGCCAAATCCGCGTCCGACGCTCCGACCGGGTTGAAACCTGCCGGCGGGGCCGGGAAAAAGAAAGGTTGAGGTTCACTTGCTCCGGCGGACGGAGTCTGAGCGAGCGCACTCTGAACAAAGAAAATCGCAAGAATCGCGAACAGCAGTTGCAAACGAGCGAGGAACAAGGATTTGGTTCTGTCTTGCCTCGCGGAAACGGCACGATCGTTTTTCGTCACCTGTGTTCACCCCGAAGCTGGAAATTTGACCATTTACGGAGCAATACCCCCGGGTGGGGACGTAACGGAAAGCATAGTACCACGGGCCTTGGAAGGCCTCGGAGTTTATTAGATATATGATTGAAAACTCTGCTAAAAAACTTGTTGACAAGTGTTTCGTTACAACGTGATCGCCACGGGCGGCGATTTCCTGGAGAAGAACGAGAACGAGTTTCGCATTTACCGCAAGTACGAAGCGGAATCGACCATCAGCTTCGACGACGCCGATTTGCCGCCGCTGCCCGACGACAAGACCAAAGAGACCGTGGACCCGCAAACCAAGAAAGACGAACCCGCGGCGAAGAAGAAGTAGGGTGGGTGCGCGGGCGGGCTCGCCGCGCGGCTCCGGGCGTGTCAGAATATTGTTTCCATGACCGAGCGCCTCTACTACACGGATTGCTACCTGCGCCAGTTCACCGCGCAGGTAGCCAGGATTTCCGCCGACGGCTTCACTGTCTACCTCGACCGCACGGCATTCTATCCCACGTCGGGCGGCCAGCCTTTCGACACCGGTACGCTGGCGGCTATCCCCGTGGTCGGCGTGGCGGACGAAGACGCCGGCATCGCCCACCAGCTCGCTTCGCCGCTCCCGAGGGGACTTGCGGGCAGCGCCATCCAGTGCGCCATCGATTGGGAGCGCCGCTTCGACCACATGCAGCAGCACACCGGCCAGCACCTGCTCTCGGCGGTCTTCGAGGAGCGCTTCGGGATGAAGACCGTGAGCTTCCATCTGGGGGCCGAGAGTTGCACTGTCGATCTGGAAGGCAAGCTGGATTCCGCCGCCGCCATCGAAGCCGAGCGGCGCGCCAACCGGATCGTGTGCGAGAATCGGCCGGTCAGTATTGACTTCGAGGACGCCGCCGATGCGCAGGGGTTGCGTAAAGCATCGGACCGCGAAGGCACCTTGCGGATCGTCTCCATCGAGGATTTCGACCGCAGCGCTTGCGGCGGAACGCACCTGCGATCGACGGGCGAGATCGGCGCCATCCTGCTGCGCAAACTGGAGAAGGTTCGCCAGACCGTGCGCGTGGAGTTTCTTTGCGGCGGCCGTGCGGTGCGCCGTGCGCGCGCCGATTACGAAGCCGTCTCGAAAACCGCGCAGATCTTTTCGTCGCCGATCGACGAGATTCCCAGCCTGGTGGCTCTGCAGGTGGAGGCGGCGAGGGCGCAGGAGAAGGCGCGCCGCAAACTCGAACTGGAACTGGCCGCCTACCAGGGCAGGGAACTCTACCAGACCACCGTCCCGGACGCCCACGGTTTCCGCCGCATCTCCCGGCGCGCCGACCGCGGCAACCTGGAAGATCTTCGCGCCATCGCGCAGAACTTCACGGCGCAGAGCAAAGCCGTATTTCTGGCAGCGCTCGCCGATCCGCCGTCGGTGCTGCTGGCGGCCTCCGAAGACGCCGGAGTGGACGCAGGGAAGCTCCTCAAAGCCGCCCTCGCCGAGGCTGGCGGGCGCGGTGGCGGCACTCTGCGCATGGCACAAGGCAGCGTCCCCGACGCCGCGTCGCTAGAGCGGGTGATTGAGAGATTGCTTGCGTGAACTTCGTGGCGCACGCACTCATGCGCAATGCCACTTGGTTTTCCCAATATTGGAGATACTGCAGAATTTGTGGGGCAGGTTGGCAACCTGCGGCCGAGTGGCACTCGGCCTGCCGACCAGTGTGCAGAGGCCGCCCAGTCGGGTTCAAACCCGCCACAGGTTGCCAACCTGCCCCACATAAGACCGCGTGCGAGACTCAATCGATACCGGTGTCCGGTTGGGGGACTCTACCAGGACCAGCGGATTCCCAATTGGCCGGTGCGCGCCGAGCCGGCCGGCGGAAAGATGTGCGTCGCCGTGATCGCGCCGCCGTTGGCGTTGTTGACCACCACCTGGCCGGGCAGCGGACTGCCTCCCGCCGAGGGCTCGCCCAGATTGACGTGGTTCAGCACATTCTGAAAAGAGGCCACGAACTGCAGCGCGCCGGCCTTCTCTAAACGGACGCCTTTCTGCAGGCCGAGATTGAACAGCACGTATCCGGGACCCTGGACGATCCCGCGTCCGGCGTTCCCCCAGTTCCCATTGGCCGGCGTGGTAAAAACCGAGGGATTGAACCAGGCGCCGGCTGTGCGCGGATAGGCGATAGGGCCATTGACGTCCGGCCGCAGCGTGGTCTGGTTGGTGTTGGTGGGATCGGGACCGCTGATCAGCGGCGTGAACCAGTTACCGCTACTCACATCGAGCAGCGAATCGATCTGCCACCCGGAGAGCAACGGGCCGCGGCCTAGCGGGAGTTCGTAGATGGCCTGATTCAGCCACTGGTGGCGCGGCACCGAATAGACGTTCCCGCGATCGCGCCGCCGGTTGTAGGTGTCCTCGATGGTGGTGTTTAACTCGAAATCGTCGGTGTCGTCGGTATCGCTGAGTTCCTTGGCCCACGTCCAGGTGGAGCTGAACATCAAGCCTCGGCTGAAACGCTTCCGCACCTCGGTCTGCATGCCGCTGTACAGCATGTTGGCGCCGTTATCGGCGTAGTTGATGGTGCTGAACAACGGGTACGGGCGGCGGGCGTTGCTGAACGCCGTCGTGGACGGCTGCGGCTGATTGACATCGCGGCGATACGGCAGTTGCGTCCCCTTCGATCCGATATAACTCACGCGCAGGCCGACCTCGTGCGTCAGTTCGCGCTCGAGCGAAAGACTGTACTGCTGCGCGTAGCTGTTGAGCAGGCGCGGAGCGACAGCGGCCAGCGATACCGTTCCCGGCGTCCCGGAGATGGAGAACGGATTCGCCAGGGTGAACAGCGGAGCGCCGTTGACGATGCTGTTGGTCATCACCGTGGTGGCCGCGAACGGTCCGCGCGACAGATCGCCTGTGACGTTGCCCGAGTAATGCGAATAGTAGATGCCCCATCCGCCGCGCAGCGCGGTCTTGCCTTCGCGGTCCAGGCGATAGGAGAAGCCCAGGCGTGGGGCGAAGTTGTTCTTGTCCGAATGGCGCAGCGAGCGGCCCAGGCCGAACTGGTCGGCGGTCTCAACCGGGAGCGTCGAGGGAAAGTAGGGGCTGAACAAGCTGGTGGCCCGCTGGTTCGGCACCACGATCTTTCCGGTCGCCAGGTCGAAGGAGTAGAGGTTGTCGTTGCGCGCATATGCCGGCCCGTTGTACTCCCAGCGCAGGCCGTACATCAGGGTGAACTGCGGGTCCACCTTGTAATCGTCCTGCGCGAAGATGGACCAGTCGCCGAAGCGGTTGTCCTGCGCGGGGAACGGATCCAGGCGAGTCACAGTAGCCGGCAGACCCAGCAGGAAATCGGCGTACGCGTTGCCGGTAAATTTGTTAGTGAAGGAGTAACTGCCGAAGATCGGGATGCCCGACGTGTTCGGCATGTAGCGATTGACGAAGAAGTCCACGTGCTCGACGCCCAGTTTGACGATGTGCCGGCCGCGATCCCAACTCAGGTTGTCGGCGAATTGCACGTGCCCGTCGTTGGCGGGGTTCAAGAGATTGATGTTGTCGCTGGAGAGGCCGGAGACGCTGAAGATCGGCAGATTGTGTACCGGGCCGCGGTCGGGCAGTCCCTGGATGCCGATCTGCTGCATCAGGCTCTGCCCGGTGAAATTCGAGGTACTGGCGGACACCAGGATCACGGCCCCCGCGCGGAATTCGTTGAGCAGCGCCGGACTGATGGAGTGGACATCGCCCAACGTCCAGAAGTTCACGCGCCGCTCATTGTCGGACGTGCCCACGGTGGTAGGCGGCAGCGCCGAGCGCGCACCCGGAATGTCGTAGTTGTCCTCGTGGTTTTCGTAGCGCAGAAACGCGCGGTTCCGGCCGCTGAAATTGTGATCCAGCCGGATCTCTTCGGTGCGATGAACCTCCGGCCCGGTGAACGAAGCGCGATAGTTGCCCGCCGTCAGCGAGGGCGCTCCAAAATTGGGCAGCGGGAAAAACAGGCTCTGCACCTGGAGCGCCTGCGGGCTCTGGAAGGCCGGCAGAATGGTGTTTCCACTGAACGGCGCGAGGCTGCCGTATGGATTCTTCAGCGCCGCGGAGCCCGTGAAATCGCCCTGTCGCATGGCCAGCGTCGGCACGTTGGGAGAGAATAGATACGCTGCGACGCCCTTCAACCCGTCGAAATCGAAAAAGAAAAACGTCTTGTCCCTGCGCACGGGGCCGCCGAATGTGCCGCCATAATTGTGCAGGTTCTGAAACGGTTTGGCCGCGGCAAACGCATTGCGCGCGTCGGTGGCGGAATTGCGGAGATACCAGAAGAGCCCGGCGTGAAACTGGTTCGACCCGGAGCGGGTAGCCGTGGTTACCGTGCCCATGCCGCCGAATTCTGCGCGCGCCGTCAGCAGGTTCACGGTGAACTCCTGGACGGCTTCCACCGAGGGCTGGGACACGTTGTCGGGGCTGCCGAAATTGCCGAACGTGGTCTCGATGCCATCCACCTTGACTTTGACGCTGGAGGCGCCTGCCCCGGGCGTGAGCCATTTCGCGCCGTTGCCCACCTGCACCACGCCCGGCACGGTCAGCGGCATGATGGCGGAGATCAGTCCGGAATCGCCGGAGTTCTTGGAAACGCTGCGCAGATTGGTGGGCGCTTCGATGATCTGGCGAGTCAGAAGATTGGCGTCCACCGCGGGAGATTCGAACTGCACCACGGCAGACGCCGCTTCGGTGACCACAACCTCGGTGGACGCCGCGGCCAACTCGAAGGACAGGTCCTGCCGAACCGTGTGGTAGGCTTCCACGTTGAAGGCGCGGGTCTCGATGGTTCGAAAGCCCTTGGCGGCGGCGCCCAGCCGGTAGGTTCCCGGCGGCAGGCTGGAGAATGCGTAGACGCCGGTGGAGTTGGTGGCCGCGCTCCACTTCACTCCCGTGTCGTTATTGGTAAGCGCCACCGATGCGCCGGCGATGGCGCGTCCGGAGCCATCCGTAGCCAGGCCCGTGACAGTGCCCAGCGGCGTCTGACCGTGAAGCGTCAACATGAATAAGGAGATCGCGAATAGCCCGAATCGCATAGGGGAGAGACTATTCTGGCATGCTGCGCGGGGGCTCGGCGTGGCGTGCGCACTCATGCGCGCCGCATCCCGACTCGTCGAGACGCTCGGCAAACACCCGTAGCTTCAGGAATTCTCCGCCGGGCATCGCCACCAGTGGCGGGGTGCCCGGCACGCACTCGTGCGCAATGCCACTCAGTTTGCCTGCATGGGAAATGCCGCCGTATTTGTGGGGCAGGTTTTCAACCTGCGGCCGATTTCAATCGGCCCAGTGTGTAGGAGCCGCCCAGGCGGGTTTTAACCCGCCTCTGGAGTTTCTACATATTTTCAACCTGCGGCGGCGCGTACGAGTTGAGCATCCGTGATTTTGGTCTCGAATTCCTTGAGAAGTTCGGGATGCTGTGTCATTTCCTTGCGTAACAGGGTGATCGGGTCCAGACAGGAGGGGCGGTGGGCCTTTCTTCGCCATTTGGGTAGCGGCTCATAAGCGGCGCCCCGTTCGGCACCGAAGGCGACGAGGGAAGCCAGT
>Ga0181529_10002807_pt1 | contig 20392 bp, 16 predicted proteins | sample PEATcosm2014_Bin_36_FD_119763 | JGI IMG/M metagenome (GOLD analysis project Ga0181529, IMG submission 119763) | Peatland microbial communities from MTU Mesocosm Facility, Houghton, MI, USA - PEATcosm2014_Bin10_30_metaG | ecosystem: Environmental > Terrestrial > Soil > Wetlands > Peat | place... | reverse complement strand
GTACGGTCGTCGAACAGGTCGCCGCGCGTCACCACCAGGTTTCCGATCTTGCCCTTATCGATACTGCCCAGACGGTCGGCGACGCCGTAGATCTCCGCGGGAGAAAGGGTCAACGCGCGAATCGCGTCCTCGCGCGATAACCCGGCGTCGATAGCCTTCTTGACGGCGCGCTGCAGGTCGCGAGGCTGATCGAGCCCATCGGAGTACAGCGCGAAGCGCACGCCGGCCTTCTTCAGAGCGGCCGCGGCCGAAGGCGCTTTGTCGATGGTCTCGAGACTCCGCATGGTGGGTTCATTGTCGGGATCGATGTCGCCGCGCGGCAACTCCGGCCACTTCAGGCTCAGTAACACCGGGGTATCGGACTTCTTTAAGAGCACCGCCGCCTCGGGCCGGTAGGCTTCCCGCAGGCCATATAAGATCGTGGGCTGTTTCAGCTCCGCCGCCAGGCGAAGAATACGATCGATTTCCACCACCCGGTTGGCTGGAAGCAGAATTCGCTTGGACGCAAGCACGCCTTCAAGAGCCCTGTCGTAAGCCGGCCGCTCCACGCTGCGTGGATCCTTCTCGTAGGCTTCTTTCACCGCCTTGTAGTGCTCGGCATCCAGATAGATCTGGCGGACATACGAAATGTAGCCCATGAGCGAGCTAGGGAATCCACCGCCGAAACCGCCTCCGCTGCGGCCAATCGCGATGTACTGTCCGACGGCTGGAATCACGATCATTTCACCGGCCTTCTCGCCCGTGATCAGGTCGATGATGGCTCCTTGTCCGCCAAAGATACCGCGCGTCGGGAAGGTCACCGCGGTGGTTACGCCGGCGCTGCGGACGTTGGGTATGCGGCTGTCCGAAACCGAGATCTCGTCGGCCGCCATCGCCCAACTGGTGGTTTGAGGACGGTCCTCCGGGCCCATGGAACGGGTGCTGGCAGCGGTCGCCGCAATCGCCGGAGTGGCGGAAACCACGGCTGGTACGGAGGTCGTCGCCCCGCGTCCTCCCCGGCCGGCTGCGCCGGTGGCCGCGGCCGTCGTTGACGCACCGCCAAATCCCAGGGTGCTCAGTGCGTCTATCAGGCCAGGGTAGACCGTCAAGCCTTCGCCCTCCACCACGAACGCATCGGCGGGGATTGGCACATTCTCTCCCACCGCGTCGATCAATCCATTGCGAACCACCACCGTGCCCTTGGCGATCACCGGGCCGCTTACAGTTACGATCCTGGCGTTGCGAATCGCCACCGTGGAAAGCTCCCCGGCGGATACGTACGCGACCATGAAGAACAGAGCTGTCACGAGTCTTTTCATAGGTAGTCCAGTACTATATTGTCCCGTTCCGAAGACTGCTTCAAGGTGGATAACGGCGTTTCCGCGGCGGCTGAGGTTACACTCGAAAAGGGGTCAGGCACCCGCGTCTGTCCGCCGCCCCACGCGGAGCCTTATACTGAGATTTGTCAAACTCCCACACAGTCCGCTACCGAGATGCCGGCGTGGATATCGATGAAGCCGATCGCGCCGTGGCGTCCATCAAGAAAATGGCCCGCGGGACGTTCACTCCCGGTGTGCTCACCGACATCGGCTCGTTCGGGGCTTCGTTCCAATTAGCCGGGTTCCGCAAGCCCGTACTGGTCAGCTCCGCCGACGGTGTCGGCACCAAGCTGAAGGTCGCTTTCCTAACCGGCCGCCACGACACCGTGGGCGAAGATCTTGTCAACCACTGTGTCAACGATATTGCGGTGCAAGGCGCACGCCCGCTTTTCTTCCTGGATTACTTCGCCGTCGGCAAATTGGATGCCGATGTCGCCGCCGCGGTGATATCCGGCGTGGCTCGCGGTTGCCGGTCGAATGGCTGCGCCCTGATTGGTGGCGAGACCGCCGAGATGCCCGGGTTATACGCGGACGGCGAGTACGACCTGGCGGGCTTCATCGTCGGCGCCGCCGAGCGTACCGAACTGCTGACCGGGACCAAGATCCGGGCGGGCGATGTCCTACTTGGTCTGCCCTCCACCGGGCTGCATACCAACGGCTATTCGCTGGCCCGCAAGCTGTTGTTCGAGGTGGCCGGGTACAGTCCCGAAACCGTACTGGCCGAGACCGGAGCGGCCGTCGGCGATACTCTGCTCGCCGTGCATCGCAGCTACCTGAAACCCATCCAGGCCTTGATGGCCGCCGGCCTGTTGCGAGGAGCCGCCCATATCACCGGTGGCGGCATCACCGACAACACCCCGCGCATGCTGCCCAAGGAATTTGCCGTCTCGATCGATACGGGGGCATGGCGGATTCCGGCCATTTTCGAAGTGCTCCGGCGCGTCGGCAACATCCCTGAAGACGACTATCGCAGGACCTTCAACCTGGGGGTCGGCATGATCCTGGCCGTTCCAGCGCGCGGTGCAGCCCGCGCCGAGGCCGTTCTGACCAAAGCCGGCGAATGCCCGTTCCGCATCGGCACGGTGATCGCGCAAAAGCGCCGCCATCCTCGCGTGGAGTATCGATGAAGCGCCTCGGCATTCTGATTTCGGGCCGCGGCTCCAATTTCGAGGCTATCGCCAACAACATCGCCGCCGGCACTATCGACGCGGAAATCGCCGTAGTTCTCTCCAACCGGCCACAGGCTGCCGGCCTGGACATTGCCCGCGCCCGCGGATTCAACGTCGAGTGCATCCCGTCCAAAGGCCTGGACCGCGAAGTTTACGACCGTATGTTAGTGGATTCGCTGCACCGCAATCGCGTGGACCTGGTGTGCCTGGCTGGATTCATGCGCCTCTTGAGCGCGTGGTTCATCCGGCAGTTCCCCGGCCGCATTCTCAATATCCACCCGTCGTTGTTGCCGTCATTTCCCGGTCTGGACGCGCAGCACCAGGCGCTGGCACACGGCGTCAAGGTCAGCGGCTGTACCGTCCACTTCGTCGATGAGGACCTGGACGCCGGCCCCATTATCCTGCAAGCCACCGTTCCCGTAGAAGACGCCGACACGGCCGAAACGCTATCGGCCAGGATCCTCCGCGAGGAGCACCGGATCTACTCGGAAGCCATCCGTATCGTTCTGGATGGCCGTTACCGGCTGGATGGCCGCCGCGTGATCCTCGATTGAAGGTATTCCGACAGCTTCATCGGCGGTCCCGGCCCGGTATCCATCTGTTTCTCTACGGCCCGTTCGTACTGCTTCAGCAACTGTCGCCGCCGCCGCGGTTCGAGCGGGCAGGATTCCAAATCGACTAGCAACGCCACCTCCCACGGAGCGAAGGTATTCCGTCCCATCGCACCGCGTCTCAAGTCGCCCATGAGCCTGAGGAACCGGTTGCGCATAAGTTCCAGCTCGACGATGTCATCCGCTGTCATCCAATCCGGAGATCGGCGGAACGGCGCCAAAGCTTTAGGCCGAATCTGTGGCGTACGAGCACGTGAGCCACAACGTCGAACTGGCCCGTGAAAAGGTCGGGTTAGGCTGAATCTGGGGTTCTTAGCGGCCGGCTGCGCAGTGGGAGTGCAGAAACCAACGCCGCAATACCTCACAGGTTGTTATCATTGTCCAGCACCGGACTGCCATGACCACTGAATCCCCCGTATCGCCCAATTTCGACGCGTCGCGCTATCTTCCTTTACTCCTCGTCCTGTTCGCCGGCAGCGGCTGTTCGGCGCTGATCTACGAAATCGTCTGGTACCAGATGCTCCAGCTTGCCATCGGTTCCACCTCGGTATCGTTGGGCTTTCTGCTAGCTGCTTATATGGGTGGCTTATGCCTGGGCAGCATCGCTCTACCCCGCGTGCGCACCAAGCGCCACCCGCTGCAGATTTACGCATTTCTGGAACTCGGGATCGGCGCGCTCGGGCTCCTCGTTCTGGCTGGATTGCCGCTGATCGATCGCATCTATGTCGCCGGTGCGGAGCACGGCATGCCCGGTCTGATTCTGCGTGGCCTTGTATCCGCCATATGCCTGGTTCCGCCCACTATCCTTATGGGGGCATCGCTGCCGGCCATCGTGCGCTGGATCAAGTCCACTCCGCGCGGCGTTTCGTGGTGGGGATTGTTGTATGGCGGCAACACCGCCGGCGCCGTGTTCGGATGTCTCCTGGCGGGCTTCTACCTGCTGCGCGTGTATAACATGGCCATCGCGACCTACGCCGCAGTCGCGATCAACGTGGCGGTGGCCGTGGTCAGCTACTTGTTGGCGGCCCGCACGCCGGAGCAGGCTTGCGCCCCCGAATCCGCCTCCGCGCCCGCCATCGCCGATCCCGTGCCGCAGCTCAGCCACTGGCCGGTCTACGTCACTATCGGCCTTTCCGGCGCGGGCGCTCTGGGAGCCGAAGTGGTCTGGACGCGCCTCATGGGCATGCTGCTGGGCGCCACGGTTTACGTGTTCTCCATCATTCTGGCGGTCTTTCTGATCGGCCTGGCGATTGGCAGCACTGTGGGCTCATGGCTGGTGCGCTCGGTGCGACCCCGCGTGGCCCTGGGATGGTGCCAAATCCTGTTGGCCTTCGCGGTGGCCTGGACCGCGTACATGATCGCCAATTCGCTGCCCAATTGGCCTATCAATCCGCTGCTGACCACCAGTCCCTGGTTTACCTTCCAGCTCGACATGGTCCGATGCTTCTGGGCCATCCTGCCGCCGGCGCTGTTGTGGGGCGCCAGTTTCCCGCTGGCCATCGCGGCCGTGGCGGCTCCCGGTGAGGACGCCGGCCGGGTGGTCGGCACGGTTTACGCGGCCAACACCGTGGGCGCGATCGTGGGCGCACTGGGCGTGAGCCTGATCCTGGTGCCCTGGATCGGAACGCAGAATTGCGAACGCGTCATCCTGACGCTCTCCGCCGCGAGCGCTTTGTTCGTACTGTGGCCCTATGTGGCCGAGCACCGGTCGAAAATCCCCGCAGCCGCCCTGACCGCCGCGCTGGTGCTCGCGGGCCTGCTCGCCAAAGACGTCGATGCCATTCCCGGGAAGGTCATCGCCTACGGCCGCCGCATCATGATCTCCGCGCCGAACTCCGAGTTGATCTATACCGCCGAGGGCATCAACTCCTCGGTGGCCATCACCCGCTGGAACGATGGCGCCACCGAAGTGGACGTCAACGGCCACGTGGAAGCCACCACCGAACCTTACGATATGCGCCTGCAGCGCATGGTCGGACACCTTCCCGCGCTGCTTCACCCTCATCCGCTATCCGTGCTGGGAATCGGATTCGGCGCCGGTGTTTCGGCGGGAACTTTCACCCGCTATCCCACGATCCAACACATCACCGTGTGCGAAATTGAGCCCATCATTCCGCCTACCACCACGCGCTACTTCGCCAGGCAGGATTACGACGTGCTCCACAACCCGCGCACGCGGATAGTCTTCGACGACGCGCGCCACTATCTGCTGACCACCACCGACAAGTTCGATATCATCGCCTCCGACCCGTTGGATGTCTTTGTAAAAGGCACCGCCGCGCTCTACACCAAGGAGTACTTCGAAGCGGTGAAGCGGCACCTGAACCCCGGAGGAATGTTCACCCTCTACGTGCCGCTTTACGAAAGCGACGAGCGCACCGTCCGCAGCGAACTGGCTACGTTCTTCGACGCGTTCCCTAACGCTACGGTGTGGGCCAATACCGTCAACGGTCAAGGTTACGACATGGTCTTTATGGGACAGGTGGAGCCGCTGAAAATCGACATCGACGAAATCCAGGCCCGCCTGGACCGCCCGGACTATGCGCTGGTGGCCGAATCGCTGCGCGACGTGCAGTTCCCATCGGCACTCGATCTCTTCGCCACTTATGCCGGCCAAAGATCCGACCTGGGCCAATGGACCGCCGGCGTGGATCTCAATCGCGACCGGGACCTGCGCCTGCAGTATTGGGGTGGATGGGGCATCAACTCGAGCATCGAGGACAAGATCTACCGCCGGATGATCGGTTTCCGCCGCCCATCCACCGGTCTATTCACCGGTTCGCCCGAGAAACTCGAGGCCCTGATGGACGCCATCGGACGGTAGGATATCTTGCGCCTTCCACATTTGTGACTTCAGGTCCGATAATGGTAGTTCGTTTATGCGCATTCTCCGAAGTTTCCGGTTAGCCGGGTTGCTGTGCCTGGTGGCCACCGCCGTGTTTCTGATGTCGCACCGGGCCGTGTCGGCGGGTCCGCCGCTGAAGCCGCTTTCCTCCTTCGACGCCCAGGTGAAGCCGCTTCTTGCGCGGATGACTCTCGACGAGAAGATCGGCCAGATGACTCAGCCCGATCAGGAACACCTCAAGGAGCTCTCGGACATAGAGAATTACGCCCTCGGTTCCATCCTGAGTGGCGGAAGCTCCGATCCCAAAGACGGCAACAGCGTTCAGAATTGGACAGACCTCTACGACCGCCTGCAACAACACACCGCCAAGAGCCGCCTCAAAATTCCGATTCTGTATGGCGTGGATGCCGTACATGGTCACAACAACGTGCTGGGCGCGGTGATCTTTCCGCACAACATCGGTCTCGGCTGCACCCGCAACGCCGGGTTGGTGGAGAAGGCGGCGCGCATCACTGCCGAGGAGGTCCGCGCGACCGGCATTCAGTGGGCTTTCGCGCCGTGCGTGGCTGCGCCGCAGGACGCACGCTGGGGCCGCACCTATGAAGGGTTCTCCGAGAATCCGCAGCTTGTCCAGGAACTGGGTGAAGCGGCCGTGCGCGGATTGCAGGGCACGGACCTGGCCAATCCACTCTCCGTCCTGGCCTGTGCCAAACACTATATCGGCGATGGCGGAACGGCCTTCGGATCGGCGGGCCGCGGCGGACGGGGTCTTGACCAAGGCGATACGCGCGTGGATGAGGCTACTTTGCGCCGCATTCACCTGCCCGGGTACATCACGGCGGTGAAGGCGGGCGTGGGCTCGATCATGCCGTCGTACAGCTCGTGGAACGGCGTGAAGTGCTCGGCCAGCAAGCGGCTGCTTACGGAGATTCTCAAACAGGAACTGGGATTCGAGGGCTTCCTGATCTCGGACTACAGCGCCGTGGACCAGATCGACCACGACTACAAGAAGGCCGTCGGCATCTCCATCAACGCGGGTATGGATATGGTGATGGTTCCCGACCGGTATCGCGAATTCATCGGCGACTTGAAAGCTCTGGTGACGGAGGGCGTGGTGCCGATGTCGCGCATCGACGACGCCGTGACCCGCATTTTGCGCGTCAAGTTCGCCATGGGCCTGCTGGATCCCAACCGCTCGCAACTGGCGGACCGCAACCTGCACAAGACGTTCGGCTCGGCCGAGCACCGCCAGGTGGCCCGCGACGCCGTGCGCCAGTCGTTGGTATTGCTCAAGAACCAGAATCACGTCCTGCCGATCGCGAAAACCGCCGCGCGCATTCACGTGGGTGGCAAGAGCGCGGACGATCTCGGCAACCAGTGCGGCGGATGGACTATCGACTGGCAAGGCAAGAGCGGCGACGTGACGCCGGGCGGCACGACGGTGCTTGCGGCCATCAGGAAGGCCGTCTCCAAAGGCGCCGCCGTCACGTTCTCGAAGGACGGAACGGGCGCCGCTGGAGCCGCGCTGGGCGTGGTCGTGATCGGCGAACTGCCCTATGCCGAGGGCCGGGGCGATCGCGCCGAGTTGACGCTCGACCAGGAAGATTTGGACGCCGTTAACAATATGAAAGCCGCCGGCATCCCGGTAGTGGTTATCTTGTTCTCGGGACGCCCTATGGTGATCGATGCAGTTCTCGACAAGGCCGACGCGTTTCTGGCCGCCTGGCTTCCGGGAACCGAAGGCGACGGGATCGCCGACGTACTCTTCGGCGACTATAAGCCCACGGGCAAGCTGTCGCATGCATGGCCGCGCGCCGGAGCGAGTTTCCCGTACGGTTTCGGATTGAGTTATTGAGTACGGGTTGTGCACGCTAGGAGGACTTCCGTGAATGATACATTTCGCCGTGCCGTGTTGATCGGCGCCGCACTCGTTGCAATCCCCAGTTTCGCCGCCGAGGCCAACCAGCCGCCCGGCCTGCTGAGCGACCCAGTGGACATCAGCCGCGATTTCCACGACTTCACCAATTCCTTCTTTCTGGCCGACACGCTGGCCAGTTTCGATCCCGCGACCGGCGCCGGCACCATCTCCTGGCGCCGCAATCAACTTGCCCCGCGCCTGGCTTTCGACAACATGGAAGCGGCCCTGCGGCCTTACCCGGGAGACACCTTTCCCAGTGGCGAATACGCCGTAAATCCGTCGCTGCCGTTCACCATCGAGTTCGTCTCGCCGCGCACGGTCCGCATCCGCATCAAGACCAGTACCACCTCGCGGCCCGACGCGCCTTCGCTCATGCTGGTCGGCGATCCACCGCACGATACGTCGTGGAAGTACTCGGAAATCCCCGGCGGCCACCGCTATACCAGTAGGGCCGGCTCGGTAACCATCCTTACGAATCCCTGGCACATTGAATTCCGCGATGCGCAGGGCAAGTTGCTGACGCGCACCCACCATACCGCCGACAACCGGCCGATGCTCGACCCCGTTCTGCCGTTCTCCTTCATTCGCCGCCCCTCGGACTATTCGCGCAGCGTGGCCGCAGTCTTCTCATTGAGCCCCGGCGAGAAGCTGTTCGGCTGCGGCGAATCCTTTACACGCCTGGACAAACGGGGCCAGAAGATGGTGCTGTGGACCAACGACGCCAACGGTGTGGAGAGCGACCGCATGTACAAGCCCATTCCGTTCTTTATGAGCAATCGCGGATACGGCATGTTCGTGCACACGTCGGCGCCCGCCACCTTCGATTTCGGCGCTTCCTACGGCCTCGCCAACTCGCTTCTTCTGGGCGACGATGAGATGGATCTGTTCGTGTTCCTGGGCGCGCCCAAGGACGTCCTCAACGAGTACACCAACATCACCGGTAAGGCGTCCATGCCGCCGCTGTGGTCGTTCGGCTTGTGGATGAGCCGCATCACCTATTCCAAAGAGGACGAGGTGCGCGCCGTGGCCGCAAAATTGCGCGAGAATCACGTGCCGGCAGACGTGATCCATCTCGATACCGGCTGGTTCGAAACCGACTGGCGGTGCGACTACAAGTTCTCCACCACACGTTTCAAAGACCCCACCAAGATGATGGCCGACTTGAAACAGCAGGGCTTCCATATCTCGCTATGGCAACTTCCGTACTTCGTGCCGCAGAACTCGCTGTTCCCGGAAATCGTGGCCAAGGGGCTGGCGGTCAAGGACGGTAAGGGCAACCTGCCGTATGAGGACGCCGTACTGGACTTCACCAACCCGGCCACCGTCGCCTGGTACCAACAGAAGATCGCGAGTCTGCTGAAAATGGGTGCGGGAGCCATCAAGGTGGATTTCGGAGAAGCCGCGCCGCTCACCGGCATCTATGCCAACGGGCGCACCGGATTCTACGAGCACAACCTGTATCCACTGCGGTACAACCAAGCCGTCGCCGACATAACCCGCCAGGTTACGGGAGAAAATATCATCTGGGCGCGCAGCGCGTGGGCGGGGAGCCAGCGGTATCCACTGCATTGGGGCGGCGATTCCGGCAACACGGACACCAGCATGGCGGCCACGTTGCGCGGCGGACTATCGTTTGGACTGAGCGGGTTCACGTTCTGGAGCCACGACATCGGCGGGTTTACGCAGAAGCCGCCGGAGGAGTTGTATCGCCGCTGGGTGCCGTTCGGAATGCTGACTTCGCATAGCCGGTGCCATGGTGCGCCGCCGCGGGAACCGTGGGAGTACAGCGCCCGGTTCCTGGACGAATTCCGCCGCGCCGACGAATTGAAATACCGGCTGATGCCCTACATTTACGCCCAAGCCAAGGACTCATCCGAGCGCGGCCTGCCCATGTTGCGGGCGCTCTTCGTCGAATACCCGGACGATCCGGGTACATGGACGGTGGAAGACGAGTACCTGTTCGGGGCGGACCTTCTGGTCGCGCCCCTGATGGAGAGCGGCGCGACCGGGCGCGACGTTTACTTGCCCAAGGGGCAGTGGATCGATTACCAGACGGGCACCGTCTATGCCGGGGGCTGGCAGAAGATCGAGGCGGGGCAGATTCCGGTGGTGCTGTTAGCGCGCGAAGGCGCGATTGTTCCGCAGATGAAACCGGCGCAGTCCACGGCGCAGTTGGATTGGAAGAATCTGGAGATGGTGGTGTATGCCGCTAATGCGCAGGCGGCGCAGGGAATCGTCTGTCTTCCGTCGGACAATGTGCTGCGGCGGGTAGACGCCGTCAAGCGCAGCAACGTGTTTGCGCTGACGGCCGACCCGTTGGCAGGCAAGGCCACGGTCGCCGTGCGACTATATTCGGCGAAGTGACGGGAACCAGCGATGGCGCAAATATCCAAACGTAAGAAGCTTCCCCAGCAGCCGCAACCCGCGGCCCCGACAGTCTCCGAGGAGCGGGTTTCCGGCTTTCTGGAGCGGCATAGCGTAATTCTCACGATCGCGCTGGTACTAATCGCGTCCATTCGTATCGTTGCCACTTACACGGTTTTCAGCCACACTTCCGACGAACCGGCCCATGTCGCCTGCGGCATGGAGTGGCTCGACAAAGGAATGTACACGTGGGAGCCGCAGCATCCTCCCCTGGCACGCGTAGCGATCGCCCTGGGCCCGTATCTTAGCGGTATCCGGTCGCAAGGAACGCCGCATCCGAAAGGCCTCGATTTATATCAAGACGACAACCTCAAGATATTTCAAGAAGGCGCCAAGATTTTCTACTATGGGAAGCACTATGATCGAACCCTGGCGTTGTCGCGTCTGGGTGTCCTTCCCTTCTTCTGGGTTGCCTGCCTGGCGGTGTACTGGTGGGGCCGCCGCTCGTTCAGCGCTGCCGTGGCGGTAGTCGCCGTATTCCTCTTCACTTTGATTCCGCCGGTGTTGGCGCATTCCAGTCTCGCCACAACGGACATGGCCTTGACGGCCTTCATGACGGCGGCGTTCCTCATGGGACTGATCTGGGTGGAACAGCCGACAGTCGGGCACTCCATCTGGTTCGGTTTGGCTTCCGGGCTCATGGTGCTTTCCAAGTTCTCCTGCCTGGCCTTTTTCCCCGTCATTGTCGCCTTGGCCCTGGCCGGCTATCTGGTGGCGGAGCGGCCCGGTTTAAGCGCTGTCTTGCGCGCAGGCAAAGCCCGGATTCCCACGTTTGGCCTGGCGCTGATGATCGGGTTCGTGGCGATCTGGGCCGGCTACCGCTTCTCCTTCGGCAAGGTTCCCTTCGCCGCCATATCCCTGCCCTTTCCGGAACTTTTCAACGGAATCCAGCAGGTTCGTCAACACGCCGCACACGGCCATTCGTGCTTTCTGCTGGGAGAAATCCGCGAAACCGGATTCTGGAATTTCTATCTGGTCGGCATCGCCTTTAAGTCGCCGCTCGGCTTCCTGGGGCTCCTGGGCATTGGCTTGATTCTGCTCTTCTCGAAGCATCCGCTCACGCGGCGCCTCTGGCTGCCGCTAGTGTTCTCCGGCGGAACCCTTTTGGTCGGAATCTTCAGCACCATAAACATCGGGCTCAGGCACGTGCTCCCGGTATACGTGGGTTTCTCCCTGTTGGCCGCCGTGGCTGTGATGAGACTCCTTGAGTTGGGACGGACCAGGAAGTGGGTCTGGGGGGTGTTGGGTGGGTTGGTGTTTTGGATGACGGCTTCATCGGCTCTCAGCCACCCCGACTACCTCGCTTATTTCAATGAACTGGCGGGAAACGAGCCCGAGAACATCCTGGTGGATTCCGATTTGGATTGGGGCCAGGACATCAAGCGGCTCGCCACGCGCCTGCACGACGTGGGAGCGACCAGTGTCGCCTGGACAGGTTACGTTTGGGCTGAACTCGAGAAAGAACACGACTTTCCCAGGATTCGGCCAATGAACCGGTTCCAGCCCGAACCGGGATGGAGCGCGATCGGTGTCACCCTGCTAAAGGGCCATCGGACGATCTTTTGGGCGGACCAGATTCCGCCGCACTGGCGCGTCGGCAAGTCGATTTACCTGTGGTATTTTCCGCCGGCCGGCGGCGGTCTCACGCCCGCGCCGCGGTAACCGTCAGCGCTTCCGCCCCGCGTTTTTCCGCCGCGGTTTGCGGGCGGCCGACGCCTCATCCGCCCTTACCTTAGCGGGGACCGCGGCCGGCGGCAGATGACGCCAAAGCATCCACAACAACGCAAGCCACATAGCCGACAGCACGACGCATGGAGCCCAACCTTCGCCGAAGAGATCTCCAAAGTAGGTCACCGACCCTCCGTGGCGGGAATACCAACCTTGCCACATTGTCTGGTCTTCGCCCATCATCTGCTGAAACCTCAACCGGGCGCCGGCCGAATCCCGGACAAACACCGGGCCTTCCACGCGGTATTGAGGTATCTCGGCCAGCCATTGCCCAGCCACCGCGTACTGATGCTTTTCCACCCAGTTTTGCCAGCAGGACTGCGACAGCGAATCCGGACCTGGGACTCCCAAGGCTAATCTCCCATGGGCGAAACTCAGACCCCCGAAAACCTCGTGTCCGGGGCGGTTCTCTATGTTCTCGACCCGCGCGTGGAGCATCACTCCCAGCGGGAAATCCACCAGCGCTCCGGCCAGGATGAGCCAACCCGCCCAACGCCGCCAGCGGAAATTGGCGGCCAGCCAGGTCAGCCCGAGGATTTCCACGGGAAGCAGTGTGAGGTGCGCCAGTCCGTTGAAGTCGCGCTCGCCCACCACGGCGATTCCCAGCACCACCGCGGCCGAAACCAGCAGCAGCCAGAAGGAGCGCTCCGGGCCGTCGCCGCGCTTCCGGCGCAAGACGCCTAGCAGCAACAAGACCACCAGGGGACCTCCCACCACGCCCATGCCGAAAATCAGGTTGGTCTGGTAAAGCACGAACGCGTTGTCGCGAACGGCGCCGGCCACATTCGGTTGATCGAAGGTGTGCATGACCAGGTTGGGATCGCGCACTATGCCGGGTACCAGGGTATCGAACAGGTTTTCGCCGATTTTCTCCAACGTGCCGCCCTGATACCGCTGGCTGTCCGTGACGGCGGTGTTGGACGCAACCGTGGTGTGGGTCCCGTAAACTGCCAGCGACCATCCGAACCAAGTGAAGAGGAGCGCGCCGCAAAGTCCCGCGATCGCGCCCAACTCTCTCAAGTTCGAGCCGCGCTTGCGGAAGGTTGTGAACAGGTAGTGGAGTGTCAGGATTACCACATACGGCCCGGCGGAGTAGTGGGTCAGGAAACCGGCGGAAAGAGCCAGGAAGGCGGCGATCATGCGCAGCGAATCGCCCTTTCGGAGCGCCGTGAGATACAAGGACAGCGCCAGGATCACAAAGAAGGCCGCCAGCGCTTTGGTCCAGGTGTACGTCGCGCTTTCCATGATCAGGGGACTCATGGCGAAGATTCCGGCCAGGGGCAGCACGGCCCATTTGCCGAGACGCTTCGGCCGGCCCGCCAGCGCCGGCATCAGCAGGTAACAGGCAAGAAACGGCAGCAAGTTGAGGAACACGAAGACGAACTGAAAGACCTCGAAGCGGTCTCCAGCTTGTCCCAGAAAGAAGGCGCCCAGCACGTTCATCAGCGGCGGACGTGCCGGGAGTTGGTAGCCGGGGTAGATGGACGTATTGACGGGGAAGCGCTGCAGGAAGAACAAGCTCCGCTGAAAGTGTTCCAGCCAGTCGGCGGCCCATCCGGCGCCGGAATACACGCGGATCATGGCCAACATCGTCCCCGACCACACCCCCAGGAACCCGAACGCCGCCAACGCACGGCGCACCCTCGCGATTCCGAAGAGCACCCGAAGATCGTGCCGCGCGAGTATTGCCAAAATGGCGCAAATGGCGGAAACCACGAAATACGCCGACGGCTGGGTGGCGGGCGCCAGGATGTAGATGGCTCCAGTAGCCAGATAAAGGAAAATCAGCGAGAGGCCGACGGATCCGCACAACTTCTCCAGCGGATTCCAGCGGAACCGGCGAACCACAAAGAACCCGGGAACGAAGCAGCATACAGCCAGTAAGATGAGAACCAGGAACAACCGCGCGGCCAGCATGGGCTCAGTGTAACTGACTGGGCGCCGGCCTTGCGCCAATTCGCGGGATCACGGGTTCAGCCCGTGGCCCCATAGGCCGCCAGAACTTCTTCCGGGGGCCCGGCGGCTTTCACCCGGCCGTGCTCCAGCCAGATACTGTGGTCGCACAACTGTTTGACCATCTCCGGAACATGGGAAACGAAAAGCAGCGTTTTGCCGGCCCGTTTGAGCTCGCAGATCCGCTCGAAACATTTGGCCTGGAAGGACTGATCGCCCACCGCCAGTACTTCATCGATGATCAGAATGTCCGGTTCCACGTGGATCGCCACCGCGAACGCCAGGCGCATCACCATGCCGCTCGAATAGGTGCGGATCGGCTGGTAAATGAAATCGCCGATACCCGAGAAGTCCACGATGGCGTTGTAACATTCCGCTGTACGCTTGCGGCTCAAACCCAGGATGGATGCGTTGAGGTAAACGTTCTCTTCCCCCGTCAGGTCCGGGTGGAAACCGGTGCCCAGTTCCAGCAGCGCCGCCACTTTGCCGTTCACTTCCATGCGGCCCTCATTGGGACGCGTCAGGCCCGCCACCAGGCTCAGGAGCGTGCTCTTGCCGGCTCCATTGGCGCCGATGACCGCCAGGCTCTCGCCTTCTTCCACGCGAAACGAGACGTCCTTCAGCGCGCAGAACACGTCCTGGTGACGCTTCTGCAGCCGTTCCTGGAGGAATACGCGCAGCAACTTGCTGCCCCCGGATCGGGAGAAGCATTTGGTGACGTTTTGGAACTCGATAACGGCCATGGGATTACATGTGGTCGAAGAAGCCGGCCTTCAACCGGCGAAATAGCAGGAAGCCGGCGCCCAGCGTTAATAGCGAACAGAGCGTCAGCTTCCCGATCAGCGGCCAACCCGGCGCAATACCGCTCCACAGGATGTTCCGCAATGCCAGGATCATGGCGGCCAGAGGGTTGTAGTGAACAATATCCTGGATTTGCGGGGGAACCCGGTCGTACGAATAGAAGATCGGCACGAAATAGAACATGATCGTGTTCACCGATTCCACCACATAACGCGTATCGCGAATGTACACGTTGATCGCCGATGTCGCCATGGCCAGCCCGCACACGAACACAATCTCCATGAACCACACGTACGGCAGCCAGATCCAATGACGGTTCACTCCCAGTCCGGACCCCAATGTGAATGCGAACAGGATGCCGATCTGAATCAGCATGTGGACGCAATTGCCCAGCACCGTCGCGACCGGGAACAGTTCCCTCGGCACCGTCACCCGCTTCATGATGGAGTAGTTGTCCATCAGCGACCCGGTCCCGGTATTCCACGCCATGGCGAAGAAATTGAACGGCACCAGGCCGCACAGCAGAAACACCGCCATATGGGGATGCGCGCTGCTGGGAAAAATAATAGTGAAGACGAACGCCAGCGCGCCCATGGTCACCAGGGGATTCAGTACGCTCCAGAGCACGCCCAGCGACATGTTCCGGTAGCGGACCTTGAAGTCCTTTTTGACCAGGTTACTCAGTACGAAACTATAGTCGCCATTCCACATGCGGATTCCGCGAACCGTCATTGTAGCGCGCATGGGGCGCGGCGCTACCGGCGCATGCGCTGCGCCGGGCGCAACAGGCGCGCTGGCAATTTCGAGAAATATGTCAGGCGCTCCACCAGCGGCAGCAGGCGGCGGACCGTACGGCCGTGCAGAATCAGGCTACCCACCACCAATAGAGGATGCGGGATGGTGGTGCAGCAGCGCGAGCACATCTCCACTTCACCTCCGCGGCCGGCGCCGTGCAGGCGGCGCATTTCCTGCATCGACTCGGAATTCCAGATCTGTACCAGCGGCTCGCTCGCCACATTGCCCAACGGCGCGCCGTCCAGCATGTAGCTCTGGCAGCAAGGGTAGATGTCGCCATTCTGTTTGACATAGACCGCGCCTCGCCAGAGGTAGTGGCAAGGGTACTTCCAGTCGGCGGGATCGCGCGCCGCGCCGGGCTTCATGAGGTTAGTCTCGTCGGCCTTGACGCGGATCTGGTCGATCCCGGGCACGGCGCTCCAGAAGCGCACGAACTCGTCCACCTCGCCCGCATTGCCGTCCATCTTGACCATCTGCACGACAATCTGCAGGCGCGAGCGGCTCTCCTTCTTCATGCGCGCGAAACGCACGAAATTGTCGCGGACTTTCTCGAATTTCGCGCCCTTGCGGTAGAACTCGAAGCTCTCCTTACGGGCGCCGTCGAAACTCAGCGTAATCTGTTCCAGCGGCGAATCGAGGACACGCCGCGCCAGACGCTCATCGAGGAACGTTCCGTTGGTGGAGAGCAAGGTGGAGATCGTGTGTTGGTGGCAGAACTCGATGCGGTCGAAGATGTGCGGGTCCAGGAACGGCTCGCCCAGGCCGATCAGCATCATGTGCTCGGCCGACCCGCCAGCCTGCCGAACCAGCGTCTCGAAGACCTCGCCGGCCATATCCGCCTTGGGTTGCGGATGGCTCTCGCGCGGGCACATGGGGCAGTAGAGGTTGCACTTGGCGGTGGTCTCGACGATGTACTCCACCGGCAGCGCCGGCAGCCTGGACCGGCGCGCGAGGTATCCCCAGAGCAGTTTTGCGCGGTTCCACGCCCTCATGCAGTTCCTATTGTACCGGCCGGACGTGCGATCATGGCTCGAAGAGGAGACGCTCACATGAGAATCGCGATTTCCGGCGCGTCCGGATTCGTCGGGCGGCGGCTATTGAAAACCCTGGCCGCGGGTGGCCACTCCTTGCAAGTGCTCAGCCGCCATGCCGGAATGAACATGCCGGCGGGCGTCAAGGTTTTCCCCTGGGACCCGGCCAAGGGCGAGCCTCCCATGGAGAGCCTGCGCGACGTCGATGCCGTGGTCCATCTGGCCGGCGAGCCGGTGGCGCAGCGCTGGAATGACGCAGTGAAAGCGCGCATTCGCGATAGCCGCGTGGTGGCCACCGCCAACCTGGTGAGTGCGCTAACGCGATTGCCGCGAAAACCCGGCGTGCTGGTATGCTCTTCCGCAATTGGATACTACGGATCGCGCGGCGATGAGATTCTCACCGAGAGTTCCACCCCGGGCAACGATTTCCTGGCGGAGGTCTGTTGCGGTTGGGAGCGTTCGGCGGCGGACGCGGAGGCGCTGGGAGTGCGCGTGGTCTCTATCCGCACGGGCCATGTGCTGGACCCGCGCGGCGGCCTGCTCAAGCGCATCCTGCTGCCGTTCAGCATGGGCCTTGGCGGAAGGCTGGGCAACGGCCGCCAGTGGACCTCGTGGATTCACCTGGCGGACCTGGCCTACCTGTTCCAGTTTGCCATCGACAACCCCGTATCCGGTGCGCTCAACGGGGTGGCGCCGAATCCAGTGACCAATGCCGAATTCACGCGCGCGCTGGCCGCGGCGCTGCACCGGCCGGCCATCTTCCCGGTGCCGAAATTGGCGCTCAGAGCGCTCTTCGGCGAGATGGCGGAAGTGATTCTCTCCAGTCAGCGCGTGCTACCGGAGAGGCCTCAGGCCGCCGGCTTCGTATTCCGCTATCCCGAGCTGACGCCCGCGCTGGAACAAATGTTCGGGAGCGCGTAGAGAGCTTGTGGCACACGCTTGAGATTGAGTTGTCTTATGTGGGGCAGGTTGGCAACCTGCGGCCGAGTGGCACTCGGCCTGCCGACCAGTATGCAAGTGCCGGCCAGGCCGAGTGCCACTCGGCCGCAGGATATCATCCCAATGCCACTTGAAAATCGGCCGCAGGTTGAAAACCTGCCCCACGAATTCCGCTGCATTTCCGACACTGGGAAAACGAAGCGACGTTGCGCTTGAGAGCGTGCGCCACAAGGCCGCCGCTACTCGTTAGCCCCCGCCGAAGACGAACGGTTCTTCTTTCTGGCATCCACCCAGGCGGGAAATACTTCGGGGTTCTCCAACCACACCAGCATCCACTGGGCCATCTCTTCTTTCATGGCCACTTTTTCGGGCGCCGTGCGGCCGTTGCGCGCCTGGAACTTGGCGCGGTCCTTGGCGGCGATGACTTGCCGCCGGCAATACCGCGCCCGATCGCGATTCCCCGCGGCAGTGGCACCGGTGTACACCTGCAGCATCTCGCGCAAGGACTGCTCCAACTCGTCGAAAGTGTGCTGCCGGACCCCGCAATAGGGCTGCGCGAACGGCAGTCCCGTGGCCCGCAACAGGTCCCGCAGGTAACTCTCCGACACCGGCGCAAGAAGGCGCAGCAGGCCGGTCCAAACGTTTTCGGTGATGGCCGAAGGTTGCTCCTCGGACAGGAAGGCGCGCAATCGCTGCTTAACGGACTGGTTTTCGGAGGCCACGGCGATACGCTTCGACCGCTTTCTGGTGAGCGGCAATGTCTCTGGAAAACTGATGCGAGCCCGAGCCGTCGGGATGCAGGACAAAGTACAGCGCGTCGGTATGCGCCGGATGCAAGGCGGCATGCAGGGAGCCCAGGCCCGGATTGGCGATCGGTCCCGGCGGCAGACCGGCGTGCTGGTAGGTGTTGTAAAGGTTGCGGCTGTCGAGATCGGATCGGTGGATAGCGCCGCGATACCGGCCGTCCAGTTCCGCGGCGTAAATCGTAGTGGGGTCGCAATCCAGCTTCATGCCGATTCGCAAGCGGTTCTCGAAGACCGCCGCGATCATGGGGCGTTCCTCGGAGAGCTTTCCCTCCTTTTCCACCAGCGACGCCAGCGTCACGATATCGTGCGGAGCGGCAGCCACACCCAGTCCACGCCAAACCTCGCGAAAGCGCGCGACCATCAGGCGGCACAACTCCTCCGGCGTGGTTTGGCGGCCGAGTTTATACGTATCCGGGAACAGGTAGCCCTCCAGGTTGGGCGCCTGCGGGTCCAGGTCGCGGACCAGCGTGCTGTTGGACGCCGCTTTCACGAAGCGCTCGGCCGTGAAAATGCCAATCTGTTCGGCGGCGGCGCCGATATCGAAGATATTCTTGCCCTCCGGGACTGCCAGCGTATAGTGAAACGCATCGCCGCGCGCGATCCGGTCGAACACTTCCAGAGGAGTAGCCGGGCCGTTGAAACGGTATTCGCCGGCCTTGAGGGCATGGCCCCGGCGAGCCAATCGCGCGGCCACGAAGTCCCATCGGCTGCCCACCACTCCGGCCTCGGCCAGGCGGCCGGCCATAGCCATGGTGGAAATTCCGCGCGGAAGATCCACGAATGTCTCATTATCGAACCCGCGATAGGGTTGCGACAAGCGATGCAACTCATAGATTCCCGCCAGGATCACGAGCAACAGCAGCAGCCCCGCGATGCGCAGGCGCGAGCGTGGCCGCTTCATTCCCCTCGCCTCATCGACACCGAATCCAGATAGCTTTGCAGCAGGATGACAGCGGAAAGGCGATCCACCGCGGCGGCGCGCTTTTCGATGCTGATGCCGCTCGAGCGGAGCACGCGGCCCGCTTCCACGCTGGTCAACCGCTCGTCCCAGAATTTGACCGGAAGGCCGATGCGCTCCTCAATCGCCTGCGCGAACTCCCGCGCCCAATGGGATTGGCGTCCCTCCGAGCCTCGCATGTTTATGGGGTTGCCCATGAGGATCAGGCCCACCTCGCGTTCGCGGGCCAGACGGTCCAGTTCGGCCAAATCGGTCCGTTTGTTGATGCGGTTCAGGTTGGGAAGTCCCTGCGCCGTAATTCCAAGCGGGTCGCTGATGGCCATGCCAATGCGTTTTTTGCCCAGGTCGAGGGCCAGGATGCGGGCGGTCGGAGACGTCAATGCAATTTCATTATAGATCCGGGGTTGATGCACCACGGTGAGCCTGTCCTTCGGCTAGCGGTTCTGTGCCCTGATGTGGGGCGGGTTTTCAACCTGCGGCCGATTTCAATCGGCTTCTTGAGTTTCTACACTTTTTCAGGCGCCGGCCACGGCAACGGCGGGCTGCTTGGGAACTGCGGCAACGTTCCGTAACCGAGCTTGGTCAACGCCGGGAGTGTCTCTCTCTTCGCCATGGTTGACCTCGATCTGCCAACGATCGAAGTAGATCCGGAGGCGTTGGCACACGGTCCCGCTGAGGACCGTCGTTAACAGGTATGCGCGTTCGCCCGTCTTCAGTCCGGTAGAGCGCCAGTTGATCCGTTCCCTCCGGCGGCATCGGCGCGGGGACCGGTCTCTCGTCGATCATCGGGAGGCTCCTCGTTCGGCGTCCTGCTGTGCAGCGAGCATTCCCTTCGCATTCGGCACTCCCATTTTGGTAAGTTCCATTCGCGTTCCCGGTTGTTGAGTATTGTACAGGCCCCTGCTCGATTGAGGCGCGTCGATGCGGCCGGGCCTTGGAATCGCCCCCACCGCGCATCGTCCGGGTTTATAATAGCCCCCATCGTCACTTTTATCGGTCGCCGGACAACGGAATGGGTATTCCCTGGCGGCCGGGAGGAAGCATGTCCCGCATAGT